>JAABUU010001791.1_pt1 | contig 33581 bp, 35 predicted proteins | sample 5559301 | NCBI WGS metagenome assembly JAABUU01 (sample SAMN10711884, study PRJNA513360) | rock metagenome | isolation source: Antarctica rocks | place: Antarctica: Victoria Land, Richard Nunatak white
GGACGCGGGCGCGGGGGGGCGCGCCGCGCGGCGGCGCGCCGGGCGCGGCCGCGCCCGCGCCGCCGCCGCCGCTGCCGCCGCCGCCTCGGCCGGCGCAGCGGCGCGGGGACGCCGAGCGCGCGCGGCGCGCCGCGCGCCGGCGGCTGGGCGCGGCCGGCGGCGGCGGCGACGCCGGTGGCGAGGACGGCGGCGCGGCCGCGGCCGCCGCCGCGGCCGCCGCGGCCGGTGTCGCGCGCGACAGCCGCCGCGCGGACAACGCCGCCGCGGCCGCCGAGTGCGCCAGCTCCAGCGGCGCCGGCGCCGGCGACGCTGGCGGCGCGATGCCGGCGTCGGTCGCCGCGGCAGCTGCCGCGGCCGGCATCCCCGCGTCCGTGCTGGCGCTGGTGGAGAAGGCGGCGCCGCTGTCGGTGGCCGAGTACCGCAGCAGCGTGCTCGCGCTGCGCGGCAAGCTGGAGGGCGCATGCTCGGGCGGCGGCGCCACGGGCGGCGCCGACGCGGGCCTCAGCCTGTCGCCGCGCGGCGGACTGGCCGCGCTGGAGGCCGCCGGCGCGCCTGACGCGCCCGCTGCGGGCGCCGCGTGGCTGGAGCTCGCCGAGCTGCAGGCGCGCGCGGGCGCGGCGGCGGCGGCGGCCGGCGCGGACGGCGACGCCGTGCCCACGGCCGAGCCGGCGGCGGCAGAGCCCGCGCCGCGCGCGGACGCGCCGCCCGGCCCGTCCGGCCAGGCGCCGCCGCCGCCGCCGCCGCCGCCGCCGCCGCCGCCAGAGGCGGCTGCAGCCGACGCGGACGCGGCGGGCGAGGCGGTGGCGGACGGCACGGGCCGGGACGACGCCGAGGGCAGCGTCGCGGGCACCGACGGCGGCGAGGAGCCCTGCGACGCGCGCGCGCCCGAGCGCAAGTCGGGCGCGGCGGGGCCAGAGCTGGGCGTGCTGCGCAGCGACAGCGACGGCGCGGCGAGCGGCGCGGGCGCGGAGGAGGTGCTCGCGCTCGCGGTGGGCTGGCTGCGCGGCGCAGCGGCGGCGCGCGGCGGCGGCGGCGGCGGCGGCGCGGACGCGCATGCGGCGCCCGACGCCGTGCCGAAGATCGCGGCGCTGCTGTCGGGTGCGCGGCCCGGCGCGGCGCGCGCGTGCGCGCCCGCGCAGGCGCCGTGACTCAGGCAGCGGGCCTGCTTGTCAGGCCGACCTGTCAAGAGGGGCGCGCCGCACAGCACAGCCAGTCCGGGCTGCTGCCTGCCTTGCCGGCACGCATGAGTTGTCGCTCAGGTCGGCCGCTCGTGGCAGCCGCTGCATGTGAGACCTGCAGCTTGCTCATGGCACTGCTTCGGCGGCCCCAGAGGCGGCGCGCGTTGCGGCCGCGCGGCGCTCTGGGTGCCGGTCATGACGCCCGACGCCCACGCCCTGCGCCCCATGCGCAGGGCTGCCGCTGGCGCTGCAGCCGGCGCTGGCGCTGGCGGTGCCGGGTCTGGTGGCGGCCGGCGCGCACACGGCGGCGGCGGGCGCGCTGCTGGGCCGGCTGGCCGAGGCGCACCGGCAGGGCCCCGAGCCGGAGGCCGCGCTGCGCGTGCCCGTGCTGGCCGCGCTGGGCGCGCTGCGCATCGACCCCGCGCTGGCCGAGAAGGTTCTGGGCGCGGCGCTGGAGGCGCGCGGCCGGCCCCTCCTGCCACGCGCCCGCTGCGACTCGATGGGGCCGCCGGGGCATGCCGCTCGGGGAGTTGCTGACAGGCAGGGCGGCTGTGCCGCGGAAGGCCGTCGCGGCAAGTCAGAAGGCGGAGGCCGAGTGGTGTCCTTTGGCGGGGACCGAGACAGGCGCCGCGCTGGCGCGATGGGCCGGCAGCCGGCAGCCTCAGCGGCGTCCGGCAGGGGCCTGGCAAACGCATGCGCGGGGGCACCCCTGACGGCGCTGAGAGCGTCCCGGCTGTGCAGGCGCTGCCGGAGCTGTGCGCGGCGGAGGTTGCGCCGGCCGTCAGCCTGGTGCTGCGCCTGGCAGCCGCAGTGCGCGGCGCGCACCACCCCGCGGAGGCCCGCGCCGACGCGCGGCCGGACGCGCCCGGCGCCGCCGCCGGCGCCGCCGGCGAGGGCCGGCGGGACTACCTGGCGGCCGCCGCGGCGGGCGTGCGCGCGCGCGTGCGCGCGCTGGGCGGCACGGGCGCGGAGGCGGCCGCCGCGGGCGAAGCGCTGCGGGGCGCCGCGCGCGCGCACGCCGGCGTGGCCGCCGCGCTGCTCGCCGATGTCGAGGCGGGCCAGCGGCAGGCGCGGGCGCGGCGGGGTGGGGGCTGCCTGACGGGGTGGCGGGGCGGTGCAGCCCTGGCGGCCGGCAGTCCGCTGAGCAGCGGCTGTTCGTCTCGACCCGTGCGGGCTCTCGCGAAGCGTTGGGCTCGGCACCGCTCGCGGGCCGAGCTGCTGAGCGATCAGTGCACATGCTTGGTCCCTCGTCTGCAGCAGCGCATGCCGCCGCAAGATTTAGCCGCGCCGGGATGCAGACGGGGGGCGGGAGGCGTCCACCCCTGCACGCTCTTGCTTTCAAAGCAGCGCTGCTTGAAACTGAATGGGTCAGTTTGGGCGGCAGGACGGCGGCGCGAGCGCCGCGCTGGACGCGGTGGACGCGGAGCTGCTGCTCGACTGCGCGGGCGCGCCGGAGCTGCGCGCGGAGGCAGCGCGCGCGCTGGAGGCCGCGGTCCAGGGCGGGGCGCTGCCGCTGGCCGTGGTGCGCGCCCGACACCCAGAGGCCCCCTGTGGCTGACCTGCCAGACGCGGACCGGCGCACGTGCCCCTCTCCGGCTGCCTGCTGCCTGCTCTGCTGCTGCGCGCCGCCTGGCGGGGCGGGCGGGCCGCGTCGCTGCCGGCCAGGCGCTGCCAGTCGGCAAGACAGCGGGGCCGGTTGTGCTGACAGCAGCGGAGCCTTCGCGAGCCATCTGTGCATTGCGCGGCTCTGAAGTGGCTGCGCGCGCGTGTACGCCAGCTGGCGGGCGTGCTGGAGCGCCGGCATACGGCGCGCATGCGCGGGCCGGGCGCCGGCGCGCTGGGCACGCCGCCCGGGCGCTCGCCGCCGCCATCCGCGCCCGCGACGCCCGGCGACGCGCCCGCGCCGCCGCAGGCGCCCGACCAGGCGCAGGAGCACGCCGCCGCGCCGCCCGCGGCCGCCGCGATGCCGAGCGACTTTGCGGCGCTCACGGGGGCGCCAGGTCCCGGCGCGGGTGCGGCGGCGCCTGCAGACGGCGCTGACGCAGACTTTAGTGCCGCGTTGGCGCTGATGGAGGCCCTCTGGGCGCCGGGCGCGGCGTCGTATGCGCCTGACGCGGCGGGCGCGCTGCTCGAGCTGCTCTTCAGGCGCGCGCGCAGGCCCTCGCGCTGTGCGCCAGGCCTGCCCCCTGCTTGATGCACTGTGAGCCGCGAGCGTGCCTCAACAGGCCATGGCGCTGCCCTGGCGGAATTCGACCTCGCACTTACTTCACACAGATATCCAGTTGACCAGCCGAGCCTCCTGCTCGCAGGCTGTATGACGACCTCGGCAGCCGCCAGGCGCTGCTTCGCCGGCTGGTCGCGCGCGCAGCCGCGGCGCCCGACGCGCCGGCAGCGGCGCCGGCGGTGCCGGCCGCGCCGACCCCGCCCACCGGCACGCCCGGCAAGCAGCGCCGCGGCGCTGCCGCAGCCGCCGCGGCCGCCGCGGCCGTCGCCGCTGCCGCGCCGTCCGCGCCGGCGTCGGTGGATGACGGGGCAGAGGCGGGCGGGCGCGCGGCGGACGGCGCCGAGGCGCAGCTGCTGGTGCTAGCAGCGCGGGACGGCGGCGCGGCCGCGCCGGCTGCACTCGCGCTGGCTCTTGACGCCGCGCGCGCAGCGCGCGGGCAGGCGCGCCCCGCCCCCGCCCGTCCTGCCAGCCGCGACTTTCCAGGAAGTGATTCGCATGCATGCTGCCTTCCCTGGAAAGGAGCCTCGCAGTGCGCCTCATTACCTGCCCCCTGACTCTGTGACAGAGGATCAGCAGCATGTGCGCATGTCTCAGAAGCAGGCAGCCCTGCGGCGGCGAGTGCAGCAGGCCTGCATGCGCTTTGCCGCCCCGGGTGGGGATCCAGCCTTTGCTACAGCCACAGCACTGGACAGGACAAATGAGGAAAAGAGGCTGCGATTATGCATACGCGCCAGTGACCAGGGTGGACGCGCAGGTGGCGGCGGCCGCTCGGCGCGCGGCGGCGGCGGAGGCAGCGGCGGAGCGCGCGGCGCGCGAGGGCCGCGAGGCCGACGCGCGCGGCGCGGAGCGCCTCGACGGCCTGCGCCGGCGCCTGGCCGATGCGGAGGCGGCGGCTGCGCGCGCGCGTGCCGAGCACGTCGCTGAGCTGGCCAACCTGAAGTCGTCGCTGAAGGAGCTGGAGGCGCGCGCGCCGCCCGTCCTTCGAACTGTGTCCCTGCCCGCGCTGCTGCCTCGACCGAGCAAATCGAGCTCGCGCCGCGGCGGCGGCCGTTTCGGGGGTCAGTTCACATGCTGGGGGAAGCGGCACGCAGCGACGCAGCTCAGCGCGGCATCAAGGCGCCGCCGCTGCTGTCCGCGCGCGAGCTCGCTGCAGGGCGGCGGCAGCGTCGACACGAGCTCCTCTGCTGCAGTCTGGCTTGTCAGGCGGGCGGCGTCGCTCGTCTGCCTGCAGCAGAGCAGGGCATCGCGCAAGGCGGAGGCAGCACACGGTGCTACGGGTTGCAGCACTGAGGCCAGCGCCGACACGCCGCCCCGCCCCGCAGGAGCGCGCGGCGCAGCGCGAGGCCGAGGCGGAGCACGCGCGCGCGGAGCGCAATGAGGCGCGCGCGGAGCGCGACGAGGCGCGCGCGGCCGCCGTCCGCGAGCGCCGCGACGAGGCCGCGCGCGGGCGCGAGGCCGACGCGGCGCTCGCGCGCGCCAAGGCCGGCCGGCGCGACGAGGCCAAGCGCGTGGCCAAGGAGCGCGCCGCCGCCGACGCGCGCGTCAAGGCGCGGCCCGCCGTGTTGAGTCGTGCGCGTTCCGCCAACCTGGGCGCCTGGGCCACTACGCTGCCTGTCTGGAGCATGCTGCGGCAACGACAGGGAGCGGGCGCGGCAGCCTGGGGTATCGTCCGGCAAGGCCGTCTTGCTCACCTGCGTTTGCTGGGCCGGGCAGGCACCTGGCTGCCTAGCAGTGTGTGCTGCGCCCCTGCCTTGTACCCCCAGCCTCTTGCCTGCAGAGCTCACGGGGCCTACCCTATCCTGGCGCAGGAGGCGCTGGCGGCGCAAGCGCGCGCGGAGGAGGAGGCGCGCCGGCTCAAGGCGGCGGCCGCCGCCGCAGCCGAGCGCGGCGACGCGGCCGCGCGCGCGCGCGCGGCGGCCGCCGAGGCGCACGCTGCGGACGCGGAGGCGCGCGCGGCGGCCGCGGCAGCCGCGGCCGAGGACGCGCGGCGGCAGCGCGCCGAGGAGGTGGGGCCCGCGTCGGTGAGCCGAGTTTGCAGGCGGGATGCGCTGCAGGGTGCCTGCCTTCTTGAGGACTGCCCGATGTGGCCCAGCTTGTTTGCTGTGTGCACCTCATTGAGAGGGGGGGCAGCTCTGCTGGGCATGCATGGCAGCACTAAGCTGTTTTCGAAGACCTGTGATGCTGCTCGTGCGGCTGAGTACGCTTGCTGCAGGGCCCTGTAAGGCCGCTGATGTCCTTTCGCTGGGGATTGAAATATGACATGTCAACCAAGCTTGGCACTGGGTCGAGCAGGCCAAGCGCGCGGACGCGGCCGAAGCTGCCGCGCGCGCTGCCACAGCCGCGGCGGCAGCGCCGGCGCCAGCGCCGGCGCCGGACGCGCAGAAGCCCGCGGCCCGCGACCTGCCGGCTAGCCCCATCGTGAAGCCCGGCCCAGAGCAGCGCGCCTCGCCGGCGCCCACGGAGCCGCTGCTGCGCCGCTCCGAGAATGGCGGCGTCCGCACGCGCGCCCTCGTGGTGCGCGCCGCGTGTGCAGGTCTCCTTGCGTCGGCAGAAGCGCCGTCGCCCCGCAGCTGCTGTTGGCAGAGACACCACATCTGCTTGCACAGGAATGTCAGCCGGGCCATGTGAGGGTGTTGACAGCGACACACATCACCAGACCCTGCCCTACATGGTGTGCACCAGCCACGCTGGCTGCAAGGTGAACAGACGGGCAAGTCGCGTGCGGCACACTGATCGGCCAGCGCACGTCCTTCGCGACACACTGCAAGACGCTCGTACAGGTCGCGCCTTGCACACTAAGGCACGCTGCGGCGTCGCAGGCGCAGCGCGCGCGCGAGGAGAGCGCGAACGCCGCTGCGGCCGCCACAGCATCGGCCGTCGCGGCCGTGGCGACGGGCGCCGCGCTGGCGCCGACCGCGTCGCCGTCGATGTCGCCGCGTTGCCCGCCGGGCAACGCCGCGAGCGGGTATGCCACGTCGTCGGCCGCTGCGCAGACGCCGCCGCGGCAGCTGCGATCGCGCTCGTCGCTCAACGGCTCCATCGAGTCGCTGTCGTCCATCGGCTCGATCGGGTCGCTGGCGTCGGGCTCCGCCGCGCCCGGCTTTGGCGGGGGCGCGCCCGGCGGGGCCCCGTACCCCCTGGGGCCGCCCGGCGGCGCCGCGCCGGGGATGGGCGCGCTGGTGGGCGCGTCCGCGTCGGCGTACAGCCTGGCGGGCGCGGGCAGCATGGGCTCCGTCGGCGGCTCGACGGGGTCCGGCCTGGGCAGCCTGTTTGCGGGCGGGCCGGCGAACGGCGGCGCCGGCGGCCTGGGCGGCTTGGGCGGCGGCGCCGGCGCGGCCTTCGCCGGCGACGGCGACGCGGGCGGCTGCGCGCCCGGCCCCATGTCCAACCCCTTCACTTTTGGCGCCGCGGGCGCGGGGCTGGGCAACGGCTCGCTGCGCGCGGGCCCGTTTGCCAACGGCGGCGGGCTGGGCGGCCTGGGCGCGGCTGGCGCGTTCGCCAACGGCTTTCCCAACGGGCGCCTGAGCGGTTTCCCGACCGGCGGCGCGTCCGCCAACGGCACGCACCAGCTGTGGTAGGGTTCTGGAATCTCGGAGTGTGAGGCGCGCGGCGAGGCAGGCGCGTGAGGCACCCGGCGCAGGTGCCACCACGCGTGACATGGATGCCGTAGCGTTGCAGGATGCAGCGCCCAGAACCTGGCCTGCCTGTCTGGGCACGCATTGTTAGGTAGGGTGTGCTGCAGATTGAAGGCCAGGAAGGCGTCGCGGAGGTCCCTGCGATGCGGGTTGTGCAGCAGACTGATATTTCCGTGGGCGTCCAGACGGCCTGTGATTATTCAGAGACGAGGGGTTGGCCGGTCCAGTGCATGGGTTGCAAGGGTGTGGAGGCCAAGCCTCTGCACGGTTGTTACACCCTGCCCGCCTTGTTACCAGCGCTGGCCGGCTATTTTGAAGCACCGCGCAGGTCATGAAGCACCACACAGGTCGCGCCTTTGCCCGCAGAAGGTGTGCCACCACAGAGGTGGTGTCCTTGAAATGCAGCATAATTGTGCGGAAGGATATAAGCAAAAGCACAGGAACAACCTCAGATGGGCTAGCTGTACATGATCAAACATGGTGTGTACCGGCGCCCAGAAGTGCAGACGGACCCACTTCATAGGGGCGTGGCAGTACGCTCTCCTACACTGCTCTGGCCTACATGCCCGAGATATACACACCACTCCACCTGTCGGCCTATAGCTACACTCTGTACAGAACATGCACCTTGCAGCCGGCGAGCCGCAGCCAGCGGCCAGTTGCACAGGCGCTAGCAGCACTTGGCTGCGCTTGGGCGCGCCGGCCGCGGCGGAGCGGTCAGGCGCGCCGGGCCCAGCTGTGCAGGTGCTGCCGCAGCCGCGCCGGCAGCTGCTCGGCCGCGAGCGCGGCCGGGCGCAAGAAGCCGGCCGCGCCGCCGGCGCCGGCGGCCAGCAGCGCCAGGCCGCCGCCCGGGGCCCCGCCGCCGGCCTCGCCGCCGTGCGCGTCCGTGAACAGCGCGCGCTCGTACTGCAGCACGTCCGCCGGGCGCGACGGCGGCGGCGGCAGGAAGGGCAGCGGGCCGCTGCCGGCCAGGCGCGCCGCGCCGCCGCCCGGGCCGCAGCTGGCGCCGCCGGCGCCGCCGCCGGAGGACGCCAGCGCGGCCAGGCCCCACGGGCTGCACCGCTCCACGACGTCCCAGCCATCCGCGTCCTCCTCGTCCTCCGCAGCGCCTGCGGCGCAGACGCCGGTGCCAGCATGTGAAAACCCTACATGGGACTCCTGACGACGACCCCCTGCCCTCGTTACTGCGAGGCGCCATGGCTGGGCGAAGGGCGTGCGCATGATGCCGATCCCCGTCGAGCGCGGCGCACGACCATGCAGACATACCACATGCATGCACAGCACAAGACTGCCCCGCAGCTTGCAGCGGAGCGCCGCATGACCAGCGCCCCTGCTCCTGCGGCCCGCAGGGGTTCGCAGAGGAGGCCCTGCCGCTGCGCGCACCCGCTGTCGCCGACCACTCGCCCTCGCCGCCACCCAGCGCGGACGCATGCACGAGCAGGCTGCCGGCCAGCGGCATGGCGCTGGCCGCCAGGCTCGCCACGCTCGCGTACGGCAGCCCCGCGGCGCCCCAGGCCGAGGCGGCCGCGCGGCGCGGCGCGCTGCCCCGCGCCTCGGCCGCCACGTGCAGGCACATGGCTGCGCCAGTGTGGAACGAATTTGCTCAGACGCGCGCGGGTCGCCCGACTTGGGCTGCTGCAAGCGTGCAACAGCCAGCTGTGTGGTCGGGCGGGTTCTGTGCACACGGCATACATGCCTGCATTCATCGAGTCTCTCACGTGCGGCTACACACTTGACCACATACAATGCCTGTCCACACTTCAAGCAAACTCGCATAACCACACATCCAGATAAGTAGACATCTGGCACAGCAGCTTCACCCCGGAGCTCATGCCTGGTTACCGAAGGTGGCTAGGCTCGCTCCGAGCAGGCCGGGGCGCGCCGGCTAGGCAGGCAAAGGGGTGCCAGTCGGGCGGCAGGCGCGCGGCGGCAGGGCCCAGGTGCGCGGCCACGAGCGCGGCAACCGCGCGCGCCAGCAGCCGCAGCGCCGCGCCCAGCTCCTCCGCCGCGCGCGCCGACGGCCGCGCCGGCGGCGCGCTCGCCGACTGCCTGCGCGCCGCGCAGCGCAGGCCTCTGAGGGCTGAGGCCCCGGGTGGTCTGCTGTCTGTTCAGCAGGCGCCGCCTCACGAGGAATGAGCCCTCTGTCACACATCCAGCAGACATGCCAACAGTGGCGCGACACACGCAACGCAGCGCCGCCTGTGCAGCACTCGCAGCTCGCGCCCCCGCTTAATAGGTCTGTGCAGGGTCTGCCACCGTCATGCTGCACAGCGTGGTTCATGCCGCGCGCGCAGGCGTGGTCGGGGCGCACTTGAGGCTCTCCCAGTGCTGCGTCAGCGAGCTCAGCGTGTACATCGTGCTGCTGCCCTGCGCGCCCCTGCCGCGCGCAGGCGCCTGCTCGTCAGTGCCTTCACGGTCCCCTGCGCATGATGCCGACGAGATGGTGCAGTCTGCGCCGGCGCCGCCCTCGATATGCAGCGCAGCCTCAAGCTCCAACGCTTCTAAACGAGCGCCAGCCTGTCTGCGCTGTAGTGACACGCTGTGCAGATTGTACTTGCAGAGCGCCTGATCAAGCAGGTAGGGGATTTTGCAAGGAGGTGTGTCACGATGCAGCTCGCGCAGACCGCTTGGTCACAGTGCAGCACCTCAATGGAAGACTCCGCGGCCTGGCACAGCATCGGCAGCGCTTGAAGACGCGCGGGAACCACGGGCGCCGGGCCGGGCGCGGGGCGCACGGCGGCAGCGGCTCCGGCGGCGGCGGTGGCGCGGCGCGCACGTGCAGCGCGAGCGGCGGCGCGGCGGCCGGCGGGTCAGCGCTCCAGAACGAGCGCGGGCGCCACACGCGGCAGCGGGAGCCGCACGCACCCAGCGCCGCCGCCAGCGGCGCGTCCAGGTAGCGAGCGGTCAGGTCGACCAGCTGCACCAGCCGCCCGAGCGCCGTGTCCAGCTCCTATGGGGCAGCAGGTGCGCTGCGGTGAGGCTCCCTCCCACGGCTTGCCTTGCCTGGCAGGTTTGGAGCGCTTGCGTTGCAAGCGCTGCGACTGCGCGCTGCTGGCCAGCGGGGAGCCATAGGGCCCTAACCCTGCAGCAAGCAGGCAGTCAACATACTGGGGGGTGCCCGAAGCGTGTTTGGGGCTCGCGTGCTTCACGACCGCCTTGAGACGACACTGTGCACACCCTGCAGGGCGGCTCTGCGCGCGCACGCCCTAGCGCGGCCGCGCGCCTGCGAGTCCTGCAGGTCGGCGATGCCGGGCGCCAGCGTCTCCGGCAGGCGCAGCCCGCACAGCAGCACGGCCGGGCTGCGTGAGCCGCCGCCGCCAGACCCCGCACCCCCGCTCCCCGCCCTGCCCATCCCGGCCGCACCGCCGGGCCAGCCCTGCTTGCCGCTGGCCGCCCGCTGGCCAGGCATCCCCGCACCAGGCGCGCCGCTGCCGCCGCCGCCGCCGCCGCGCGTATCCGTTCCAGGGCCCAGCTCACCTGCTGGCGCCGCGGTGGCGGGGGCCGGGCCGGCGCCGCCGGCTGCGGCGGCAGCGGCGGCCGCCGCCGCGCCCGCAGCGGCGCTGGTCCATGCGCCGGAGCCCTCGCCGGGGCGCAGCAGCGCGGGCAGGCTGAGCGGCAGCACATCCAGCAGCGTGCGCATCCTGCGCATGATGCCGAGCAAGGGTCCGCGGAGGAGCACAGGCTTCAGGGCACACACGGCGCCGACAGCGCAGGCAGACTCGACCGTCTGCAGCTGCAGCAGGGCAGCGACCACAGAGACTACGATTGCAGGGAGCATTGGGCCGTGCACGCACTGCGCCCGACTCCTGCCTGTTTACAGCCCATGGCAGCGCAAGCAGGTGCGTCCTGCAGGATCTTGGCACTGCACGCGGCAGGCGTCGCAGCCGCGGCCGCCCGCGCCGGGCGCAGCGAGCTGCCAGCGCAGCGCAGCCCGAGCGCAGCAGAGCTGACACGGCGCCCGCCGCCCCCGCCGACGGCGCGCCCTTGCCAGCGCACGGCTCAGGAGCAGAGAAGGCGCACCGCTGGCGGCGCAGCGCAGCCAGCTCGTCGCGCAGCGCGGTCAGCTGCGCGGCCTGCGCCTGCCGCTCGCGCACGAGCGCCGCCGCCAGGGCTGCGTCTCGCGCAGCCGCCAGCTGCGCGCGGCGGGGCGCCCATCAGCACACGGGACGCTGGGCAGGCCGGCCAGCGCAGGCGGGCCAGGCTTTGAAAGGTCTCTAGGCGGGGCTCTTGGCAGCGGCGGGCGGCAGCTTTCATGCATCACCAAAAGTCAATTAGGGCATAAGCACACTGCCTGACGGTGCGCCGGCAGCCTCCTCTGCACACTTTCCATGGACATGGGCAGCGCAGGGTGCTGAGAGTGTCCCACACCTGAGCCTCTGCCTGCTCGACCTGCTCTCGCTGCGCGCGCGTACTGGGCGCCCCTGCATTCCCTTGGCTCCGCTCTGCGGCAGACATGCACGGTGTCACCAGCGCCCAACGTGGCATTGCTGGCAAACAGCAGCTTCTGTGCGTCCCTGTGCACAGGGCATCCCGCACGCGCAGCAAAGCGTGCACCTCCAAGTGAGGTAGGGTCAGCCCACACCCTGCACCAGGCTCTGCTGCGCCGCTGCGGCACGGCGGGCGGCACGGCGCACGCGGCCTCGCAGCCGTGCGAGCTCAGCCGCTTGCTCCTGGAGGGCGTCCTGCAGCTCCGAAGCGGACACCTCAGACACGCACCCCTCACACATGTCCTGTGCACACTGGGCTAGGCGCGGCGGTCGCACGCTGGGCACGCCTCGGTAGCCCCCTAGCCCACCCAACCTGGACAAGCAGGCACAGGCGCACGCTGTGTGCAAAGGTGCACTGCTTGCCGGGCCTCACACAGCAAGCAGGCCTGCCACTGTAGGCAGGGCTGCGGCCTAGCATGGAGGAACGGTGTCACGGTGCAGCGCGTGCAGCGCTGCCATGGCCTCCTGATGCTGCAGGGGATGCCGCCCGAGCGCACGTCGGAACAGGGGCGCGCGAGGGAGCGCGGGCTGAGCCCCACCCTGTCGGCCAGGGCCGCGCCCAGGGCCGCCTGCAGCTCGGCGCTCTGGCGCTGCAGCGCCTGCAGCTGCAGCAGGCGCTCGCCGAAGCCGTTCCAGGCGGCGAAGCACTGCGCGCACAGCAGCGGCCTGCGCGCGGTCTCGCACACGCAGCAGCCGTGCTCACACCCCATCACGCCGGCGCTCCAGGCGGCGCGGCAGGCTTCCCGCGCTCAGGCTCCGCGTGCCCCGGTGGGCGTGGTGGCCGTGGTGGCCCCCATGCGTGAGACGTTGGGGGCCCCAGTGCTCGCACGCGCAAGCATGGGCAGTCTCCTGATCTGTCAGCACGAACGTCGTACTACAGCCTCGTTCAGCATTGGGCTCGACTAGAGGCTGGACTGTGGTGCCCACCTGCAGGGCCTTCAGGTTCCTACCGACCTGGCAGCGCCCAGAGCGAGCCAGGCTGGCTCAGCCAGCGCAGGCAAACGTACGTCTAGTTTTGGGAGACACAGCAAAGATGAGTGCGTGGTGCATTCGCCAGGCTACGGCGGTCTCCACGAGCGGCGGGCGGGCTCTTCGGCCCTGCCTGCAGTGCCTGCGCGGCTGCCTGCAGTCCGCGCAGGCGCCGTGCCTCTTAGAGCAGCACGCGTGGCTGAGAGGGGGCGCAGCTGGCGTGTCCGCGCGGCCCGGGCGGAGCGGCGACGGAGCCAGGAGGTGGGCGGGCCGCGTCGCGTGCAGTGCAAAGGCACCGCGGCCCACTCCGCAGGACCTCGTGAAACGCATAGGGCGAGGTCAGCGCTGCCACACAAACTGCCCCTGTCGAGCACGACTTTGGCACTCGAGCGCGTGGGGCAGCTGGCTCATCGCTCGGTGCGCTGGGCGGCCGCGCAGATGACGTGATCACTTCATTTGCGAGGAGCGGGGGCGCAGGCGGCCAGAACGTGAACAAAGTGAACACCAAGGTCGACATGCGGATTAGCCTGAAGACGGCTACCTGGCTGTCCCCGGAGCTGCACGACGCGCTGACGCGCCTGGTGGGTTCCCGCCTATGGGCTGTCCGGCACTAGCCACCCGCGAGCAAGTCCCAGGCTTGACGCGTTGGCAACGTTAGCGGGTCGGCTGCGCGCTCCTGCCGTGCTCGTGGTCACCGCCGGGAGCTCTGGCTCTTGACTTGACACCAGTGGTCTCGCTGTGCAGGAAAAGAAGCGTATCAACAAGGAGGGGGAGCTGGTCGTGACGTCCACCTTGACGCGCTCGCAGCAGTGCGCCCGCTTTGCGCGCTCCGCGCTGTCACGCTGGCTGTGCGCGGTGGCTGACAGCCCGCGTCTGTGCTGCGGCAGGGACAATCTCAGTGACGCCCTGGAAAAGATGCAGGGCTGCCTCGACCGAGCAGCCGAGACGCTCATACCGCCCGAGGTGGACGAGGAGAAAGTGAAGCAGATTGCCAAACAGTGAGCCTCTTGCTGGCCACTTGTGAACTGGTGCTCTGGTTCATGCTTGCCAGGTCTGTCGAAACTTCGGGGAGCTCAGCATGAGCTCATGTTGTCCCGCAGGAAGAAGGCTGCCAATGAGAACAGGCTGCAGGACAAGAAGAAGGCTGCATTCAAAAAGAGCGAGCGGAGAGCCAAGATAGACTGGTAGCGCGTCTAAGGGCGCTAGTGTAATACGGCCTCATCTGCATGCAGCAGGAGCACACTCTTCGCACGCATGTGTGCCCCTCGTACGACATAACATCGCAAGGCTAAATCAGTACGCACTGCGCATGCCAAGAGGCCTCATCGACACAGCAGGCAGCAGGACAAGCAGGGTACTTTGTCAGAACTAGACTAGCAGGTACACGGTAGCTATAGTGTTGTACAGTATGCGTTTGCGTCTGATATGCTGCATTCAGCTGCAATTGTTTAGGCAGCATGCGACGGCGGCTGCGGCGGCGGTGGCGGCGGCGGCGGCGGTGGCGGCGGCGGTGGCGGTGGCGGAGGCGGTGGCGGCGGTGATGGTAGCGGCGGCTTTGCGGTCGTTCGGCGTCTGCGCTCTGCAATGGGTGAGGTGCTTTTCTGATGCTCTGCAGATCGTGACGCCAGTTGCGGCACAGCTGGCAGGTGCGGCGCTGGCTGTGGAAAGGCTGCCTGCGCAGCCGCTGGTGCTGTGGCTGCAGGGGTTTCAGGCCTGGGGGCACCTAGTTGCGGTGATGGTGCCAGTGGCTGAGCATCTGCTGGCATCGGTATGGCTGCCGTGGGCAAGGCAGGGTGCGTCGTGCTGGCTGTCAGCGTTGACCGGTGTGCCTGGCCCACCACTGTCCGGAAGTACGCTGGGCATGCAGCAGCGAGGTCGCAGCGCCCACACGTTGTCTGCGAGGCATGCGGCTGCATCAGGCTGGTACTAAGCATTGCCCAGGAATATGGTATCGATCAGACACTCACCTGGCATGCACCATGTATGATGATGTGTGGTTCGTCGCATCTGCCCAGCCGCAGCTGCGCAGACATGCATCAGTGGCAGACGTGTCGACCCACATAGAACACACGGCATCTCAATTGCGGTCATAAATGCCCACCTGCTCTGCGCATGTCACATTCATGGACGGCGGGTTGTCTGCAGATCAGCACGCACGTGTGAGGGCATGCCACATCGGCGCTGTTGCAGAGGACACGCATACACGGTGCCATCATGCTACCTGTGCAGGGGCAGCGGTTGCAGGAGGCCTGACAGAAGTTGCCAGCAGTCATCCACTTGCTGCGGCACTTTCCAAAGTCTGCCTGCAGGCCACGCACCCGAGCGCCGTCAGACTCCCTGCATCTCGCGAGCGTGCACCGCGAGCGCCTCCTGCATGATCACAGACGGCCGCGAGTAGCGTGAATGCAGGCTCACCTGCTGAAGGCAGGTATAGTTGCCATCCGGAGACACATCTGTGCATGGACAATCAGCGTGGGCTGCTGTTGCAGGCATGCACCCTGGAGGGCAGCGGCCGCATGCTGGCTCGCGCGCCAAAGCCATGTGTCAGTGCAAGCTGCACCCTTTTTACTGCATGCGCTGAGCAGCACAAAAACACGCACTTGTTTGGCAAAAGCCGTACGGCGAATGCGGCGTGGCAGTCAGCATCCACAGTGCACCACAGCTGCCCCTGGCGGCCTGCGTTGGAGGCCCTTCTGTGGGTTCAGCAAACAGCTAGGACCATGCAAGCGAGAAGGGAAGGAAAGCCTGGCACTGCGTCCAGTGACTGCACCTGCTGCATGCAGGTTGCTTCTGTGCTAGGCGGCGCATCTGTGCAGAGGCAGGCTTGCAGTCCTGGCTGTCGCTCGAGCTCAGCAGGCTGCGCAGCACCTAGATGCACGCACGCCAGGCGCAGCACGCCAAAGCAACAGAGGGCTGCACAAAGTCTTCTCCTTGCGTGCATCGGGATCTGATAGACCGCACGCTGTCCGGATTATGCTTGCAGGGCCTCTGCTTTTCCACCTGGCGTAGCGTCACTCACAGATCTGCTATCCTAGCACGCCGCATAAGCAGATCCTGGTCAGCTACACTATTGGTGATCAGAGCAGCATCGTCAGGTGAAGAAGGAAAGGCTCTGAGTGCGCAAGTAGATGCTGCCTGAGGCGAGCTGCTCCGATGGTCAGGGTAGGGCTTCTTAGCTGGAAGTAGTGTGAGCTCTACAAGCATAGGGAGGATGAACGAACGTGACGGACGATGATAGAGCGTGTGCAGATGGTGCAGCACCCTTTCTATGTAGCCAACATGCACATGCAGGGGCCCTGCGTGTGAGATGCAGACATGCCTAGACCTGGCCCGCGCAGACCTCGCGCAGGAAGGCAGCCACATCATCGTAGCACAGCTGTGCGCGGTCATCAAACACTGTATCCTGCAGCATGGAGTTGTGCCAATGGCCCGCAAAGCGCTTGACATGCGTGCGGACGCCGGCAGCCGTCAAGCGCGCGGCATACGCCTCCGCCTCGTCGCGCAGCGCGTCCACCTCAGCGGTGACAACGAGCGCAGGAGGCAGCCCCGCCAGGCTCTGTGCGCGCAGCGGAGACACCGCCGGCTGCGCGGGGTCCTGGCCCTGCGCAGTGCCCCACGCAGCTTGCACCCATGTGGCTGAGGAGAGGGAGGCTGGAACTGCCAGTGCAGCTGCGGTCATGCATCTCTCACCTGCAAGTACTGCCGCCAGAACCACTCCAGGTCGGCCTTGCTCTCAAACTTGTCGTGCTCAAACTCCTTGTACGAAGGCGTGCTCAGGTCCGCAAGGTCGAGCGCAGGACATATGAGCACCTATGTGCGAGCCACCAAGCATGTCAGGGTGCGGCGCCACGGCAGTCTTGACCACGTCGTGTAGTGCACTATTGCCAGCAGTAGAGTGGAGGCCGCATGCTGCCCACAGTCTTTCACTCGCCCTGCACATGGTCTATGGGCAGAGTGCAAGGCGCATGCATGCAACTTGAGCAACACAGGCATGCAGGCGGGCATGCATGTCAGCACCTGTGCAGCAGGCACGGGGGCAGTCGGGCTGCTGCGCTCAAGTGCCTTCTGTGCCACGACCGCTGCCAAGTTTCCTCCAGCCGAGTTGCCGGCGATGACCACAGGTGAGCGGCCGCCTATGGCGCCTGCACAACAGCTCCGCTGGTTGAGACGAAGAAGCCACTGTGGACATTCACGGCTCTTGTGCATGAGGCACATGTTGTTTCAAGGCAATGCATGCAGAAAAATAAGCTGAGCGGGCAGCAAGGAAAGGGATGTCTTCAGCAGCACTGCTCCCAATACGCAATTGCGGATGCATAACAGCGCAGGTACACGAGGTAATGAGCGAGGGGTGCGGGCACCAAGGTTGGCGGCCGTCCACAGGTATGCAGCCCAGCTGTCGTTGACCGCCGCAGGGAAGGGGTGTTCGGGCGCGAGCCGGTAGTCCACAGCAACAACGACCGCAGCGCATGCCAGTGCGACGTTTGCAGCCATGTACCTGCGTGTGGGAGCAACGTATAACCCGAGAATGCTGGGGCAGAGTGGGGCACGAGTGGCAGTAGCTAGGGCGGTTGCTTGGGCGAAAACACTACAGCCACCACATTCCATCAGAAATAAGCATGCTTCATATTGTGCAGCCTCTGGAAGACATATAGGGATTGTGCAAACGAGGCGCACGTGTGGGAGTTGAGGCCGCCCATCACGAAGCCCCCGCCATGGTACCAGACGATGACCGGCAGGGGCGCCGGTGAGGGCGGAGAGAAGATGCGCAGTGGCAGGCTGTAGCCGTCCTCGCTCGCGACCTTGAGGTCTTTGACCTGCAGCTCTGGCTCAGCGTCTGTGCCTGGGCTCACGGTAATACTGTGAAGGACCTCAAGGATCCTGCTAGCCGTGTCCTCTGTCGACCATGGTAGAGCAACAGGCTTAGCTACAGCTTATATGCAGACACAGCTGACGTGCTGGGGCAGCGCTCCCTCGCTCCTTCACTTTCAAAACAAATGTTCATACTGCTGATGCACAGCACCATGGTTTGTAAATTTACCTAGCAGGCCTCCTGCGGTGTCAAGCGCACACACATGTGTGCCAGTGCGCCGGCAAGTATTGCTCCTGTTTGGTGGCGGCGGTGTATGCACCTCCAGGCTGTTTGGCTGTACAGTGCCCCAGTTGGCCTCCTGCTGGCCCAACACCTTGGTTCTGAGGTCCGTCAGAGACTGCTCACAAATGCCCGGCCGCCCCTGCAGGCTGCTGTAGATGGCCTCGCCCTGGGGAAGCAGAGGCATAGTGGATGGCCAGTTCCTGCCAGTCCCAACACCTCACAGGAGCGCTTAGTAGTGCCTTGCTGCTTTGTTCTGCGTGTGCTTATAGATGAGTGCAGGCAGTAGGACTTTTGTGCGTCTCGCGTAAGCTTTCGAGCAATGCTTAGTACTGTTTAATTACAAATCATATTCGACCAGGATGTTGACAGGGTAACGACACCTAACCTAAACCTACGCAGTATACAAAGAGCGCACAGCCGGTGGTGGCGCAGTGCACCTCCCTACGTGTGGTGCGCGCCCGGCACGCCACTCACGGGCAGCTGCTCTGACCCCGCCGCAGGCATCGGGGCGCCGTGCGCCAGCGGCAGACTGGGCGCCGGGCCGGCCGGCGCAGCCGCCTGCGCCTGCGCCTGGAAGGCCGCCTGCTCCTGCGCCAGGCTGGCGGCCTGCGCCTGCAGCTGCTCGCCAGCGTCCAGCTTCCGGCGCTGCAGCTCCAGGCGCTCCCGGAACACCTGGTCGCGCGCGGCCTGCGGCGGCGCCCCGGCCTCACCATGCGTGGGACCCTGCTTGTGGCGCACGCTCTGTGCTGCCGGTGCGCGCTCATGGTTGAGGTAGGCGCGCGGCAGGTGAGGAAGGCCTGATGCCAGCGACAGCATGATTGCAAGCTCACAAGCGACTGCTATGCATGCATGTTGAAGCAGCGGAGTGGCACGCAGCGTGCGACCGCGGCAGAACCCCAATGCCCTCTCAAGCACACTGGAGGCTGCATCTCATGCCGCCGCCGGCCTGCAGGTCCTACATCCTGCCTTAGAATACGCGCGCTTGGACCGCCACCGGCCCTCGCCGAAGCGCCATGCGGGGCAGGCAGGCGTGCCATGCGGGCCGCGCGCCTCGAGCGAGAGCGTCTCGCGCGCCAGCACGTCGTCCAGCTGGTCCAGCAGCGCGGCCTTGGCCTCCACCTTGCTGCGCAGCAGCGCGCACGCCTCCAGCGCCAGGCGCTGCGCCTCGCGCTCCTCCTCGTCCGCCAGCATGCGCGCGCGCACCTGCCACCGCCGCGCGAGGCATTCGCGCGCGCGACACGCCCGCACGATGCATGGAGTATGCGAGGGAAGCGCGGACACGGCTCTGCATACGTCACCATGTCACGCAGACGGGAGCGCTGCTTAGGCGCTGCGCTGCTTGGGACACATGCAGGGCTGTAACAGGTGCCAGGCCTCTCATCCCTGACCATGGCTCACCGCGGAGCATGCCACCCGATCAGCTCACATACAAGCGCAAGAGCTGGCCGCACCGCCGCGGCGCCCAGCGCTGTCGCCGCCGCCATGCGCATGCGCGCCTGCGACACCGGCCGGTCTGCCGCGGTCGCCGCATGCCCGTTCGCCGGCGGCGGAGCGCCCTGCTCGCCGCCGGCCGCCGGCGCGGAGCCGCGGCCGGCAGCCGCGGGCGCATCAGCCCCATCCCCGACCGCGGACTGCGCCGTACCATTCGCCACTGGCGGCGCAGCGCTGTGGCCGAGCTCTGCGGCACCTGCTCCCCAGGTGCCGCTCGCGCTCACAGTCGCATAGATGTAAGTCCCACGTCACACACCAAGGGCGCCCGCGGGGCAGACAATATGACCTCCTGCGCCATGCACACGCACTCCAACTCCTAGCAAGACGTCAGGCGAGAGCAGTGCATGCTGCAAGCGGAGGTACCAGCGGAGCACTCTTGAGCCTTGACCCTGCCATGCGCTGGTTCCTCAGGCATCAGCAGACACCTGTCACGTAGCGGCGAGGCACACCGCCGGGCGCGGCGCCATTAGCGCTTGCTTGGCCAGCCTCGGCGGCCAGGGCGGGGTCCTCCTCGCACAGGGCCTCGAGCGCGGCCTGCGCGGCGGCGGCGCCCACACGCGCGCCGACCATGGACACCAGCCAGGCCGCCTGCGCACCGCGCGCGCCTGCATGCTGGGCGCTAAGCGCATGCACGGCGCCCAGCGGGCCGCGGCCGCAACCCGCAGCATCAGCGTTCGCAGCACGAAACACGCAGACCAGGAAAATACGGCCCGTCCGGCCTGTGGCTGCACGGCACGCGCCATGTGTTTGATGCCCACATGTCTGCTTCATGCTGTCAGGTTGCTCGCATCAGATCAACAAGTGGGTGGCGGCCAATCCGCGCAGCAGGCACCACGCACGCTCCGGCCGTCCAGGCGGAGGTGGACCGCGCCTGCGCCATGACGGGGTTGCCGGCGTCTGCAAAGGGGATCGGCGCGTCCCCGGCGCTCGCGGCCGCGGCGCCGTCCCCCGCCAGCGGCTGCCCAGCCGGCGCGCCGGGCTCCAGGTCCGCCAGCAGGTCGTCCTCGATCGGCAGCTGCAGGAAGTGCGTGATGCACTGCACCTGCGCGCGGGCGGCCGCGTCCGCAGCCAGGCCCGTCAGCGCCGGGCGCGAGCTCCCCAGCTGCTGCCTGTTCCGCACACTGTGCAGCGCGCGCGCGGAGTAGATTCCGCAGCCGCAGGGGGTGGCGAGGCGAGCAGACCATGACTGACACTCGAGCCCACCAAGCTCTTCCACTCCGAGGCAAGCGCGTGCATCTGCGCCCAAAAGCACCTGGCAGCTCGCCAGCATGGTGCGTCTCGCACGGCGGCCTGCAGACATCGCCCGAGCAACGCGCTGCCCGCCTGGCGCACCAGGCTGGCCGGAGATGGTGCGGGCGGCAGGCGCGCCTGGCTCTTGGTCCCGACATGCTCCGCGATGTCGGCCCAGCTGTCGCCGTACAGCTCGACGCCCTCCAGCAGCAGCAGCAGCTCCTGGTCGCTCCAGCCCGGCGCCTGCACCTGTCCACCGGCCCACATGCCAGCCTGGGGGGTTGCATAGCGAGCAGGGACCCCCTCACTCTACATCCCCACCCACCCTCGCGCGCCCAGACAGGGCCTGGCAGTGTGAGGTCTTGCTGACGCGACGGCCGCCTGCACATGCCGCGACGCAGCAGGGCAGAGCCCGCCAGGAATGAGCCAGCCTAATGCAGGCGCAGCATGTGCGACACCAACATGGGCTGGAGATGTGCTGCCGCAGGAGGCGCGCGCCTTTGGATCGGCGGCATCAATGCGCACAAAGTCCGCGGCGCTGCAGCCGGGCGGGAAGCGGCCCTCGGCGAAGGCCTCGGGGCACAGGTCCACGTCCGGCATGCGCGTGCAGTGGTAGCGCACCGCCGTGCAGTCCACCCACGGCATCGCGTTGCAGAAGAAGCGCGCCTGCGCGGCCAGAGCTGGCAGTGTGGTTGTCCGCCACTCATTTGCAGTGCGGGCGCAGCGCAAAGGAGGCGCCCAAGCTTCGCTGCAAGGACGTGTGGGGTCAGGCCGGGGTGGTACCTCACTCCGTGCGGCGGGGGCGCGCAACTGCGCACCTGCCTGTACCCGCGCCTGCAGCAGGCAGCAAGATGGGCACGTCCAGCACCCCAGCACTCGACAAGGGCACCCAGGAAAGCGCCAGCGCACAGTGACGAGGCCCAACCTGACAGCCGAGCACCGGGCCGCGCCTGCTTTGTGGCCGCCTCGGAGGGCAGGCGACCGAAGCGGTTGCGCCGCGCCGCGACCCGGACCGTGCCGCCGTCGCCGCCGCCGCCCAGCATCGCCTCGGGCGACGGGCGCGGGAAGCGCAGCAGCGCATTGCTGTCAGCCGGGAGCCCCGCCACGCGCACGCCAGGAGGTAGACCTGGGGCACATGCTGCGGCACTGGGACCGCTGCATGTCTGCCACCCACAGGTGCGGCCGCCACAGCCACACTGTCTCACAGTGAGCCGGGCAAGAGCGCTGCTAGTGTTCTGAGATGTGGAGCACAGGCAGCACTTACACTATGTTGCTTGTTGTAGGAGCGTCCAAAGTGCGCAACGCAATGCAAGGTCAGGGCCGCCCAGGCGTGGCACTGGCTGGGCTGGGTGCTGGCAGCCCCCCGCTTCCCGCCAGCACTGCGACCAGTGCGCGCTCCACGCCAACCCGCCACTCCAAGACACTGCTTGAGCCCCGCACGCCCAGTGCGCACCGTCCGGCGCGTCGTCAGGCTCGGCAGCTCCGCCGCCGCCGGGCGCCTGGTAGTTGAGCAGGCCCCAGTGCTCCAGGAACTCAAAGATGCGCTGCAGCGCGGCTGCGTCGCCCTCCAGCTGCCGCCGCGCCTCTGTGAAGGTCAGGCGGCGGCGCACGTCGCGGCGGTACAGGTCCACCATGAGGTTGCGCGCCTCCTTGTACATCTGTCGACGCGCAGGCTGAGCGCCTCGTCGCAAAGGCCACAAGCGCATCACATGACGATGCACCCCTGTGTGGCGCATGTGAGCTATGCATTGAATTGCTGTGGGGCGCTGCGGGGCGCCATGCAAGGGAGCGTCAGGCGCCCCAAGGGCCCCACGGGCGTTCCGACCGGGCGCAGCGCCACAGGGCCGGAGCAGGTGCCGGCCACGCCGCCTGCGCTCCGTGGGGCGCGCCGGCGGAGGGGGCGGGGTGGGCGCGGGCGCGCGCACCGCCGGGCCCCGCGCGGCGTGCTTGCCGCTGAAGAAGTCCGGCAGCTCGCTGCGCTCGATGGGGTTCACCGCGTTGTAGCGGAACCATGCCGCATGTGCCGGCACGCGGTACAGCTCGCCGGCCGCGCCGCCATCCCCTGGCGCGCCTGCGCGCGGCCGTGCCGCCCATGCTTGGGACGGGCGCGCGCGCCGGGCACATGACGCAGGCCCATCCGTTGCACACCTGGCAGGAGAAGGAGCGGTGACTGCGAGCCATGCTGCAACAGGTGGCGCCATGGGCGGAGCATGTCAGGATGGAAACGCTCTGTGCGGCAGCGCAGCCTGCCACCGGCATGTGTATGGCATATGTCAGGTGCTCTACAACGCAAGGCCTGTTAGAAGGTCCTGCCAGCCTGGACCGGCATGGTGGCGTCCACGCGCAACAAGTGGCCCAGCGCGCACCGGCCTCGGCCGGCCGCGGCGCCAGCGGCGCCCGCGCGGCTGCGCTGCCCGGCCCGCGCGGCGGCGCCTGCCCCTGCGACAGGTTGAGGCTGGGCGCGCCGCCGTCCGGGGCGCGGCGGCCTGCGTCCAGCAGCACCTGCCGCAGCAGGCCGGGCGCCACGCGCTCGCCCGCGCCCGGCTCGATCTCGGTGCGCGGCGGCGCCGCTGCGCCCCGCCAGCACACACGACCCCTCGGCTCACGGCATGCAGCAGGCGCCGCTTCTGTTTGGAGGAGGGGGCGCAGGCTAAGGCGAGCGTCTTCCAAGAAATGTGCTCAGCGCAGTGCTCTGGTGCCCTGCAAGGCGGGGACCGTCACTGCCCTGTGTGCTTGGCGCCTTCGCTGCCGCAGCACGCGCTCAGGGCCGTGCATGCACAGCTTGGCGAGGCAGGGGCTAACCTCCTGCAGCAGGCCCGGGCGCGTCCGCCGCAGAGTCCAGGCGCGGGCGCTTCGCGCTGGGCTCCCCGCCGGCACTGGCGGTCGGCGCAGGCGTGGCTGAGCCAGGCGCGCCCGCTGCGCCGCCTTCAGCTGCGCCCCGGCAGCTCGCATGAGTGGGGGTGTGTGCCACGGCGCGACAGAGATGCGCACACTGGAAAATGCAGGACCGCAAGGAACAGCACAGCCAACACTGTCACATGATACTCCTCGGCACAGAGACTGTGCGAGGGACACACCAGCGGCCGCGGCTGCGGGCTGCGGCAGGACGAGGCCCAGGCGCTCCTGCTCGGCCAGCGCGTCCTCGGTCTCGTAGTCGATGGGGTTGCAGATCTCGTTGTACCGGCCGGAGTCTGTCACCCAGCGCGTGTACACCTTCCATGGCCCTGCATCATGGGCGCCCTGGGTCTCTCATAGGCGCCCAATGCGCCTTCACGGACCTTGAGAGTAATGGCAATCAGGCATGCCATGACATTGGTGAAAATGCCCGCGTGCGACCTCTGAACAAGCGCCGCGCATTGATGCATGGCAAGCGCCTAGCAGGCAGGCCTTTTGATGTCACGACCTCCACTGTGAAGCGTACACGCCTTGTGTCAACCATCATTACCACAAACAGCAGTCCACATAAAGGAGACGGGTTTGCCAGCACCCACCGCGGATGCGCTTGTCCGGCTCCAGCTTCTCCGGGGCGATGTCCATGGGCAGGTTCTGGTCATAGCTGTCGGGCGTGTACCAAAAGTGCACGCGTGCAGCTGATCCCCTGAAGGCGCGCCAGCCTCAGAGTCAGAGCTGAGAGCCGTTTGCGTGAGTGTCTGTCAAGCAGCGTCGCAGCATGTCAGCGCAAGCAGTGCGACGGCTCGAGACATCACACAGCAGGATGCCCCAGCACATGCAGGGCTGGCAGTAGCTTTCCAAAATAGCACAGTGGCAGTGCTGGACACCATGCGTTTTCTTGTCACAGACGGGCTTGCATGCTGTGCGCCCTGCAGCACACCAACAGCTACGCCACGGAAAATCTGTAGGCAAGGTCTGAGCGCTGTGGCTGCAGGAGCTCGCTCGCGCAGCCGCCCAGGCGAAGCGAGGGCGCACGCTCGGCGCAGGGTACGCATGTACTCCCTGCCATCATCGGGGTCCCCTTCCGGGCCGAAAGGGAACACCACATGCGTCACGCCCGGCGCCCCTGCAGCCACTTGCTCTTGGTGTTTGCGCATGCATGGGCATGCGTGACATGCAGCATCATCTGTCATGTGCGACTGGACTGCGCACGCTCGGAAGCCGCCACCTCGCCATGGAGCTGCTCCACGATGCGCTGCAGGCGCTGACGGTCCTCCGCGGGCAGGCTGGGGTGCAGGAACACGTGCGGCGCGCGCAGGTGCCCCGCGCGCGTGAGCTCTCGCCGCAGAGAGGCAAGGATCTCCAGGTTCTGCGCAGGGTCACATGGCAGCTGGGGCGTCACGTGGCCAGCCACTAGTACTGCTGTGTAGCTCTCCGGGCTTGCAGAACACCTAAGTATGTCCCGCAACCCGCAGCCAACGCCTGGGTGCCTTCTTGAGGCGACCTGCAGCAGGGCCGCACCTCTTTGCGGCGACCGGGGTTGGCAAAGTCCACGCGCTTGGTGTTGCGCTGCTTGACGATGCTGTGACAGTGAGTGGCGATAAGGTGCAGCGGGCCATCTGGCGACACATCCTCCAGCAGCTTCACCGGCAGCTTGGGGAACGGCTTGGGCGGCAGCGCCTGCAGTTCCAGTGCTTCTGCTGGCGTGCTGGCCAACACGTGCCACACGTTCACAGCACAACGGCTGTGGCATGGGTCCGCACATTGATGCCGAGTGCATCCTCCATCAATTGCAGCAGCTGCGCAACCATCTGACCGAGGCTCTTCCTGTCATAGCGAGCCTGCAGCGCGGCAGCTCAGCGACACAACGGTGCCCAAGCGCACTGCAAGCTCTGCCTTGCGCAGAGCCGGACAGGGGCTGGCAGCAACCGCAGCCAGTGCAGCGCTTGGTCTCACCTGTGGCACGTCCTCCTGGAGGCGCTTGACAAGGGGCTCCAGGCTCTTCAGGTAAGCCTCCGACTGTACATTGGCAGTCCAGCGTTCAGCCGCAGTGAAACGCACTCTTGCTGGAGCACAGGGGACCAAGTGAAAACATGCAGGAGTGCATCACACCTCATAGTCTTTCACGCGCACGTTACCGCTCTTTGCATGCTGCACGCCACCTGCGTCTTGCGGCTTGACCTCCATCAAGGACGTACCAGCTCAGGCAGGCTCAGCAGGAGGGAGCTCCCCCTCTCACCAAGTATGCCTGCCCCTGACGAGGCTCTAGGCAGAGGCCTTGCAGACTGCAAGTTGCAGAGCTCAAGTTTGTGCTTATATTAGGGCTTGATAGGTTTGGTGACTGTGAAGGGCGTTTGGCAAACGCCCTTGGTCACGACCAAAGGCGACACACAGTCGAGGTTGACACATAGCACAGCGCGCCCACCTGCAGCGCACACGTGCCTGTTTACAGCAGAGGACTCTTGCGCGCGGTGCGCTGAAAACTCTGGTGGAGCTGGACACAGCACGCACTTGATGAGCGTGCAGCATGAACACGCTAGAGGACATCACCTTTGCCGCCGTGTGGGTCTTCCTGCCTCTGCTGCCAGTCACGCATGGCGTAGGCCTGGTCGCGCACTGCCCACGCTCTGCGAAGCTGCGGCACATCCTGCTGTACCCGTTCCGAGGCGGCAGTAACCACACCATATTCCAGGCGATCGCATGGGTGCGTGCGCGGGCCTGCCCAAGAGCTGGACTGGGGCACCTGCTGCGCAGTCCTGGCCTGGTGTCACTGTCTGGCCTGAGCGAAGTGCGCTGTGCCTGTGCAGCCTGTCCATTCTGACACTGCGACTGTCTGTTTCCCACTGCGTGCGCGGTGCGGCCTTGGCTGAGGCCGAGGACTGTCTGGTTCCCACTGCGTGCGCGGTGCAGCCTTGGCTTAGGCCGAGCCGTGGTGCCTGCGTAGCTCGTCTGGGCGGCGTCCATCCTGGTGGCCCTGCCCGTGACGGTGCGCCGTCAGTGGATGCCCGCGACACACGTGGAGCTGCTGGCGGGCGCGGCAGCGGCCGGCAGCCTGTTCGCCGAGCTGTTTATGATAAAGTCGCTGCTGGTGTTTGACCCGGACGCTGCGGCGCGCGAGCGGGCCGCCCGCAAGCGCGGGTCGCCTGGCCCTGACGCGGGCGTTGCCTCGCCGCGGTCGCCTGCGTCCCCGCGCTACCAACGCAATATGGTGGGCCCCTGGCAGCCTCACAGGTCCCCACGCGAGGCGCTTGGGCTGAGGCAGGCCCTGGTCGCCTTCTGACAGGTACATATGCGCCTTATGTCCTGTCTCGTGCACAACCAAGCATGTGTGGTGACCTGCAAGCCTGTCGATGTCCGGCTTGCCATGCAGCCGTGCCGCCACCGTGCTGCTCGTGACGTCGTGGGCAAGTTGTGCGCTGCGCGGTCCTTGCTGCGGAATGTCAGAGCGGCTGTGCGCGCGGAGCGCACGCGGCGGTGCTTGCCAACTGCACCGCCTGGCTGCGCAGCTGCCTTCGCGCGGCGTTGCGTCTGCCGCGGTGGCCCTGATGGGCCTGGCGTGGGCGAGCGTGGGCGGGGCGCTGCTGCTGGCCACTGAGTACCTGGAAAGCTCTGCAGCAAAGTGCGTGTGCAGTGCCAACCCCGCTTGCTGCTTGCTTGGGAAGCAGACTGCATTCACACTGCTGCCGAGGCAGAATTGCGTGGGTCCAGCATGCAGGGCATGCGCATCCCGAGCTGAGGCAGCCTTGCGTGGTGACACCAACGGGCGTGCTGGCACAGGCTCTGTGCAGTGCTGCCAGCTCATGATGTTAAGGTCGCGCCCTGGCCCTTGGCGTCGCAGGCAGGCGTATTTCGTGCTCTCCGGCGTGTGCGTGCTGGTCGGCGCAACCACCACGCACGGGCTGGCCGGCGAGCTGCGGCACGCGCCCGCGCGCGGGCCCGACGGCAGCGACAGCCCCGGCTGGCAGTTCTTCCAGCCGTTCCGGTGCGAGCACAGACCCAGTCAGTCCGGTGCGAGCATGGAGCGGGCGTTTGAGGTGAAAAGTAAATGTGGCCTGCCTGGCCACGGGATGCGCTGCTGCCTCTGCAATGGCAGCGACAGCCTTTGCTGACCACATGTAAAATGTCAAGTGCATGGTCCTTCATGCAACGCCATGTCAAACACGGACATCCGTTTGGCGATGGGCGGGCACGGGCGGCGCTCATTGGCAGAGCCTTGACGGGCCGGACAACCTGCCATGCTGCAGCAGTGGCGCTGGCCCCAGCCTGTGTGCTGGAGCGCTTGGCAAGCGCCATAAGGGCCTGGGCGGGGAAGTCTGCTGAGGCTGGCCAGGGGCCGTCGTTTGCACGCTGCGTTGCATGGCGAGCTGGCTGCGTCGGGGGCGGCAGGGGCGGCGCGGTGTTCGTGGCAACGCAGGCTCTGGGCTGGGCGCTGAGCAGCGCATCGCTGGTGCTGCTGGCGGTGACGGTCGCGCGCGTGGCCGTGGGCGTCGCCTACTGTATCCGCTGCTGGGCGCTCGCCACCGGCACGCTGATGTTTGCCGCGCAGCTGGCGCGCACTGCCGGCTTACGCGAGGGCGGGCGGGGAGGGGTCGCCTGTGGCGGTCGGATGCCGCTGGGTGGCAGGGCCGGCCTGCGGGGGTTAAGCGTTGGCGGCACGGCTGCGCATGAGCCAGCCGTGTCATCGAGCCTGTAGGGGCCTGCACGGATGACCCCGCGCCTGCGTGCATGTGGCGGGAGTGCTGCGCGCATGCTGGTGCCCTGACCCCGGGCCCCGGCAGCGCCTCAGCGCGCGCGGCCCGCAGATGCTGGGCGCGTCGCTGTGGACCTGGCGCAGCGGTGGCAAGCCGCAGCAGCAGCTGGCGACTGCCGCGGCGGCCGCTGCCGTGGCGCCCGCGGCTGCGGGCGCGGCCGCGCGCCGCTCCAGCGCGCGGCTGCCGGTGCTGCTCATGTACACGCCGGTGCGGCGCGCCCCGCCCGGACGCTCGGACGCCCCGCGCACCCTGCCGAGCGCCCGCAGCGGCGAGCGCCTAGCGCGGTGCCGCACGTGCATCCTCTGCGCTTGCGTGCGCCCGCTGCCGTCATGGGATTGGCGCCAGCGGGCGCAGGCCCATGCTGCAGGCAGGCGGGAGCGGCCAGGAGCTGTGCGGAGGGCGCGAGGACGGAGGCTGTGCAGCCGAAACGCAAGCGCGCCGGCTGTGCTGCGCGCAGGTGCACATGTTCTGCTGTGCGCTGGCCCTGACGTTTGTGGCCATGCCCTTCCCGGCCTGGACCGCGCTGTGGGCCGGTTCGCTGTTCATCTACTACTCGCTCACCGCATACGGCGCGCCGGAGCACACCGGTGCGTCGCGAGTCCCCGCGTCGCGCTCACGCGAGCGCCGTCCGCCCTCCGTCCTGCCCGGGACGCGTTGCGCAGGCGCAACCAACTGCGGCCTGGAACAGAGCCTGCTGTGCAGCCAGCGCCTCACTTTGAAAAGGTCTGAGGCATGCCGTCCTGCGCCGCCGACAACAGCAGCGGCATGCGACCCGTGATCTCCCTGCGCGGCCCAACAGTTGGCGGCAGCGCGCGCTTGGCCACGACCGCGCGCGTGCGCGCAGGCCGGCGGGAGTGGCCGGCGTTCGTCGCCTGGTTCTCGGAGAACCTGCAGCCGTCGCTCGAGAGCTGGATCGGGCCGGTGGAGGTGGTGTACGAGGGCCGGACGCCGCTGAGCCCCGACGGCCGCTACGTGTTTGGCTACCAGCCGCACGGCCTGTTCCCCATCGGTGCGCGCCAAGCTTGCGGGGCGCCCACTGTTGGCAGGCGGCCTGTGCAGCACACCATGGAATCGCCATGCACGCGAGTCTCGGGTGCATGCCTGGATGCCGCAGGTGATGCCTGCGTATGCGTGTGTGAAGACACGGGTCTTCTGCAGAGGCGCTGCGGCGCCTCCCCCTGCATGAGTGTGCGGTCGTGTCTGCATGCACGGCGCGGGCGCGCCACCGCCCGCGCGGCGGCGGGCGACACGCGGGGCGCGGGCGCGCAGGCGCGCCGTACCTGCCGCTGCTGCCGGGCTTCCGCGCGGCGTTCCCGGGCGTGCGGCCGGCGGCGCTCATCGCCAGCGTGTGCTTCCACGCGCCTGTCATCCGCGACCTGGTCTCCTGGTGCGGCGTGCGGCAGGTGCGGCCGCGCGCCGCCCCCAGGCTGTCGCGGCGCCCTGTGCCGCAGGCGCCGGGGAGCCCGTGACGTGCGGGCCTCTGGGTAGAGCGGACCTCATGAAATCGAGGGCGTCAGGCCGCAGGGAGGCCGAGAAGTTGCCTCAAGCTGGCCAGCGACTGGGTCACGCTTGGGTGCTGGTGTGGAACAGAGCGGCGTGCCTCCCTGTGGTGCCGCCTCGCACCAGCCCTGCATCAGGCCGGGCGCAACCACGGGCGGCGCCGCGCGCGCAGGTGGCGCGGCGCACCTTCACGCGCGCGCTGCAGGAGCGCGGCTCGGTCGTGCTGGTGCCGGGCGGGCAGGCCGAGCTGGTGCACACCTGGCGGCGCACGCACCACGGCGAGGTGGTGATCTACGCGCGCCACAAAGGTGGCTCCCCGCGCCCTGCAGGCAGGCTCGCCATGGGAGGTGCCAGGCAAGGAATTCCGGGCGGTAGGCCGTGCGCACCGGCGGCGGCTGCATGAGCATGCGACACGGCGACGCGGCCAGGCGGCGCCCTGCACACCTCCCGCGCACCTTGACCAAGGCGGGCGCGCGTGCGCGTGCAGGCTTTGTGCGGCTGGCGGTGCAGCAGCGCGCGGCGCTGGTGCCGGTGCTCGCGATGGGCGAGCTGGACACCCTGCGGAATCTCATCGACATGCCCCGCCTGCAGGCGCGCTCGCCGCTGGGCTGCCGTGCCTTGGTCGTTGTTGGCCCCGCTGGTGCCAGCGCAGCTCGCCGGCGGGCGCGGCTGCAGGCCCGTGTCAGCCATATGGGCCAAACCGGTGTGAGGTGCGGCCTTGCGCATGCTCCGTGGGAGGCTGCACGAGCCTGAGGTCGCCTTGGTGGCCTTGGTGGAGCGCGGCCTTGCAAGCAGGCCGCGGAGGAAACATTCAGGCTCGGCGGCCCCGCAGGCGTGGACGTACAAGAAGCTGGGCTTCCCGGTGCCGTACCTGGTGGTCGGGCGCTGGGGCGTCACGCCCTTCCCGGCGCCCACGCCGCTGCGCTTTGTCGTCGGCGAGCCGCTCACCGCGCTCGAGCCCGGCGCAATGGTGCGGGGCAGCAGCAGTGTGGGCAGCATGCGTGCGAGCCGGCCTCGCACTCCCTGTCCTATGGCGCATGTGCAAGCTGCCAGGTTGCGGCATGGAAACTGGCTGTATGCCGGCAGGCGAGCAGAACTTGTTTGGCCTGGCACCGCTGCCATGTGCCAGCAACCCGCTTCGCACCATGTGCTGCCCGAGCCCAGATTCGCTCTGGCACGGGCAGGACGATGAGGCGCGCGTTGCCGAGCTGCACGGTCGTTTCTACGACGCTGTGGAGGCGCTGTGGCACAAGCACAAGCTCAGCTTTGCGCCGTACAATGATGCGCGCCTCGTGATGATCCGCTGACCGGCCTCAGTGTGTGCGTGTGTGCCTGAGGCACACAGCCCGAACAAAAGGCATGCAGCTCTTACTACCTAGGTCATGCAGACATGCTTGTGCAGGCCGCAAACTGTGTGACGCCGTGTCCCAATCAAGAATCAAGGTGTGCTCCCTTGTATCCCAATGCCCTCCGGGCGTTGATGTAGGCGCTGCTGCAGCATTCTGCAAACGCTGAACAAAAGTATGTGCATGGATGCGTGCGAATGGCAGTGTCTGTGCTGCACGGAGGCTCGTGTTTAGGAGTCGTGCCGGATCTATGCGAGCAGGTGCTAGTCATAGGTTTGCCGCGTCGCGACGTAGTGCTGTCTGTGCAGAGCTGACCTGACCCGAATTGGGCTGCGGCCCTGGCACGGCTGTTAAAATTGTGGGTGGCGGGTGAGTGAAACGCTACACCTGCAAGGCTCATCCTCCAGGTCATTGCTGTTGCTCGTGTGCACGCTTGAACACAGCCACAGAGTCATGCTAATGGGACCAGATTGACCAACACGAAGCTGGGTCCGGGTCTGCTTCACGCGCATTGGCACCGTCGGGTATGATTACAGAGCCCAAGTGCCCGCTTGCGCTCCGAACAGCTCTAACCCATTCCCTTCCACATATGGGTGGTATTGGAAGGCACGTGGAGTCGATGACACGTCCGGCAGTGTAACACGCTAGGAATTAAGCCGAATTAGACGTGCAGTGCAGTGCAGAAGTATGTCCGTTCTAGATGCTGATGGAGATATCATGCATGCGCACAACTATCCTACGCAGCACCACGAGCGCCGCGAGTTGCCCCGGCTGCGCTGCAGCACGCGCAGGCCCTGCTGTGCGGCACCCTGCCGGCAGCAGACGGTGACTGCATGCTGCCCAAGCAGCGGCATGGGCACCCTGCGAGCTCGCATGCACGCACAGGCCCTGCTCTGGGGCACCACGGCTGCCGCGAGGCGCCCCTGCACTGCGGACGCGCCGGCGGCCGCGCCGGCGGCCGCGCCGGCGGCCGCGCCGGCGGCCGCGCCGGCGGCCGCGCCAGCACTTGCACCGGCGCAAGCCGCACATGTCAACGCTATGTCGTTAGGACAGTGATGATAGCTAGGACACAAACCTCGCGTACGCTGCCATCCTCTGGCGCTGCTTGGCCGCACTGACGGCCGCGCCTGTGCGTCCAGCGCGCTGGCGCCAGGCGCCGTGTCATCTTGGCAATATGAGCCATGTCTTGCATTGCCATATGAGGCGCTGTAAGCAGCCGCTATGCTGGCGCTAATGGTACGAGCATGACCATGGTGTATGGTTTTGATCAGGTGTTGATCAGCACTAGCATGAAGACCCTACCAGATGTTGCAGTTACATGCTAACCCCTGATCATCGTCGTGGCATCGGTACAATTATTATACGGCCTGGCCAGCCTGCCATATCAATGCAGGTGCCACTGGTCGCCAACGCCTGCTCAGGACCTGACTGTGCTCAACGACGGCCGTCTGCTGCTTGGTGGTGGGTGTCCCCCGTTTTCTGCCGAAGGCAAAATTCTTCTGAAAGAACCTGGAGTCCTATTAGCGCCTGCAGGCCTGCTGGCACAGGCAGATCAGCCCACCGGCAACGGGCTTGTGTACCCCAAGGCGCGCCAGTCGTCAATCTGACAGAGCAGTCTGTTGAGCAGTGCAGTCCGGGTGCGCAATGTGGGCGCATCTGCGCAGGGTGTCCTGATATCTGCGGTCCAAGCCTATTACCACCAGCAAGTGCTCTGCTGCACAGCTTTGGGAGCGCTGGAGCATCCGTCGTTAAAGGATGACGCACATCATCGCCCCTGCCCTTGCAGCTCCAGCCATCAGGTGCAGGCTGTGACGGCTGTGGTACGTCAGTATCTAATCCTTGACACGAAAATCGGCAAGCTGTAAAGGTCAACGTGCTTTGTGCGGGTGGCCTGGTGCCACAGGAGCTGTGGAGCGGCGCAGGTGCTGGCCCTGTGGTGCGCGGGAACTGCTTGTATGGCGTAGTGGAGGTGCTGCTGACCCCATCTGGCCAAAGCGTTCGGGAGCTGTACGAGGGAGGCGCCCTGCTGGGCGCATCCGCCCGCGCCTGGACGTCGCTGGCGTGTGCTGACAGTGGCTGCTGCGCGGCCCTTGCGGACCTGCGCATCATAGTGTGCGACCCCGTTGTATTTGCAAGGCCCTGACGCTGACTGCAAGTTAATTGCGACAGCCATGCGCGCACGCCTCACCCCTGATACAGCTGAGGTCAGAGATATTAGCGCATGGTCCAGTTCAGAGCCATGTGTCAAGCCTAACAGTTGACACCTGCGTTACAGCAGGCGCCGCAGGTTTGACCTGACATTGCGGCCGGCAGTCCGCTTATGCCTGGAGCCCTTGCAGCGCAATTCTAAGATTGAGTTGCGACTGACCCTGCTTTGAGCCACCACGGTCGCCACGAGCAGCCTTGGCAGCAGCGCGCGCACCCTGCGAGCTCGCGTGAATGTGCTGACGTGCTGTGCAGTCCCGCGGTGACTGCAAGGCGATCCCGGCAGCGGCATGGGTATCCTGCGAGCTCGCGTAAATGCGCTGACCGCGCTGTGCAGCACCATGGTGACTGCAAGGTGCCCCGGCAGCGGCCTGGGTACCCTGCGAGCTCGCAGGCACCTCATGATGGCAGTGAGCCGCCCCGGCAGCGGTGCGGGTACCCTGCGAGCTCGCATACACCTCATGATGGCAGTGAGGCGCTCCGGCAGCGGCCTGGGTACCCTGCGAGCTCGCATGCACCTCATGTTGGCAGTGAGGCGCTCCGGCAGCGGCCTGGGTACCCTGCGAGCTCGCATGCACCTC
>JAABUU010001792.1_pt1 | contig 33568 bp, 28 predicted proteins | sample 5559301 | NCBI WGS metagenome assembly JAABUU01 (sample SAMN10711884, study PRJNA513360) | rock metagenome | isolation source: Antarctica rocks | place: Antarctica: Victoria Land, Richard Nunatak white
TACTGGCACAGCCGCATCCGGGCCGAGCTCGGCTTCGGCGCGCAGGACTCGGGCGACCTGCACCAGATGCTGACCAAGCAGGCCTACCGCGGGTCCCGGTACTCCTTCGGCTACCCGGCCTGCCCCGAGGTCGAGGACCAGAGCAAGCTCGAGGACCTGCTCGCGTGGCAGCGCATCGGGGTGGAGCTGTCCGAGGAGCACCAGCTCAGCCCCGAGCAGTCCACCTCCGCGATCATCCTGCACCACCCCGAGGCCAAGTACTTCGCCGCCCGGTGACGGCGCTGGCCGCCGTCCTGTTCGACATGGACGGGCTGCTCGTGGACAGCGAGCCGGTGTGGACCATCGCCGAGACCGAGCTCGCTGCGGCCCTCGGCGGTGCCTTCAGTCCCGAGCTCAAGGCGGCGATCATCGGCACCCGGCTGGAGGTCGCCGTCCCGACGATCCTGGCCTGGTACGACGCCCCGCGCGGCGAGTCCGAGGTCGCCGCCACGTCTGCCTGGCTGCTGGGGCGGGTGGCGGAGCTGTTCTCCGGCGAGCTGGTGCTGATGCCCGGTGCCCGTGAGCTGCTCGCTGCGCTGCGCGTCGCCTCGGTCCCGGTCGCGTTGGTGTCCTCCTCCTACCGGGTTCTCGTCGACGCGGTGCTACGACAGGGCGTCGGGCCGTTCGCCGTGACGGTCGCGGGCGATGAGGTCACCCACGGCAAGCCGCACCCCGAGCCCTACCTGACCGCCTGCGGCCACCTCGGCGTCGACCCGGGCTCGGCTGTCGTACTGGAGGACTCCCCGGCCGGGGTGGCCAGCGGTGAGGCGGCCGGTTGCCCGGTCGTCGCCGTACCCAGCGTCGCGGGGGTGAGCTTCTCGGCCACGCCCCGCCGTCTAGTCGTCACCTCTCTCATGCAGCTCGGCCTGCCGGAGCTTAACGGCCTCGTCGCCGAATGACACCTCATGGTCCGCCTGAAGAGTTCGGCCACGCCGCCGACGCACGAACATGGTCTGGCGCTGGTCGGTTGGTCGTCATCAGGACTCGCCTTGGCCGGGGTGACAATCGCGGGAACGTTGAGCGGACCGTCGCTCCGGCGGTGGCTCGCAGGACGCGCTCCAGCCATGGTGCCAGCGCTGCTGAATCTTCTCCCGAGACCGCGAGTTCGCTGTCACAGTTGCAAGGGTGCTGGACCACTACCGGCGTTACTGGAACATAGCTATCCATCCTGGAGCACCTCGGATAGCCCCCGTGCCCGTCACCGCAGATGGCCCGCCGTATCCAGCCGAGCCGAGCTCGGCTCCCACTCCTGGCAGTCGACCGGGTTGTCCTGGTGCTGCAGCAGGTACGGCGAGCTCGAGGTCAAGACGGCCCGGCATGTGTGCACCCTACGGGCGCACGTTGCACTCCACGGCCGCAGCCGCTTGAGTACTGGCATGACGTCGAGGTGGGGATCACCGCTGGTGCGTCGTGCCTACGCCGACCGCCAGGGTTGGAGCGATGCGGGTGAGCGCTTGGCCTTCGTCGACCTGCTCCCCTTGCCGCCCGGCGCCCGGGTGCTCGACATCGGGATCGGCGGGGGGCGCACCACCGGACTACTCCGCCCGGGCTCGAGCTCCTACATCGGCATCGACAGCAGCCCTGAGATGGTGCGGCTGGCCCGCTCCCGCTACCCCGACGCCGACCTACGGCTAGGCGACGCCCGGGACCTGTCGGCCTTCCCGGACGCCGGCGCCGAGCTGGTCGTGTTCAGCCTGAACGGGTTGGACTGCCTGGCACACGACGAGCGCACGAGCTTCCTGCGCTCCGCCCACCGGGTCCTCGCGCTTGGTGGAGCGCTGGTGTTCTCCACCCACAACCTGGACGGCCCCAGCTACCTTGAGCGCCCGGCGTTCGACCTGACCGAGGTGCGCTCGCGCTCCGGCGTCCTTAGCGTGGTCAAGGGCGTCGTCGGCGGCCTCGTCCGGCTGGTCCTGGGCCACTGGAACTACCGCCATACCCGCACGCAGGCCGAGCAGCACCAGGGCTGGGCGCTGGCTCCCCTGCGCGCCCACGAGTTCCGCTTCGTCGTCCACTTCGTACGGCTGTCCGCTGCGCTCGCACTCCTGGAACGGTGCGGTTTCCTCGTCGAGGGCGCCTGGACCGACAGCGGGGTCCCGATCGGGTTGGACCAACAGCGCCACGGTGAGCACTACTCGCACCTGGTGTGCAGGGCCCGCTCCTAAAGCGGCGCTCGCCCGCGCCGGGACCGCGTCGCGACCGGGACACGCGCCGTCACCCGGTCGGCGCACTACAGCGTGTTGCTGTTTGGTCCGATGCAGTTACTGACCGTAATCGCAGGGGTCGGACGAAAAGGCACTCCCGTCGCGAGGCGGGGTCGCAGAGTCACAGAGGTCATCGACCTGGCTGGGCAACCGAATCCGCCCGTCCCCTCATCTCCAAGGGGACTCCCACATGTTCAACCGCCGTCGTTCGTTCACCGCCACGGGAGCGCTGCTCGCCGCGCTCGCCGTTCCCCTGCTCAGCCCGACGTGGGCGCAGGCGTCCGACGCCCGCCCGAGTGTCGTGGTCCTGCAGGCCGCACAGGCCGCCCACGCGGTCCGGGTGCAGCAGTTGCCCCACTACACCTGGCGCAGCTTCGCCAAGTTGCGCCGCGCCCACGGGCGTCCCACCGCACCCCCGGCCCCCCCGGCCCCCCCGGCTCCCGTCCCGGCTCCGGCTCCGGTTTCGGGCAACCCGCTCGCCAGCAGGCACCTGGCTGTGTCCGCCGGCAGCTCCGCGCAGCAAGAGGCGGACCGGGTGCGCAGCACGAACCCGGCGCGGGCGCGTGGCCTGGACTACATCGCCGCGCAGTCCACCGCGACATGGTGGGGCGACTGGAACCCCATGGGCACCGTGCGCAGCTCGGTCGCCCAGGACGAGGCGGCAGCACACGGTGCCACGCCGATCTACGTCGTGTACGACATCATGCAGCGCGACGGCGCCGGGTACTCCGCCGGCGGCGCGGCGAACCTCGCGGACTATCGGGCCTGGATCGACCAGTTCGTGGCTGGGGTCGGCAGCCACCCGGCCGCCGTTGTCCTCGAGCCGGACGCGGTCAACGACCTCTACTCCATGACTGGGGCGGCCCGTGCAGACCGCATCACCGCACTCCGCTACGCGCTCACCACGCTGAAGGCACACGGCATCCCCGCCTACCTCGACGCGGGCGGCCCGAGCATCCACGCCCCCGACATCGCCGCTGGGCTACTCACCGAGGCGGGTGTGGACCTCGCGCAGGGCTTCTCGGTCAACGTCTCGAACTTCCAGAGCACGACCGACGACGTCACCTGGGGCAAGGCGGTCTCGGCACGGGTCAGGGGTAAGCACTTCGTCGTCGACACCGGGCGCAACGGCAACGGCGCCACCCCCGCGTCGCAGGACGCCCAGTACTGGTGCAACCCGCCCGGACGGGCCCTCGGTCACACCCCGACGGCCAGCACCGGCGACGCCTCGGTCGATGCCTTCCTGTGGATCAAGCAGCCGGGTGAGTCCGATGGCCAGTGCCGCGGCTTCGCGTCGGCCGGCACCTTCTCCGCCGACTACGCCTACGGCCTGTACGCCGCCATGGCCGGCTGAGGCTCCGACCGGGGCTCCGGCCTGGGCGCTGCTGCAGGCGTCCAGGCCAGCCCGAGCAGCACACCGAACCGCAATAGCCCCACGCGGTTGCCCTCGAGCACATCGCTGCTGGCGATCACAATGACCGCGACTGCAAGGGCCGCCCCAGCTGCGACATGGACGCGGCGCCAAGCCACCCACAGGCCGGCGGCGAACATCGCGACCAGGATCAGCAGGAAGGGCAGGCCGTCGCTGATCGCTGTTTCGAGCCAGCCGTTCTCGTAGGACAGGTCCCCCAGCGAGCCGCCCTGCTCGGCCTTGACCACGGCGCTGGCCCCGGGACCCACCCCCAGCCAGGGATGGTCGTGCACACTGCCCAGGCCGCTGTGCAGGGTCGCGGTCCGGTACTGGGTGGAGCGGTCCGCCTCGAGCGAGCCGCTGCGCGTGAGCTGCACGACCCCAGCCGCGGCGACGGCAAGGGCCAGGGTGGCGGCGACGGCCACCACCCTGGCCCTCGGTGCCCTTCGACGCTCGGCGGCCAGCACCCACACCACCCCGAGCAGGGCCGCAACGCTCGCGCCCCTGCTCGCGGTGGCCGCGAGCCCGGCGAGGCAGCTTACGACGGCCAGGGCGTACCACCGGGAGCCCGTACGCACGGCCCGCGCAAGCGCAAGCACCGCCCCCAGTGCGAAGAAGCCGGCGTTTTCCAGCGGGTGGCCCAGGGTCGTGGTCGCGCGGTAGGTGGACCACACCTGCGGAATGTCGGTCCCGCCCAACCGCACGATCAGGTCGGAGAAGGGGTTGGTGTGCAGGACGAAGGCCTCCAGGACGCCGTACACCCCGAGCACACCGGCCAGCGCGACCCACGTGGCGACGACCAGCTCGCGCGTCCGCTGCCCCTCCCGGCGCAGCGCGCCGGCGACCAGCAGCACGTTCAGGCCGAACGCCACTGACCAGCCGACGCCCGTCTTGAGCTCGTGCCCATGCAGGGCGCTGGCGGCGAGCAGGCCACCGGCGAGCAGCGCACCCACGGCAAGCAGGCGGCCGTCGCGGACACCAGGACAGACCAGACCGTCCCGACGCAACCGGAACACCCAGACGAGACAGATCCCCAGACTGGGGCTCAGTGTCGACACGGTGTCGGGGACCGGCAGGTTGTGCAACGGCACCAGCGCGTAGACCGCGAGGGCGAGGCTCGGCAGAACTTCCCGCGGCAGGCGCAGCAGGACGACCAGGGCGAGCAGGAGGCCGCCGAGGCCGACGAGCACGAGCGGCGCCACCACAGCCAGGGCGCCACAGGCCACCGCCACGGCGATCCAGCCCGCGACCACCAGGCCGGGCGGCGCCGGACGCAGGACGACTTCATCCACCCGCACGTCCCCAGACCCGCCGAACCAGCTTGTCGGCGACCGCACCAGGCGCGAGCTCGGAGCGCTTGCCGTCGACCACGACGCCGCCCACAACCGCGTTCAGCGTGTGCAGCCCGGCCCCGTACGGCGGAAAAGGGTCTAGGCGCCGGATCACGCGCTGCTGGTAGTCCAGCGGGCTCAGGCTGACGATCTCGGCCAGGGCCAGCGACCCGCCGTAGGTGGTGGAGCAGTCCTGGGCTGGCCGGTGCAGAACCCCGGCGACGACGAACGGACGGCCACCACCGCGAGCGGCGCAGACGTCGCGCACGACCGGGTTGAGGGGGTGCAGGCGGAACTCGCCGTCGAGGGCGCCGGCCCAGGCAAGGTGCAGCTCCTCGTCCTTGCGGTCGCCCTCGAGCCCGAAGAACAACCACCACCGGCCGTCGTGCAGGACCAGGTCCGGGTCCACCCCGGGGACCGCGAGCAGGGTCCGGACCCGGACCCAGCGATCGTCCTCCCTCCGCCACAGGACGATCTCGCTGTCCGAGGCGGACTCCGGGGTGCACCACAGGGCGCCGTTGTGGGCGAACACGCTCGGGTAGGACACGTGACCGGACGACGATGGCCCCTGTGCGGTGACGACCGGCGCCGCTTCCCCGCCGTCCCACTCCAGCTCGACCAGGGTCGCCGGCGCCCCGTCGCCGACCAGGGAGTACCGCTCCGCCATGAGCCGCTCGCCTCCGGGCAGCGCGAACGGGTCGGCGAGGTAGGCGTCCGGCACCTCAGATGCCCACTGCGGTGGCGGCAGCGGGGCCCCGGACACCAGGCCCTCGAGCGTGGCCCCGCGGCACAGCCCGAGGTTCCAGTGCTCGCGCAGGACCACCTCGGTCGTACGCCGAAGTAGCCGCCGCCGCAGCGCCAGCGTGCGTGGCACGGGCGGCGGCGTTGGCGGCAGCGGCACCCGGGCGGCCTCGGTGCTGCGCGGGGGAAGGTCTCGAGCGGCTAGGGCCCACCGCGGCCAGTCCACCAGGCGGGCGAGCAGCGCGCGAGCGACGTCGTCGGGACCGTCGCCCTGCACCGGCAGGCGCCCCTCGCGCAGGACCTGCACGCCATTCGGACGCAGCCGGACGAGCCGGACGTCGCAGGTCGGCGCGCCGTCCGCGAGCTCGCGCCGGCCGGGCTGGCCCAAGCCGGACCTACCTCCGGTCCCCACCTCGAAGGCCCACACCTCCTGGCCCGGACCGAAGCCGGCACCGGGAACGCCCTCGGGGGGGCGTCGGAGGTCGAGCACGACGTCAGCCGTCGCCAGGGGGTCCAGGGTCAGGCTCGCGCGGTCTGAAAGCGAGGCGAGGACCTTTGCATGCCACGGGAGGCTCTCCTCGACGAGCACGGCAACCTGCAAGCTCACGGTAGGCTCCGGCCGGGCAGCAGCAGGATGCCGACAGGCAGGTCGCTGACCTGCCTGATCGTGGACAGCGAAGCCTCGAGCTCGGCGCGGGAGCAGCCCTGCTGAGCGACCAGGCACAGTACCGATTTGGGGTCGAGGGACGACACGAGGGCCGGCAGCCGGGTCGCCCACCCGCCGGCGACGACTGCGAGCACGCCGGGCCCCTCTTCGGCGGCCGACCGCTGCACGGAGACGGACCCAGCGGGGCCGGCGTCCGGGGCCATCTGCAAGCCGGGGGGGCCCAAGCCGGGCGATGCGCCGTTCCGGTCCACCAGCAGCACCGGTCGCCCCACCGCCCGGAGGCCGCGGGTCAGCGCGACAGCGGCGACCTCGTCGAAGCGCTTGGATGAGGCGGACAGCACCACGAGGCAGGACGGCGGCCCGACACCCCGACCCAGGAGCGCCGCTGCCTGCGCAGCCGCCCGATCGTCACCGTCAGCGTTCCTCAGCAGTCCGAGGGCGCTGACGCCCGGCCCCGTCGGCAGGTCCCCACCGCCGAGCACCCGGTCGCTGGTGAGGCGCCTGGCCAGCAGTACGGCGCTGACCAGTGCCGCGGTGCCGACGAAGGCGATCAGGGCCTTGGTCACAGCCCCCCGCGGCGTCGGCTTGGCCACGCTCGGGCTGCTGACGCGGGTCAACACTGAGCTCGGCCCAGCGTTCAGCGGCACGTAGATCGCCGCGAGGTCCCGCTGCAGTTGCGCGGCGAGCTCGCTCCCGGACAGCCCGAGCCGCCGCTGCTCGTCCAGCTGGCTGCTGATCGCGTCGTACCGGCTCTGGGCCAGCGCGTGCACCTGGTCACCGCGCACCTTGGCGTAGGACTTGATCAGGTCGTCTGCCAGCGCCTCGGCCTGGCGCGGCTCGGCGTCGCGGACCGTGAGGATCACGGTCGCACCCGAAGGTCCAGGTGCGACCGCAGCGCGGGATGCGAACGCCTCGGTCGGCACCCCCGCTGCCGTCGCGACTGGCTGGAGGACGTCGCGCCCCTTCATGAGCGAGACCTGTGCGTCGACGAAGCGTTTGGCGCCGTCGATGTTCAGCGAGAACACGTTTGTTCCGTTCTCGCCGTCGAGCAGGCTCAGCTGGGGGGCGATCTCGGCCGAGCTGCTCCAGGTACGGCTACCCAGCGAAGTCAGCAGCAGGGCAGCGGCGGCAGCGACCAGCGACACCGCCACCACCAGCACGGTCGCCGCCCTGGCGAAGGTGCTGGTCAGCCCATCTAGGGCCCTGCGGATCGGGCCCCGGCCGCGCACGGCGACCACGTCCAGGCCCGGCTGGCCGGGCCGGGCGCGCACCCTGCCGTGGGCGCGGCTGGCTTTCGTCCTGCTCATCGCGTCCTCCCCCCGATCCCGGCCATGCCGCTCACTTCGTCGTAGACCTCGGCCAGAGCCCGGGCCACCCGTTGCGTGCTGCTGGTGTCGCGCACTCTGCCGTGGCCGAGGCCGCCGAGACGCTCGGCGAGCCGCGTGTCGCGCAGTAGCTCGACGAGGGCGTCCGCGAGCGCCCTGACGTCCTCGACTGGTACGACGAGCCCCGCATCGCCGACCAGCGCCGGGATGCCTCCGACCGGTGTGACGACAACTGGGCGGCCAAGGCTCATCGCCTCAAGCAGGAACATCGGCAGGACCTCGAAGCGCGACGGCAGGACGCAGACGCGGCTCCCGAGCAGGAGCTCACGCACGCCGGCCCGTGTCCGCAGCCCGAGGTCGCGCACACCCGGCCGGTCGCCGACGATCACGTCGGCGGGGGCCCCGACGACCACGAGCTCGGCCGCAGGGACGGCACGCCGGACCCTGGGCCAGGCTTCGAGCAGGACGTCCAGACCCTTGCGACGACCCTGCTCGCCCGCGAACAGCACCTGGGACCCCCCGGGCAACGGTGGCGGTACCGCAGGGACAACGACCGGGTTCGGTACTACCAGGACGGCACGCCCGGGCAGCAGCGCGCGGGCCGCCGTCGCCGAGGCGGTCGAGAGGGCGAGGACGGTGTGCGCGCACCGGAGCACGCCGCGCACAAGGCCCGGGCGGTGCGCGGCGAAGGCCTCGAGTTCGGAGCCGTGCAACGTCACGACCACGCCGCGTCGACGGGCCCGGGCGAGCACCACGAGCAGGCCCTCCCGCACAAAGGAACCGCGCTCGGACAGGTGCACGTGGACCACCTCGGCCGGGTCCAGGAGCACCCGGACCACCGCCCGAACCAGCAGCCGGCCGCCCCGGGCGCTGGTGCGCTGGTCATAGGTCGCGACGAAGGCCAGCGACCACCCCGGGACCACCAGGCCGGAGGTCACCTCGAGGACCGACGCAATGCCGCCCTCACTGCCGATCCGGTTGCCGTAGTGCACGGCGCGCCGAGGTGCGGTGGTCAACGGTGCACCGCCTCCAGGACCTGCTCGAGCACCTGGGCTGCGGACGCGGCTGAGAACCGGGCCGTCCAGCGCAGCACGAGCTCCGGGTCGATGGGCGGCAGCTCCCAGGCTTGCTCCACGGCGTCGGCCAGGTACCGCGGCGCCCCGGACGGCGAGAGCACCCCGGTCACACCAGGGAGCACGGCGTCCGCCACACCCAGCGCCTGTGAGACCGCGACCGCAGGCAACCCGCACTCCGCGGCTTCCACAAGCACGTTCCCGAAGCCCTCCTGCAGCGACGGCAGGACGAGGACATCCCCGGCCTGCGCGTGCAGGCGCCAGTCTGCCTGCCAGCCTCGCAGCTCCAGCCACACCCCCCGCTGCTCGGCCCGGCGACGGACGTGCTGCTCGAGCGGCCCGGCGCCGAGCACGACGCCCTGAGCCGGTCGGCCACGGGCGCCCAGTTCCGCCAGCAGGTCGACGAAGGCCTCCGGGCGCTTCTGCTCGGCGAGCCGGCCGACGAACAGCAGCCGGCCGGCCGGGCCCGACGGCAGCTCGCGCCCACCCACGGCGGCCGGGTTGGGCACGACCCACAGCCGCTCGCTCGCCACGCCGTACCGCGCTCCCATGCACGCAGCCACGCTGTGCGAGCAGGCCACGACCGCGTCCGCACGGCGATACGCCGCCCGGGCGACCACATCCTTGGCGATGCCGCCGGGCCCCTCGGCTCGCAGGTTAGAGGGCAGGTTGTGCTCGCTGAGCACGACCGGGATGCCGGAACCGCTCAGACCGGCCTGCAGTACCAGGTTTGCGAAAGTCATGACCCCGACTGCCGCCTCGGCCCGGTGCTCGCGCACCTGCTGCCGGACCCAGCCCGGCAGATGCGCGAGGCGTCGGCCGCGGGTGCCGTCGGGATAGCCGAGGGTCCGCACCCCGGCGACGGCGGTGGCCTCCGGCTCGGCGTAGGTCAGCAGCCGGACGTCGTGGCCCCGAGCGACCAGGCCCTGCGCCCACCGGACGCCGACGACCTCGGCGCCGCCGCCGCCCGTGCGGTTCAGCAGGAGGCAGATCCTCACCTTGCCAGCTCGGCGAGGGGGTTCGCAGGCTCCCGCGCGAAGCTGCGCCGCACCCACCAAAACAAGACCCCAGCGCCCACGAATCGCACGAGAGTCGTGGACAGGGCGATCCCGGCCAGGCCGAACAGCTCCCGGCCGAGCAGGTCCAGGACGAGGTTGAGCACCACGGCCAGACCGGACAGCCACGGCATGATCTGGTTGATCCGCAGGGTGGTGACGAGCCGCCCGCTGACCTCAATGAAGAACGTTGCCGGAAGACCGGCCAAGTACAGGCAGAGCACGAGCGCGAACTGCGTGCCGCTGGGCAGCCGCAGCAGGCCGGCAGCGCCTGGTCCCACGATGGCCGCGACGGCGGTGGCGACTAGCGTCAGCCCGGTCGCCCCTCCGAGGACTAGCCGCTGGGTGCGCCAGAAGTCGGGCGCGACGGCCCGCAGACAGCCCGTGCGCTGGTGGACCGAAGCCCAGTCCGAGGCGAGCACCGAGGCCACCATGCCGCCGAACAGGATCGTCGGTACGTAGAAGAGCTTCTCGGCCAGCTCGAGGGTCGTGATGCCGGCTGGGCCGGTGCTGCCCGCGACCGCCTTGTCGATCAGGGGGTTGACGCAGACGATGACCATCGAGAGCACGGCCGGCAGGGCGGTGGACCGGTAGCACTCGAGGGGCTCCCGGAGCAGCAGATCGCCAGGCGCTGGCCGGGCGCACGGCAGCCGGGTCAGCAGAATGGCGGCCCGCAGGAGCTCGCCGACCGTCAGCGCCCCGGCCGCCACGACCAGGGGCACGCCGGCGGCGCCGCCGAGCACACACAGCAGCGCGGCGGAGCTGCGCAGGGCCTGGGTGGCTGTCGGCAACCAGAACCGGCCATAGGCGTAGTGGGCGGAGGCGAACACACTGCTGGCAGCGGCGGCCAGGGGCAGGGGACTGAGCACGACCAGCAGCAGGAGGACCTGGCCCCGCTGGCCGGGGCTGAAGCCCCCGTGCGGCACCACGAGCACGCCAGTGATGGCGTACGCCGGAACCAGCAGCGCGACCGAGAGGCCGACACCCCGCCGCAGGAGCTGTCCGGTGACCCTGCCACCACCCGCACCATGCGCCGCGCGCACCCGCACGAAGTACGGGATGGACACTCCTTCGGTCGAAGCGGTAAGGATCACGACGAAGTTGGCCGATGCAGCAGCCAGGAAGTATCCGTCGGTCAGCCGGCCCGAACCGTAAATGATGGTGATCATGAAGGGTAGGAGCACGCCGGTTGCGTTCCCGAGCAGGGTGCCCGACCCCGCATCCACGATGTGGCGGGCCCGCGGGCCCAGGCGGGACGTGACGCTCATCGGGACCGCCGCCTCATCTAGGGCGCGCAGGAACCAGTGCGCCGCCGCCGGGGGCAGCAGCTCCTGTAAAGAACCTGCACGCAGCGAGCATAAGCCGTGGCATGCTGTCACGGTTGCGCCTTCGGCAGACGGCGCGACGTCGGACGTGGCTCGGGGGGGTGCGACGTGACGACACTGCTGGTGGCTGCCACCGGTGGTCACTTGACCGAGCTGCACCTGCTGCGGAGATATCTGGTCCCTGACGACGAAGACGTCGTATGGGTCACCTTCGACACACCGCAGTCGCGGTCGCTGCTGCACGGCGAGCGGGTCGAGCACCTTCCCTACATTGGGCCGCGGCAGTTGGGTCGCGTCCTACAGGGGCGCCGGGCCGCTCGCCGGCTGTTCGCTGCCCATGACGTCACGCGCGTCTTGAGCACGGGCTCCGCTATCGCCCTGTCGGTCCTGCCACTGGCCGCGCAGCGGGGGATCGCCTGTGACTACGTCGAGGCCGCTGCGCGAACCGCCGGGCCCTCAGTGACCGGGTCGCTCCTGTCGCGGGTCAAGGGGGTCCAGACCTTCACTCAGTGGGACTCCTGGGCCTGCGAGCAGTGGCCGCTCACCACGTCGGTCTTCGAGAACTACCGGCCCGACGCGCCGGCCGTCCCCCTCAAGCGGCTGAGCAAGGTCGTCGTCTCCCTCGGTACCATCCAGGGGTACAGCTTTCGCCGCCTAGTGAATCGGTTGCTCGAGGTCCTGCCACCGGACTGCGAGGTCCTCTGGCAGACCGGCTCCACCGACGTAGGAGGTCTTGCCCTGGACGGCGCCCCGCTGCTCCCGCCGGAGACCTTGCAGGCCGCGATGTGCTCCGCAGATGCCATCGTCGCCCACGCCGGCGTGGGCTCGGCGCTGGCGGTGCTCGCCCTGGGCCGCCGGCCCCTGCTCGTCCCGCGGCGGCCCGCCTTTCGCGAGCACGTCGACGACCACCAGTCCCAGATCGCCGGCGAGCTGGCCGACCGGGAGCTGGCCCTGTCCTGCGAGGCAGACCAGATCACCCTGGAGGACCTGCTCGTGGCCGGAGCGGCAAGGGTGGCTCCGTCGGCGGAGCGGCGCAGGGCCGGGGGTCGGGAGCGCTTCCGGCCGCGGAACATGCGCCCCCTCTCGCACGCTGTGCTGCACCCCGATCATGGCGAGGTGCCGTGCGCACCCTGACGCCCCGCCTCCCCGTCCTGCTGGCCTGCGCCACGCTGCTGGCCACCGGCTGCAGCACGCCGGCCGGCGAGCGCGGAACTCGGGCGGTCGTGCGGGCAACTGGGGCCACGGAGGCGACGCCACGTACGGCGACCGCATCCCCGGGCCGCCCAACAGGCACTCCCGCAGCCGCCACCCCGCACTCGACCGCACTGGTGGCGACGCCGTACGAGCGGGGTCTGCTGCGGGACGGGGCGCGGGCCGTCTGGCCGCTTCGCGACGTCGAGAACGGGCTCCGGTACGGCGACCGGGTGGCCGACCTGCGCACCTCGACTCCCGCCGTGGACGTCGACGGTGCCATCGACCACACCGACGGTCCCCGCCTGCTTGGCGCCGCTGCGGGGGCAGCCGAGTTCACTTCGCAGGGAAGGCTGGTCACGTCCCTCCAGGACGGCTTCAGCTCCTCGGACGCGTTCACTATGGAGCTGTGGTTTCGGGCGGACGGATGTACCAACGGCTGGGGCCGGGCCGCGGGTACCGAGAGCGCGAGCACCGGCGGCCGCGAGGGCGTCAGCATGTTCTTCTACCCCAGGGCCGCGCAGCAGCCCTGCCGGTTGGGCGTGGAGATCTGGCACCAGGACCACTACGAGATGGGTTGCCCCACGGGATGAAGGCTCCCCGCGGCTCCTGGGTGCACCTGGCCGCGAGCTACGGCGACGGCACCCTGTCCTGCTACCTCAACGGCCGGCTGACCGAGCAGCACCACCAGGACGGCGTGCAGTTCGCCCAGCAGGCTCCCTTCGGCATCGGGTCCGCCGGGACCGGGGTGGCCGGCAGCCTGTCGTCGGGGAGCATCGCGCAGGTCGCGGTCTACGCCAGCGTCCTTCCCGCGACCGTGCTGGCCTCCCACGCGGCGGCCCTGCAGTGAGCGCGGGCAGCGCAAGACGGCAGGACCGTGCCCGCCCACCCGCCCGCCGCGAGAGGGACTGATCGCCGTGGACGCGGGCGGTACGGCCTTCTGGTTGCCAGTCGGCGAGCACGCAGTCGCCGCAGTGCTGCACCGGCCGCCCGGCCCCTCACTGTCCACCGGGGTGCTGCTCCTGCCCCCCTTTGGTTGGGAGGAGACCGCGTCGCACCGCAGCGTGCGCCGGTGGGCCGACGAGCTCGCCCTCGAAGGTCACCCGACGTTGCGCCTGGACTGGCCGTGCACCGGCGACAGCTCCGGCGCAGGCAGCCAGCCGGGACAGTGGGACGCCTGGACGCAGACCGTGGACGCTGCCGCTGAGTGCCTTCGCCAGCGGACCGGGTGCGCGCGCGTCACTGCTGTTGGGCTCGGCCTGGGCGGCCTGGTCGCTCTGGCCGCGGCCCACGATGGCGCGGCGGTGGACGACCTGGCGCTCTGGGGTGCGCCGGCAAGGGGCAGAGCTGCGCTGCGCCAGCTGCAGGCCACGGCGGCCCTGCTGGGGGAGGGCCCGGCACAACGTGAGCAGGACGGCCTGCTCTGGGTCTACGGCTATCCGATGCCGGCGGACATGCAACGACAGCTCGCGGAGCTCGTGGTGGAGCGGATGGACCTGCGCCGTCCCGGGCGACGCATCCTCGTCCTGGATCGGGGCACCGACGCCGCCCTCGCACTCGCACTCAGCGTCCCGGGCATCGGCCTGGAGGTCGCCCCGGGCGCCGGCTACGACCACTTCGTCGAGCACCCCCAGGAGTCGCTGCTCCCGGAGCCCGTCGTACGGCGGGTGAGCCAATGGCTCGGTCGTGAAGCGGTCGCCGCCTCGGACCTCCACCTGCCCGACCTGCCCGACCTGCCCGATGCCGTCCGGCTGCCCGGAACGTCGGTGCAGGAGCGGCTGGTCGAGCTGCCCAGCCGAGCCGGGCTGCTTCGGTGCGTGATCAGCGAGCCGGTTTCGGGTCCGAGGGCGACGCTCACGACGGTCCTGCTCAACTCGGGCGCTACCCGGCGTACTGGACCAAACCGCATGTGGGTCGACGCCGCCCGCGCGTGGGCACAGAAGGGCGTCACGGTCGTCCGGCTGGACCTCGCGCCACTCGGCGACAGCGGTGGCCATCAGCCGAGCCCACGGCCGAACGAGGGCTACTACGCCGACTCGCTGCTCGAGCAGGTCCACGACGCGCTCGACGAGCTGGCCAGGCTCGGCCTTCCCGCCCGCGTCCTGCTCGCCGGGATGTGCAGCAGCGCCTACATGTCCTGGCAGCTCGCGGTGCGCGATCCCCGCGTGGTCGGAGCGGTCCTGCTCAACCCCGCCTTCCTGCACTACTCGCGCCGGCTGCTGGTAACCAGGGCCAGCCAGGACCTGCGCAAGCTGAGGGTGTCGAGCACCTGGCTCAAGCTGGTTACCGGTCGGCTATCCCGGCGGCACGTCGTCGCCGTGATCCAGGCGACGGCGACGAGGGCGGCACAGGCCTCGGCCTATCGTCGGGCGACACGGCACAGTCGGGCCGCCGTCGCGGCCGACGTCCGCAGACTGGTCGACGCCAGCTCGCGCGTGGCGATCGTCCTCGGACCGCAGGAGGAGCTGCTGCGCGAGCTGCAGGCTTCGGAGCACCTCGATGCCCTCGAGCACCACCCGTACGTCACCGTGCACCTGCTCGCCGGGGCGCACAGCGACCACATGTTCCTGGCCGGTGCGCTCAGGGCGCAAGCCTGCGAGATCCTGGACGACGTGGTCGCTGAGCTGTCGCGCCACGAGCAGCCCGTCGCCCTCGTCTAGCCGCCAGCGAGCAGCTGAAACCGAGGGGACAGACTGCCTTGCAGGATGGGCGGTGGGAGGCTTGTGTGATGGGCTACCGCATCGGCATCGACACCGCCGACAGCCACGCTGTCTCGGCGTCGCTGTTGCGGTTCGGCCACCGCTACCTGCAGCGGGTGTACACCAGCCAGGAGGTGGCGGACTGCACCTGGCACGAGCAGGTGCAGGCGCTGCGGCTGGCCGCGAGGTTCGCCGCCAAGGAGGCCGCGGTGAAGGTACTCAGACCGGGGCAGGAGCCGATCCCGTGGTCGGCCGTGGCCGTGCACTCCAGGCACGACGGCTCCCCTGAACTGGTCCTGTCAGGGGCAGCGATCCGGTGGGCGACGGAGCAGCAGCTGAGCGACTTCGAGGTGAGCCTCACCCACGAGGGCCACATTGCCAGCGCCGTTGTGCTTGCCCGGACGGGTGGTCCTGCCGATGACGTCTAACATGAGAGAGCAGATCCGCTGGGTGCTGACCGAACAGGCGCGCCTTCCGGTGCCTGTCGAGACACTGACCGACGACGACGACCTGTACCAGGCCGGCCTGGCGTCACATGCGAGCGTTGGGGTGATGCTCGGATTGGAAGAGGCCTTCGACGTGGAGTTTCCAGACGCCATGTTGACCCGAGGCACCTTCCAGAGCGTCTCGGCGATGGCTGCCGCACTGTCTCGGCTCCGGCCCACCTCACCCGCGTGAGCACCACCGCGGACGAGGCGTTCCTGGCCGGGATGGGCCGCGTCGCCAAGCTCGCGTCGGTGCACGCCGACGAGGTGGACCGCGAGGCACGCTTCCCGCACGAAGCTGTGCATGCGCTGCGCGACGAGGGGTCCTTGTCCGCCCTGGTCCCCACGCACCTGGGCGGAGCCGACGTGTCCCTCAGCGCCGTCGCCGCCGGCTGCCTGGAGCTCGGTACGAGCTGCAGCGCAACCGCGATGGTGTTCGCGATGCACACCATCCAGGTCAGCAGCCTGGCCCGGCACCTGGACGACGCGCCCTGGTTCACGAACTACCTCGCCAGGTCGGTGCAGGAGCAGCGGCTGATCTCCTCGGTCACGTCCGAGGTGCAGACCGGGGGGGACCTAGGCAGCTCCGCCGCAGCGGTACAGGCGGCAGCCAACTGCGGGAACCGCTTCGAGAAGCAGGCGCCGACAGTCAGTTACGGCGCGTACGCCGACGACCTGCTCACCACTCTGCGCCGGCACGACGCCGCCGAACCCGGCGACCAGGTGCTCGTGCTGACCAGCCGGGAGCAGACCGAACTCGAACCGGTCGGCCGGTGGGACACCCTCGGCATGCGCGGTACCTGTTCGCCGGGCTTCGTCGTACGCGCCCGGATGCGGCCGGAGCAGGTCCTGCCGACGCCGTTCGCCCGGGTCTCCGCCGAGTCCATGGTGCCGGTATCGCACATCCTGTGGTCGCATGCCTGGTTGGGCATCGCCACCGACGCCTTCGCCCGCGCCCGCGCGTTCGTACGGGCCGGTGCTCAGCGCACGGGCGGCAGCCCGCCACCGTCCGCCGAACAGCTTACGCGCCTGCACGGGCTCATCTGCTTGCTGCGGGCCACGGTCGCGAACGGGCTCGGCGAGTTCTGCAGGGCCACGGCCGGCGAGGGCCGGGCCGAGCTGTCCACGATGGCCTATGCGCTGCGCAGCAACGCGCTCAAGCTCACGGCCTCCGAGCTGACCCCCCAGATCTGCGAAGGCGCCCTGGCAATCTGCGGCATCTCGGGGTTCCGCAACGACACGCCGTACAGCGTGGGACGGCACTTGCGCGATGCCATGTCGGCCCAGGTCATGGTCGCCAACAGCCGGATCCGCGCGAGCAACGCCGGCCTACTGCTGGTGGTGAAGGAGGCGTGACCGGCGCGCCGTCGGGCAGCCCGGAGCAGCAGGCGCTGCGGCAGGCCCTGCTCGACGCGGGCCTGCTGCTGGACACCGGCTGCCCCGGGGTCTACGGCCAGTCCGGCGCGTTCCTCGAGGTGCGTCTGCGCCTCACCGAGCTGATCCGCCGCGCCGCCGCGCCGGATGCGAGCGAGGCGATGAGCTTCCCGCCCGTCCTCCCACGTGAGCGGCTCGAGGCCACCGGCTACCTGGCGAGCTTCCCGCACCTGACCGGGACCGTGCACGCCTTCGACGGCAGCGAGGCCGACGCGGCCCGACTCGCCACGCTGGCGGAGCGGCACCAGGACTGGAGCGCGCTGTCGTCCACCACCGATCTCGCCCTCGTCCCGGCCGCCTGCCACCCGGTCTACCCCGCCGTCGCTGCCCAGGGCGTCGTGCCGGCCGGGGGCCGGACCATCGAGCTGAGCCCGGCGGTGGTCTTCCGCCGCGAACCATCGAAGGACCCCGCGCGCTGGCAGGTGTTCCACGTCCACGAGCTGGTACGGGTCGCCGATCCCGACACGGTGCTCAGGTGGCGCCAGGCCTGGCTCGACCGGGCGCTGGCCCTGCTCACCGGCCTCGGCCTCGACGTGACGTGCGAGCAGGCCAGCGACCCCTTCTTCGGGCGGCCCGGTCGGCTGCTCGCCGCCAACCAGCGCCAGCAGCAGCTGAAGTTCGAGCTGACAGTTCCCGTCACCGCGCCGGCGCCCACCGCGCTCGCCTCGTTCAACTACCACCGCGAGCACTTCGCCGAGGTCTACGGCTTGCAGGCAGGGGACGGCTGGCCGGTGCACACCGCCTGCCTGGGTTTCGGTCTGGAGCGGGTGACCGTCGCGCTGCTGGCTCGGCACGGCTTCGACCCCGTGCGGTGGCCTGCCTCAGTCCGCGAGCAGCTGTGGTGGTGAGCCTGTTCGACGTCCACCCGGCGTCCTACCGTCCGCACCCGCTGCACGCCACGGACCAGGCCTACCCGGAGGCGAACTGCTACGTCGACCTGGTCGTCGAGCTGCTGCACGCCCGCGGCGACGAACCGCTGGCCGCCCTGGGTTGCGTCGTCGCCCTGGACTTCGACGGCGACCAGCTCACCTTCTTCAAACCGCCGCTGCAGGAGCTGCGGCTGCTATTCGGCATCGACGTGCACGAACTGCAGCCCTACCGGTCCCTGGCTGTGCAGGCGGCCGAGCAACTGACCGCCGGTCGTACCCTGGTCCTTGAGGTCGATGCCTGGTACCTGCCGGACACCCGGTCGACGAGCTATCGCACCGAGCACAGCAAGACCTCAGTTGCGGTTCAGGCAGTCGACCTGGCGGCCGAGGAGCTCCACTACTTCCACGGCGTCGGGCTGCACGCCCTGACCGGCGAGGACTTCCGGGGCGCCCTCCGGCTGGCCCCACCCCCTGGCTCGCTGCCGCCCTACGTCGAGCTGGTCCGCTTCGACCGCGGCGACCGGCTCCGCGGCACCGAACTCCGAGCCGCCTCGGTATGCCTGCTGCGTCAGCACCTGGCTGAGCGGCCGAAGCTCAACCCCTTCACCGCCATGACCGCGTTCCTGGACGTAGCCGTGCCCGCGCTGGCAGGCCAGGACGGCGCCGACCACCTCCTGGCCTTCGCAACGGCGAGGATGGGCGGCTCCGCGGCGCAGGTGGCGGCCGCCCAGGCGAGCTGGCTGTTCGACATCAGGGCGGCTGCCGTTGTGCAGGCTCTGGACCGAGTGGTCGCCGGCTGCAAGGTCCTGGCCTTCCGCGTCGCTCGCCGGCGCGCTTTCGACTCCGACGCCGTGCTCGCTCCGGTCGCCACTGCTTGGGGCGAGGCGCTGGAACGCCTCGATCAGCTTGCCGGCTGACCCACGGCGAATCCCGCCTGGCGGGCGTCGACCGCGAGCGGACACCACACAGCTCACCGCTGTCGCCCGTGGCTGGCAGCTGGCCGGACCGCTGCCCGACCGCCACGTGCCGGACCGCCACCGCTGGCAGCCGGCCGTGGTCCCCGGCACGGTCGCCGACGTGCTCGCCCCAGCCGAGAAACTCGAACTGGACGCTGCCACCTGGGACTTCCACACCGTCCTGCAGACGTCCCCCGCGCGGTACGACGAGCGGCTGGAGCTGCACGTCGGCGGCATCGCGACCGTCAGCGAGGTCCTGCTGAACGGCAAGCAGCTCTGGGCGGGTGCATCGATGTTCACGGCGGTCCGCCTGGACGTTACCGACCTGATGCAGGGCCAGGACGAACTGCTGATCCGCTGCCACCCGCTGCTCCCCTCCGAGCACGGCAGCGGGCGGCCCAGGGCCCGCTGGCGCACGCAGCTGGTGGAGGACGGTCAGTTGCGGCACGTCCGCACCGCGCTGCTCGGACGCGCGCCCGGTTTTGCGCCCGGTCCCCCCGTGGTCGGCCCTTGGCGGCCGGTACTGCTAAGCCGGGAGCGCGCGCTGGCCGTGGACGACGTCGTCCTGCTACCGCGCCTCGACGGTCGGGACGGCGCACTCAGCGTGGTCGCGGACCTGCACGGGCTGGGCGCCACGAGCGTGCGAACCGTGCAGGTCGAGGTGCGCGGCCCCACCGGTGTGCATCGCGGCCCCCTCGAGCTCGCCGGAAGCCGGGCCAGCGGCTCGGTCCCCGTGCCGGATGCTGCCCGCTGGTGGCCGCACACCCATGGCGAGCCAACCCTGTATGCCGTACGCCTGCTGGTCACGACCTCGGAAGGTGAGCACTCCGTCGATGCGGGCGCGGTCGGCTTCCGTACGCTCGGCGCGCCCGAAGACCTAGACCGGGACGGGCTCGCGCTCGAAGTGAACGGCGTCCCGGTGTTCGCCCGCGGCGCGGTGTGGACACCGCAGACCTCCGGCGTCCGGCTGCCGGTCGAGGACCTGCTCGTGCGGGCGCGGGGCGCGGGGATGAACCTGCTGCGGGTCGCGGGCACCGGGGTGTACGAGGACACGCTGTTCCACGACCGGTGCGATGCGCTCGGACTGCTGGTCTGGCAGGACCTGATGTTTGCGAACTTGGACTACCCGCTCGCTGACGTGGCGTTCCGGTCCGAGATGGAGCAGGAAGCGACCGACGTGCTGCGCGGGCTGGCTGGACGGCCGAGCACAGTCGTGCTCTGCGGCGGTAGCGAGGTTGAGCAGCAGGCAGCCATGCTCGGCGTCCCGGTTCCCCGTCAGCCCTTCTACGACGTCACGCTCCCGCGGCTCGCCGCCGAGGCCGGCCTGGACGCCGTCTGCCTGCCGTCCTCGCCCTGGGGGGGAGAGCTACCGTTCCGAACCGACCGGGGCGTGGCGCACTACTTCGGGGTCGGCGCCTACCTCCGCCCGTTCACCGACGCACGCTCGGCAGACGTCCGCTTCGCGTCAGAGTGCCTCGCGTTGTCCAACGTCCCCGACGCCGATGGCGTCGAAGCCGTGCTGCCCGGGGCCACGGCGGCCGAAATTCTCTCAAGCACGGCCTGGGCCGCGGGCGTACCCCGGGACCGGGGGGCCTCCTGGGACTTCGAGCAGGTCAGGGACCACTACCTGGGGCTGCTGTACGACGTCGATGCAGACCGACTGCGGGACATCGACCCTGAGCACTACCTCGCGCTGGCCCGGGCGACGTCCGGAACCGTCATGACCGAGGTCCTCGGTGAGTGGCGTCGGCTGCGGAGCCACTGTGCGGGGGCTGTGCTGCTGTGGCTCACCGACTTGCTACCCGGGGCCGGCTGGGGGGTCCTGGACGCCGGCGGTCACCCGAAGCCGGTGTGGTTCGCCCTACGGCGCATCCTCGCGCCCGTCGCGGTCTGGACCACGGACGAGGGCCTGAACGGTGTGGACGTGCACGTCGCCAACGACGGGCCCAACTCGCTGGAGGGCCGACTGCAGCTGTCGCTCCATCGTGAGGACGGCCTGCTCGTCGACGCAGCCGACCGGCGGCTCCTGGTACCCGCGCACGGTCAGTGGTCCCTCGGCGTCGAGACGATGCTCGGGCACTTCGCCGACGTCTCCCACGCCTACCGGTTCGGGCCACCGTCGCACCACACGCTCGCCGTGACTCTGGGGGACCGCAGCGATGGTGGCCCCTCGACGACCTCGCTGCGGCTGCCGCTGCACTGGCCGGCCGCACGGAGCCCGCATCCGGAGCTCGAACTCGAGGGCAGGCTCGAGCACGTCTCCGGCGGTCTGCTGGTAACTCTGAGCACTAGACGGCTCGCCCACCAGGTGCAGCTCAGCGCGCCGGGGCTGGAGCCGCAGGACAACTGGTTCGACCTCGCACCTGGCACCACCCGCTCGGTGCTCCTGCGCGGGGACGTGGATGCGGCGGCGGTTGAGGTGCGCGTCCGGGCGGCCAACCTCGTCGGTGACCTGATGCTCCGCAGGTGAACCACCGCACATCGGTCGTGCGGCAGGAATCGGGCGGTTCCGAAATGTAGATGTGCTATCGCCCTCTGCGTCGATAGTCCCATCCTTCCTGCACACGCGGACTTGTGCTCAAGATTGGAAAAGGCCAGCAGCGTTAGGCCGGACTTCCGCAGATGATGAGCACACGAACTTTGTGATCATGGGTCTGACCTGCGCAAACACGCGAGCGGCCGATCAGGGTCGTGTTACTACGGTGAGCGTGTGGGCGGGTGCCCGGTCAGTCGCTCGGGATGGTGAAGTCGAAGAACCGGGGCGGCTCGCCCAGTTTGAGCGCGGCCAGGATGGTCTTCTGCCCGGCGGTGGTGGTGGAGCGTTGTGCGACGTGCCCGTTGGCGGTGGCCAGGGTGATCAGGTGCATGCGGTCGAGTTCGTGGCGGACGTTGCGCCAGGTGTCGTCGGTGGCGTTCTCGATCACCCGAAGCAGCAGTAGCGCGAGCCAGCACAGCTGGACGTGGCTGCGGATGCGGTCCTCGCGGTGGTGGAACACCGGGCGCAGCCCGAGGGCACCTTTCATGTCCCGCCAGCCGCGTTCGACTTGGAGCAGTTGCTTGTAGGCCGCGGCCAGGTCGTCGGGGGTCAGGGTGGTGTCGCTGGTGCGGAGCAGCCACTTGCCGTCCAGGTGCTGCTCGCGCTTGATCGCCGCCGCATCGATGCGCAACAACCCGGCGTTGGTGCGGCGCAGGTAGCGGCGCAGCCCGGGCTTGGTCTTGAACGACCCGATGAGTTCGTCGCGTCGCCGGTCGGTCCAGCTGTCGGAGCCGGCGATCAACGACTCGAGGTGCGCAACGAGCCGCTCCCGGACAGCGGCGTCCCGGTCGGCCTGTTCAGGGTTGTGGCAGACCACGAACCGTTGGGTGCGGGCGCCGTCGTCACCGTTGCCCTTGCCGCCGGGGGCGACCGCGACTTCCTTGACGCGCAGGTTGCCCGCGACGGTGCGATACCGGCCTGGGCGGGCCAGCGCGGCGGCGGCCTCGCTATTGGTGTTGCGGAGCTTCTCGGCGTGGATGTAGTGCCCGCCGCCGCGGGTCAGATACGCCCGGTTCGCCGCGGAGGCGAAGCCGCGGTCGGCGACCCAGACCATCCGGTGCAGGTTCCAGCCGGCCAGGTCGTCTTTGACGGTGCGGATGATCGAGGTGTCGGCGGTGTTGCCGGGGAACGTCCAGCACCGCACCGGTACCCCGTCGCGGGTGACGGCCATCGCGATCACGACCTGCGGCAGGTCGGTGCGGAAGTCCTTGGAGTGCCCGAAGGTGCGCTTGCCCTGCTCCACCGGCCGCGTGATGCCGTCGTCGTCGAGCTTGTCCTGCAGGTCGGCGAGTTCGTCCGGGACGTCGAGCTCGAAGTAGGTCGAGGTGGTGTCGACGAAGACGATGTCCAGGTCCAGGTTCAGCAGATGCGCCACCGAGGCGAAGATCTCGCTGGCGATGTCGTCGAGGGCGTCGAGCAGGAAGTCCATCGCCCGATACGCTTGATCGTCGGTGAAGCCGGTCACCCCTTCGACGGCGACCCGTTCGGCAACCCACTTCGTGCCGGCCAGTTTGCTGCCGGGCTCGAGCGCCCGCTGCGCGACCAGGGCGAACACCACCCGCTCGACCGCCGGCCCGTCCAGGCGCCGGCCGGTGGCGGCCGTGCGGAGCGCCGCGCCGATCCCGAGCTGCTCCCAGACCCGGTCCAACGTCCAAGCCCCGCCCAGGCGCCGCGAGTCCACGATCTCGACATCCACGCCGCCGGCCGCAGCGGCAGCCTGCTCCGGGGTCAAGAACCGCGAGATCGACGAGACCAGCCGAGCCAACGCGGCCCGGTCCACCTTCTCCGCCCGGCCGAAGTTGTGGATCACCTTCGCGACCGGGCTGCCGGTCTCGGGATGCCGCTCGTTGTGCGCCAGCTGCAAGTACCGCACCACCGAACCGTCCCGGTTGCTCCGTCGCGTCTCCCGCAAGTACACACCTACACGTCACCACGCAGACGCATGCCACGTCGAGCGACACGCCCTAAATCGTGTGCCTACACAAAATCCCGTTTCAGACCGCCCCGCAAGTCCGTGACCTGCACAAACGCTCTTGATCAAGCCCGAATCTGCCTACCAACTGCGGAAGTCAGGTTAGGGGGAGAATGCCGGCACCACCGAGCGGAGTCGACTGACGGTCTGATGCAGCGCCCAGACCGACTCCTGGTGCTACAGAGCCTCGGCAAAGTCGCGTTGTGGGGCGTGTCGCGGATGACACGCCGGTGAGGGTGTAGAAGCGGGCGAACACGGTCTCCGTTGGTGATCGTGACGGTTCTTGCGCCTTCGTGATCGACCAGGACGGGTGCCGTGTCCGTGTTCATATCTTGTCCGATCCCGGCCGCTGTCGACCAGCCCCGCTCGCTCGATGGCGCCATCGGGGTGGTCCCGCCGGATCTCTTGGTGGCGTTACGCGAAGTCCTCGGGCCCGACGCCAAGATCCTGCTCGGGTTCGACCGTGGCGGCGCCTACGCCAGCGCGTTCGGTGCCTGCCGCGAGGCCGGCGCCCACTGGGTTACCTACTGGCGCGCCCCGCTGGTCCAGGCGACCGTTGCACCGCGCCGGTCCTGGACCCTGCCGGGACGGCAAACGGAGCAACGTCATGCTCGCCGATGGATCGTCGAGCTCAAAGATTACGGCAGCGCACGCCGGCTCACGCTGTTCGAGGCCGCCACCGCGATTCTGCAGGTCTTGACCAGGGGCCTGACCGCGACCGGCGCCGCGTTGCTGTGCTGGCTACGGGCCCGCTGGCGGATCGAGAACATGTTCAAGTACGCCGTCGAACACAACGGCATCGACCGCCTCGCCGACCACGCCATGGACCTGGGTCCGGACACCCGCAAGGTCTCCAACCCGGCCCGGGCCGCAGCCCGCAAGACCATCGCCGCGGCCCAGGCCGACCTGATCGCGGCCGAACACGCGCTGCCACAGATGCTCGCCGGACCCGGATCGCCCAAGCAGATCAACGCCGCCCTGCCCAAGCTGCAGACCCAGATCCAGATCGTCACCCGCGCACTGGAACAGGCCAAGACCGACCTGCGTCCGATCCCGGCCAAGGTCGCCGCTACCGACCTGGACCCGAACGCGTTGACGTGGCAGGTCCGGGGGCAGCGGTCCCCGGGTGGGCGTGCTTGGGTGGGCGTTGAGTTCGTCGATGAACATTCTTGCGGCAGTTGGTTGGCACTTGAGGCGCGCACCTGCACGTGATGAACCGTCATACCATTCCCGGCACTCGATCGCTGGTCGTCACGCCCCATCCCCGTGGTCCTTGTCCGTGGCACACGTCATTCGAGGTGCATGCAGAGTGCACGCCGTGTATCTCAAACCGTCTCCTGGGCTACCTCCGCACGAGCCAATCGACCTGTAGCCTCCGCGAGCAGCGCCACGCTCAGCGGGCCGTAGACGCTTGGTGAACGTCTCCGTGGCGGTGTGAAGTTCTTCGGGGTGGCGGTCGAGATGTACGAGGTGGACGACTGGTGGTCGCGGTGCCGACGGACAGCGCTGTGACGTCCCGCGTAGCCGGGATGAAGGGGAGGCGCGGCCCCCTATCGGAACGAGGTGCTCGTTCCGATAGGGGGCCGGGAGCCTTCCCTGCGACGGCTCTGCTCGCACCCCCCGGCGCGGTGGCCCGGCCGGTCGCCAGCGGGGCGGACAACGCCGCGCTCGCACCTCGCATCGCCCCGGCGTGGCAGCAGCGGCTTGTCCGCACCATTGTCGTGACCGACTTCCTGGCGGCCCTGGTCGCCGCGGTCGCGGCGGTCCTGCTGCGCTTCGGGGCGCACCCGCAGATGTGGTGCCTGCTGAGCGCCGCCGCCTTCCCCCTGGCCTGGGTGCTGGCGAACTCACTCACCCGCTCGTACGAGCCGCGCTTCCTGGGCACGGGCAGCGAGGAGTTTCGGCGGGTGTCCGACGCCGCGGTTCGGCTGTTCGCCGCCACCGCCGTGGCCAGCCTGGCGTTCAAGCTGGAACTGGCCCGGCTGTACGTCCTGTTCGCCTTTCCCTTGGCCGTGCTGCTGTGCCTGACGGGGCGGTACGCGCTGCGCCAGCGACTGCACCGGCAACGGGCGAGGGGCCAGAGCCTGCACCGCGTGCTGGTGGTCGGGCGGGAACGCAGCGTCGCGGAGTTGGTGCGCCAGCTGGGACGCGAAGCTTTCGCCGGGTTCTCGGTCGTGGGCGCGTGTGTGGACCGGCCGCAGGGACCCCTCATCGAGGGGGTGCCCGTCGTGGGTTCCTCCACCACCATCGTCGCCGCACTGCGTCAGACCGAGGCCGATACCGTGGCCGTTGGCGCCTGGTCGGACCTCACGCAGGCCGATCTTCGTCGGCTGAGCTGGGAACTCGAGGGCAGCGGCGTCTCGCTCGTGGTGGCCCCGTCGCTCACCGACATTGCCGGGCCGCGCATCCACATCCGACCGGTCTCCGGGCTGCCGTTGTTGCACATCGAGGAGCCGGAGTTCACCGGTGGCCGACGGCTGCTGAAGTCAGTGGTGGACCGCAGCATCGCCGTCGTCGCGCTGATCCTGCTGTCCCCGCTGCTGGCGCTGTTGGCCCTGCTCGTGCGCCTGGACAGTCACGGCAGCGCAGTGTTCCGGCAGATCCGGGTCGGGGTGGACGGGCAGGACTTCACCATCTACAAGTTCCGCAGCATGTTCCAGGACGCCGAGCAGAGGCTCATCAGCTTGACGGAGGCCAACGAGTACACCGACGGCCCGCTGTTCAAGGTGCGGGCCGACCCCCGGATCACCAGGATGGGCGGCTGGCTGCGCCGCTTCAGCGTCGACGAACTGCCGCAGCTCCTCAATGTGGTCAAAGGCGAGATGAGCCTAGTGGGTCCCCGTCCGCCCCTGCCGCAGGAAGTCAGCCAGTACGGCAAGGACGTACGACGACGGTTGCTGGTGAAGCCCGGACTCACCGGGCTGTGGCAGATCAGCGGCCGCTCGGAGCTGTCGTGGGACGAGTCGGTCCGCCTGGACCTGCACTACGTTGAGAGCTGGTCGCTCGCGCTCGATCTCATGATCTTGTGGAAGACCTTCGCGGCGGTCGTACGACGTCAAGGCGCCTACTAAGAGACCTCGTCCGCCGGCGGTCGTCCTGCCAGTCAGTCCCAGATGTCGGCGTTGTCCTTGCAGATGCGCTCCCAGATCGGCTGGAACTGGAACCACCCGGCCAGCTCGAACCCGACCTGCCCGCGGGTGGCTAGTGCCTCCTCGTGCCGGATCGGGCGCGGCGTCCCGGCGGCCTTGGCCATCAGCTGCGCCTGCGCGGTGCGCTCCAGGGTGAGGAACCACCATGCCGCCGAGTCGACCGTCTCCCCGACGGTGAGCATCCCGTGGTTGCGCAGGATGACCGCCTTGCGCTCCCCGAGGGCGGCGGCGATGCGATTGCCCTCCTCGTCGTCGAGCACGACGCCCCGGTAGTCGTCGTACACGCCGTGGTCCTCATAGAACGCGCAGGCGTCCTGGGTGAGCGGCTCGATCCGCTGCTCCAGGCTCGACAGGCTCTTGCCGTACGGCCCGTGCGCGTGGGCCGCGGCAATCACGTCCGGCCGGTGGGAGTGCACGGCGCAGTGGATGGCCACGGCGGCACCGTTCACCGCGCGATCACCCTCGACAACCGCGCCGGTGTGGTCGACGCGGAGCAGGTCGCTCTGCTTGATCATGCTGAAGTGCATACCGAACGGGTTCACCCAGTACGAGTCGGTGTGCTCTGGGTCGCGCACGGTGATGTGCCCGGCCACGCCCTCGTCCAGCCCGGCTTTGCTGAACATCCGGAACGCCGCGGCCAGCTTGACCTTGCGGTGCATCCGCTCCTGCTCGAGGGAGTCGAAGGTTTCCGGCAACGGTATCCGCAGCTGCTTCCCGGCGCCGTCGCCCGCCTGGGCGGCCGGCGGGCCGTCGGTTTCGGTGACGGCTGCCGCCACAAGTTCGTCGGCGTGCGCAATCGCAATGTCGCTGTCCTGGACAGTGGTCACGGGGTGCTCCTGTTCGTCGCGGACGACTCCGCCCAGCAGGCGGCTGTCCCGTCATTGTCTCACCGCTCACCGGTCCCCCCGCTCACCCGCTCACCCGGGCGGCCGGGCGGCATGGGCGGCGTGGTGCGGGAGCAAGGCGCCGGGATCGGGCAGGACCGACGGCCATGGCAAGACCTCGCCCCCGAACTCCGGGCACAGTGCCTGGTGGTCGCACCAGTCACACAGCCTGCTGGGGCGCGGCAGGAACTCCCGGGCCTGGGTCGCGCGCTCAATGGCCTGCCACAGCGCCAGGAGCTTGCGCTCGGTCGCCAACAGGTCGTCCTCGTCGGGGGAGTAGCGCAGGACCTCGCGATCACCGAGATACATCAGCTGCAGCAGGGCCGGAATCTCACCGCGCGTCCGCCACAGCACCAGCGCGTAGAACTTCATCTGGAACAGCGCCTTGCCCTCGAACGCCGGCCCGGGTGAGCGGCCGGTCTTGTAGTCCACGACCCGGACCGCACCAGTAGGGGCGACATCGACGCGGTCCACGATGCCGCGCAGCCGCAGACCGCCGGGTAGAACCACCTCGACAAAGCACTCCCGCTCGGCCGGCTCCAGTCTCTGCGGGTCCTCCAGAGCGAAGTAGCCGTCGAGCAGGCCGCGGGCAGACGTCAGCCAACTGGTCAGCTCGCCCTGGTCGGCGAACAGTCCGGCGACCTCGGGCTCGGTCTCGCACAGTCGCTCCCACTCGGGTGCGAGCAGGTCGGCGGCCGCCTGCGGGGTGCGCTCGCCGCGAGGCAGGTCGAACAGCCGCTCCAGCACCGCGTGCACCAGGGTCCCTCGGGTCGCAGCCGGCGACGGGGCCTGCGGCAGCCGGTCGACGGTGCGGTAGCGGTAGAGCAGTGGGCAGGTCATGAAGTCGCCGGCCCGCGAGGGCGACAGCGACCCGAGCACGGGCAGCGGCAGGTCCACACCGGCCTGCACGGGCAGCGCGGGCAGCGCCGCCGGAACCGGTGCAGGGTCGGCCGGTGCAGGGTCGGCCGGTGCGAGGGTGTCCGCGAAGGTGCTCATGTCGACGACCGTATGCGGGCCCTCCGACAATTTTGCGTTCCCACGCCGCCCCTGTGGAGGAGCTCCGGGCAGATCCGCCCCTGTCGAGAAGCTCAGGGCCGATCAACCGCCGGGCAGCGCATGGCCGGCGGTCCGTCGTGGCACTGTGACACCGAAGCGAGGAGCACTGCGTGCGTAACACCAGTTCGGCCGAGCTGACCGCCGTCGTCGCCGCACTGGCCGGCGTACGACTCGGTCATTCCTTCACGCTGCTCGGCAGCTCGCCCCTGCTCGCGGCAGCTCTGTCCGCCGCTGCCGGTACCGACGCCAGCGACAGCGGCCCCGTCGACGTCGTGGTGGCCCTGGCGGCTTACGACGTGCCGTCGGCGGTCGCGAGGCTGGTTCCCGGGGGCCGCCTGGTCGCGCTGTCGGCAGACGGGGCGGCTGCGGCGCGGACGGCCGAGCTGCACGGCTTGGCGCTCTCGCACGTCGCTCCGGCACCCGGCCGGGTGGCCTGGTCAGCCGTCCGATCCGGAGGCCGCCCGTCGTACGGGCCCTAGTCTGAACGACGTGAGCTCCTCGGCGGCACCTCGGCGTCGGGGACTGCAGATCGGCCGAGTCGCCGCCGTCCCCATCCTGCTGGCGCCCTCGTGGTTCTTGTTTGCCGCCTTCCTCGTGGTGGTCATCGCGCCGCGGCTGCAGCAGGACCTGGGCCCGACCTCGGCGTACGTCTTGGCCGGGTGCCTTGCGCTGCTCCTGCTGCTGAGCGTGCTGCTGCACGAGATCGCCCACTGCCTGGTGGCGCGGGCTTTCGACTTGCCGGTGTCCAGCATCACGATCACCGTCATGGCCGGTCTCACCGAGATCACCGAGCCGCCGCGCACTCCGGCCCAGGAGTACGCCGTCGCGGTGAGCGGCCCGATGGTGTCGCTGCTGCTCGCCGCGGTGGGGATCGCGGCCACGCCGCTGTTCGACGGCGCACCGGTGCCGCAACAGCTCTGCGAGTACGTGGCCATCACCAACGGCTTCGTCGCGGCCTTCAACCTGCTTCCCGGTCTCCCGCTGGACGGTGGCCGGGTGCTCAAGAGCGTGGTCTGGCAGCTCGGGGGTGACCGGGAGCGGGCCACCCGCGCAAGTGCCTGGTCGGGTCGGGTTCTCGCGCTCGTCCTGGTCCCCGTGATCCTGCTTGCGGTGCGGCCTGCCCTGAGCGCCGGGGACACGGCGCTGACGACCAGTGTGTTCGCGGCCCTGCTCGCTGCCTTCATCTACGCCGGTGCCACCGTGGCCCTGCGGACCTCGCAGCGCGTGAGCCGGCTGCCGTCGGTGTCGGTGGCCCGGCTGGCCCGGCCCGCTTTGGTCGTGCCGGCTGGCCTGCCCCTGTCCGAGGCCGTTCGGCAGGCCCATCAGCTGCGCGCCAGCGCGCTGGTGGTCGCCGACAGCTCGGGCGTGCTGCAGGGCGTCGTCAGCGAGGTCAAGGTGCGCGCAGTACCGCTCGAGCGGCGCCCCTGGGTAAGCGTCGCCGACGGCTCGCGCCGGATCGAACCCGGCCTGCTGCTCGACCCGGCCCTGGCCGGCGAGGATCTGCTGCTCGCGATGCGGACGACCCCAGCCTCGGAGTACGTCGTACCCGGGGAGCCGCCGCGCGTACTGGTCAGTGCCGATGTCGCCGCAGCCGTCGGCCGGTGACGCGGACCGCCCCCTCGTACGCCCTACGCTCTGGCCACGTGACCACCGGAGCAGGACGCCGCCGAGGTGCCCTTGCACCCGGTGACCAGGTGCAGCTGACCGACCCGAAGGGCCGGATGCACACGATCACCCTCGAGACCGGCAAGCAGTTCCACACCCACAAGGGGATCCTGGACCACGACGGCCTCATCGGGGGCCCGGACGGCACGGTCGTCACGATCGGTACGACGCAGTACCTCGCCCTCAAGCCGTTGCTCAGCGATTACGTCCTGTCGATGCCCCGTGGAGCGCAGGTCGTCTACCCCAAGGACGCCGGCAACATCGTCGCGATGGCCGACGTGTTCCCCGGCGCGCACGTCGTCGAGGCCGGCGTGGGGTCGGGGGCGCTGTCGATGTCGCTGCTGCGGGCGGTAGGAGAGAGCGGACGGCTGTCGTCGTACGAGCGCCGCGCCGACTTCGCCGAGATCGCCCAGCGCAACGTCGAGCGCTTCTTCGGCGGCCCGCATCCGGCCTGGTCGATCACGGTCGGGGACCTGCAGGAGCGGCTCGACCAGACGGGCGTCGACCGGGTCGTGCTGGACATGCTGGCCCCCTGGGAGTGCCTCGACCCGGTGTCTGTGGCGCTGCGCCCCGGCGGCGTCCTGTGCTGCTACGTCGCCACGACCACCCAGCTCTCCCGCACCGTCGAGGCGATGCGCGGGCACGGCAGCTTCACCGAGCCGGCCTCCTGGGAGACGCTCGTGCGCGGCTGGCACGTCGAGGGTCTCGCGGTCCGGCCCGAGCACCGGATGGTCGGCCACACTGGTTTCCTGTGTACGACCCGGCGGCTCGCCGACGGTGTCGAGCCGCCGCTGCGCCGCCGCCGCCCGTCCAAGGGCGCGTACGGCGAGCCGGTCGCCGAAACCCCGCACCGTGACCCGGACGAGCCGTTCCGCCCGGCACTCCCCTAACCCCCGCAACTCCCGCCGCCGCCCCGCTCCCCGCCCCCTCCGCTCCCCGCCGCCCCCCCCCGCCCCCGCCGCCCCCGTCCTCTCGCCGATCAAGGCGAAAGGCCCGTGATCACCGTGACGATCATGGGCCTTCCGCCTTGATCGGCGGGGAGAGGGGGGCGGGGGCAAGGCGGGCAGGGGAGGGGGCGGGGTGCGGCGCGGAGGACGACGGGGCGGGTCGCGAACCAACGGGAACCGGCCGACGTACATAGGATGCGGCGGGACGACCCCGGCGCTGGGCTGCAGACCGAGATGGGCGAGGTGGAGTACGTGTCAGGCACTCGCGGAGCAGGCTCGCAGGACAGCCCTGCGCAGGTTGCCGAGCTGACGGCGCAGGTCGGCTTCCTCGAGGACGAGGTCGGCATGCTGCGGCGCAAGCTGGCCGACAGCCCGCGCCAGGTGCGGTACCTGGAGGAGAAGCTGGCCTCCGCGCAAGCCTCCGTGGCCACCACCGGCGGACAGAACGACCGGCTCGTGGGGACGCTGCGCGACGCCCGGGACCAGATCGTGGCGCTCAAGGAGGAGGTCGACCGCCTCGCGCAGCCGCCCAGCGGCTATGGCGTCTTCCTGGCCGGTCACGACGACGGCACGATCGACATCTTCACCGGCGGCCGCAAGCTTCGGGTGGCGGTCTCGCCCAGCATCGCGGTCGCCGAGCTGCGCCGTGGCCAGGAGGTCATGCTCAACGAGGCGCTCAACGTGGTGCTCGCGCTGGCCTTCGAGCGCCAGGGCGACGTCGTCATGCTCAAGGAGCTGCTCGAGGACGGCGAGCGCGCGCTCGTGCTCAATCACACCGACGAGGAGCGGGTGGTCATGCTGGCCGATTCGCTGCGCGACCTGCCGATCAAGGCCGGCGACTCGTTGCTGCTGGAGAGCCGCAGCGGCTATGTGTACGAGCGGATCCCGAAGTCCGAGGTCGAGGAGCTCGTGCTCGAGGAGGTCCCGGACATCGACTACAGCGCGATCGGCGGCCTGATGGCCCAGATCGAGCAGATCCGGGACGCGGTCGAGCTGCCCTTCCTGCACAAGGACCTGTTCAAGGAGCACCAGCTGCGGCCGCCGAAGGGCGTGCTGCTCTACGGCCCCCCCGGCTGTGGCAAGACGCTCATCGCCAAGGCGGTTGCGAACTCACTGGCCAAAAAGGTCGCCGAGGTCACCGGCAAGCCCGAGGGCCGGTCGTTCTTCTTGAACATCAAGGGCCCCGAGCTGCTCAACAAGTACGTCGGGGAGACCGAGCGGCACATCAGGCTGATCTTCCAGCGGGCCCGGGAGAAGGCCTCGGAGGGCACGCCGGTCATCGTGTTCTTCGACGAGATGGACTCGATCTTCCGCACCCGGGGCAGCGGGGTGTCCAGCGACGTCGAGACGACGATCGTCCCGCAGCTGCTCGCCGAGATCGACGGCGTGGAGGGCCTGGAGAACGTCATCGTCATCGGCGCCTCCAACCGCGAGGACATGATCGACCCGGCCATCCTGCGTCCCGGACGGCTGGACGTAAAGATCAAGATCCAGCGGCCGGACGCCGAGGCCGCGCGTGACATCTTCGGCAAGTACATCCGCACCGATCTGCCGCTGCACCCCGACGACCTCGCCGAGCACGACCAGTCCCGCGAGGCCACGGTCGCAGCGATGATCCAGCGGGTCGTCGAGCGGATCTACACCGAGGCGGAGGAGAACCGCTTCCTGGAGGTCACCTACGCCAATGGCGACAAGGAGGTCCTGTACTTCAAGGACTTCAACTCGGGCGCCATGATCGAGAACATCGTCGGCCGGGCCAAGAAGATGGCCATCAAGGACTTCCTCGAGACCGACGTGAAGGGCCTGCGGCTCCAGCACCTCATGACCGCCTGCGTGGATGAGTTCAAGGAGAACGAGGACCTGCCCAACACCACCAACCCCGACGACTGGGCCCGGATCTCGGGCAAGAAGGGGGAACGGATCGTGTTCATCCGCACCCTGGTCACCAGCGCGAAGGGCACCGAGAGCGGCAAGTCCATCGACACCATCGCCAACACGGGCCAGTACCTCTGAGCCGGCCCGCGGCCGTGACCGGGACCGGCCCGTGACGGTCCGGCGGATCATGGGGGCCGAGACCGAGTACGGTGTGTCCACCCCCGGGCAGGCCGGCACCAACGCCATGGTCGCCTCCAGCCAGGTGGTTAACGGCTACGCCGCGGGCACCCCTGAGGGCCAGGCCCGCGACCGCCGTACCCGCTGGGACTTCGAACAGGAGAACCCGCTGCGCGATGCGCGGGGCTTTGAGGTCGCGCTCGCAGGTTCCGACCACGGGACCGAGCCCGAGGACGACCTCGGGCTCGCCAACGTCATCCTCACCAGCGGCGCCCGGCTCTACGTCGACCACGCCCACCCCGAGTACTCCACGCCGGAGGTCACCAACCCGCTCGACCTGGTGCTGTGGGACAAGGCGGGGGAGCGGGTGATGGAGCTCGCGGCGCAGCGGGCCCGAGCCCTGCCCGGCAGCGCACCGATCCAGCTGTACAAGAACAACACCGACAACAAGGGCGCGAGCTACGGCACCCACGAGAACTACCTGATGGCCCGGCAGACACCG
>JAABUU010001795.1_pt1 | contig 33516 bp, 29 predicted proteins | sample 5559301 | NCBI WGS metagenome assembly JAABUU01 (sample SAMN10711884, study PRJNA513360) | rock metagenome | isolation source: Antarctica rocks | place: Antarctica: Victoria Land, Richard Nunatak white
GCCCCCCCCCCCCCTCGGGTGCAGTTCGCTTCTCGGGAGCATTTGGTCTTTCTGCCAGCGTCCATGGTGATTGGAGAGAAAAGCTCAAACGGGAGAGTTTCTCGATATTCCCCGAGAAAAAAACCCCGCGACATAATCGCTTCAACATCATCTCCACACTACGAAGTCTGCACCTCCGCACCACCACCAACCACACCCGTCGAATTCAGTGACCCCCCCCGCACCGCCCCCGACGGCTCAACGCCAATCCGAATATTCCTCTCCACCTCGCTCCCCGTCGCCATCATAAACACCCCCACGCTGAAACCCTTCCCCACGGCCTCCCACCCCAAACCCCTCGCCAAATCCCCCGCGTCCCCAAAACACCTCAGCGACACCCTCCGCAACGCATCAAACACGTCCTGAAAACTCAGCACATCCGCGCGCTGGAACGGCCCCTTCGGATCGCCCGGCAGCGGCGGCAGCGGCGGCTGGTCCGGGAAGTCCCACAGCATGGCGATGACGACGGTGCAGGAGGCGATGGTGTAGCGGCGGGGGACAAGCATGGGCGGGTAGCGCGGCTGGGGCGGGGGGGTGCGGTCGTGGAATTCGTAGCGGGTGCCTTTGTAGTGAACGTAGTCGGTGTAGAGGAAGCGCTCGACGGCTTCAAGGCAGTCTTCGGGGCGGAAGGTCGGGGTGAGCCAGGCGGGGGAGGTGGTGCACTGGGTTCTGGTGTTGGCGGTGAGGGCGGGTGGAGAGGAGCGTGGGAGGGCTGTTGCGGTTGTGAGGGAGGGTAGGTGGGAGAAGAGGATGGCGGTTATGATGTGGGTTGAGAGTAGGTGGTGCATTGCTGATTTTGGGGTTGGCTACGTTGGAGTTGGGTTTGGATTTGTAGCAGTAAGAGATCTAAATGAGGTGAAGGTGAATCCGAGCCTATATGTGGACGGCATCGCTTGTCGGCTACTGTATCGTGTCCGACGAATGGACGAGAATGTCTGCCAGATATATCAGTGTCTTCCGACTGCCGCTTGTGTTATGCGCCCAGAGCTCTGTGATGGAGTCAACCATAAAAGAATACAAGTCGCCGAGGGCCACATGGCAAGCGCAAGACATATATCTCTTTAATTTTGAAACCAATATTGCCGCCTACCCCTAATATGAATGAGACTGCTGAGCTGGATGAGTCTTAGGACTTTATCCGCCAGAGAGTTGAGCTGTTGTCGCTGTAAACTCCACAGTCTTACCTCTTGTTTTCTCAGTAGAAGCCTGTAGACCATGGCTCATTGCTCACACAGTACAAACGGAGCAAACAAAGCATCAGCCGATAGGGAAAGAGGGAAGGTTCGCCAGATATAAAGCAGCAAAAAGGTCCAAAAGTAGGTATAACAGGAACAAAGGCACAAACGTGTCCACGGATGAAAGGGGATCCAGGAACCAATGTTTTTATAAATGCAGCTTTTGAAATATTCATGACAAATCGCAAATATATAGCAGTTCTGGGATATCCAATACTTCCACGAGTTATAATCCACGATTTATAGCAAGTACCTATAATCCGGACTCATATCACCCTTCTCCGTCTTCTCAAACTCTGTCAACCCCCGATCCGTTGCCGCTTTATCCCGGTTTCGGTTTTGTATGAAAATACTCACGAAATAGACGATGCAACTTGCGGCGCTCAAACAAATGAATCCGATGCAGATACTATATCCTCGTTTGAAGCGTGGAGCGTCCTTTGCTATAAATGCATAGGTAGCAATAATCCCCCCTATATTGCCAAATCCTACCTGCCAAGCCGTCCCAATACTACGGCGGTGATGGCCTCCTAGGTTCATGTTGAACCAGCAGACGATTACGGGCATAGCGCTGTACGCTCCCATGGCGACAAGGAAGAGCGCAGCATACTCCACGTTGGGTTTCGTGTGAACGGTTAGAAGGATAGCGAATCCGACAATGGCGATGGATATTGGTATCAAGGTAAAAGCAAAGCGATGCTTTGTTTTGTCCGAGAGGAAGGCGATTACCATTGCAAAGACAAAAGCGCATGCCCATGGAGGAACGCTGTGAAGCTGTGTGCCGATCTGCGAGTACCCGTAGCCTTTGATGATGCCAGGTGCGAAGAATGCGTAGCTGCGACTTGCGTCAGAATACTTTGCTTTCCGAGGAAGTAAAAGTTCCACATACCCATAAGCTGGTACAATCAATCCAAAATACATAAATCCTCCGACAAAGATTTTGAAATCTTTGAAGACATTGACGACATCTCTGACACCGATTGAGCGTTCTGCAGCGCTCCGTCCCTGGTCCTTGCGCAACCTTGCCCTGACGTATGCACGCTCATCATCCCCAAGCCATTTGGCGTCCTCGGGAAAACTGGGGATGAGGAAGAAGAAGGCGAAAGCAACTACGCAGGTAAGAGTACCCTGGATTATTCACAGACTTGTCAGTGTCCAGATACTCAACAGGATCAGTCTCTTTACCTCCAGGATGAAGATCCACCTCCAGCCGTGGTAACCTCGCATTCCATCCATTTTCCCAATAGCAGAAGCCAGAAGGCCTCCGAAAGCACCAGCTAGACTGGTACTGCCGAAGAAGAAAGAGTACCGACGCTGGGCTTCAGAGCGCTTGTACCACATTCCGATCAAATAGAACGAGCCAGGAAACATGCCTGTCTCGGCAAGGCCTAGGAAAAACCGAGTCGCAAGCAGGCCACTGTAGTTCTTTACCAATCCTTGCATTATTGTTACGAAGCCAAAAAGGAACATGCATGCCGATAGCCATACATGAGGCTTGAGCTTTTTCAAAAGGATGTTCGAGGGGATCTCAAAGAGGATGTACGGTATAAAAAATATGGTGAGCGCCGTGTTGTATTCCGTGCTCTTCAGCTTAAGATCCTTTTGCAAGCCAAAGATCGAAGCATTGGCAATGTTCGTCCGGTCGAGAAAGGCTAGCAAGTATAGGATACTGAGGACTGGGATGACTCGGAGGTCGATCTTGGTGACCAGCTTTCGCTGCGTTGTATGCGATGGACATTGCACATGGAGGTCGTCGTCATATTCGGCGTTGGGATGAGCGATATCTGGGTCGTAGTAGTTGTTCACATACGGCTGATCATGCTCCAGCGAGGAGTCCGGAGAAGCCGATGTCTCTAGAATCCATGCAATCAGTAAATGTTGTCGCCAAGGAGCGAACTGATGGCACACTGACTTTCTCTTATTGCCATCTTTGCGCCTCAAGTTCGGACAGCTTCGTGTGAGCAGGAAGAGTTCGCCACAACTTGAAAGTGATTTTACAAGACCATCAAGACGGATGACAGACGACAGATGGCAAATTGACATGTTGGGTTACATGTCTTTTTTGTCGTCCATTTCCCTAACCCCACATCTCGGCATGGATGGCCGCTTAGTCTTGAACTGATGGCTTGTCATTGGCAGGGTTCGAGACCTGTGCCTCTGACTCGCAGACAAGCTTTCCCCAAGCGCGTACTGTGTAAGTTAGAGAGAACACGTGATCGAGCTAGATCGGACCCTATCTAAACTTCGCAGTTCGCACACGACAGTGTAAACAGAGAGCAGAAAGTAAAGTAATAATGAGCATGATAGAAAAGTATTGCAACGAGTATGCTGGCAACGAGCATCCTGCCGATATGTCGGCTTCACGCATCGCTGTGTGAAGCAGTTTGCCTCGCCACAACATCATAGCCGAGAGATAACTTGCTCGGTATCCTTTACTTCCAATGCCATACATTCTATAAAAGCAAGTAAAGGTCTTGCCGATTCCTCCCTTTTTATATTGAATATATATATAAATGCACTGTAGCTAGACACGATCATGGACACGTAAACTGATATTCTTCGAGGAAGCTGAATATTTATTCCCACACTTTCAAACTATATTCATATGACGAGTGCAAAGGGATTGGTTGACAAAACGAGCAAGACTGTGGCGAACTCTGGCTGACAATTTGGTATTCGAGAAAGAAGCAAAGGAGTTTGAGCCTTGCTGATGGCTTTCCTCATTGACTCGGATAGAGTCTTGCAGTCTCTGAGCGTGCAAGTACAGGTATAAACGGCAAGATGCCGCGTTCTTTACATCACTATCTCTGTTCTTGACGCAATAACGACGGACCGTTGTAGGATGGGAGCAATTCCACAACCGTAAGTGAGATGACTGCTGAGACACAGAGCAGGGTTTTCGTACGCTATTCCTGTGGGATGGGTGGCATCTTTGCTACTGATAGACCTGGACATAAAGCTTATCATGTATATCATACACCATGTTCTCTGACGGCTCTGAGTCAGTTTTGCCACCACCACCACAACCGCTTTAGGCTATCCTGGTGGTTACCCTGCGCCAACTCCTTCAGCTGGCAGTCCGGCATATCTCATCCCACAGCCGAGCAACTCAGGAAGACTTGATTTGGGTAACATGAAATCAGTCAACTCGGGGTCGGTTATCTTTAATGACGCTGTTGCCAGAGTATGGACATCGTCGCCGAACAGGATGTCTTTTTTGATACGGATCGAGCAAAGGGCAGTACGGTCATTCTTCTCAGTTCACATCTTTTATGGCTTTAGGCGTTTAGGTTGCTCCTTGGACCGTGAATGAGAACCCGATGCTAGAACAATAACATGCTGGCGCCATGGGATATCATTCAACCGGCTCTTCAATTCACCCAACATTCCCATCGTAATTAGTGATCCTCTGTACCTCACGTTCACGTCTCACCGCATTAGGTCTATCCTGACCCTTTTTGAAGCTGGTAAAAAAAACGTCTTTTCACAGGGGCACCTCCAAGTGCACATAAGCATTCTCGTCACAAGTAAGTCTCTGCATAGAAAGTGCAATTTGGGCTTCGAAGCAAGAGAATCTGCGACACAAGTATCGCAGAAGCCTGGTGATGTGGAAACTTCGATTTCGTCTGGTCATGGTCATTCCACAAGCTCTGAAATTCAAACAGCAGCGAGCCTTGACTGACCCCAGCACATCTCTTCTAGTGGCGGACGCGTTGTCGCAAAAAAGCAGCCAGACGAAGCGTAAAGCAGATGATATATCTTCTCTTTCGACAAGTGGGCCGGTCAAGAGTATAAAGCTAAGACTGAATTAGACAAGTACAACGCAGTCCTCGCAATTATTCCTTGTGATGTATGGCAAGAGATTCTCCTAAGATGCTCACTTGAGTCTCTTCTTAAGGCCCGAAACCATCTAGCAAGTTTCTGTCGATCTTGTCTTCCGGATCGGTTTGAAGGGAGGCAAGGTCCCAAACCTGTGGCCAAGAGCCACCCGCACCACCAACCGGTCTCACAGAGCTCCAGTACGCCGACTTGTTGGTTGGCACAGATTGCCAGAGTATACATTGCGCCAGTGGTTGGAGGACTCGGACGTATTGGGCCTTTCAACGCAGATGGTGCAATCACTGTCTTCGCATGAACACGATACAGGTATAATCTACCCTACACTCGATAAAATCTCCAACGCGACTAAAAGCGTTGACCCTGAGATGGACAGAACAAGCCCAGAGTACCCCGGCATAGAGGGACTGCGTGCCTAGGGCACGACTGAATAAAGCGAAGGCGGTACGTGTGTATGCCAACAACTTCTATGCCCGAGACTCCAGCTTGGGGCAACCCGAATGCGTAACTATAGACTCGAAATACGTAGCCCATGACAGTCCGGCCGTGAGAACGTTTATGAGGGACTATGATGCCAACAAGGGGAGACAGCATTCCCATACGAAGTTATCCAGTTCCCCGTCCTGCTATGAGCTGGCGAGCTGCGTCGAGCGAACCCGAGTACGAAGATTGCTATGGAGGCTTTCCACCGAGCTTTTCCACGTTCAACAAACCTTCTCTAGTTTTTTCCCCCTAAATCGCCCAATAGAAAATCTCCAAAAACACAGCTTTGTTCCTTCGCAATTGTTCTCGTTGACTATTTGAAAAAGGGTATTAACGATCCTAAGAAAAAATTCTTGTTCTGGGTTTTTGATTCCGTGATGTGGGGTAAGACAGCAGCGCTTTTGTTTGTCTTTCCTACAGACAGTAGGAAGTTCTAATCGTGCGTGCTCGAATTGTGTAGTTGGGAGAGTGGATGAGGTGATTAATTTGGAACGCAGGCTGTGGAGGAGGAGGAGGAGGAGGAGGAGAAGGATGCCATCGGACGCCCTCGTCCTGAACGAAGGATTTTTGGAAGATCTAATAATCTACTTGTAGTTCTAGGTCGAGCTTCTAGTTCCAGGTCGAGCTTCTATGTCTAGGTCGAGCTTCTATGTCTAGATCGAGCTTCTATGTCTAGGTCGAGCTTCTATGTCTAGATCGAGCTTCTATGTCTAGGTCGAGCTTCTATGTCTAGATCTAGCGTTCTATGCAAGTGTCTTTGCGCTGGGAACAAAACTCCATTTCAAATTACCACAAGAATAACGCCTGGACTGGATGCATCACCACTGCCCGCACCTCTCACCAAAGACCTAAAGTCGCCGTCTGAGACGAGCAGAACCTACGAGCTCGGCGCCAAGGTCATACGATCCTCTTCCTTGCTAGTAAAGGGTACGCCGAGCTCCAGTAGCTTAACCATGACATCTCTAAACTCGCTGAAGAAGGCCTGGTCGTCCTTGGCATAACGCTCAACGTGTTTCTTAAAGTCCTTGTCCTGGATGAGCGCCATATCCGTCGGCAGCATCATTAAACTCTTGCTCCCGACATCTTGGTACTGCTTCGGTCCATTCCACTTTCTGAAATTCCACTTCTCCCCCAATAACAACCGGTAATAGTCATTACTCATGACCGTTGGGCTAAAACTCCAGGGTCCTTCGAATCCACTTCGATCGGCATGGCAGCGGCCGAGCGCGTGTGCACCGCTTAGGGCGACGATTTCTCGATCATCGAAGCCCATGCGCCCAAAGATGGCGCGCAGGTGCTTCTGTTCTTTGGCGCCATCGGGAAGTCGGCCGTCGGGAGTGCACATGGCGACATCACGGTCTTGGCGGCCAGGACGCCAGGGGATGGTAGGACCTTGCATCTCTTGGATGGCGCAGACGCCACCGAGGGTCCAGAGGTCGGAGTAAGAGATCCAGGGGAACTTTTCTAAAACCCAGAGTAAGCCTAGAGTTCCAACATCAGGGGAGGAGGAAAGTACGTTTGATTGGTTCCATAAAGTCACGAGCAGCTTTGAGACCAGAGTTGGCGCCGTGGTCGGATTCAGGGGCAAAGCGCATAGTTGCACCGTTGGAACCGCCAGTGCCAGTTTCCTTGTCGTAGCTAGACTACGTCAGCCTCCGAGAGCATGGCTGCCGGATGGAATGGTACGTACGTCCCGCTGCAATGCCATGCCAATCGTACGAGTACTGGACCGTAGCTCCCATCATCATAGTCATCCTTCTCCGCAAGAGCCTTAGCTAGCTCATTGTACACCTTTTGATAATCCCCCTTCGTTGGCGTCAATATCCCCGTCGTCTCGCCCGAACTACCCTTTTTCAAGTTGATATCCTGGTTCATGTACATGTACGCCCCCGCGCCACCCGCCAGGGCAAGTCCTCCGAGTCCAAGGTACAAGCCTGTGCTTGAGGTTTGACCCACACCGGAGGCGTAGCCACGTCTGGAGGAGGATTGAAAGGTTTGGCGTGAGAAGGCATGGCGAGCGTGGCGAGCGGCAGTGGATCTGACTGTTGAGGTTACGGGAGTCGCGTGGGCGGCGAGGCGGGTGAAGGATTTGGCTGCTGAGGCCATAATGGCGGCGATTGATAAGTGATGGGAGGTGTAGGTTGAGATCCGGGGGTTGCCTGAGTAGCAGAAAGCACGTAGATGAGGGTTTCAAGCGGCTGTGAGTAGTGATTGGGGTTTGTTTCTCACGGGTTAGGGAATTGTAAAGGAAGAGTCAACGGGTGAAAGAAAGTCTTTCAAGGGTCCAAGGAGATTAGATTATGCCCGCTAAACGTCAGCATAAAACGAAAAGTTCATTGGTTCAACATCCTTGCTCCTCTTTCAATCTTTTTGTTAACAACAGTCAATTCACTTCTACAATGACTTTTGAATGGCAAACACAATACCGTTCCATCACCCACCAGCCCCGCTAAACATTCTCGTAACCATTGCCACAATCATCACGCCCAGCAGCCCGCTCTGCTGGTCCTTCCACTCACTCATTCATTCATTGATGATGCGTTGAATACCTTAGTTCGAGCTTCAGATAAGGTTGGACGATCGATCTCGAAACATCTATGTAGAGGGCAGATTCCGAAGATACCTTACAGTAGGGGCACAGATCGGCACAAGCACCACCAGTACATATTCCGTAAGGTACCTACCTTAGGCGTCAAAAGTCACCAAACAGTAACCGGCTAACCGAGGTTTCCCCACCCCCCCCCCCCACCAGCTGTTTATTGACACTTTTGACGCCTACGGAGTACTGGTGAAGGATCTGTCGGCATACATAACAACTTATAACCCATAACCCGCCCCCCTTTCACGTTCAGCAGCTTCGTTAATAGCCTTGAATACGAAGTAGTCGCCTCTAGATCCCGAGTAGTACATCTTGTGTTCATATCCAGGCCCACACATGCTCTACATAAAGAACCATATCCAACAAGGCGTCCTTTAGGATCAGGCGCCATGTTGCCCCCAAAGATCTTCCGCTAAAGATGGACAATCTAGAACACTGTGCATATTAGTACTATTTGGGCGATGCACAAAATTGTAGAATAGTCCGACGGATATGTTAACGGCCGGTGGAATCAATCCGATACTGATAGGAAGAGGTTCGGGAGGGAACGAGAATACACTGAATCAATGAGGATGAGTTTGAAGCCGGATTGTAGAAACAGAACATTTAAACTGTTCTCTATGTTATGTACGTAGCGTATTTAGTATACCGGACTGATGCATCTGTGGTTAAATTTCAGAAAGTTGTAGTCGCGAGTTATTCGCACATCCTCCAACAGAATAGATCCGTTGTTCGTTTTCTAGGAACGTGGGCCGCGTTGATTCGGCCAACGATTTATCGAGGTGACTTAATCCGGACGAAGAATCTCACAAAAACCAGGCGAGCAGAACACCAGCTCCAACTCCCCAGCTCATCGAACTACCGTCGATCTTGCTCGCCGCACCAGTGAACTTTGCAGTCGCACTCGCCGTTGGCGCTCCAGTTCCGCTCGCAGAAGTTCCGGTAGCACTCGCCGTTGAGTTCTGCACCATGATGTAGTTACCCGCCACCAAAGGCCCGACACCTGCCTGTTTCGACAAAGCTAAGATATCAAAGTTGAATCTGTTCATTCCCTGGTCCACGGTCCCCGAGCTGAACTGAGTCCCTGGTGCCGGAGGCATGAATGCGCCAGTTTGGGGGAACAGGAAAAATGTGTAAATGTGCGGAACATCCCCCTGAGGAGGCGCCGGACCCTGGTAAGCTGCGATGGGCGCAGACTTGTTCGCAAAAGCTCCGTTGGAGCTGAATTGGACGTCTGTTTGCCAGTAGTGGAGGCGTGTGTACCGATTGGGGCCGATGCCGGGGGCTTTTGCGCCGGGGAAGGTGGAGTTGATGAGTCTACCGGGGATGGAGAAGTCGACCAAAAGGACCATGTAAGTTGTGTTGGGGGTCGCGGAGGGGTAGCTAATGGTGGGGTAGGACCTGGTCACTAAGGATTTGTGAGCACTACATAGTAACGAGCAGCGAGGAGATGGTAGATACTCACGTGTCTCGGGCAGCATGATGCCAGGTGTAACGACAGTGGAGCCATATTTCACAGGAAGAAGATTGCTGGTGGAGGGCTGAACGCCCTGAGGTGTCTGGCCAAGAGTAGGAGCGGCGAGAGCGGCGAGGGAAAGAGCGAGGAGCTGGAAATGCATGATGGAAAGTTTATAACGAGCGATTGATTTGAGGCTCAGGAATACGAGTTTTTATACAGATAGTACACATATGAAGGAAGAAGCGCAGTTACCGAGATTGGATGTAAGAGGAGAGGATTTAAACGGATTCGCAGCGTAGCCGAGTCTTAACTCCGGGCGTGTCAAAGACCGGGCTTTCCACGTGCTTCTTCCATTCGTAGGAGAAATAAGATAAAAAACCAACAGTAGCAATTGATGTTGGTGGACTACAGATGCCGATGACCCGGGCTAATTTATTTGTTCAGATCTGGGACCTGCAGGATCCTCAGGCTCAACCAACCGCCTTGCGGCTCGACCGGTGCAGCGGGAAGGACTTTCGCTGTTGCTGTCACGTGAGTGTCCGCTACACTTTTCGCCATGCGCGGCAATTCAAAGAGGATGGAGTTCCCCATATTGAAGTACTAAAGTAGGATCAGATTTGCATATAAACAACTCTGGATCAACATGGGATATACCAAAAATTCATTAGCCTATCGAGAATTTCGAGTATGAGTGCCGTAAATCATTAACGTGGGAATAACCTTTCCTCTTTTCCTCTTTTCCTCTCTTACGACACAACTACCCCAAACAACACCCCCATCGCAATGGCCATGCACGTCGCAAATCCATTTCCAAGAGCTTTGCCACTCACCGCAGCCCCTGTGAAGCCAGTGACATTCCCGCTCCCATTTACCGATCCAGTGGGGGTTGCGATGAACGCCGTACTACCCCCAACAACTACGCTTGATGCTCCTGGCGCCAGACTAATGACTGTGCCGGAAACTGTAATTGCCGAGCCAGGCGAGAGCGTCTGTCCGGCCACGACGAATTGGGACAGCGAGTTCTCGGTGATTGTCGACCCGCCAAAGGTTATGGAGGGGAGTGCATTGGCCGTAAGAGCAAGTGGGATAGTGCTGGCCCCAACAACGACAGAAGCGCCATTCGAAGCTACAGAGACAACGGTGCCGTATATAGTGGCGGCTGCGCCACCAGGTGTGAGGGTAGTCGCACCGGGGATGACAATATTCCCATTCGGGCCTTTTTGAAGTTGTTGCCCTCCGACTGTCGGCAAGGGTGAAGCCACACCAACGGGGAGGGCAAGGGTACTGGTGCCTATGACCACGCCGGCGCCGTTGGGTAGTAATGATACAGGAGTACCGGAGATTGTTGCTCCAGAGCCTCCGGCGGTCACTGTCGCGCCACCGGGCAGTATTATGTTGCCATTTGGTGCAAGCTGAATCTGCTGACCAGCGACCGTAGGCAGAGAAGATGGGGCTCCTGCAGGTAAGGCGACTGTCTTACCACCAACAACAAGACCCGCACCATTCGACATCACCGACACCATAGTACCAGAGATAGTAGCAGCATTAGCACCAGGACTAAGTGTTGCGAGTCCAGGGATAACAACATTTCCGTTTGAAGCAGTCTGGATCTGTTGGCCAGCCACGGTTGGTAAGGGGACTGTTGCAGTGGGCTGCAGTGGAAAGGCATTGCCGCCAATGACAACGGAAGATGCCGAAGGCCCGAGGCTTAATTGAGTGCTACCAACAGTAATGGCAGGACCACCAGGAACGGGTGTTTGACCAGAGACGACAAATTGAGATTGAGAATTGGCGGTTATGACAGAGTTCCCAACCGTAGTCACAGGAGGTTGCTGTGCGGGGATGACCGATACGGCAGGAAGACTGACAGGAATTGGAATAGCTACTGTGGTGCCACCAGCAATGACCTGGGAAGGATTTCCAACAGTGGTTGTCACTGGTGGCGATCCTGGGGCGGGTCTAAAGGTCTGGCTGTTGATGATGACATTATTCGAGGAGATCGCAATCGGTACGTTGCTTACAACCAAAGTAGTTGAAGCAGAGGGAGGGCCTGCAGCTGGAGTCCCTGGAATAGCCACAGGGGCAATCGTAGTTCCGGGCGTCGGGACTGAAGGAACACCCAAACCACTCAGAATCAATCCGGCTAGCCCTGACGCTGTTGTCGTCGGCGATTTGGGAACCTGTGAGATCGTCTGTTGTTGTGGGGGTTGGGGCACAGGTGAGGTCGTCACAGAGCCGGGTGAGCTATTTCCGGGAGCTTGACTGGTTGCAGAAGATGGATTGTTAGTAACAGGTTCGAGGACTCTTGGCGATGAACTAGCAGTTACAGCAAGAGTGGTTGCAACATGGGCTGGAGTAAAGCCGGCGTCAGTGGGCGGAGGAACAGCAGGAGCAACTGATGTAGTTAAAGGTTCCGAAGGAGAAAGCGCACCTCCGGGATTAGCAGAAATGGGTCCAAGTCCAGTAGCTGTTTTTTCTACGCGTGCAGGCGCGGCACAGGCTGCCGAGTCAAATATGAAAATCCCTACGTCTAACGTTGGCTGGCCGCGGAACGTACCAACCTCACAGTTGCTGATGTTCACATGCTCATAGGCTGCGAGCTGTCCGATAAGATCTGAAGGCAAAGCGCCTGTCGCCGTTGAGTTGCCGGACCAATCAACATTTGGCTTCCCAGGGTAAGCAGAAAAGAAGGGGACCGGAACAGTGATGGTTGACGTGGACGATGCTTGTTGAATTTCAAGGACGGAGAAGAAGACGTAAGGGGTTGGAGTCGTGGCGGTGTAAGCATAAGTAGCTCCATTGTACGTAATGTCCGGTCGTAGTACATCAGTCACGCCTGCAAAGGTCGGAGTGGAGAATATAGCATCTGTCCCTGTCCCTGTTTGGGTATTTCCAGTTACGGTGTATGTCTGTGTGCCTGCGGTTCCAGTACCAGTAGCTGTTGTGCCACTGAGCGTAATAGTAGTTGTAACACCACTACCGGTGAAAGTTTCGCTAGAGGCTTGCTGAGTATATGTAGATGTGTAGGCGGACTCGGTGAATGTTTGTGTAGTGCCGGAATTGATGAATGTGAACGTAGTCGTATGGTTTCCGACCTCGACGACTGTTGGAGCTGTGAAGTTGATGAACCGTGTAGAGGCTGCATGTAAGCCAACTGGAAAACTGTACGGTGCCAGCGTTACGATTGGCGCCAGAATGGTGCCTCCAGAGCTTTCAGGAGGGATTGGGCAAGCGTGCGTAGATGTATAATTGTAAGTGACGGAATTCCAGTATAGCAGGTTCGCATTTGGTGCATTAATGGTGCACCCGCCGGGCCGGGGTCTTGTAATTGTGACAAGTTTGACGGATGTCCGATGGATCGTTGTAGTATTCTGATCAGACCCAGTCCCTGATAACGTATAATTACCTGCAGAGGGAAAATTGGAGGTACCATAACTCGAAGGCGCCGCTGTGACTGGACCTGAGGACAATATGGGATATGGAGCTGCTTCTGAACTTGGGATTGCAGTCACGACCGAGACGCGGCTCCCGCTTGGGATTTTGCCACTTGGCGTTGCGGTGGGGTATGGAGTCGCTGTTGAGTTGGAATATGTCAAGAAAAGTTGTGGCCCTTTGAACATTTGTTAGCGTTGGATATGTGCTGTTGAATCAATGCATCAAACGTACTTGCGACTGCAGGAGCGACCAGCGAGATTACCAAGACGTAGAACAGTGACAGGAAACCCATGATCAAGGGATCGATAGCTCAGTTTTCCAATTTTCGCAGAGCTGCAAATCAAAATACCAACTCAAACTCTCACAACAACGATAAAATGCGAAGGTATCCTTCAACACAAACACAGGAAAGCCCAAGAGAAGAGCAACGAAAACAAGAAACCGCTCTTCCGTGTTTGCAAATGCGAGAAATCCACATGGCGACGACCCAACTTTCGACAGACGCCGATGCTAAGATATAGCTCTGCCACTCGTCAGTGTCCTAGTCGGGCCTTAGCATAGGTACATAGTACCGTACGTTTGTACTAACGTATGCACTGTACCACTGTAGTAACTGCGGCTGAAGAAATGCAACGCTTAAAACGTTTTCTGGGTCAGCCATAGGGCAGCTGCTTGTCAGATTCCCTGTTAGAATAGTGCCCAACATCGTCGGATTTCATGGCGTCGATTCAGTGGCTGAATTGAGAGAACCGGGAGGGGTAAGATATATTCTAGTCCTCGAAGGATTCTCAGTTCCTACAATAGTAAAGTGTGATTCCCGTCGGGCGACCAAGAGTGGATGGCCATCGAGGTACTGGTAACACGTGATGGTTCGCTCAGGTTCGCTGTTGCGCGCTCGATATTGGGTTTTCTGGAACTCATCCGCTTTCCTTTGGTGGTCACACCTGCATGCTGCACGCGCCCACGGTACCCATGCAAATGTTTATTTTTGAGTCTCTGGAGCTAAAACAACTTTAAAAAGCATCAGCATCTGGCGATTGCCGTCCGTCGGAGTTGCCGGTCGATGCTAGAACCCAAACGATTCATCATAGACAGAGTCGAGTTTTGGTAATGCTGTGATTGGATATAGAGACTATTACCGTAGCAGCACAAGTCACTATCGAGACATTTGAGCGATGTTTGCTTCAGGGGGAAGATTAGATATGTGACATTAAAATTCCGAAAATTCCAACACATTCTGTCCTCACTTCCCCAAGGCTACTGGTATCTATGAGCCTTCCCTTTCTAGAGAACTCCAGACGCTTCCGCTCACTGGCTCCCCCAAAAATACAACATAGCTGACATGAAGCCGAATATAATGACAGAAGCCGAAGGAAAAGAAACATCCTCCCTAGGCCGTAAGATTTAAGAAGGTTTAATCCTTGGGTAATTGCAACGTCCCTACCTATCGAGACCGTTCTCTACACCCTTTGCGACAATGTTGTATGTTTTAGACATAATACTGGCGTCTGCTATCCCTCGAGCTCCTGTGGTGTCCGCTACCACTGCGAGAATGGCCGCGTCTGTCATAAAGTCGTTAGTCTCAATCCTGAGGTGACTTGAACAGCGAAGCAAAGGCATACCGAGAGTCGTGACTTCTACGTCTGTATGTCTCCTTGACGACAACCTCCTTGTCCTCCGTTCTGTGCATGAAAAGCAACAGAAAGGACGTAATGAAGAAGAATATGCAGTTCATTATACCGAATGCAAAGGACGCCTTGAGCATTGCGCATGTCTTGTTGATGTTGGCCGAAAAAGGTGAGTTTCCGCCAAACCCATTGGGTCCGAGCGATACGTAGTAGTCACCATTGGAGGAGAAATTCGAGCAGTTGGCCGAAGATATGCCGCGGAGCTCAAAAACGCTCGCTATGAACGCTCCGACGAAGGCAAGGTCGACGAAAGCCACGAAGTAGGCAGAGTTCCTAGTTGACTTTCGCCGGAACAACGTAGCTATGGCCCACACTGCTCCCAATACTGAAGTTATGAATAGTACTCTAGAGGCATAGTCAGTATCAGGATCGCATGTGAGAGATGTAAATATTGTGGGTATAGAATACTCACAAGACATAATTTGGTGTCAGCTCATTGGCAGTTTGAAATGCGTGAACGAAGTAAGACTTATGCCATGTCAGTTGATTTTCTAAGGCCGTTCGTTCTCTTCAGAATAGTCAATAATTACCAGCATTCCTAGCGTGGGTATGAGGGTCAGGATTTGGCATATCCGCCAGAAGGTGAAAAACAGCCCGGCAATCATTGTGACGATGAAGGTTCCCTAGGACCGCAGCTATTGCGCTGCTGTGTGCCCGAAACCGGTAGGTAGGTATTTCAGAGGTAGGTAAGGCGCACGTTGCAGGGCGTTTGCCAGATGAACAGTGATGATGATCGATTCAAAGTGGGAGGAAGGTCTGGCGGAGAGAGCCTGATGGATCACGCAGGCTTCAATTCACTAAAACAGCCTCTGTAGAGTTCGAAGTGAAGATAGCAATGAAGCGTTTCAATTCCGGAAGGTCTGATGTTCAAAGTAGTTGCCTATTTGATATCGTACGTGCTTGTCGTCAAAGTGACAGGACGTCCTATCGGCAATGGCTGACGGCGTTATCAGTAAGGGAAACAAATGACGTATTGCTGAGGGCGCGATATTAAGACAATGTTATGGGGAAAGGCACAGTGGACACAAGTTAATATGTACAGGACCGTGTCTGGATGAGATGATGGAAAGGATCAGGTTTTGGTGGTCATAATGCTCGTTATTCGTAAGTCGATGGAGGAAGGCTGGGCATTTTGGTGGGGCTGGGAAGTGAAGGGAAACTTGGTCTCCTCCCGGACCACCTTAAGGTAGGTAAGTTCTACGGAATACTGTAGCCGATATACCGTCAAGCGCAATCTGGGCGATCATCGCTTAGACTTACTTTCCTTGCTCACCACCCACGGACAGTGGTCAAGAGCCATGGGAAAGCGTTTGGCACGCCCAGGAATACCGGTTCACGGGTGTCAGCAGCGAAACCGTGGCCCGTCGCATTTGAGCCAAACCCCAATACCAATGCCGTGGAATTCAAGCCCGAGAAAAATCTACACTTGGTTACATTGGTGCCCTACGATCATTTCATAAAACTGCCTGTTGGGTGATTGGGAAACCGAGTTCCCAAGAGACCATTAAAATAGAGCGACTGATAGCATTCAAACAAGCGGTCAGCCTTTAGGCTCCTCCAGCGTCGTATTTCCTAAACCTTCTGCTCCTCCGCTCCAGCTAAATCAACATATTTCATGCGTGTTGTCCATCATGCATTTGACCTCAGCGCAACCGACATCTTCAGCTACGACGCCGATATAACGCACAAGCAGAAATATTGCAAGTGGGGCTACACTTTTCTGGAGCTGGTGGAATTAGAATTCCGTTGACGGGCTGATGGGCATGACCCAGGATGCGAGTCCCTTTTCGAAGAAGACAGCTGCAAGCTTCCCGAAGCTGAGCATAGCCGTAACAAAATTCGGCACAGCATAGACAACTGTCCAAGGTGTTAGTCGATACAACGATTTAGGGCGCGGGGTTTCAACTCACTCCACGTGATTGTAGCCCCGGTGAATTCGACATGATGTCTGTATTCGTAGCAACGTCACTCTTCGACTCGTGTCGCAGAGTCTAAAAGCTCGTCGAGTGATGATGTCTCGCTCTTCTTGTGTGATCTTACCAAATGTGCAAAACTCTTACGTCCTCGATGGAGTAATACACCGGTCATATCGGAATACCTGTCTTTTAGAGTAAGCAAGAAACCTCAGATATCTTCATAATGATCTCAAAGGAAGCTCATGAGCTTATCTTGGCTTCATGGTAAATCCTTAGGTACCCATAGCGTCTTCGGATTCTGTTCTTCTCAACGACTCTTCGGACACAAGTAGGTCAGGCTTAACAATGACCATGAACGCTTTCATAAACTCCAGTACTCCTCTACTGTTATCAAGATTCGTGACCATGGATATGTAACCATCGGGTCTAACCAAGGCCATCACCCCCTGCATTTCGGATACGCCATGTGCTGCATGTCCTACTCCACCGACATCTTCGTAGACCGGTGAAGTCCACTTTTGGAAAGGGTTGGGTAGCTGGTCCAGCTCGATACCGAGGTGGGGGGAGGTGTGGATGAGGTAGAGATCAAGGTATCTACTTCCATCGTATTTGTCATTAGACCTTGTGCCCTTATCTGGGAGTGGCTGGGGTTCAGACGAGTCAATCTTGCCAAAGTAGTAGAGAGGTGATTCAGAAGACATCAAAAAATTAGACAGCGCTTGGAAAACTGCAAATGACAAGAGTTTGCCGATGAATATGCAGAGATGAAATCGATTAATTGACGGCATTTCACCAAGCAAATCCACGATAGTTCCATCCACATGCCGTGTCAAAGTCATTGTATACAACCGTTTGCCTGCTGTAAGAGGCTCTATGGCAGCTTGGTTAATCTGTGCACGTACGATGTTGTTGGTGGTAAGGCCTTCGGGATATCGATGGCCACATCCGCTTGTGAGCTTCTGACTTTGCTTGTTGAGCACATAGAATCTGGCGAGACCCAATGCTTCTTTCTGCGTATGAGTGTTGGCAAATTTGGTATCAAAATCATTGACTAAGTTTGCAATATGTCGTCTTTCAATTTCGTAGGTGTCGAGTAATTCAGGCTTAGCGATACCTTTAAGCACTAGAGCAAGCTTCCAGGTGAGATTATACGCGTCTGCCATGCCAAGATTCATACCTTGGCATCCATACATTGAATGAGTATGACATGCCTCACCTAGCAGAATAACGTGTCCTTGGGGGTCAGTGAAACGATCTGCGATACTTCGACTGATTCGGTAGCGGCTGATCCAGGATACATTGGTGACGTCGATCGTGTACGGGGAGAGAATATCTTTGATATGAGTCTGAAGGATTTCGAATAATAGTGTAGAGTTTGTTTCTGGGAATAGTATTGGAGGCTCAATAGAAAAGCTTGGGACTCCGGCATCCAATCGATCGATATCCTCCGGACTGAGTTGTACGCATATGCGGACACCATCCTGGCCGTTTGGTATCAGCGTACAAACCCTTTGAGCAGACGATAGCACGCAATGTCTTCGAATATCCGGAAAGTTGGTATCAGCCAATACATCTGCAACTGCCCATATTTCATGCCTTCCTTGTGCTTGTACCTGAACACCTGCTATATGCCGGACTATGCCTCTAGCGCCGTCACTTCCTAAAATGTATTTTGTATGCCATACCTCAATGACGCCGGAAAGGTGATCCTTCACATAAGCTTTCAAAGGCCAGGTGTAGCTTGTGTTGGCATCATATGCGTAGTGTATAAGCTCTTTCGGACGATCAATCCCCAAGCCTCTAGAACCTAGGCCTGCTTCAAACGCCGCTTCTGTATTTCCTTGGTCGGTTACCAGAACGTATGGGAACAAGGTGGTACATGTCACTTCTGGTCCAACGCTACGTCTCGAAAGTCGACCAGCGACGCCGTCAGGACTCCAGAAAGCAATCTCACTCATACGATTCCCCTTTTGATCCAGAACATGTTGCAAGCCAAGGCTACATAAGATTTCTTGAGTTCGAGGTTGTAAGCCTAACTAGCATGTCAGTACAATCCATTCGAGCATACTATTAGCATCACAAACTACTGGCATGACCCGCATGAACTCTAGACGACCGCTTGTCAATGATGCGCACGTCGACCCCATACCGAGCAAGCGTTAAAGCTGCAACAAGGCCCGTGGGGCCTGCGCCCACAACGAGGACATTGACAAAAACGCCAACCCCAGGTATCGATGTAGGCATATCAACTAGGCCAGAGGAGCCTGGACACGACGAAGCCGACTAACGGATACAAAAGCAAGCACTGTGCAAGTCAAAGACTTAGGAACAAAAATATTTGAATCACAGTAAAGACAAGAGATGATTATGTAGCCCAGCATAGCTGAATTAGATATTACAGTTCAGCGCCATTCGAAACCTCGAGGCAATTATGATGACGGCAGCGGATCCATTGGCTCTGAAGTCAAGCGAGACTCGTTGTCCACAACGTCGTGAGGCCACTCCGCCTCCGCTAAATAGGTACCGTATTGCTTGAATGAGTGACGTTGGTGATGGTTAGCTAGATAGATAACAGGAGCGAGCAAATCTTTCACAGGAGCAGCTTCCGACTTCCGACTTCCGACAAGAGCGGGAGCCGGTAGCACGCAATTGGGAGAATCTGAACGATCCAACGTATCTATGGCCGTGCGAACATATTGAATGCACCTTCAAGTAATGAAGGTCTAACACTGCGTCACGCAACTGCTCTATCCCTAGTGACGTTGGGTTTGGTCCACAATGTCGAGGTTAAAGACGGATCTAAGGCTGTGCGGAGTCTACCGGTAACTACATGATCATGGCGCACAACAACACCCACGATGATCATCACGAGACTCAACGGGGGATGTCAATTGTTCCATATGGGAGCAACCGGGAGGTAGTTCTGTCAGTATTTCTATTCCATATCTCGAGTGTCGTAACTAAACCATCCTCTCTCTATAGCCGCCACAATGATTCAGTCGTCGTATTTGATCCACAGTCTAAGCAGCTAGTCCTTCGCGATGCCTCGTCTGACGGCAAACTAGAGCTTGCCGATTGTCCTTACTGCCATCGCTCCTTGCGAAGAGATGAAAATGGCAATGGCCATGAGCAACGCAGCCCAAGTCCAGGTGTGGCTGGAGGAGGCTTCGTCAGTCCGGAGTACTTCCGTATGCTACACCAAAGCCTGCCTGGTTCCGAGAACTCTTCGGCGCCACCATCTCCTCGAAGACGATTGGTACAACCGGTTGGTTATCGACATAGCTCTCCGATAATTACTGGCCAAGGTTCAGACATCCCAAGCAGGCCGCCTGGCTCTCCCCCTTCTCCGTCTGGAATATCTTCTGCTGCGTTCAGCCCGAATTACTTTCAAAGATTCTTCGTGGAAGAAAAGGAGCTTGGGAGAGGAGGTAAAGGTGTGGTTCTCCTTGTTAAACATGTACTGGACGGTGTAACTTTAGGTCACTTTGCTTGCAAAAGGGTTCCCGTTGGTGACGATCACGAATGGCTAGAGAAAGTTCTGATTGAAGTTCAACTTCTACAGTATCTTTCCCATCAGCACCTAGTATCTTACAGACATGTCTGGCTGGAAGACACCAAGCTGTCCAACTTTGGTCCTAGTGTGCCATGTGCTTTTATTCTCCAGCAGTATTGCAATTCGGGCGACCTCCATAACTACATTATGAGTCCTGCAAAACCGTCCGACACTGCTCATCAGCTCAAGGAAAGATTAAGACGTCGTTCCAAAAACGAGCTGGAACCACCTCGAGAGCTGCGCGGTCGTAAGCTACAGTTTGAAGAGATCTATTCATTCTTCAAAGACATCACATCTGGCCTCAATCATCTTCACGTTAATGGCTACATTCATCGAGATCTCAAACCCAGTAACTGCTTGTTACACGATGCGGGAAAAGGGCTCAGAGTACTGGTCAGTGACTTCGGGGAGGTCCAAGTGGAGCACATGGTTCGCAGATCTACGGGCACCACTGGCACCATATCCTACTGCGCGCCAGAAGTGCTTCGACGCAAGTATCCCTCGGGTGCCTACGGCAACTTCACCACCAAATCCGATATCTTCTCTTTAGGGATGATACTCTACTTTCTTTGCTTCGCTCGACTACCATACCGCCACGCCGACAACTTCAATGAAGAAAACGAAGATCTAGACTTACTTAGGGATGAAATCACATCTTGGAGCGGCCTTCACGACGAAAGAAAAATGCGTCCCGACCTCCCAGAAAAACTCTACACCTTCCTCCGCCGCCTCCTCTCCCTCGATCCAGCGGACCGACCCAGCGCCGAAGAAATCTTATACGGCATTAAAACTGGTTCTGGCCTCGACGAAATCTCAGACGCCCGTCCGCCATCCAACCACGCCTTCGACGACCTCCGCAAGAGTTCCCGTATCTCACCGATTGATAGCCCTCAATCCGGGACCCCAATGCCCCAAACCCCAACTCGCAAAATGTCCACCGGCTTCGTTCGTCCTGGCGGGCCTGCCAAGCTCCGCCTGAACTCGTACCCCAAAGAGCACACCTGGGGCTCCCCAACCGCCGAAGACGAGAGCCCGACAGCCACAAGCCCCAGCCGAAGTCTTGTGGTGCAAGACCGCTATCCTTCTCCAACCAAAATCCGCAAAATGCCGCAGCTCGAAGCACCACCCCCACGCCCCCTAGCATTCCGCCTGGACGTGCATAGCCCAGCCGTTCAGCGCACCCTGCATGTAGGCTTGCTGCTGCTCAAGATCTTCTCAGTTAATATGCTTTGCGCGCCCATGGCCGCGAATCCGCTGATTGCGTATCCGCTGCTTTTTCTTGCGGTCCTGGATCTGTGGCTTAGTAGCGCTGGACCGGGCGTTTCTATCCTTCTTATGCTTGTTCATGTCACGGTCCTCTTGGGCGCGAGAGTGGGGGGCGTGCTGTGCATGGCGCCGGTTCGGGTTTGGGAGGGGATCTGATGGAATTTATTGTGATACCCAGTGTTTGTATTTGTTTTGCTCAAAGGTAAGGTGCTCGTATCTAGAAATGAAAAGGAAACCTACCCATTGCGCCACTGCATCAGCCGTATCAAGAATCGAACCTATTGTCAATGACTAGGTATTCTTGCTCTCAGACGCTCATGTCATATGGCTCTAGTAGGTAGGGATTTTAGATTGCAGAGTGCCGGTTCCGTAATCGACGAAATGGGAAGTGGGAAAATGCTGGTTAAGGGTACTTGAATGGCTGTTTCGACAGTTCAGACTTGCTGAATACATAACAGCGGATCTTTTCTCGCAACATTTGATGTCCGTCTAAACTCCCAAGCTACTCTAGCTACTAAATCAATATGGTATCGCTCCCTCCCCCCCGTTCCAAAGACCCAACCACTACTCCACCTCCTCGAACCTCCCCTCCCTCACCGCGGTCTCAACCGGATTCACCACCTCCACAACCCCCGTCGCCTTCAGCCGCTCAAACAGCACAAACAGCTTCTCCGCCTCCCGCTCCTTCTCCTCATCCGTCATCTCCGGCCCCTCATCCCTCGGCTCCATGTCCCTCCTCTGTCCCGTAATCGGGTTGATCTCCTGCCCATCCACCGTCGTCGTGACTTTTTCGCCGAGATCTTCTGCTGCTCCGCTATTGCTCGCATTGTTGTTGTTGTTGTTGAGGGTGTGCGAGGGCATGGGGATGTTGTGCGTCATGAGATAGCCCGAGGCGAAGCCGTAGCCGACGTTGCGGACAAAGGTTGTGGCGTCGGCGTCGGAGAGCTCGAAGAGCAGGCTGGAGACGGATTCGCGGATGGTGGGGGCGGCGGGGGAGGTGGAGAGGCGGAGGAGGAAGGAGGCGAGGGAGGAGGAGGTGCCGAGGGGGTGGGCGCGCTCGGCGTTGGAGGGGAGGAGGGCGGTGCGCAGGTGGGTTGCGAGAGGGGGTGGGGCGTGGGCGTGGAGTTTGCGGATGAGGGTGATGAGGGGGGTTGCGAGGGTTTCGAGGTCTTCGTCTTTGTAGGTGCGGACAGCGAGGTCGAGGATTTGGATTAGGCGGGTGGTGTTGAGTTGGGGGGAGGAGGCGGGGAAGAGAGGGGAGGGGGTGGATGGAGGGAAGTCGAGGTTTAGGAGGGAGTTGATTAGGAAGGTGATTGGTGGTTGGAGAACGGGCGAGGGGATTTCGGTTCGGGAAAGAATCTTTAGGATGTGGGGAAGGGATTCGGTGAATTTTGGAGCTTGTTGGGGATAGAATTGGGTTAGATTGAAGAGCAGTTTCATAGTCTCGGACAGCGCTTGCGTATGTATTGGGGTGGGAACGGCCGGGGGACTACTTTTGGAGTAGCCTTTGGAGTGGCGAGCAATGTTCTGCTCCTTGTGAGCGGTAATTTGGTTTTCATTGCATAGATTCTCACCTGATTAATGCTCTCTGCTAAATGGTGGCTGTTGAAAAGGTCATCGAAATCCAGTTCCGTGTCGTAGGTCGATAGAAAGAGCACCCGAGATGTAAGCAATTCATCCTCCCGATTGTTGTTCTGTACATTATGAGGCTTGGAGATTCAGATACTCTGTTCGGAATCTGCTTTACCTTCATTCTTTCCGCAGCTTTACTGGCATAGCCTAGGTCAACAAACATCTGCCTCGTTTCACTTTGCAACAACAAGACATTGGCGAGGCACTTGAGAGCTGCCCGTGAGGTCTCGAGAGAGTCGTCATCAAATCCATATCGACAGAGTAACTTGATAGCCTGCAAAGAATAATCTGTTAACTATCTTGTCCATACACCTAAGTATTGGAAGCCTAGTGTAGAGTACCTCTTTGTTCGATAACCATCGAGCATCATCAGGCGTAGTTACAAGCGACTTCAGCTGTGCCAAGGCATTGTTCCTTTCTGCAAGGATCACGGCGATCAGAAAGATGCAGTTGCAAACCAGCAAGGTGCTTACGTTGTGTCTCTAGATTTTGCTCCACGAGGTCGCCTTCAAGGACGTCGACCAATCCTATTATCTCTTTCTTTTTTGCTGCTGGCATAATACTGTTAATGTCTGTGGACAGAGCACGGCTGATAGGCGTCGGTGCTGACCTGAACCACTGGGCATGGGGCTTGTTGGCGACATTCCTGCACGAGTACTCCGTACTGAACTACTTTACGTAGGTAGGCAGCACGGAACAAGCATTGCCTAGAACGAACGTCCGGGGAGCCTTGAGTAGGATGATAAGCAACAAGAAGGAGGTCGACAAGGGGTGTCAAAGCTTTGTTCTTTCCCCTATGTAGGTGACAGTCCCGTAGTGCAGCATTAGGGTTCGCATGGGGCCCAGGAACTGAAAAGTGACCAATCACAAACCTGCAAAGTGGAGAGGGGTGGAAGACGGGTGGAAGACGGGGGGGTGGAACCAGTGGAGCGGCCGCTAGGAAGACTTTCCGGAGCTTCCCCACACTTCCCATTGGTTTGATACTCGTGGCACTTTCCACTTTACGCGGGAATGGCGCTTGACTTCGAGCTCATCCCTGCACGCGTTTTTTCGTGTCTGCAAGCACCTGCAAACGCCCGGGAAATAAATAACTGATACGATGGCTGGTCACAACCAGAATCTGGGGACTTGGGCTTGCATGTTTTCTTCCAGCAGTGCTACTTTCAATTGTTGCAATGTGATGTTAGCTTTATGGACATTTGCTCTAATAGAGGCTGCTCAACACGGCCATGGTGGACGTGGCTCGGGGACTGGCTTCGTTCTCAACACGCCCGCCAACTCCTCCGAGAGAACGCAATGACACCATCACAGAGCTCGCCAATGACAACCACGCCTACTTCAACAGCATAATACAGCAGGCGGTCTTGGATACGCCGGACGACTCACCATCATCTTCGGGGGAATACTTTGGAAGATCCCTTGATAAAGGCTCGAAAAGGGTGGTGTTTTCGCCGTGGACCAAGTACCACAAGCCCTTCAGCCTCGGTAGCAAGAATGCCGTATTAGATGGGAACATAAGACCTCTTCCCCCCTCGCGAGATTGCCAATCCTCGAAATCCATACTCAAACGCTACATCGAGACCGCAATAACCCCAGATACAAAGGAGCCTCTGGCGGTCGACCCTAGTGATACCCCCGCCATGCTCCGGTCCACGATACAGCATCTGGCAAGTGTTTCACGGAGCTCCCGCCTCGATGCCTACATGACAATACTTGGATGTCTGAGCGCTTATGATGATGTCCCAGACGCTCCAGCTTTGGCCGAGAGGCTGCTTGAGTTGACAGAATTCATCCGCCGGGATATATCTGCTACAATGGAAGCGACTGGTGCACCTGATACGCAACTTGCTACCCAGGCACTCAAGCTCCTTACGACACTGCTCTGTACCGGTAAATTGGGGAATTCCATTCCTGAAGAATTTTCGTCATTTATTACGGATCGATCAATATCTGTTCTTGAAGATCGGGAGATGCCAAAAATAATCGTCAGCCACTACATGCAACTCCTTGCGAAGCAGAATTTCTCGTCGAAGGTTATGAGCAACGATCGGGTCAGCCGACTTCTCTCGGCGTTGGACAAAGTTGCAGATCACGTGAATGGCAACCGCGTGGTGGGCCATAGACTCATGATATATCAAAGACTGCTTACACAAACCAAATCATTGATGAAGCTTCGAGTTGGAGAGTGGATGGACCATCTCATTGCTGGAATGCTGAGTTCCCTCAAAGAGATCCGGTCTCGCGCCATCACTTTCGGACTAGAAGCTGGGCTTGCATTGGGAACGACATCTACGGTCTCCCAAGCCTGCATCGATGTCTTCAACAGAATATCTCCAGAGGGAAGGAAAGTAATAGATCTTCTTACCTTCCGCTTGAATGAAATGGTTGCCAGCAAAGAAGATGGTATCCACGCTCCACAGATCTGTAGTGTTGCGATCCTTTTTCTTCGAAGTCGACGGCGTCAAATCGAGCGCTGGGAACACCTTAAGACATGGCTGCAGATAATACAACGATGCTTCAATTCGAGCGATGCCCATGTCAAGTTCCAGACTAATATGGCCTGGAACAGACTGGTATTCGCAGTCAATCCTGACATTTCTACATCATCATCCATGGTAAAGATGCTCCGACAGCCACTTGTATCTCAGCTGAGTCGGAACACTAACGACAAGCATTCAAAAAACGCAAAACATATTGCTCGTTCCAGTTATTGTAACCTGTTATACTACACATTTCGTCCGGTACCTACACATGCGCAACTCGATCAATACTGGGAGGAATACGTATCTCAAATCATCCCGAGTAGTTTCTCAGCAAGCAAATCCGACATGAACCACGCTTGTGAGATACTGGCAGCACTGTTCAAAAGCACAGCACCCAAGGTTTGGGATGAGAATAGAGCTAATACGGGCGTACCTATTAAAGCAGAGGATCTTCCTTGTCTTGATTCCAAGTGGATTCGCCAACGAGCGGCAACGATTCTGACAACCTTTGACAAGATGCTCGACGCCACGGACTGGCAACTTGATACAGCGGAAGAAGCACCAATTGTGCTAGCCTGGCGAAACTTCACGGCAGCTGTCGGCGAGGCAGGTACTAAAGAGGTCAAAGTTTCGATGGAATCACTGACAGCTGTGGCTCAAATCCTTACAACAATCAAGCGCCTCTGGGAGCGAAGCTTGAGGCAGCAAGAGGCGGCCGAAGATCGAGACGTTTTACAGACTATACAGAGGGTTGGTCTCCTCATCCATGAAGCAGTGACTAAAATAGGATCAATGCCATTTACTGAGAGGAGATTGGTCCAAAGCTCCCGAGATACGTTCGAAGCAGCTGAAACGCCATCAACTCGGTCAGGTCGACACCAGGGACCTCTTAATTCACCGATACTACATTTACTGCATATGGTCAGCTCTGGGGTGGGAGACGGTCCTGTCAGCCAAGCTTACCAGGATTTGGTTGGAAGTCTCGTACACATTGCGCTACAGTCTGCAACATTTAGGCGCTCTAAGCTCGGAGTCTTGCGAGATATGGCTCGTCTCATATCGACAGAAGGTGAACCCCACTCACCAGCAAAGCTTTCTTTGTGGCGGTTCATTGCCGAGGCTACCAGGTCCGCCATTACAGTGCCAATGTCGATCGACAACCACAACGACAGCCCTCAGTATGCGGGTCACGATTATCGAGAAGCCATTAAGATCCTTGAAGTTGGGCTTCAACTTAATGCCGTTGAAAACCTCGATGCATGGCTGAGTTTAAGCAATGCTATAATTGATCTTCTGCATAATGAGGTTGGTGACGGAGGTGTCATTTTGATCTTCACGGAGCCTCTCGCACACACTGTGATCCAAAACGGCCGCTACGCTTGCAACGACTTCCTCCTGAATTGCGCTACCGCAATATTGAACACAGTGACTTGGCCACAATCTCGGCAGGTTATGGAACGAGCACAAAAGGTCCTATGGGGCACAAGCTTGGCCTTGCACAAAGCTCAGCCTCTGGATTCTTTCAATAATCTCTACATGATGGTGAATAATCTGCTTAGCGACATGTATCAACAGCTTGAGTCCGAAGGTTCCGCAACCATGATTTCATTTCTCGCAGCTGTCACAACATTTATCTCCTCATGTCCTCTGTCACTAAAGGTCATACTACTTAAGAGGATACAGCAGGGACTAGGCCTCTGGGTCGAGGATGCCAAAGGTCTAATGACCCACTCTAGATCCGATCCTAAGTTGGATATAGTTTATGCTGAAGTAAGTGACGGACATACTACTGGATATAGACCCGCTAACCTTAGCAAACAGGCCAAGAAGCTTTGGACTGCAGTCACCGTCGCAATCAAAGCAGTGCCCAAATCTGACAACGCACTGTTGACAAGTATCCAAGATTTGATGGTGTCTAGCTTGGCAAGTCGTCATCAAGCCATCATGAATGAATCTATAGAGTTGTGGAACTGCACTTTCGGGAATGCAGAGTTCCTGGAGTATCGTGATGATTTACGGACTGCTTTGTCCAAGTTGAAATCCGTGACTGAGATGCAGCTGCCAAATTTCCCAGAAGATGATACAGAGGTGAGCGAAGTCAAAGCCTCTATGGAAAATACTTTAAAAAGAGTACTGATAGTTCAAGGTTATGTCATCGCCCATTCGTTTCATCGAGTCCCAGGATAGTGTAGACAACCTGCCTGATACCTCCGTCGGTGGTTTTGGGAAACGGACCGCAATGATGAGGGACACGACCCCGAGACCTTTTACAGGCTCTTTAACTCAATTCTCAGCATCTTCGCCGAAAAGCTCGTCCCGGCGGTTAGCCGAGAAAAAGACGACTCCCACGGCTCGCCTGCGTCACAATGATTCACAGGTCCACTTCGCTGCTATAGAATCATCGTCTCCTCTTGCCCCTTACGCCGATGGCTCGCAGCTTCTTACCGAACGTCAGAAGGAAGTCAAAGAACGTCAGAGGCGCGAGGCAACAGCAATCTTCCCGGACATCAGGTCTAGTCCCAGATCAAGGTCACGAACTGGAGATAAGAGAAGCCCGCCAAAGCTGGTCCTCAGCGGGAGTCAACATTCGCATGCAAACCTAGATGCCGACGATTCCTCTCCAGTATTACCTTCTGATGACGCTCTAATGAAGGATGTCCTCGGATCATCTCCGACACCCAGGTCAAATAGGAGAGTCACGCTTGACCTGGGCTCGGATTTTGAGCCTCCATCTTCGCCGCCAACAGCGCCAGCAGTTGTAGCGGCGGTGCAGCAGTTGGCCCCGCCTCTTATCCCATCGCGGATCATGCAAGATCAGGTTAAGTCTACGAACCCAGAGGAGAATCTCCCAGGAGCCGAACCAGAGATCCAAGAGGTCCGCCTACCTCGTAAGGAGCCTGTTTTGGTCCAGCACTTGGAAGAGGCTACTGTAGGCAAGCGACCAGAGACAGTAATCCATGACATGAACCCTGAACTAGAGGGCAATACGTCAAACGAAAACTATCGCATCCGGTCTGACATACTTCCCTTCTCAGAGGTGGACATGTTTGTCGATGCACCACCTGAGCCAGTCGTGGAAACTCCAGCTACCGAAAGCGGTGCCAAGAGTAATTTGGTCGAAGCTGCGAGCTTTTTGTCAGGTCCACCTGTCACGTCGTATGCTCACGAGGAGCCAGAATCTCTCAAAATCGTCCAACAGGTCGCTACACCCATTGCATCATCTAACGCGTCAACAAGGGATCAAGGCCATGCGCCGCCTTCCCCAGAAGCTAAGATCAGTAGCATCATTGATTCTTTTTACGACGAGTCGACATCATTCTACTCGAACGAGGATAACCAGATTGCAGCCCAGCTGGTCAACGACTTGGAGCGTGCGTCGCAACAAGCCAGTCCTCAAAAGAAGGAGCATTCCGGAGCAAACAGTCAATTAAGGAAAAGGAGAAAACGGAAGATTGAATCTGGGAGTTTACGGAGGAATCCCAAGAGAGCCAAAGCTGCCCAAGGTATTGAAGTGGTTGTCGAAACACGCAAGCCTGGTGATATCAATGACTGTGTCATTGTTGACAACCGTCGAGCAGTGACCATTTTCTCACCGTTGCCGCAAGAGATCAAGCAAGAGCGGTCGCCATCGCCTTCTGGAGACATTGCAGCTGTCACAAAGGCACTCAAAGTCAAGGCGACTCCAGTTCGTCGCACTAGAAGTTCAACAGGTGGTGCACCACCTACAATCGAGAACCTTGTACCGCCATCCAGGAGAAGAAAAGTCGGAGCTTATCAAGTCAAAAGGGAGAGCGATGGCGACAGCGGAGACATTGTACCGCCACCGATCGCGACATTGGCGACATTGGCGGATGAGGCTCTTCCTCGCGCCTTACGAAAGCGGTCGAGACAGTTGAAACCGCAAGAAGCCGAGTTTCCGCAAGTGGCAGGATCGGCAGGGAATTCACTCGATGAGGAGGAACATAATCCGAAACGCCAAGCCAGGGATACCGCTCGGCATCTGAAGGAGCAAGATGCTGTCATGCAGCAGGACGACGATCCTGAGGCCCCACATGCAGCGACGTCATCCGCCCAGCCATTGTTGGCTTCTCTCCGGATGTGGATTGCGGACGTTCAGCGGGCGGTTCTGGAGCCAGAGGAGGAGAGGGAAGTTGTCAGTTTGATGTTTGAGTCCATCCAAGAAGTCCATGAGGCAGGCCGTCGCAACACCGGAGTATAAGGTAGACGGGGTTGTTTGGTTCTCTACTGACTGCTTCCGTCGTTTCGGCGGGCATAGCGCGGTGGGGTTAGCGGGAAAATGTAGATTAGATGATACCAAATGCCACACACCCTTTGGAGCCGTGTGTAACTAACGTGACACAAAGCACTGGCAGATGACCGAAATCTCAACAAAATGGCACCCACCGATGATGTCTGTTCTGTCTGTTCTACTCTCTAGATGTTGTGATAGGAGCCAACAGTTTGACCGGCTCAGTGGCCGAGTGCCGACAGGATCCCCCAATCGGGCCTAATGCGCATGCGACATGACGCTAGCAATGAACCCCTGCGCGTAGAGATCCCGGCCCCGCTGTTTCATCTTCTCGCCAACAGCCCACCAGCCGTCGCACCAGGCCACCTTTGGCTTCGATCACCTCGGTTTGTAAGGTAAGTAAGTGCATTAATGATTCACATGTAAGCTAGAAGAAACATACCCTAAGGTCCCTATGGTGGCATTATTCATTCCGGACTTCTTGGTGCATTTTGCTTTCTTCTTCACTCCAGACAGCACGTGAGTAAATTCTTGTCTGCTTTAATTCTCCCTCTCTCTCTCTCTCTCTCTCTCCCCCTCTTCCTCTTCCTTCTTCCTACAACTCAGATATATATCTGAGACGAGCACGTTCAAGATGGACAATTCAATGAAGTCCGGCAGCATGGACCGTTCGAAGAAACCGGCAGCTATCCCGGTGTCACCATTTGCACCTACCCCTCAGGTCACCATTTCAGAAGACAACTCCCGCGTCACCGCCAATCTACCCACCGGTGAACGGGTCGAGATCCTGCTGTATGGAGCTACCGTCATCTCGTGGAAATTAGCCAATGGCAAAGAGAACCTTTTCCTCAGCGAAAAGGCTCACGTGGACGGTTCTAAGCCAGTGAGGGGTGGCATCCCTATTGTTTTTCCGGTAGGCTCGTCTTGCCCCCACAAATGACCGAAGCTATGCAACACTTCAATCTATCTCAATTCACAACCCTAAGCCTTGTGATCAATCTTGAAACACATGGAACTATTCACTAACCGCCCATTCTCCAGGTGTTTGGTCCACCCAACAAAGATCATGCAACAGGCCAGCTACCTCAACATGGGTTCGCCCGTACCTCTCGCTGGGAATATCTTGGCAAGTCCTCCTCCGAGTCCTCGGCTCTGTCCAAAGGTAGTGGCGATTCCTCGGTCAAACTGGATTTCGGCCTTTCGAATAGCCAGATTGGAGACGCCAAATGGGACTACCCATTCGGTCTAACGTATTCGGTGACGTTGAGCAGCGAAGAACTAGAGACAAGCCTAGTGATAAGAAACCCAGGGGAGAAGAGTTATGATTTCCAGGTCTTGTTCCACAGCTATTTCAGAATCGACGTAAGTTTCAATGTCCGGAAGACAACCTCAGGTTCTCAAAGATGCTTACCCCCGTTCCCCAGGACATCTCCTACACCACAATCACCGGCCTCGAATCCGCCCCCTTCCACGATAAAGTTCTCAAAAACCCCACCTCACCCCCCGCCGAATCCCCCATCAAAATCTCTTCTGAGACGGACCGCGTCTACACCACCGACCCGTCCCAACTCATCACCGTGCTCGAAAACGGAAAACCTCGGTTCGAGTTTACCCGCGACATGCTCCCTGACGTCGTAGTGTGGAACCCCTGGGAAGCCAAGGCGAAGACTATGGCGGATTTCGGACCAGGGGGCGCGTACCATCATATGGTGTGTGTGGAGGCTGGGAGCGTGAGTGCGTGGAATACGCTTGAGGCTGGGGATACGTGGGAGGGCGGGCAGAGGATTAAGGCGATTCTATGATGCCACGGTTGACGAGCTTACGAAGGTGCATGATGATGATGATGCATGACTGGGTGGGGCATTTGACAAGAAGGGGAAAAGTGGAATTTCCTGCCATTTCGGTGGTAGCTTTTTGGTGAACTTTTTGGTCGTGGAGCTGGAGGCTATGATAGAAATGGTTAACGACGATTATGAGCCAGAGCATGACCCGTACCGGTGTGTGTAACGGATACATGCAGTACTAATGTGAGACCAACAGGCACCACCCCTTATATTCCCAGTCTCGATTTAGCGAAAAGATAAGGGAGCCTCTACGGACGCTGAACTCACTGGGATCTCTTCCTTCCAAAAACTCGTTTTCCCCGTCCAAACTGAGCACATCTCTCCCTCTCTCTCTCTCTCTCCCTCCCTCTTCCTCCCAACTAACAGCTCCTCCACTACTACATCCCCATCGTCCGTTATCTTCCCCTACAACACCCCCACCACTTCCAGATCATCATCTTCTTCTTCACTTCTATTCTACTACTATTAACCATCTTCTACGCTAAACGAAAAAAAAACACACTCCACCTCCTCCAAAGCCCCTATTCCCAAAAAGCCAAATCGTGGCTGAATCCAGCATCAAAAATCCCCATATCAGCAAAACAAGACCACGTCCAAACGCGCTCTGTGGGTGATGTGATGATGGTGGGGGAGGTTGTGCTTGGTGATGACTTTTTCCTTTTTTTGGTTGGTTGGGGGGACTGGTGAGATTGAAGGGAGAAGAAGGGGGATGGGATGGGAGGGAAGGGGAGGGGAGGAAGTGAATACGTCGAAAGGGGGGAAAAGAGTGGGAAAGAGAAGGAAAAATGGAAAGGGAAAGGGAGCAGGAAATGATTAAAGAGAGAGTGAGAGAGGGAGGGGACAAGTGATGGTGTGCTTTTGATTTCGTATTTTTCACATATGTTTTTTCTTAAAACGATCTGATACTATGAGATTTTTCTCACTCGGGTCTCCTCGGATAAAAGGAAAGTAAGTCACTGTCTTACATATGTTGATGACATGAAGTTCTGGTTCTGTTTGATTTCTCCTGCTCACTCTCTAGCTTCTCAGTTGATATCCATCTCCACCTCCATCTTCACCCTCCACCAATACCCCATCCTCTCTCCCATCCCATCCCATCCCACCCCATCTTTCCTCTTTTAAAAAAAACCACAAAATCACACACACCCAGCAACCTGAGAACCCAAAAATTATCCAACGATACCTTTTATACGACATGTCGGACCGTTCTTTCAGGAGCGAAGGTTCGGTGTCGGAAAGAGAGAGAAGGGGAAGAGAGGGGGGTTTAGCGGGATCTCGAAGGGGGGGTGAGGGATGGGATGATGGGGTTTGGGATGGGATGGAAGGGGGATTCGATGGTAGGTAGGTAGGGAAGTGGGGCAGTGGGAAAATGAATGAGTGAGGTGGGGGTTTTTGTAGTATGATGATTGTGGAAGCAGGAGAGAAGGAGGAGGAGGAAGAGGAGAGAGAGAGAGAGGTGGGGTAGAGGAGGGAAGAGCTAGAGAAAGGCAAGGAGTTGGTAGGAAAAGGGTGGGGGAGGGGGGGATGGGGGGAAGGGGGGGTTAGGTGTTTTGATGGAAGGAAGGAGGCAGAACGTCGAGCTGAGACGAGACAAGTGTGTGCTATGAATGCATCGGATGTGTTTTTTCTTTTCTTTCTGATGATGATGATTGTGGAAAAAGGGGGGGGGGGTAGGTAGGTACAGTAGGTGAAAAAAAGGAAGAAAAATGAAAAAAAGGAAAAAAAGAAAAGAGCTGAGCAGAGAGAAAAAATGGAGATATATACGAAATGAACAAAAAAAGAAAAAAGAAATTTATCG
>JAABUU010001803.1_pt1 | contig 33415 bp, 29 predicted proteins | sample 5559301 | NCBI WGS metagenome assembly JAABUU01 (sample SAMN10711884, study PRJNA513360) | rock metagenome | isolation source: Antarctica rocks | place: Antarctica: Victoria Land, Richard Nunatak white
GAAATTGAAGTTAACGAAGCTCTTCTGAGCATTGTGGATGCAGTTGAAGAAGGTGGATTGTTTTGAAGGTACGCGATTTTACGTGTTTTCGTGATCTAGCCGAAGACTTAGTGCGGGGTACTGTACATTATACATACCTACATATTATCGTCCCCAGCGCCACAACCCTACAGCTCATCCCTACCTAAGCACACCTAACCAGCCTAACAGTCCTTCCCATTACTTGCCTAACTCACCTAACCAGCCTAACAGTCCTTAAGCCTCTCAACTTGAATCATTACGCTTGACCAGACTGGTCAGTGGTATCACGCCTTGCCATCATCCATTGTTTAGTCGTATGCTCTAGAGTAAAGACCAAGAAATCCTCGTTCTTAGGCGTCTCTACCGATGGCCCCCATGATCCGTCTGCCGTGTCTAGAGATCGTGCGTGTCGACACTGCGCTGGGCTGTCTTCGCCTAAGCACGATGCCGGGATCTCCAGGATCAGCTCTCGAGGGAGAATGTGTCGGTGTCTGACACGTATGCAAGCTTCATGCAGGACCAACTCAACGCTCGTTCATCAGCTCGAGTCCAAGACTCTAAAATGCCGCTTGCCTCTCGAATTGCATCATTGAGAGTAAAGCTTTCTTGCCATTACTTTCTTCCATCCGACGGCATTCTGACCGCATGTCAAATACCGTCCTTGCACTTGTCGTCTCGAATTTCGACGCCTCAGTGCATGAGTTGATGGATTTGTGGGCGCCCTCGGAAGTGCAGCCACACATTGCGCTCTACGGTAGTCTTGCGGCTCCCCGACTTCCCTGTTGATCGCCGACCAGGAAAACACGAAATTCAAAGCTCGAACCGAAGCCTCGACCAGCAAACCAAAAATAATAGAAAGCTCTTCCCGGATTAATCGCACCCTCAGCAAAGGCACCAACGTACCTAGGCAGCTCCAATTGAGCAGTATGCCCTCAATCAACGCCATCGCTTACGCTGAGCATCTGCGCAGCTTCTGACAAGAGCATAACGTGGATGAAAAAAAGGTTGGAGCTTGACATTGATATTGTATCTTTTGCTGTGAGTATGAACTGTCAAAATTAGGCTTCCTGATACTGACGGCGACCTAGGTATTCGTTTGACGTCTGTAAACTTCTGGCGTCAATCGCCCACTCCTGCCTTTACCATACAAACCTCAGATCAAATTCACCAAGCTTGACTATTGCACCTATACACCAATTGAAGCTGGGAACATACATCATCAAGTATAGTCCTGAGCTGTCACCAATCATCTTGGCGGGTAGCTCCGTAGAGACCACGAATCACAGCCGTTCAAGCTCGTTTTGGCTTCCGATACGGCGGGTGAATAAACCTTGCTAAATTGGCCGTGACACTCACAAGAGCTTGAAGAGGCATTTAGTATGTATAAGTTTAGCTGGGTATATAAAAGACCATACAATCACGACAGAGACAGCCGCCTTGTCGAATTCGACATCATTCGACCTACTTTTATGAGTGAAGCAAACTCAATACGTGAGTCCCTATTTCATTCACTCTCTATGCCATGTAGTCAAGTGGGACACCCTCAAGATTGTGTTGGCGCCATCAAACATCATTCGTGGACACTTTCTTCTGCTTCTTCGCTCTGTCGACTCCTGACAAGAACATCGTAATTGACAATGGCACGCTTCCAGATTACAGGTAGCTTGCACGTGGACAGTTTGATGGCCTCTTCGGAGGTGGATCAAAAGTTCCTTGGCCGACTCGCCAAAAGCACAAACAATGCCAACCCTTTCCTCTCCTCCATGCTTTACAAAGTCCTGGGCCTCTCCGTCATCCTCTCTAAATACCTTGTTCGCGCTCGCCGACATCGAAAACTCGACACAACCCGCGACACCAAATCCCTCCAGTTCTACCATCGTATCATCTGGCTCTCAAGAGAAGGTCTTGTCATGACAGAACAATACATACTACCTATGGTGGACGATTACGTGGATTTAAAGGTCCTCTCCTACAAACTCCGCGCCTCTTTTTACCACATTTTCGTCCTCTTCCACAACCAACCCTCCATCAATCAAACGGCCATCCCCTCGTTCACCTCCCCTGCAACAAACACAAAAGGCAAAGCCCCCGAGCAAAATCGTACCTCCATACGCTCCTCCCCCATCCCCAGCTCCATTGAAGGCGGCCCTGTCCGTAACCCTTCCTCCCTCCTTCCCCCCGGCCTAGCCCCCGTCTCAATCCCCAAATCCAGCGCCTCCTTCCTCTTGCCCGCAATTGACTACATCCCCACCGCGAGCTCCTGCTTCAGCACTGCCGCCTCCTTCGCCGACGCCCTCCTCCCAGGCTCTCACCCCATCCGCCTAAGCGTCAAAACCGAATACTGCGCCTACCTCTACGACTGCCTCCACGACGGGGACGGCAGTCGCAGACTGGCGCAGCAAACGATTCGAGATGTTTACAACGCGCAAGAAGGCATGGACGACGACATGTTTGAGGATGCAGCGGAGCTGGTGCAGATACTGGGGAAGATGATGAAGAGGGGATTGGGGAGCAGTAAGAGTTCGGGGAGTACGCCCAAGGTGGGGAGTGTGGGGACGCCGAGCACGCCACGGGTGAGGAGTAGTCCCAGGATGGACGAGGAGGGGTTACCGACCACGCCGCGTGTAAGGAGTAGTCCGCGGGTTGGCGAATCGCCTGGCACAACGGCTAGGACGACCCCGAGGAGGGAAGACAAGGAGCTCCCGCCAGTGCCGAGTTTGAGGGTGCGGAGTCCGCGATAAACAAATACCGTCTGGGAAACATACACATCAGTGGCATATTCGAAACCAAAAGCAACGGAAACACGGAAAAGCTTGGGACTGTACATTATCCAAAGGAGGGCATTTGACGACTCACGAGACATGACCGCATGTCTTGACGAGTCCATTCACACTGCGCGCATGTAGCATAATTAAATTCTCGTTTTTTTTTCGTTGGGAGGGGTGCGTTAAAATTTTGCTTGGTGGGATGGTTGTAGATAGATACCCTTCTTTATTGGTAACGGGTTAATTTATAGAGCTGAATATATTTCTTCAGCAACAACGAAACTTTCTAGAGATCACGTTGATTGAAATCCTTGAACACTGATATAAATACACTCCCTAGATTTCTGAACTCGACAAGCCCTCTCCTCACCCGGAGTTCTCGACGAAAAACAATTGATACTGTAGATTTCCCAAAGACCGCACCAAACCTTCCCCTACTACAGTATGCAGAAGTTACCTACCTACAGTATATGTTTCGTCCAGGAAAGTCTTCCGTAGGCTCTCGCGCGCGTTTGTTTAGAGAATCGCAATAACCCATCCTCATCCTCATCCTTCCTCCCCCTTTGCTTTTCCTATACTGTAGTAAGGTATGGAGTAGTAGTAGAATGGAGTATGTAGTTGTAGTAGTAGTAGTAGTAGTGGTGGTGGTGGTGGTAGGAGGAGGAGGAGGAGGAGGAGGAGGAGGAGGAGGAGGAGGAGGAGGAGGAGGAGGAGGAGGAGGAGGAGGAGTAGTAGTAGCAGTAGTAGTAGTAGTAGTAGTAGTAAACACACGCACCCGGTTGCAGTATGAAGATATGGGGGTTTTTCCTGCGCAACACGAGTATGCGGTCTGGTATTTCTTCTACGGTAGTCTCGCAGACCATGGGATTCTTTCCCGCGTGCTGGGTGTCTCGGGGGATTGTCCTGTATTGGAACCAGCGAGCGTCGCAGGGGGTATCATCAAGTCGTGAGGTGGCAAATACAAGGCTCTCGTCGACGGTCCGAAGACTGCGTGCGTAGGTGGATGGGCGTACCAAGTGCAGACGAAAGAGTGTGAAGAAGCTTTGCTGTTTTATGAGACGGACAAGTATGAGGTGGTTAGGTGTGCCATTGCGATGGATGGAGGGAAGGAGGAACTGAAGGGGTGCACGTTTAGGTTTGTCGATTCTTCGCAGCTATCGCAAGGGACGTCGCTGCGGGAGCACTCCTGTGTTGTCGGCTCGTACGACGTTGCATGTTCGACCAATGGGCCTTTGGCTTTCGATTGCTTAGTTATTAAGAATGCGAGGGATATTCTCAATGCCAGACGGGGCTATACATTACTCTACGCGGCTTGAGCGCATGCAGGATGCAAGGAAAGTCATGTGCAATTGTGCTAATCTTTGCTAACTTGCAGAAGAGTATATATTCAGATTGGATACCTCAAGTTGAAAACTATTAACAGGACGATATCTTGAAGGCTGTCGACTTAAAAGAAAACGTGCGACGAACTTATGGTATTCATTAGGGTGAAGTTCCTAACGAAGCTTGATGAAAAAAAGATTCAAAGAGATTCCCTCTCTGGATAGCAGGTTCTTGTCTGAGCTGCGGTGGATCAATGAAAGTTCGACGCCTGAAGCACAACCTGCAAGACGAAATACGAAAGACAGTCCTTATCGACAAGACTTACTTGAAAGCTATCTGCTTCGTTTCGAAAACCGAATGACCAGCTAGACAGTGAGGCTCAGGACCCCATGCGGCTAGGGTTCGAAGTCGAAGAAACTTGGAGAGTGCACATCAAAGTTGTGATGATGAACCAACATAAGAAGAAGAGGAAAAGCCAGTCAATGACAACGGTTAGAAAAGGGGGCGGTTTGGGACTGATTGACGCATTCTAGGTTCTTCTTTCTTTACTTCTCCTCGGCCTCTATGCTTCCTTCACATCAGAGCCCAATGTAAAAGGAGTATGCACTTCGAACATGTGGGCTTGAGAAGCGTGGTATCAGTCACTAGATGAGGACCTCCACTTCTGACGAGACAGCGTGTACTGTACTCTCTCTAGCTAGTGGTCTGTAGTCTGTACGTACACGGGGGGTTTGTTTGCTGGCTTTCGCTTTCGCTATAGTGAACCTCGGTTCCCGCTCGCTGGGGCTTTGCTTACCTTAGCATTGGATCTGAATCGGGTTCTGGGCCAGCAGCCCTTTGGTCCGCTGCGTCTCACACTTGGAGGCCCAAAGGTATGTAAGGTAAGGTAAGGTAAGGTACCTGCTGTATGGAGGGGTAAATCGCGGGGTTTGCTCGGAATCCGGGGGATTTATCTTCCGAAAACCTTCACTCCAAAATGAATGACCGGAATTTCGAGCTTTCCCTCGGAATCCAATTCAGTTCAATCTTCTAGAGAAAGAAACTGGAAAAACCAATTGCCTTACTCCTTTGCCATATTTGCTTCCAAGATGTCGGCGTCGGGCTTCCCTAATCTCCAGCCGGCATTGACTATTCAGGTATGTGACGTCCAGTTCCATTTATAGAGGCCGTCACTGATGGAGTGCAATTGCAGGTCACCATCGATGCTCCCATAGGTGTTGGTAGGTTTACAGCCCTTTAGGGCCTGCAAATGGCTTTCAGTGACGCGCGAAACCCCCAGGGTCTGCATCCAGAGGCACCGCTCTTGCCGTGGTGGTATGTCATCATCTCCTCGTTCAATCTCTTCCTTTCTCGGGCTCCAAAGGAGCTGACAAAATCCACAGCCAATGACCGGCGGCACCATCAAGTCCGAGCCCGGTTTCTCTCCCTCTTTGGACGCCGAATTCGTCGGCACAGGAAACGATTACATTCACAACGACCCGAGCGGAAAACACATGCGACTGAATGCCCATGGCGTTGTTAAAGATAAAGAAAGTGGCGCGATGGTGTATGTGAACTATTCCGGAGTTGTAGACATTACACCAGAGCTAGGGGCAATTCTTCAGGGACACGAGGATGCGAAGTCGACGGAATTTGGGAACTCTTGTAAGTTGACCTTAGACCTTACTACTCCCGCTTTCTTTCTCTTACCACTAGTCTTGCTGACTATCATGCCCAATTTCAAGTCATCGAGATACGCTTCGAAACCGGTGACGAGAAACTGCAGGCACTGGAGACAGGGACGTTCGTCGCGGCAGGAAGGTTCATCTATGAGCATGGCAAGCCGGTTATTGTGGAATACAAGATCAGCAAGGTAGTCAAAGGTAGTCATTAAGTGGGCCTGAGGTTGTGGTCTGGTTCGTATGACCGTGGTAGCCAATCATTGTAGGAAACTGTATAGCTGTTGTGGATAGCAAGAATCGCATATGCCTCGATATCGCGTTTTCGCCAACAGTATGGTTATGTCAGCCCTCTCGAACCGTATTGGCTCATGTTTGGAATTGTGTCTTCAAGAGCGTGACCGGTCCAGTACACAGAAGAGCTTCGTAGAAACTTCCACAATTTGCATGGGATATTTGGAGGTTCCAATCGCGACACTCTGCGCTCTCCTTGCAGCTGTGCGTTCGACAAGCAGTTTGCAGCAAGTCGACGAGGGTAGATGCCGTTCGAAGCATCTTACCAAAGAGACGAGATCTCTGCGGTAATGGTGCGATGTCATGCCGTGCTCGACGAAGCCCGTGTGAAGTAAGTGTCTCTTTCTGCTCGCTGCAAATTTGCCAGCTGATCTTCTGCTCATCCAAGAAGTCTTTGTTCCTCTCCATCCACGATTCTTTCGGACCGCAGAACTTCTTCCGTATTATCCGTCTTGCCGCTCCACCTCCATCGCCAATTGTAGAACGCGACCTTGGCCCGTATGTTCGCACACCTCACTTTCCATCTCTTCCACAATCTCTTTCCTTTCGCCCAGTGCACGAATAACGCGATTGCCCATCCCCAACTCACCAAAGCCAAAGTACCCAGTATACTAACAAACACGCTCAAGAACGTGATCGTACTGACCTCGCAGCCGAATCCCTTAGCTCGCAATTCGAATCGTTCAGCCTCAAGGGGACATATCTTCGCATTGACAATGGGCGATAGAAGGGGTAATGGGTATTGATTGGGTATGCAGATTCCCGACTGGACGATCTCTTGTTATTTGACTGTATGCCAGGTATGAACGGGAGAACGTACGACGGGGCACCAGCCGCAAGGATGAGCGGTGGAAAGACAGGAAGAGCAGTCTTGGACGCGCCAGCAGAGCGGGAGTAGATCATCCAGAGTTGCGGTAGAAGAGGCTGAGACGTTCAGATCGAGCGCCCTCGGAGATTGGGTGATCATTCGGGAATGGGAGATTAGAAGTTGGGATGGGAAATGAGTACTGTACCTCCATACGGAAGTACTTCATAGTTCATAGCCTCATAGGTAAGGTACGTTGGTCACCGTAAGCGAGCCGGAGCGGAAGGGGATTGGTTCCGCCGCCCTCAGGTCTCTTCCTAATCTGGCACATTATTGACAGCAACCTATGTACGGAATACAGTGTACTCTACGGAATACTCTGCGCCCATGGCCTTGCGTCAATTGGCATTCTGGATCCAATCTCCTACTTGATCATAGCACATTAAATCCTTTTCTATTTTCAGTTCTCCTTTACGGAAGGATTTCTTACTGTTAAAGGCAGCCGACATCCTTGTACTGTATGTACGACCCGAAACAGGCACATCAGGCCTGCCGAAGGCCGTCTAGACCGCGCTACTCCTTTTTCTTCGCACCACCCTGAACACCGTCGTATTTCGTCCCGAATAATGTCTGCGAACCAACAAAGGCTAGCCAGCCACTACTGCTAAGTCCATAGCAAACAATTCTTGCAGTTCATCTTCCATTCGAAGAGGCTGAGTACAGACCCTAAGGGTCGTATTGTTGGACCGCTATCCGTAGAAGACATCTTCATTTGCCCCGGTCCTCAGGCCACCAGGTGTTGGTGTCGATCTATGCCATCTCCCGGTATCGAGACCCAACAGTCTCAGCCACAGACAACATCCTTCATCTTCCCCCCCTGTGAATTGCGTTTGTCTATTTTCCGGAGGCTCTTTCAATTGTGTTTCTTGCATCTCACATCTCAGTCTCCAAAATGTCCCGCATCTTTGCGAGACAAAACTTCAATCCTTCATGCCCGAGTGGAGGCACTTGGTATGCATGCGCATCAGGGTCAAACTTTGTAGGGTGCTGCAACTCTGAGCCTTGCAGCAATGGTTGCTCCGATGGAGATTTGGCGCCAGCCAGCTTCGATCCTACTTACTTTGGCCAGTTTCCTGACCAGCAATGTTCGACTGGTAGCCGATGGTATACTTGTGCGGCGACGTCGCCGCCATTCATGGGCTGCTGCAAGTCTAGTCCATGCACGTCTGGATGTCCGGTAGGAGATGTTACGGCTGGGTTTCTTTCTTCAAATCCGAAGCTTGCAGCCTCATTTCTGCCGTCGAGCGCTTCTCCATCAGCCACCGACTCAGCATCTTCGTCTACCTCTACTAGTCCAAGTTCGGCCTCTGAGAGCTCAACTTCCTCCACCAGCTCCTCTGCTTCATCTACCTCATCGGCAGCGTCGTCAGCATCATCAGCAGCAGCCGCAAGCGCCTCGCCCACAAATTCAGCTCAGCCAGTCGTGACCTCACATAACACATCAACTGGAGCGATAGCTGGCGGTGCAGTTGGTGGAGTCGCCCTCCTAGCCCTCCTAATCGGGCTAATACTCTTTTACTGTCGCCGAAGAACCAAAATCTCTCGAGAACAGAAGAGCGAACAAAATTTAGGCCCTGACAAATCGCCTTTCTCCAGCGGTGCGCAAGGCGTCGAGGTTGTCTCGCATAAATTCAAGCAGGACTCATACCAAGGTAATCCCTTCACTTCCCAACTCTCTCCGTATACTGATTAACACCCCCGAAAGACTCGCCCTACCCAACCCCAACACCAGCGTACACGCCCTACAACCCCTCCGCCCCTTCCACCCCCGCAAATCCGCACGGCTACCCTTCCGTCAGCGAACTAGAGAACACCCCCATAACACCCTTACCCCAAAACTCGCCACAGCCATCCTACGAACTGCCGTCGCCTGACCCTTCAGCGAGCCAGGCGAGGTCGGAGTTGAGCGCAGCGAATAGTACTAAGGTTAGGAGGAAGGACATGGCGCTATCTTCACAAGGGCATGAGGCGGCTTATCAGAGGGTACCGCCTGGGCCGGCTTCTGGTGGGTGGTAGGGGGTTGGGCTTTGCGTGTGGGAAGCGTGGCGTTCGGATGGGCACGGCATTACGGCTAACTGATCCTCAAGATTTAGGCCTTTGCTGATCGAAATTTCATAGCCTAATTTTCTAATTACCCTCCTACTATCACGGAGACCATCCACTTAGTCTGTTCGTCCCTCTCATCATCTCTTCCCCAACGCATCTTTCTTCAAGTGGACCCACACGGGTTTCGCAAACCATCAAACTCTTCCTCCGTCGAGGCGAAAGCCCGAAAACAACGACCAGGTGCCCATATTGACCACTCAGCAAGTGGCATCCTACACAAAGACACACGCTCCGAAATCTCCTTTTCGCCCTCTTTGTATCCTATACGCTTTTTCCTCGAACCGGAGGTTGATGTGAAGTCTCTGAAGATATCGTGGACAATGGGCTGTTTCCTTGGGTAGGATGGACTGGGACGAAGGTAGGACACTCACCCTGAACCCCATACAAATCCCCTGCCCAAAAATGAAACCAGCATAGTTCCTTGTGCTTCTTTCAATTTCGCTGAATCTTCCCTACCGGCTTACGCCCGTCGCCTGAAAGAAATGTCATATACCCGTGGAGAGGTATCTAGTGCAATAGCAGAGAGGGAGATGATTACGCTCTGAGAATGCCGACAAGCGGAATCACTTGGACAATGGATTTGTCGTGTAGAAATGGTGCCCCTTACGTCACCTAATCTCTGGAGCTAATCGATCTAGGAAGTCTTGGAAATCGAATTAGTGCCGGTCAGTAGGGCTTTTACGCTTTTACATATGGGTACCAGAGTCATAGCAAAGTATGAAGAATTAAGATACCGACGAAACGGATCATGGCGGGATCGAAGCAGGCTTTAGATATTCGATAACCTTTATATTTGCCTGAAATTTCAGGCTTGGAAGATACCAGAACCTGAGAACTCGGCCAGACATGCACGTCTCACTCAATTGCGCACTTTATTCAACAATTTATACTTCCTCATCGTCGTGCGTGTATCTCCCATTCGTTCTGTTTCAAGACATTTCCTGCTGATATGAAACTCCGCATCATCACCCTTCTTTCCGCACACTTTCTTGCTTTCTGCTTTCCTTACGTACCATGACGGAGGTTCATACCAGCCTTGTTCTCGAACATAGATTTCCTCCAACTCTGATCTACTACGTGTGTTTCATGAAGTTCCAAAGAACGGTTCTTACAAGCTTCACAAAAAGCGCCTGCACAGGAGATTGCATTATGATTCACATACCGCTTCACAATACCACGGATGAAAATATCGTCGTCTACCTCTTCTTGGATTGCAGACCTTACAGCTGGCTTCGATATGGCAAGGACTACATATGTTTCCATATGCAAACTACAATAAGAGCCTTTGCCCCAATGCGAAGGGCCGAAGCTCCATCCCTTCCACGACTACGTTGCAAGCATCGACTTCAAACACCTCCTCAGCGACCCCGCCACCACATCGTTCCTCTCGACCTCCTCTACGCCCACATGTATCCGTTCCACAACGAATGCCGCGCTGTTGGGCGGATTATCCAGGCGGGCTTAAACGGCAAAGTCGCGGTGCGTTGCCATGGCTATCTCACTGTCCCCGCTACCATGGAGGAGGGGCTAGAACAGCGCTTCCACATCGCCGCCTGAGACCGGCCTGGCAAGGGGTATGCGCACCCGAGCGCCCAGCGACGACTAGAGAAACAGACGCTGACGATTGTGCTTTCAAGCACGGAAGGGTGTAGGGTACTACTTGATTAGCGAGACCACATTGATTCATATTGGACAAATTCTTTTTCTTTTTCGAAGAATAAATAATGTAAGAATGAAAACGCGTGCGGCTAACCAGGAATGATTATACGAGCACTGGAAAATTCCCTATAGAATATTTCTCATGCCCAACTAGGCTTCTCACCGTGGAGGGGTACCTTAGATATCGAATAAATTGTCGTTATACGTTGCAGGCCGCTCAAAGCACACAGGAAAGATGAAACAAGTATTTGATGGCACTCAACGCTAAGTGGATCGCTATTCAAGAGGCTAGTATAGCTTTTATCTGTATATTACTGCACTGAGGTAGCAGTATTCCTGCGCATACTCAGGAAGAAAACAACGATGAGGCATAACCTTGAGTGTTGCAAAATGCACCTTCCTCGACCTGACTTTAGAACAACGATTAGAACGGAGTAGCCGCTCAAAAAGAGAAGCATAGTTGATGATCTGCTACTGTCACCGAAATGCAAGCCTGACAGTGTACTTCCATTCTTTCAAACCATGGAAGCCTAAATGAGACAAATGAATATCCAGCGCGGCAAAGACAAGACCGAAACAGTAACACAAACTCTTTGACGTGATCTTTCAAAAGTTGAAGGGTTGAACAAGCGAGGAATGGTTGAAACGCAAGCTCATGTAGGACGAGAGACATCGTCATAAGTTGCACAAGGCAAATTGTACGCTTGAACAGTATGATCAGAGAAATTACCTGTTAACCGCGTCGACGAGTCGCATGACATGAGTTGTCATGATCGATGCAACTGGAAAGCCTGGACATTGTACGGTAGGTCGGTGGTGTGGGGGCATGACACCCTCAAAGGTTGGTTGGCTAGGGCGTAGGGTTGGCTGACCATGTCTGGACAAGGCATCATCCGGCAAAACAGTCGCGTGCACCAGGACTTGAAGTATGGTTCGTCTTGATCCTTTTATTTATCTGCTCTCAACTGTCTGCTCTTTTATCATTCGGAAGACAAGAGTAGTAGGAACAAGTAAGGCGTTGCGCTGAAAAAGGGACCAATCGAGGGAATAGCGTAAGGCTGATCGCGACAGGCGTATCCCGGCCCGGGTTTTGTTCCTGCAGGCTGCATCATCAGTAAAACAAATCTGAGACCATTCCAAGTCGCTGCTGCAGGTTGGCGGCGACGTTGTCGAAAGTACTTCGCTACGCTGTCTAGGCCATTGTACCTTATGTCATGATCTAAACTTACCTCCCTAAGTCCTTTGTACTTGCTTTTGCCGCGCCGGACAACATGCACGGCCATCTGTCAACAGTTCTTCTCTTTCTTACTTTCTTTGGCTATAGCAGTGCATTCCCTACTCAACAGCAACCGCTTATTGCGACATCTGCCGCTACTAGCAAGTCGGAGCTGCTGGACAGCTCTGTCAAAAGCAGGGGACTGCGGGGGAAGTTCTTGCACATTACAGGTACTTTACTACCACATAATCTTTTGATCAGGGTTGTCGCTTATTGTTCCATAGATTTGCATCCCGACCCTTTCTACAAATACCATTCGTCTACAGAACAGGATTCGGCATGTCATAGAGGTCAAGGGCCGGCTGGCGCTTGGGGTGCCGAGACCAGCGATTGCGACTCCCCAATCTCCCTGATCAACGCTACTTTCAAGTGGATCGACGAAAACCTGAAGGATACTATAGATTTTGTCGTTTGGACAGGCGATTCAGCACGTCATGACAATGACGAGGGAATCCCAAGGACAGACCAGCAGATTGTAGAACTGAACGAGCTGCTGGTGACTAAGTTTGTCGAGGTCTTTGGCAAGAACGACGATATCAACGACACAGATCCTACAAACGACTTTACAATACCGATTGTTCCGACCCTCGGCAACAACGACATCTTGCCTCATAACATCCTCGATCCTGGTCCCAATAGATGGACAAAGAACTATCTCAGCATATGGAGGAAATTCATACCCGAGGCGCAACGGCATGGTTTTAGCAGGGGAGGATGGTTCTTTGTCGAAGTGATACCGAAAAAGCTGGCGGTGTTCAGCCTCAACACTTTGTATTTTTTTGATTCCAATACCGCCGTGGATGGATGCGCCAAGCCGTCAGAGCCGGGGTATGAACAAATGGAATGGCTCAGGATACAGCTGCAATTCCTCCGTGAAAGGGGGTTGAAGGCTATTATGACCGGTCACGTACCCCCTGCAAGGACCGACAGCAAGCTTAGCTGGGATGAGACATGTTGGCAGAAATATACATTGTGGATGAAGCAATATCGAGATGTTGTTGTCGGAGGCTTGTACGGACATATGAATGTTGATCACTTTATGCTTCAAGACTCCAAGGATATTGACATAAAGGTGCTGAATGGGATCGAGGATGCTTTGTCCCGGACAGCCTTCGATGAAGACTTTACTACACAATCATCAGCGGATTACTTGACAGAGTTACGTGAAGAGTGGTCCAAATTTCCAGACCCGCCCAAAGCAAAGAAGAATGTGGCGACGATAATTGATAGTATTGAGAAGATCGTCGAGCAGCATAAGAAAAATGGGAAGAAATCCAAACAAGAAAAGTTCTTCGACAAGATTGGTGGTCAATGGGCCGGACGCTACAGCGCCACCCTTGTTGGTCCCAGCGTTGTCCCAAACTACTTTCCAACCCTCCGGGTATTTGAATACAATATCACTGGCTTAGCTTCAAAGGCATCACCAGAGTTCCCAGAGTCTGAAGCGCTCGGCACCCAGGAGCCTGACTTTTTTGATCCTGGGCACGAACTATACGAAATAGTGACTGAAGGCAAAAACCGCAAAACATCGCCCAAAAAACCCAAACAGCCTCTCCCCTTACCCCCCTCCAAGTCTTCCCCTCCTGGCCCTGCTTATTCCCCCCAACCTCTCACCTTGCTCTCCTACACCCAATATTACGCCAACCTCACCCATATAAACGATGACTTCGTCTCCGACGCACTACCCGCCTCGCCCAACTTTATCCCAGCCACGCTGGATGACACAGTTGACGCCGAACGCTGGCACAAAGGCAAACACTCTGGCAAAAACCCCAAGAAGGGGAAGGAGGAAAGACAGCATGATAGGTTTGAGTATGAGGTTGAGTATGACACTAAGACTGATAAAGTCTATGGTTTGAAGGACTTGACAGTCAGGAGTTATATCGACTTGGCTGCGCGAATCGGGAGGTACAAATCCAGCGGCTCTCAACTCGATTTCTGCTTAGAGAGCCAAAAGGAAGCGGAGGATGGCGAAGAGGTAGAAGTGACGAAGAACAAGAAGAAGCACAAGAAACACAAGAAACACAAGAAACACAAGAAACACAAGAAGCACAAGAAACACAAGAAGCACAAAGGCACCAACAAAGTCTGGTTTACCTTCGTCCGCCGCGCGTTTGTGGGCTCGAGGAATGAGGACGAGTTGCGGGATGAATTTAGTTAATCGACAGTACAAGCTGCGGTATCTGGAATCTGGCTCGGGGGTTAGCATGGCAGGGCGTTTCAGCTTAGATTTCTTTCGCGCAGAGATCGAGCGGCATTTGCGTAGGCGTCCCGGAACTTCCATATCCCCACAAGCATCAAGTATACATACTCAAATCTCCTCCCACACTATTCAAGCATATGTAGACACACCCCATCTCGCACCCTCCACCCCCAGCCTCCAAACACAAACCTCCTAACCCACCAACTCCCGTAAACCCTACTGAACCGTCCGATAAATAGTACCGAAACTAGGCAAGGGGCGAATGGATAAACAGTCCAAAAATGCCCCGATCGAAACCAAAGCGTTCAGTGAAAGGCCCGAGGGATCCATTGCGCGTCAGTTCTTTTGAAGCCCCCCCCCCTGACCATCGACCGTCGACCGTTGACTATTTCCCGCCGTAATGAAAATAAAAAACACATCGTCTTGAAACGAAAAAACGAAAAAACGAACGCCTACCGATTTTGCTGGAAATATATGTATATATATATATATGTAAATAATCAAACGAACGGCGTTGTCCGAAATCATCGTTTTGGGGGGGGGCTTATTTCTCATTATACCATCCCTATTCCACATTAGCGGACTGTCACCAAAGCTTTTTACGGTTTGAGATCGACCCAGCAGTGGAACACGTCAAGCAGTCCAGAACAACTGTGAATGAACCGTAAAAAAACGCTTAAACTCGTATTCTACGAGGTTGACTGTTCGTGTTAGTGGATTGATCTTGAAGCGTTAAAACCTACTTACTGCCTTGGTCTGCTAAGGCAACCCGTCCTCTTCCTCTGCCTCTGCCTCTTCTTCCCTCCCGTACACAAAACCTGTACATAAAACCCATACACAAAACCCATACACAAACCCGTATACAAAACCGTATATAAGCTTATTTACAGTATATATATATATACTCTAGAGCCGCATATGTAAAACAAGAAAAAAACCTGATTATGAGGTAGGAGGCTGGCTGGCTGTTTGTTGTGTTTCTGTGTGGGAGAGAGGGGGAGAGGTTGGGAGGGGGTTGGGGTGGTGGGGGAGGTTTGGAGAGGGGGGTTTGGAGGGGGGTTGGAGGGGGGTTGTTTGGGTGTGGTGGGTAGGTGAGTTGATGAGTGGAAGGGAAGGGGAGGGGGTTTGAAAGTTGAAGGGAGACGGATATGGAAAGAGGCGTGCTGTTGAAGGTACCGTAGAACGATGAAGAGAGTATGTACATAGCCGTGACGGATGCATTTCCAAAGAGTGCGAAATTGGACCGGGGGGGTTGGAGAGGAGGTGGGTGTGAATGTGAATATAGATGCAGAGATGGACCATGGTGCAAGAAAGGGGGGTACGGGGTGCGAGGGGAGGAGTGCTTTTGATTAAATTGGGGGGGGGGGGATTAGGCAGCTGGACGAGATCTTACAGTATGCCTCTTTTATGGAGGAAGGAGGAGAAGAAAAACGATGGTAGTGTGGCAGCCCTGGTGGTGGTAGTGAGAATATCCGGGATGGGGGGTGGAGTGCTGGAGTTGGGGTTCTTCTTTCTCTTACAGGAACTGCGATCTTTGCTGGTAATTATACTCACAGTAGACCAGCAACTAGCTAACTCAACAGGCAACATAGAAGCCTTAGCTAGTGGATTGGATGCGCATATCATCTTCGTTCGGTCAGGAATGGGACGATTCTTATTCAGGGAATCTTAAAGCCGCAAGAGGGTATGGGATGTTTCGCTAGAAGAATTAGGAAGCTACTTTTCTTCCTCCCGGTGAAGGAATCTCTAGCAGCCAGCATCAGCGATATCTTATCTGTGCGACTTCCCAAGCGGAAACCCGCTCTCCAGTCTCAGTTGATACCAGCGTGGTATACCACGGCCTCCTGCAACACTGAGATGGGGTGGGTGGCTGGTATAAGCAACATGAAGACTCAGCTATGAAATTTTGCGAAGCAGCATTCTCAGACTTCGACATAAGCGAAGAGAAATATGAGAGAAGAGAGAATGAATGGGATGAATGGGATGCTGAGTTCAAGCCTGAAAGATAGTAGAATTTTGAGTCATCTCTGTTTGTGAGAGAATAGATTGCTTGGAATGAGAAAGTCTGTCAAGAAGATGTGAGTCTGATTGAGTTGATAAAGAGTTTGCACTTGCGATCGACGTGACTTTATTTGATAAGGAATCACTTTGAGTAAATTTCATGTCTTGCTCGTGCCTTTTGTGTCTCGATCGTAAATTTTTTTTATCGCTTTGTAGAGCATCATCTGTGCGGTTAGCTCTCTTTATTGAGGATACAGTCCTCCATCGTTATTTTAGTCTCTTTGAAGCATGGCAGATGAGACATCTGGATCTGAGATTTTTAGGTGCCATGCGTAGGCACCGTGGGCCTTGACACGACCTGGATAGGGTCTGGATATTGGAAGGTGAAGGTCAAGGAGAAAGCATCAGAATCGGAGATGAGAGATGAACGCGAACGATGTGCAGATTCACAGACCGAGCTTCGAACCAGACGAAGGTTGTCCAGCTAAGGCTGAGAACGTCTTGATCATGACTCCGTAGGCGGCGCAAGGCATTCTTGGCCAAGGCGCCGTCATAGTTCTTTCAATCGAGGTGACGGTGGGGTCAGCCAACACAGAACTCCAGAAAAAGGCCAATTGCGAGTATATGCTGATGAGCCTGAGAAAGGAGAACCAAGCGTCGATCATCCACATTTGCATAGTCCAGGTCAGAGTCCTCTTCCTCTCCCGAGGGACCCAGACCATCGAGTCCTGCCCAGTAGGCCTCTGATGACGTTAATTGGCCTGCTTGGAGACGTTCGGCCCGGTACTGATTGTTTCGTGTTGTTGCTTTTCCTTAGTTGTAGCCTTGGCACCGTGTCCGCCTTGTGTAGCCTCTTCCAAACCGCCTTCTCGGATGTGTTTTCGTCAAGTCAGCCACTGACGACTTGTCTATCCGGCGTATGAGGTCGGATATCCTCTATTTTACACGCCTATTGGGGCTGTTTATGGCCCACAGCCATGGCTTGTTCTCGTACTCGCGAGTTTGCTCCATGTATCCATCTCACGCGATCGACCATATTCCGCCTCGGCCTCAGCCGTATGGAAGAAGAAACTCTGCTCTATTGAGAGGTCATGGCATTTTAAGTCATCCAGCGAGGATTACAGATCGCCTATTGGCCTACCAAAACGGCATTTTCCAACCAACGATGATACTCCCTTCAAGCTGTACATGTTAGAACATTCTCGTCCCTGAGCCGTAAAGCCCGACTTATGCATGTCGTTTTCGATGGCAAACTGAAGAGTTCGATCAAGCGAGAGGACGATCATGTCCCTTTTCGGGTTGTCGGATTACAGTTCATGTGTTGCGGAGACAAAGCTAGAATCTCGTATTCCTTTCGGAAGAACAACTTCCAAACCACGCACTGAGGAGCCTTGTGGTCAAACAGGATCATAGTAGCGAATATCATTTATCAGGCGCTGTTAATCCGATGGCGTTTGTGGCTTCTTGACAGAATACTGTTTCGGTGCTTGTAGCCCCTTGGCACTTCTTGATCACTTTGCCTTGACACATCAGTAGTACCTATCATGATGCATTCATTGGTCGGCCGTAGACCGTGGCGCCGCAAGTCGTTGACAGTAGCAACGCATTCGTGAACGGCTACGATCTATGGGTCAAGTATCACAAAAGAGCTTACCTTAGTTCGATCCATGGATGGCTCTTGCTGCAGTCGCTGTTGAAATGACATGTTACTTCAGCACGTGGCGGCTGTCATAGGTAGTACGCCCGCCTGCGCGGATACCCCTGGGGCATCCCTAACCAGAATTCTGATGCTTACGCGTACAACAAGCGAGATGCAGAGAAGATGGTTGGTCGGTCAGTAACCAATTCTCTTTCTAGGGAATGAACACCCTGAACAAGGCTGCGTCGGAGGCAGAAGGTTAAATTCTCTCGGGTGGGATGTTGGGGACCCATGTCGGGTTTGTTCAAACTTACCAGTACTTCGTTCCCGATGTTGGTGGAGTGATTTCCATGGTCGGAACCAGCCACTTACTGCCGGCCCTTGTAGCCATCAGACCCAGTGGTTGAGATGTTCAGCTCCAGAGGACGTCGAGGCAAGTCCACGAAGAGAGAGCTCGCTAGCAATGCATGTCAGCAATACTACTTCGTACTAGTGGCTTAAGCTAGTGCATGCTTACTAGCCGGGCACAACGGGAGATCGTCTTCTATCCCCGCACCCCCGCACCTCCGCACTTCACTTGCTTAGCGTACCATACTTCGACCTCAATAAGGCAATCATTAAAACATGGCTTGATGGCTTGATGGCTTGGAGCCTTGAAGACTTGAAGACTTGAAGACTTGAAGTTTTCGACCCCGGAACTGAAGGCACAAACTTAAACACCTATCAGGTCGCACGTTCTGACGCTGCTTATGGCGATTCCCCGCATTCAAGATTATTGTCTGTTCTTCCGACCAAGTCCTGTCAGCTGCATTGAACTCTTGGAGGAGGGTCTGCAAGCCATAGCTCTTCGCCAGCTCTCATCAGCTCCTCGGAATGGAAGAGTCGAAGCGAGAGTCGCAGCTATACGTGCGCGGCGTGGTTTGGTATCCGATGGGATCGGAACAGCTGCAGGTCGTCAGAAGAAGCCCCTGGCGTCAGCCAAGAAAGTCGATGCTGCTCTCGGACCGGACAAGCAGGGAAGACATAGATCCACGTGTGGTGGTGTGGATAGCTGGATGGCATCGGGTAGGAGATGCGCATCTTCTGGTACAGCGGGATAGATCTGAATCCGTGAAGCTGTTACGTACTTACATATCCGTATGAGTTCCAGGCACGGAATATGAAAGTCAAATGTGAGATGACTGCAGAAGATCGATCGTAAGATCAAAAGGCAGACGGCAGCGCTTCCATTAATCACTCTTGTTGAACCCCTTAAAGAAGTATATAAAGGGTCCAACATCCTGCAAAACATCAGCAACATTCAGCAGACTCCCACATCTTTCCAACAGTCAAATAAGAAAACCACGCTCTTCAACTAAAACTTACTTCTTGTCTATCAATCAGCCAATATGCACTTCACCCAACTCTTTACTCTTACCGTCTTCCTCGCCGCTGGCGCCCTTGCGGCTCCCAACAACCCTCCTCCACCTCCAACCAAGCCATCTCACCCCCCTCAGCCAACCCAGACCATCGTCAACCAGCAGAACCAGTGCGGCAACAACGTCACTCCGTACTGCTGCACCTCCGACGGGAAGCTGAGCTACACCTCTTGCTATGCCATGAGTAGGCTTCTGCGATCGAATCTTGCCGGCTCTTGTTGTACTGTTCGCTAATCAACATGTTTGGAATAGGTGCCAGTTCCCAGTGCTCCAACACAGTTGTCTGCTGCAATGCCCAGAACGTGAGCGGCCATTTGTTCCTCTATAATAACCTTTTTCTCTCTTCCACGTCTCTCCCCACTATTTCTGTGGTGCTAATTCTCTCTAGAGCATTCAAGTCTGCACTGGCAACGCCAACGTCGTTCTCAAATGAACAATGCCAATGCCACAAGGCAGAGCTCTTCAAATGTCCCACTGTCGACAGCGACATGGCCTCCCGGTCTGCAGGAGATATTAGGGTGTCACTCATTTCGATGGAAACTGTTGCTGTTTGCTGTGTATGCTCGGTCATTCCGTGGGTTAGCGGATTGTTTCAACGCTCTTTAACGATGCTTGTAGCCTCGTAGCTAGTTATCAAAGCTTGTCTGCCCAACTCTACCAATTTTGGTGATTATCTTCGTTGTGAGCTTCGAAATGATAACTGAGCGATTGCTGCCGAGTATTACTCTTTCATAACAGATCAGTCCCAGGACCCGTGTCAGGCGTCCGCTAGTCAGCATTTCTTAACTTCCTCCCGAGCAATAATTGAGGTCTCAAAGAGGATTACGGCCTAGTTTTCCAAGTAGAAGAAGCCGAATGTGGACCATACGGCAAGTCCTTGCACGCATAGTAAGCACGCAGGAAGAAGAGAAATGTGTGAATCATTAAGAACCTGTGCATAGCCTTAGCATCATATACAACCATATGCCTATTTCAAGTTATCAGCAATTCCACGCTCACCGAGTCCAAGCCCAAACTATCAGATACAAGTCTACTAGAGATCGCGAGCGGCCCTTGTGGTCCGTTGCCTCTCACTAGTCCCTTCTTTACATAGAATTAAACTCTGAGAGCAATCCTGACTCTCAATACCGGTATTTGTTGTCATGAGCACACGGACCATGTGAGCTACAACATTTCAATATCGATAGCATGTAATGATGAGCTCTTAATTTCTCATGTTTGCACAAGAGCTCCAGCTGTGACTTGTACACACAACGCCCAACGGAGAATGTATAGGAACTAACAACGAAACATCTGGTTTGGGCAGAATCTCTAGATTTTTCGTTAGACCTCAATGCCGTCTTTTTAAAACGGCCGAGCTGAAGTTTGTTTCTTGCAACTAAAATTCTCATCATTACCTGCGGACGAATCAACGTAATTAACTCGTAAAACTTCCGGCTGCAAGGCGGCTGAAAAGCATGCTCTCAAGTTGACAACTAGCTGAGTTGGTAATAGCCACTTCTTCTTCCCAGCTATACAGGCGATTCATTAAGCAGGTCGATGCTGGACTAGAATTAACCCAATGGCTATTCTCGAGGCACCGTCGTCCATTGCCTGCTGTAATGGCTTCACCATCGCTTTCAGATCGAGACCATGTTTAGAAAAGCAAGGTTCGTTTAAGAACATCGTACGGGGAATCTGAACAGAAACCGCCGCGAACATCGCCGGAGCCTTGTTCAAAGAAAAAAGATCTGTCACATCTAGGCTTGGCTAGTCCCGTCAGCGAGCTTCATTTTACTGCTCACATATTATTGCGTCGAAAGCAAGCCCTTCAGAGCGTCCACACCGTGCTATCGTTTATAGCACCCGATCCAGACAATGTAGCTCAGAAGGCCCTCATTTCTGCGTGCGTCGAAGTCGGCGTGAAGAGATTCGGCACCAAGTGAATGGGCATCTTCTATCACTACTCTGATGAAGTGTAGATCTGATGATTGTCTAAAGGTGTGTTTTCTACAGTAGAAAGCTATCTACGTTTTGTGCCGCAATTGGCGCTAGCCCCAACTAGGCTAGCGGACGGTTCAATGGCAATGCAACTACCTACGTGTACGGAGACTACCTTACTTATGTTCCTAATTGAACGACTACATCTCCTGCTTCTATTATTGCTCCTACTACAGCTTCTATTGCTTCCATCTAACAATGTATCCCAGAAAGAGCGAGTCCGCCCCAGCCTTCTACGCCTTCAAAGACAACGTTCATGCGCACCTTTGCGAACTCAATGCGGGGACAACCGTCCTCGAGTACTGTCTCTTCCCACCAGTTTTGGTATATGACGGTCAGATGAAGCATGTGCACGTGTATATATTGGTTGAAATACTGCATATTGGCAATCCCCGCCTATCGGGCTGGTAGGGCTAGGGGCACGCTAGTAGAGTTTTCACCTTCTTCCTTCTAGATAGACTCCTGTTCAGCTTCAACCTACCTACCAAATGCCTCCATTTGGCCTCGTACCATCAGTGGTGTTTACATGAAGCATTGCTCCTCTAATATTTGTTGATGTTCATTATCCCAGCCTCAAAAACGATAAAGAGCGTCATTCTTAACCTACAAGTACGATGACAAACATCATAACCGATCGACATGACCGCGAGAGAGCTGACCAGGCCTGCTATATGTTCACAAAATGATCATTGAGCAGATCGATCGTTGAAATTATTGATAGAGATATTCATTCTAGCACGATTCTGAATTCAAGAAAAAGAATATTAAATTTCTTTTAATTGAATGTTGTTTTGCAGCAAACATAAAATAGTATAGAGAGAAACTCAGAAAATACTGAACGTCAAACTCGATTTCACCTGAATGCTAAAGAAATCTCTGACAGTTCATGATTATGTTCACAAAATTTACAGTTTATTTACAATGTCAAGATCATATTTTTATTCTGCTGCAGATTCATTTATTCTCTATTGTCAACGATTTTATAACAAGGTTCAAAGTCAATCGCTTTCATCTTTTCATCTTTAAGCCTTCATCTGCCTCGATCTTTCAAGCTTTGAAGAAGATTAGCAATAGTCAGAGAAGTTTCAAGCATGTTCATAGACTGATCGTCGAGTCGAGTTTCGAGTTGACATTTTGAACTCGAATTGATATCGAGTCGAATTGCTCATATTTTCAACTCGACGCGACTCGATTCGACTAGAAATTGAGTCAATTCAACTTGACTCGTCAAGAACTTAAACTTGACGTCAAGAGCGCTAAGAATAGAAACATAGAACAACATGTTCGCTTGTTCTTTGCATTATCTTTTCGCATTACTCATTGCATCGTCTATATATTGCATTATCTTTTCGCATTACTCATTACATCGTTTATATACTATCTTCAAGCTATTAACAACTATTGTTGTTAATACAAACTATTCTATAAAATGTCTAGTTCATTGACAACTTTCAATCTGTCTGATGAAAGCATTTCACATAGTTCATTTTCAAATAATCTTCATTCTGAAGACTTTGCAAGTCAAGTTCAATGATCTATAAATTCTTTACATCATTTCAAAAAGAAGAAAATTAGACAAGAAGTGATGAACAAAATTTATCAGAATTTCTCACAGCTCAAGATAAGAGAGAATAGTGAGTATGTTCAATGAACTTTGAATACAGATGACTTTTTTCTACGATGATGATTTCAAATCTCTGTTGTCGAGAGTATTTAAAACAAGATTCAAAAAAAGATAGTTAATTCGCTTTGATTCAAAAAAGTCAAAGACAATAAGCAATTTGATATATGAAATCACTTTATACAGTTAACTTCGATTGTTGAAAAATTGTCTAAAATCTCATGCATAATCTGTCATAAAATTATGAATCATTCAACAGCTTTTGATAGTTTTAGCACGTCTGCTATGAAAAAGCATCTTGAATCAGACTTTTGCACAGCGACAGAGTGAAAACGCGAACATTCGCAATCATAGATTGAACTGACTTTCGAATGAGTAAGTCATATCTGATAATGCAAATTGATAATGCAAAATTGACAAACTATTAAAAGAAAAATCATATTGAGTTAATCTCTGTCTTCAATCAAGAGAATTGAGAAAATCAATTATGCAAAATCTTTGTTAACTTGAATTTATTCTTTTGAATCATTGATAACGAGCAATTTCGAAAGCTGCTACAAATGCTTCGTTCAGATCTGCAGATTGTGCATTGCACAAAGATAATAATCATGATTCTCTCACACTATAAGAAGATTTGTGATAAGATTAGATTGAATCTTACAGAGTCACGACATGTCTCTATTGCTTTGAACGCATGATCTAGTTCTCAAAGAGTAACATACTTGAGAGTGTTGATATACTGAATTGATGTTGAATTTCAGTTTTATGAACATTTTATTGAATTTACATCTTTCAATATTGAGCATATTAATTGTCAATTGATGATGAAGCTAATAAAAATTCTGAAGAACTACGCTATTAAGAACAAGCTTTTTGAAGTTGTTATCAATAATGCGAGCAATAATAGTATCTTGAAAGAGAAACTTGAAAAGATCATGAGTTGTTGCAAGTGTTACGAGCGTATCAAAACTGACAAGACTGATAAGATTGAACAAGGCTGAAGCTTTAATCAATTCACAGTGTACGCTAGCGAGTACTCTGCATAATAATTAGAGCTAGTCAACGATCTGATCGAGATCTGACTCAAATTTGACTCAGATATGACTTAACATCTTTTTTCTTTCTCAACACTCTTTTCTTTCATCAACATCTTGTTTATCTACATCATCTTCTTTTCATGTCACAAACACATTTCTTTCGAGTCTAGCGCAGTCTCTGAACATTACATAAATAAAAGCTCTTGTATCAATCTTCTTCTGTATTCTTAATATTCAGTTATAGCTATCTTTAAAGATCAAGCACTATCAACTCTGATCTTCATCGATTGTATCATTTAGGCACGATTCTGACATTATATTAAGAATTCATTAATCACATGATACTGATCTCATTACTCATTCAATCAACTCGTACTGTTAGGGGCCTGCCTAGAGCGAGTCGGATAGAGGTGTCATTTAACTAGAAGATAAATGCTAAGGAAGAAAGGTAGCTACAGGAAAGAAGCTGGCTACATATGTGTGTTTCTCAGCCGACGCTAGGCCCAATAGGGACTAGTCAAGGTGACGAAGCTAGGATAGGCCTGGCAAGGCTAGGATCGTGACATTACCTCCCCCCCTTGACTATTCATGTCCGCATGAATGTTGTTCCTTAGTGCGCTTTTGTTGAATACTTGGTATGAAAGTCGTCAACCACCTCTTGAGCGTTCATAAATTCGTCGCCGTCAGCGTTATACCAGTTGAGGTCGTTGTCATAGCCCTTTCATTTGACCCGATATTGAAGCCGTCTTCTATAGCGTCGGGAGTTCAGTATATCATCGATTTCCCATTCGTCTTCATCTTTTACCACTATTGGCCCGGAAGGTTCATTCTTTTGGCCAGGCAGAGGGTCGTCGGCGGCAGGGCGAAGCAGGTCAGGATGGAATACATCATGAACACGCATAGACTCTGGTAATTCCAGTTTATATGAAGAGTCGACGAAACCTAGATTGGTGAAAGAATCGAGCATTTTGTCATCTAGCTTCTTGAAAGATCTCGCTGTAACGATGTTTCTTTCATTCAGGAACATCTTTGATCCGATCTCGTAATTGACCTTCTTTCTATGCTTGTTAGCCTGGTTCATCATTTGCTCTCGTGTTTTGATCAGAGCTTCGCGAGCGAAGGTCAGTGTTCTATTCATGTGATCGAATATATCTTCGGCCCGAGCGGTCTGCAGGCGTTCGCGGATGCTTTCATACTCGGTTGTGTCAGGGTCGAAGCTCATACGAGGGTGAAAGCCCTTGTTCATGAAGAAGAGAGTCAAGGAGGTGGCTGAAGACAAGGCGTTATTGTCGGCAAACTCGGTCATGAATAGCCACTTGGACCAGTCGTCCTGCATGTACGAACAGAAGGAACGAAGGTATCGCTCGACATCCTGATTGACTCGTTCGCTTTGATCGTCGGTCTGAGAGTGATAGGCGGTGAACAATCGAAGAGAAATGCCCAGCCGTTTGCAAAGGGACTTCCAAAGGATGGAGGTGAACTGAGAACCTCGATCGGATACAATGAAGCTTGGTAGACCGTGGGTTCAATATACTCATTGAAGCAACATCTCAGCTGTCTTTTCGGCTGTGGTACCTTCCTCATCAGTGGTGCAAGAAATATAATGCCTTTCTTTCGACAATCTGCAGATGACAGTCAGAATAGCGTTGTAGCCGTACGAATCAGGTAGGCCGATAATGAAGTTCATGGCTATGTTCTGCCATCGCTGTTCAGATATCGATAGAGGTTGAAGCAAGTCATTTGATTTATCCCTAGATGCCTTTGATCGTTGACAAACATAGCAGTTCCGGATATATCGATCTACTGTCTTTCGCATGAACGGTCAATAGTAGTTCCGTTTGATGATCTTCATCGTTCTAAGAATACCGAGATGATCTATTGAGGGTTGATCGTGCATCTCACGAATCAGGTTCATTTGCAGAAGTTCATTGAACGGAACTCATAGCTGACTGCCTTTGTATAAGATTTCATCCTGAACCCGACAATCCTTCAGCTTGATGTCTTCGCATTGTGCTTCGCCTCTTTCTATTGCTTCGCGAAGTAGAGTACAATTCTCGTCGATTTCATTCGCGTCAAGGACTTGTTTATAGATTGACTCGCTGACGTCTTTCTCTAGATCAGCAATCTTCATCCGATTCGGCGTCAGAATAGTGATTCGTTGATAGCGAACGCGTTCATCATCGAAACCTCTGAGCACGAAGTCAGCTCGACGAGTTAATGCATCGACCTTAATGTTCTGTTTGTCAGATCGATACATTATCTTGAAGTTGAAGTCAGCTAACTTCTGAACTCAGCGCATCTGACGTCTACTCAGCTCTTTATTCTTCATTAATGACGTCAGAGCTTGATGATCGATGAACATCTTGATTGGTAGCTCAGTCAATTTCAGCTCAGGTCGTCAATGCTCGAATGCTCGAATGATCGCTAGTAGCTTCTTGTCATAAATCTTGTAATTGCACTCAGCGAGACTCAGGTTCTTGCTGTAGTAGATCATCGAATGCAAGATTTCTTCGTCATCATACTGAGAAAGTATGTCATCGTTGACGTAGTCGAATGAGTCTGTTTCAAGAATAGCCTTTTTATTCTGATCAAAATGGCGAAGAATAGATGCTTCAGTCATTCGTTTCTTCATATGATCAAAGATCGTTTGACAAGCGTGATCTCATTCAAATATCACCTCTTTTTGAGTGAGTCGAATCAGAGAACGAACAATCTTTGAAAAGTTCTTTATAAAACGTCGATAGAAGTTGCAGAAGTCGACGAAGAACTGCATCTGAGTGAGGTTTGTAGAAGTAGATCATTCGACTACTGCTTGTACTTTTCTGAGATTCATCTTTAGTTCTTCGATGAATAACAATAGTCTCAGAAAGAAGATCTTCTGAACATGAAACTCGCACTTGTTTATATTCATCTGAAGGCCAGTCTCTCGTAGTCTATGTAGAATCAATCGTACGTGTCGCTTATGTTTCTTCAGTGTTTTGCTGTAGATGATAATGTCATCTAGATAGATCTGACAAAACTGATGAAGATAGTCAAATAGCACGTCGTTCATATAGTGTTGATAGAAAGTCGGGCCGTTGATTAATTCAAAAGACATCACGTGATATTTGTAGAAATCAAAAGAGGTGATAAAGATAGTCAAATCTTCGCTACCTGAGTGCATTCGCAGTTTATTGAACGCGACGATGATGTTCAATCGAGTCAGATATTTGCTTTCTTGTATACGAGCGAGAGTCTCGTCTATTAATGACAAAGGGTAGCGATTTCGTTTGGTCAAAGCATTGAGCTTTCTGTAATCGACGCAGAAACGCAAGCTATCGTCTTTCTTTTCGACGAATAGTATGAGCGAAGCGTATGAAGCTGAGCTAGACGATATGAAGTCTTTATTCAGATGCTTGATCAGATAGTTCTTCACCTTTTGAAGCTTGTAGCCAGACATATGATAGAGACGACTTCGAGAAGATATTTTCTCGTCGATCAACTCAATTTTATGATCATAGAAGCGATGAGAAGATAGTTGATCAGTCATCGCTCGATCAAACACGTCTAGATAGTCATGATATTTCGAAGAAAGCTTAGCTTTGACTTCTTTCAAGATCTCTTCGTGTGAAAGCTCTTGTATATTTACATCTTCGAGTTTATTTCTAGCTGTTTTTAGAAGTCGATCGATTTTCGTGACAATGATCGCGAAAGTAGTCACATTCGATCGTTTGACTAGTGATCTATATGCTGCAGCCTCTATCATTGCTATGCTCATTGAATCGAAAGGCGAAGCGAAGTTGACTGAATTAGATGATTTCACGATTTTACTGAATGAAGATGACTTCTCGCTGAGTCGAGTGACGACAGAAGAAATAGATCTCTTTAGTATTTGAGTAGAAGTCGAACTTCTCTGTTCTATCGCGATTTTCTTGAGAACAGAAAGAGAAGTCGAGCTAGCATCGATATGAGTCTTTGAATCAGAAAATTGAAGACGATCGTTTCTCATATCAATCGTTATCTCGATCTTATTCATTCATGTTTTTTCGAGAATCATCTGATGCTGACTCAATCAAGTAATCAGCATAGAAGCGAAACGTTTCATATGATCTTGAACAGTCAGATTCGAATAAATTGCATGAATAATGAGCTTTTTTGCATAATGATCATCGAATTTCCTTATTGGCTTGAGCTTGATTAAAGGTAACGATTCGATTTGCAAATGATCACAAACATTCTGCGCGATTAATTCATCAATGAACGAATAGTCAGCTGCTTCAGTGTCAATCAATGACTTTAATGAGTAACTAATTTCATTGCTAGATAGTACACATTCAGTAGTCAAAGATTCCGAAGCAAAGAAATCATTTGAGCTGCTCGTTGTTGAAGAAATTAACACATCTTTCATCGCGTCTTTGATGAAAGTCACTAGTTTTTTGCCTCATTCTTCGATTTCTCTGTAAATAATTTCTTCTCTTCTTTCGGCATGACGATCTCATTGAGGCGAGAGGTGAATGCACGAGATGTCAGAGTACTAGTCTTCAGCTGAGAGCAGTTCTTTGAAAGATGACTCGATACTTTGCAGTTGAAGCAGATGATTGACATTCTTGATTGTTCAGATTCGGGGGTGGAAAAAGTAGCGAGTCGAACATAGCTAGTAGTCGAGGCTGATGCTGATGTCGACGAAGAAACGAAACGTTTTTCCGAAGCTGCTATCGATTTGACTGTTCGTTGCTCGTCACGTAGCTGATAATTGACTCGTTGTTTGTTATTCACATCTTGAAGAAAGATCTTGAGCTTATCAAGCGAGCTAAACTCTATGAGGCAAACTGACAACGCGTTCTGAAGACGATTGTTGATTTTATTCTGAATGTCGTTCATCAGAGTGATATCGTCGTAGTTCAGAAAGCTGAATATTCTAGTGAATTCTGAATAGAAAGAGCTGAAGAGCTTGTTGAGCTGCTTCAGAGCAACGTATTTGCAACGACACTTTCGAATCAGATTCTGATCTTCGTAAATTTCTTTCAGATGTTTCAGTAGCTCTGATAGTGACTGATAGAGTGAGAAAGCATCAACACAACGCTTTGCATAAATTTGCTGATCAGCATCGTCTTCTAGTCTGAAAATCACATAGACAATACGAATCTTTTCAGTAGAATAATGATTCGCGTTGACATCGAGCTTGTCAGCTATCTTGATGTTTCATGTCTCTCAGATAGAGTCACTTGTTTCGATGAAGATGAATGAATTCGAAAGCTTGATGAACTTGTGATGATCGTTCCCGTTTTCGTTATCAGATAAAGTAGAAGATTCTCGTTGAAAGCAAGCTTTGAAAGTCGAGCTTCGTTTAACTTTCTGATTGACTCGTTGTTCAGCTGACTGAGTATCTTGACGAAGCATAGATCGATCGACTTGACGTTGTTTTGCTCTGAAGTTCAATCGCTCGTCTTGTAGCTGACTGATCTTTTTCTCTAGCTCATCGTTCTTATCAAAAGCGACTTCTAGTTGTTTCGCTCTCTTTTTGTGATCTTCTTGTACGAGAAGTCAGTGTTCATTGAGTTGTAGAGTCAAGTCTCGCTGACTTCGAAGCTCGTTCAGCATATTGATGACTTCGTCGAATTGATTGATGATTCAATGAAGCAGTTGTTTCTCGATGTTTATGTTTCATGCGATGACAGCTTTCTCAGCTTCGACTGAAGCATCGATGAGTAGAAGTGAAACTCTTCTATTGACAATGCTTCTAAGCAGGCGAGTTGTTCGAAGCTCAACTGACTCGACGTCGCGTGTCATGATGAGAGAAGATAGAAGTTGTTGAGGTAAGAGTAGATGAGAAGTTGATGTTTTGAATTGATGTTTTTTGATGAGTGAAAATTCAAAGAATTTCTTGTGAATTTCAGGTAATAATTGAGTGCTTTATTCGAAGAATTTCTTGCGAATAGAATGGTGAAAATGAGTGTAGAATCGAAGAATTCCTTGCAGTCTAAAATGATGATGCAAATTTGAAGAATTTCTTGCAAATTTTCCTTACTGAATAGATTGTTTCATATTATCTATTCGTCGATAGCAGAGTAGTAGATGGTGAGCATTTATCTAATGTTAGAAATCTGCCTAGAGCGAGTCGAATAGAAATGTCATTTAACTAGAAGATAAATGCTAAGAAAGAAAGATAGCTACAGAAAAGAAGCTGACTACATATGTGTGTTTCTCAGTCGACGCTAGACTCAATAGAAACTAGTCAAGATGACGAAGCGAGAATAGATCTGACAAGGCTAGAAGGCTGAGTCTGGCAAGGCTAGAATCGTGACATTCATAAATTCGTTGTCGTCAGCGTTATATCAGTTGAGATCGTTGTCATAACTCTTTCATTTGACTCGATATTGAAGTCGTCTTTTATAGCATCGAGAGTTCAGTATATCATCGATTTTTCATTCGTCTTCATCTTTTATCACTATTGATCTCGAAGATTCATTCTTTTGATCAGACAAAGAATCGTTGACGACAAAGCGAAGCAGATCAGAATGAAATACATCATGAACATGCATAGACTCTGATAATTTCAGTTTATATGAAGAGTCGATGAGATCTAGATTGATGAAAGAATCGAGCATTTTGTCATTCAACTTCTTGAAAGATCTCGCTGTAACGATGTTTCTTTCATTCAGAAACATCTTTGATTCTGTTAGAAATCAGCATAGAGCGAGTCATATGAATGTAATGTAACGAGTATATAAATGCTAAGGAAGAAAAGTATCTAGAAGGGAAGAATCGACTATCTATATGACTCAGAAGAACATAAGCTAATTCTGAATAGAATTGACTTCGAAACAACTCGATAGTCTAGTGATGAGCGATCGACGATAGTCAGAAACATAGTCATCAACATAGTCATCAACATAGCTATCAACATAGATGCGTAGCTAGAATCGTAACAGTACTTCTTCTCTTCAACGATTCATGTTCGCATGAATGTATTTTCTTAGCCTTGTGTAGAATCGAAATGTCTATTGTAGCAGACTAGCTATGTAGAAAGAAATCGACTTGCTCAGCGAAGAGATCGACTATTGGCTGATGTCATTGAAGCAGACTCACTAGAAGGAAATCGACTAGCTCATTGAAGAGATCGATTGTGATCGTGTCATTGAAGCAGACTCACTGCTGATTCAGATCTACTACATAGTAGAGCTTGTTTCGTTCGTTGATCGACTCAATCAAGAGATCAATCGTTGTCTGTCTTTGTAGCAGACTCACTTCGAGTGCCGTTCAAGCAGACTCACTATCGAACGTGTCATTGAAGCAGACTCACTGATCGACTTGCTCATCGAAGAAATCGACTTTGAGCTCGTCATTGTAGCAGACTCACTAGTTGCATGTGAACGTATGATCAGGTTCACTGATGAGTAGAACGATGAGAGCGAGTAGATCATCGCATTGAGAATAGATGTCATTGAAGCAGACTCACTAGTTGCACGTGAACTGATAGACGAATCGATTCACTGATAGATAGAGCGATGAGAAGATCATTGCATTGACGATGTCGTTGAAGCAGGCTCACTGAGGTTTGCTTCTCGAGATAGAGACTTCACGCAGTTCTAGACTGATCTCTTTGATTGCTCTTTGAGATAGAGACTTCACGCAGTTCTATGACTGATCTCGTTTGAATGCTCATCAAACTCGAAGAATTTCTTGCGAATTTGAATGAGCGATGTATTCGCTGATCTTTGACCTAGTCGAATGATTTCAATCGTTTGTTTATACTCGCTGATCAGCGCACGAGTTCGAATCTTTTGTTTATTCTCGCTGAGTCAGCTCACGAGAAAGAAGAATGAGTGTCTGCACGATCGCGAGTCGACTAGATCAAAGTCAATAGTCGTGTGAATCGAGCAGAGCAAGTCGATGCAGATTATTTCACTTCGTCTGTAACGAAGAAGCATTTATATAATGTTAGAGATCAGCATAGAGCGAGTCATATGAGTGTAATGTAACGAGTATATAAATGCTAAGAAAGAAAAGTATCTAGAAGAGAAGAATTGACTATTTATATGACTCAGAAGAACATAAGCTAACTGTTAGAGATCGATCTAGAGCGAGTCATAGAGATGTCATTTAACTAATAGATAAATGCTAAGAAAGAAAAGTATCTACAGAAAAGAACTCGATTCTTATATGTGTGTTTCTCAGCTCTGTGCTAGACTCAATTAGAATGAAATCAGACGAAGATTAGACGAAGAATAGACGAAGACTAGAATCGTAACATTTATGATCATAGAGATGATGAGAAAGTAGTTGATCAATCATCGCTCGATCAAACACGTCTAGATAGTTATGATATTTCAAAGAAAGCTTAGCTTTGACTTCTTTCAAGATCTTTTCATGTGAAAGCTCTTGTAGATTTACGTCTTCTGATTTATTTCTAGCTGTTTTTAGAAGTCAATCAATTTTCGTGATGATGATCATGAAAGTAGTCACATTCAATCGTTTGATTAGTGATTTATATGCTGCAGTCTCTATCATTGCTATGTTCATTGAATTGAAAGATGAAGCGAAGTTGATAAAATTAAATGATTTCACGATTTTACTGAAGAAAGATGACTTCTCGCTGAGTCGAGTGACAACAGAAAAGATAGATCTTTTTAGTATTTAAGTAAAAGTCAAACTCTTCTGTTCTATTATGATTTTCTTATTTGAAAGAACAATTGAATGAGCTTTAATAGAAGTTTTGATATGAGTTTTGAAACTAGAAAATTGAAGATAATCATTTCTCATATCAATAGTTATCTCAATTTTGTTCATTCATGTTTTTTCAAGAATCATTTGATGCTGATTCAATCAAGTAATCAGCATAGAAGCGAAACGTTTCATATGATCTTGAACAGTCAGATTCAAATAAATTGCATGAGTAATGAGCTTTTTTGCATAATGATCATCAAATTCTCTTATTGACTTGAGCTTGATTAAAGACAACGATTCAATTTGCAAATGATTACAAACATTCTGCGCGATTAATTCATCAATGAATGAATAGTCAGTTGCTTCAATGTCAATCAATGACTTTAATGAGTAACTAATTTCATTGCTAAATAATACACATTCAGTAGTCAAAGATTTTGAAGCAAAGAGATCATTTAAGCTGCTCATTGTTGAAGAAATTAACACATCTTTCATCACGTCTTTGATGAAAGTCACTAGTTTTTTGTCTCATTCTTCGATTTCTCTGTAAATAATTTCTTCTCTTCTTTTGACATGATGATCTCATTGAGACGAGGGATGAATGCATGAGATGTCGAAGTACTAATCTTCAGCTGAGAGCAGTTCTTTGAAAGATGATTCGATACTTTGCAGTTGAAGCAGATGATTGACATTCTTGATCATTCAGATTCGAGAATGAAAAAAGTAGTGAGTCAAACATAACTAGTAGTCGAGACTGATGCTGATGTCGACGAAGAAACGAAACGTTTTTTCGAAGCTGCTATCGATTTGACTGTTCGTTGCTCGTCACGTAGCTGATAATTGACTCGTTGTTTGTTATTCACATCTTGAAGAAAGATCTTGAGCTTATCAAGCGAGCTAAAC
>JAABUU010001808.1_pt1 | contig 33363 bp, 25 predicted proteins | sample 5559301 | NCBI WGS metagenome assembly JAABUU01 (sample SAMN10711884, study PRJNA513360) | rock metagenome | isolation source: Antarctica rocks | place: Antarctica: Victoria Land, Richard Nunatak white
GCACAACACGGGCAAGGCACAGGCACCTCCTGCACGCAACGGTTAACACCGTCACCTTATCAGAGCGCGGCTGTTCCTACCAGCCCTCGTCTGATTCCTGACGCAACCCGGTCCAGGTGCGGGTCAAGGAGTCGACCAAGCCGTTGTGTTCGGGCGGGAATGCAACGCCTCAGCCCTGATGGTAGCGAGCGGTGACGAGAGATGCGGTGCGGATGAAGCGCGCTGCCGTGATACGGGTCGCGCGCATGGTGGCGGAGCTTCTCCTGGTCGAGCCAGCTCGGGAGGTGCGGTGACAATGCTGCAGGAACGGTACTGCGGCGCGCTGCTGGGGCTGGCCGCGGGCGACGCGGTCGGGACAACGGTGGAGTTCAAGTCGCCCGGCTCGTTTGCCCCGGTGACGGACATGGTCGGCGGCGGGCCGTTCGACCTCCGGCCGGGGCAATGGACCGACGACACGTCGATGGCCCTCTGCCTCGCCGAGAGCCTCGTCGCCACGGGCAGCTTCGACCCGACCGATCAGCTCGAGCGCTACCTGCGCTGGTATCGCGACGGCTATCTGAGCAGCACCGGCGCCTGCTTCGACATCGGCAACGCCACCGCAGCGGCGCTCGGCCGCTTCGCGCGGACGCGCGAACCTTTCTCGGGCTCGACCGATCCGCGGTCGGCGGGGAACGGGTCGATCATGAGGCTGGCCCCGGTGCCGCTGGCTTACGCCGCCAACCCGCGCGAGGCGATCCGCCTGGCCGGGCAGAGCTCGCGGACGACGCACGGCGCGGCGACGACGATCGATGGCTGCCGCTATCTCGCGGCGCTCCTCATCGGCGCGGTCGACGGCGTCACCAAGGAGGAATTGCTCTCCCCGCGTTACAGCCCGGTACCGGGGCTGTGGGAGGAGCTCCCGCTCCACTCCGAAGATCGACGCGGTGGCGACGGGCTCGTTCCGCGCCAAGGAACCGCCCGCGATCCGGGGCGGCGGGTACGTGGTCGCCTCCCTGGAGGCGGCGCTGTGGGCCTTCGACCGGAGCGACTCGTTCGCGGACGGCTGCCTGTTGGCGGTCAACCTCGGCGACGACGCCGACACGACCGCCGCCGTCTACGGCCAGCTCGCCGGGGCGTACTACGGCGAGCGGGGTATCCCGGTCCGCTGGCGCGAGCGCTTGGCGTTGCGCGACACCATCGCGGGCTTCGCAGGGACGCTCGCCACGCTTGCCGGGCGAATGAAACGCTAGGCGATTGTGAGGAGGAAGCGCGATGCGTGATCAGGGCGACACAGCTCCAATGATGGTCGTGTATGGGGCGGGGCTGACGGGCGAGTTGGTCGTCCTGCCGCGCGCCCGTGCCGAGGCGCCTGGCCACGCTGTACGCCGCGCGCCACGGCGCAACGACCTGGGGCGAGCTTCGCGAGCGTTTACCGCGGCGACGTATGGCGAGATCGTGACGCGCCGCGATCGGGACGAGGAGGGCGTATCGCCACGCCAGCTCCCGATGCGTCGTTCGAGGCTGGCGACTGGCCGGACTTCTCGGCGCAGACGATGCTCACCTGGCTCCCCGCCGATCTCCAGGGACGCTACGGGACGATCACGGAGACGACGCTCAACGGGCCATTCCTCGCGCTCGATGCCGGAATTAGAGGATACGCTCGTCGCCGAGCTCACCGCACGGGGGTATCGGTGCGAGGTCGATGCGGCGCTGGTGCGCCAGGCGCGGGGTGGTTGAGGATCAGGCCGTCGGCACGGCGGCACGAGTGAGCGAGGACGATGACAACGGGTATTGATGCGCGGCTATCCCGGCTACAACCGCTCGTCGGGCTGGCGGTCACCCACCGGCTGTGGGGCGCGGGCACGATCGTGGCGGTGCGCGGGACGAGCGCGCCGCAGTTCGTCGGCGGGATCGTGGTTGTGGTCGACTTCGCGTCCGGGACAAACCGTGGCACGCCATTCACCGTCGCCGACCTCTGGGGCGGCGGGCGCTTCGTCCGGCCTACGCTCCCCGCCCCGCTCGCGGGGGTCGGCGCGTTCCTCGACACGCTCCTCACCGCGGCCGAGCCCGCCCCCGTCCTGCCGCCCCGCACGTTCGCCGCCCCGATGGCGCGACGGGTACCTACGACCCCAAGCGGCGACGTACGCCCTGCCACCTGGGCGCGCGACCTCTTCCGGCGCGACGACTGGGTGCTGCTCGACACCGAGACGACCGGCCTCGACGGCGACGCCGAGATCATCGACCTCGCGCTCCTCGACCGCGACGGCACGGTGCTCCTCGACACCCTGCTGCGGCCGCAGCGGTCGATCCCGCCGGTCGTCTCGCGCGTGCACGGCCTCTACGACCACCACGTCCGCACCGCGCCGACCTTCCCCGCGATCTGGCCGCAATTACGGGCGCTGCTGGACGGGCGGACCCTGATCGCCTACAACGTGTCGTTCGACGCCCGCCTCCTGCGGCAGACGGCGGCGCGCCACGGGATCGCGCTCGCCACCCCCGACCAGGACTGCGCGATGCGCCGCTACGCCACCTGGCGCGCGGCGACCCGTCCGGCCGCCGGCCGCGCGGGCCTGAGCTTGGAGCGCGCCTGCCAGGATCACGGCATCGCGGTCGGCGGGCACCGCGCGGCGGCGGACTGCCGCGCCACCCTCGCCCTGCTGCGGGCGATGGCCGTTTCCTCGTGACGCGCGACTCCACCGGGAATTCCTCGCGGCGGCAGTGACACAAGCGCGCGATGCTGCGGGCGGTAGGCTGCCGCTGCCGCTGCTGGAGGAGCTGCTACAGTAGCTGCTACAGTGAGAGGCGGGGTGGCCATCCCCCAGGAGGTGGCCACCCCGCCTTTCCGCATGCCGCTGCGGTTTACCGTGGAGCCGACCGCGGGACTCGAACCCGCGACCTGCTGTTTACGAAACAGCTGCTCTACCAACTGAGCTAGGTCGGCATGACCACGGAAGTATACAAAATAGCGATGAAAAGTCAATGGTGGAGCCGGCGCGTCCGGCGCAACGCGGCGCGCTCGCCCGACCTCAAGCGAGGTCGGCGAGCGCGGGGATGACCCCGTCCGCGAAGAGGCGCAAGGTCTCGACATCGGGCCAGTCCGGCGTGCGGAAGACGACGTACTGGCAACCCACCCGCGCGTATTCGCGGAAGATCGCGATCAATTCGGCGGGGGTGCCGACGTGCGCGCCGTTGTCGGGGAGGAAACGCCCCCAGCGCTCGCGCTTGGCCGCGACCTCGGCCTCGTCCCGCCCGAGCAGGATCGTGGTGTAGATCGAGCGGGTAACCTCTTCCTGCGGACGCCCGAGGCGATCGCAGTGCTCGCGCAACGCGGCGAAGAGTTCGCCCACGCGCGCCGGGTTGCCGGAGACGTTGCAGAATTGCGCGTACTGCGCCACCAGCCGCAAGGTGACCTTCTCGCCGCTGCCACCGACCATGATCGGCGGATGCGGCTGTTGCAGCGGCGCGGGGTTCTCGCGTACGGCGTCGAGCTGGTAGTACTGCCCGGCGAACGAGGCCGGGTTCTCCGTCCAGAGGGCGAGGATCACCTTCAGCGCCTCTTCGAGACGACCCATGCGTACCCTGGCAGGCTCGAACTCGCCCCACCCATACGCCTCGTGCTCGCGCTTGTGCCACCCCGCGCCGACGCCGAGGATCGTGCGCCCGTGACTGAGCAGATCGAGGGTCGTCGCCATCTTCGCCAGCAGGGCCGGGTTGCGGTAGGGGATGCCGAGGACGAGCTGGCCGAGGCGGATGCGCTCGGTGATCGCGGCGATCGCGCCGAGCGTGGTGAAACATTCCAACACCGGCTCGGGATCGGGATGGCCGGAGTAGCCCCCCTCGTAGAGGACGTGGTCGTAGAGCCAGAGGGAGTCGAAGGCGCTACTGTCGAGATAGCGCGCGACCGGCTCGACCGCGTCCCACGGGTTGCCGGTCGGCCCGGCCTGATAGGGGTTGATTTGCAGGCCGAAACGCATCGCGAACCTCCCTTGTTACCCCACGCGGCGCTCTACGCTGATCCCGCCGCTCACCGGCCCGCAGTCTAGCATAGTGTCCGGCAACGAGCCGAACGATCAAACTCCTTGCGACGATAGCGACGGCGTCACTTCAGGCGCGCGCTCGTCCACGGATCGCCACCAGCGCCGCGCGCATCTCCGACGATGCATAGGAGTGCGCCTGCGCGGTCGCCTCGTAGTCGAGCGCCGCGTCGAGGCCATTGAGCTTCGGACGCACCAGCGCGCGCTTCGCCATGCGGGTCGCGGCGACCGGACGCCCCGCGAGTTCGGTCGCCAGCGCCAGCGCCGCCGCGTCCACCTCGTCGGCGGGCAACACGCGACTGACCAGCCCCTGCGTCAACGCCTCGTCCGCCGCCACTCGTCGCCCGCTGAGGAGCAGATCGGCGGCGAGCGACGCACCGGCGACGATCGGCAGCAGGTGCGTGGTGCCCATGCCGGGGTGCAGCCCCAAAGCGAGGAACGGGAAGCTGAACCGCGCCCCGGTGGCGAGGATGCGGATGTCGCAGGCGAGGGCGAGCGCCGCGCCCGCGCCGACCGCGTGGCCGCCGAGCGCGGCGATGGTGGGGATGTCGAGGTGCAGGAGCTCGAGATAGCGCATGTAGAAGGCGCGCATCTCGCGGTAATTCTCCGCCGGCGTCTGCCCGGTCATCCGTTCCAGCATCGCCAGATCGCCCCCGGCGCAGAAGACCGGGCCGGTCGCGGCGATGATCAACGCCCGGATCGTCGGCTCCGCGCGGATCGCCGCGAGCGCCGCCGCGAAGTCGCGCGTCAGGGCCGGGGTCATCGCGTTGCGCTTCTCCGGTCGGCAGAGTGTCAGCGTCGCCACGCCCTCGCGCCAGTCCAACGTCAGCGCCTCATACTCGGCCATCGCCCTTCCTCCTTCAGCACGTACACACATGCGCCGGGAGCATAACAGATGCGCGGCGAGGGGACGGTTAACAGGAGACACAGAGACACAGAGAGGAGACGGGAGATCTTAAGAGGGGGCGTTGCAGAAGTATCGGCCTGCTGTCCGGCACAAGAGCTGTACCAGCGCCGTCCTCCCCTCGAATCGTTTCTTCTCTCCCCCGTACTCTGTGCGCCCGGTCCGCTTGCGGGCTCTGCGCCCTCTGTGGCAAACGTCCTCTCGTTCGTTCTCTGTGTCTCTGCGTCTCTGAGGCGACCCCCGTCCTCTATGTCTCCGTGCCTCCTGTTCCATCCATATTCGGACGTTGTGCGCGACGGCGTTAGCCCATTTGCTCGGCGCGGTGGAAGGTTTCGGCGTAGGTGAAGCCGTGCGCCTCGCCCGCCTCGCCCGCCCAGCGGCGCAGCATCGGCTCCAGCTGCTCGATGTGGTCACCGATCTGGCTGGCGTGCGCCCGGAGCGCTCCCAGTTTGGTCTCGAAGGTGGCGGTGATGTCGACCGCGTGGTTACTGTTCGGCGCGCCCGTGATGTAGAACTCGCGGACCTTGTGCGGCAGCAGCCCCTCATCGAGGAGTTCGGGGAAATCCCACGGGTTCTGCGTGGCCGGGTAGAGGGCCGCCAGCGTTGCCGCGCCGACCGCCAGGTGATCGGGGTGGTGACGCGGGATCGCATAGGCCGGGGTCCAGATCCGCTCCGGCGATTGGCAGATGACCCGGCTGGGGCGCAGGCGGCGGAAGACCCGCACGAGATCGCGGCGGAGTTCGAGGGTCGGCTCCAGCCGGCCATCCGGGTAGTCGAGGAAGATCACGTCGCGCAGGCCCAGGATCGCGCCCGCCGCGCGCTGCTCCGCCTTGCGGGTCGCGGTGATCAGCGCGCGCGCCGCCGGGGTCACGTCGGTGGCCTCGTCCGAGCCGCCCCCGAGGCGTCGGTGCAGACGACATAATAGATCGCCCAGCCCTCGCGCGCCCAGGCGGCGACCGTGCCCGCGCAGCCGAATTCCGCGTCGTCCGGGTGGGCCATGACCACCACCGCGATCTGCTCCGCAGGATGCTCGCTCATCGTTTTCTCCATCTGTCATCGTCGCTGGCCGCGATCATCGCGCACGCCGTAGAGGATACACCGCGCACGACGGCGGGGCGAATGGCGTGCGACCGTGACGTTCGGCATGGTCCCGATGACATGGGCAGCCAGGGGCACCGGCCCGAAATAGGTCGCGCGAACGTGCCGCCCGACCGATGGCAGCCCATCTATCCCCCCCTACACTTTCGACAGCTACAGCGCTATGCCGTCCGCCGGGGCGCGACGGACGTTGATGATGGGAGGAGGGCCACCGATGTTCCAGGCTGTCGCAAGGCCACAGGATGATCGTTCGCAAGCGCAATTCCGGGCGCAGGCGCTGCTACGGGCGGCTTTCGCCGCCAATGCGCCGCTCCTGATCGTCGGCTTCGGTTCGCTCGTGCTGCTCGCGGCAACGGTCGTCGGCCTCCTGGTCGATCCGCGCGTGATCACCGGTGCCCCGGCCTGGTTGAAGCCGGCCAAGTTCGCGGTGTCGATCGCGATCTACTCGTTCACGCTCCTCTGGTTCCTCGCCCGGGTGCGCGGCCACGCGCGCCTCGTGCGCCTGGTCTCCTATGGCACGGCGCTCGGCTTCCTGGTCGAGGTCGTGGCGATCGTCGGACAGGTCGTGCGCGGTCGCACGAGTCACTTCAACGTCGCCACGCCGCTCGACGGTTTTATCTTCAATCGGATGCGCGACGCGATCGTGCTCGTCTTCCTGCTGGCCTGCCTCACCGCGATCTTGCTGCTGCGACAGCGCCTGCCCGATCCGGCCCTCGCTGCTGCTTTGCGCGGCGGCCTCGGCCTGGCGCTGGTGGGGATGCTCGTGGCGGTGCTGATGACGGTGCCGACCCCGGTGACAGCGGTGGCTTTTGGTGCCGACCAGGGTGGCGCGCATAGCGTCGGCCTTGCCGATGGCGGGCCGGGGCTGCCGATCGTCGGGTGGAGCACGGTCGGCGGCGATCTGTGGGTCGCGCACTTCGTCGGCCTCCACGCCCTGCAACTCCTCCCGCTCCTGGCCTGGGTGTTGGGTCGGCGGCGCTTCGCGGCGCTCGGCGCGGGCGGGCGACTGGCGCTGGTGCGGATCGCCGGGTGGGGCTATCTGGCCCTGATCCTCCTGCTCACCTGGCAGGCGTTGCGCGGCCAATCGGTGATCGCGCCCGACGCGCTGATGCTGGTCGTGGCGGGCTGCCTCCTGCTGGCGGTGACGCTGGCGGCGCTCCTCAGCCTCGGGCTCGCCCGCTCCCGCGTGTGGCGGTCGGTGTCGGCGTCGGCCTGAAAGCAGAGCGGGGCGACGCGACACCCTGCCGCGTCGCCCCGCCGTGTGCCGCTGCGATCAACCCTGGCCGATGTGCAGCACCGCTTTCCCGGTGAAGCGCCGGTCGAGGAGCTCCCGCGCGACGGTCGCGATCTCCGTCCAGGGCGCTTCGACCGCGATCTGCGGCTTCAGTCGCCCGTCGGCGACCAATCCCGCCAGCCGCGCGAGGGCGATGTCGGCGGGATGCCGCCGCACCTCGTGGAAGAGGATCAATCCGTAGAGGCTCGCGCCACCACCCAGGAAGAAGGGGCGCAGATCGAACGTGACTGCGGCCCCCGCCGATGAGCCGAAGGTGACGACGCGGCCATCGATGGCGATCTGCGCCAGCAAATTGCCGAGGAGCGCGCCACCGACCGAGTCGATGATCAGATCGTAGGGGCCATGCTCCGCCGCCGCCTTGCCGTCCTCGGTGACGACCACCGTCTGCGCGCCCGCCTGTCGGACCTCGTCCGCGTGGGCTTCCTGGCGGACCATGCCGGTGACGTGCGCCCCGGCGAGCCGCGCGAGTTGGACCGCGAAGTTGCCCGCGCCGCCCGACGCCCCGCCGACGAGCACCTTGCGCCCGATCAGCGCGCCGCCGTGCTCGACCGCGATCAAGGCGGTCATCCCCGCGACCGGCAACGTCGCCGCCTGCGCGAAGGAGACGGTGTCCGGCAACGTTGCCAGCGCATCGGTGCCCACCGCCACGCGCTCCGCCCACGCGCCGATCGGCACGGTGGGATGGCGCTCGTAATTGCCGGTCGGGACGAAGCCGACGACGCGCGTCCCGACCCCCGGGCCGGAGCCGTCCTCCGCCGCGCGCTCGACCGTCCCGGCGAGATCCCAGCCCGGCCTTGCGCCCGCCGGACGGGTCATCGCGCCGTTGACCTCCCCGCGATTGAGGGAGATCGTCGCCACGCGCACGATCGCCTGCTGCGGCGCTGGCTCCGGGTCGCCTACCCCGCGCAACACCAGACGCCCCGCCACGCCCGGATCGACCACCACCGCCCTGTTCGCCATCTTCCTGCCCTCCGCTTCAGCGTGCTGTCCCGCGATCGTTCCTACAATGCAGGAAACAACGCGGAGCGAGGAGCTATTCCACCCGATAGCCGCGCGCGTCGGATGCGCCGTTACCCCGAGCAGGCAGCGATCGCGATGCGGGCCGACAACGGAGCTATACGTGCGTGCTCGGACGACAGACCGGGTGGTGGCGCGCGCGAGCGCGCGGGATATGGTTAACTGTGTGCAGGGTACAATCGCGGAGTGCGATGAGCGAGGTGGAGGGGTGACGATGGAATATGGCAGGATCGCTGGCGTCGAGAAGCCGATCTCGCGCCTGGTACAGGGGACGATCCCGCTCAGCGAGGCCGACCGGGCCGGGAGTTTCGCGCTCCTCGATGCGGTCTACGAACTCGGCTGCCGCACGTTCGATACGGCCTACAGCTACGGCGCGGGCGAGAAGGAGCGCGTCCTCTCCGCCTGGCTGGCCGACCGTGGCGTGCGCGACCAGATCGTGATCCTCGGCAAGGGCGCACACCCGGAAGGGGGGCGTCCGCGCGTCACCCCGGAGGACATCACCCACGACCTCAACGAATCGCTCCGGCGGCTCGACACCGACCACATCGAGATCTACGTCCTGCACCGCGACAACCCCGCGCTGCCGGTCGGGCCGATCGTGGACGTGCTGAACGAGCACCACCGGGCGGGGAAGATCGGCGTCTTCGGCGGCTCGAACTGGACCCACGAGCGGGTGCGCGAGGCGAACGAGTACGCCGCCGCCAACGGCCTGGTCCCGTTCGGGGTCAGCAGCCCGAACTTCAGCCTCGCCGAGCAATTCCAGCCGCCGTGGGCCGGGTGCATCACCGTCAGCGGCCCGGCTGGCGCGGTGGGGCGCGCGTGGTATCGCGCGCAGGGGATCCCCCTCTTCACCTGGTCGAGTCTGGCCGGGGGCTTCTTCTCAGGGCGTTTCAGCCGCACGAACCTCGATCGATTCAGCACGCATCTCGACGAGGTCTGCATCAAGGCGTACGGCTACGAGCCGAACTTCCAGCGCCTCGATCGCGCCCGCGAGCTGGCGACGGAGCGCGGCCTGACGATCCCGCAGATCGCGATGGCCTATGTCCTGGCGCAGCCGGACAACATCTACCCGCTCGTTGGCTGTGCCACCGGCGAGGAGTTCCGGCAGAACGCCGCCGCGCTCGACCTGAAGCTGACCGACAAAGAACTCGCCTGGCTCGATCTGTGGGCCGACGAGCGGTAGCCGCCGCGCCGTCGTGCGGGGGAGGGTGGCGAGGGGACGGATGGCGAGGGGGGAATGGAGCGGAAGCGCCTGGTCGAGGCGGGCTACGACCGGATCGCCGGGGACTACACCGCGAGCAAGGCTCCGCTGGGCACGGCGACCGCGGCGCTGCTCGCGGCGCTGACGCGCGGGTTGGACGCGGGCGCGGCGGTGCTCGACCTCGGCTGCGGCGCGGGTGTGCCGGTGACCCAATGGCTCGCCGCGCGCTTCGTGGTGACCGGCGTGGACCTCTCGGCGCGGCAGTTAGCGCTGGCGCGCGGGTACGTGCCGGGCGCGACCTTCCTTCAGGCCGACATGGCGGCGGTCGATTTCCCGACCGCCTCGCTCGACGCGGTCGTAGCCCTCTACGCCATCATCCACCTGCCGCGCGAGGAGCAGCCCGCGTTGCTGGCGCGTATCGCTCGCTGGCTGAAGCCGGGCGGCGGCTTTCTGGCGACCTGGCCCCTGAGCGGCTGGGAGGGCGAGGAGCGCGACTGGCAGGGCTGGGGCGCGACGATGTGGTGGAGCCACTACGGCGCGGCGGAGAATCTGGCCCTGCTGCGCGCGGCGGGCTTCGCGATCGAGCTGGCCGAGGAGCGCGCCGAGGGGGCTGAAACCTGGCTGTGGGTGCTGGCGCGCAAGGCGTGATGAACCAGAAGCAGGGCGCGATGGTGGGCCAACGGGGCGACGTTTGGCCGATCGGCGCGTTGGCCCCGTACGGGCTGACGCCGCCGCTGCATGTCGTGCCGCTGGCGGCGGGCGCGGGGATCAACAATCAGGTGCGCGTGGTGCGGACCGGCGCGGGGCAATTCCTCTGGAAGCACCTGACCCACGCCGATCCGGCGCATATCCTGGCCGAACATGGTCTGCTCGGCTGGCTGGCCGGGGCAGATCTCCCGTTCGGCACGCCGCAATCGCTGGCGACCGCCGCCGGGGCGACGCTCCTCCCCGCCCCCGGCGGCGGTCGCTATGCGCTCTTCCGCTGGCTCCCCGGCGAACCGCTCGCACGCCGCGACCCGGCCACGATCGCGGCGCTGGGGGTGGCGCTCGGGCTGCTCCACGGCGCGCTGGCCGCGTTGCCCGCCGACCTCTGCCCGGCCTGGACGACGCACGGGGCGCTGGCCGCGATCCATCCGCGCGTGCCCGATCCGGCCACGCTGACGCCGCACGATCTCGGCTTGCCGGACGCGGCCCCGCAGCGGGACGCGCTGGCGCGCTGGCGCACCATCGTGGCCGAACTGGGGCCGTTCCTGACCGGAACCTATCCGACGCTGCCCCGTCAGGCGATCCACGGCGACTTCGGTCCCGGTAACGCCCTCGCCAGCGGGACGCGGATCACCGCCATCCTCGATTTCGAGTTCGCCCTCGATGATGCTCGCGCGCTCGACCTCGCCGCCGGCCTGGAGATGATCGTGCGCCGCGAGGAGTTGTCGTTGCCCGAAGCGCTGGCCCTCGGGGGTGCGCTCTGCGCCGGATACGCGCGCACCGCCCGATTGCTGCCCGCCGAACTCGCCGCGCTGCCGCAGTTGATCCTGCTGCGAGAGATCGTGGGGGCCATCTGGTGGCTCGGGCGGGCACTGGTGGTCGGTGATCCCACGCCCTGGTTTGCACGGCTCGAGAACGTGTTGCTCTTCCGCGCCTGGCTCAGCACCTACGAGCGCCCCTTGCTCGCCGCCATCGCCGGCGCGATCGCGCAGGGCTGAGCCTTGTCCCTGCGCGTATGTTGTCCTCCTCCCTGCCGACTGCCCGACTTGATGGGCGCTAGACGGCCCTACCCGCCCGTGCTACAGTCGGCCCGGCATTGTGGGGATGTGGTGGTGATGGGGGAGGGGTGGCGATGATCGCCGGGGTACGCGACGAGACCGGTCAGTTCGCGCGGGCGCTCGCCGCGTCCTATGCGTCGATCCGGCGCACGATCCCGCGCATGGGGACCGCGCGCCCCTCGATCGGCGAGGCGGGCGGCCTGACCTACGTCCGCTGCAACGACAACGACTGGGTCGATAGCTTCTGGTGCGGGCAACTCTGGCTCGCCTGGGACGAGACCAGGGACGACGCTTTCTTCGCGGCGGCACGCGCGCAGCGCCCCTACTTCGCCGCGCGCCTCGATCGCCCCGCGAGCCATGACCACGACCTCGGCTTCCTCTACTGCCTCTCCACCCTCGCCGATTATCGGCTGACCGGCGATGCGGAAGCGCGCGCCCTCAGCCTGCGCGCCGCCGACGCCCTGGCGGGGCGGTTTAATCGGGCGGGCAACTTCATCCAGGCGTGGAACGCCCCGGTGGGTGCCTCGCCGGAGGAGGCCCGACGACGCAAGGGGAAGATCATCATCGACTGCATGATGAATCTCGGCCTGCTCTTCTGGGCCGCGCGCGAGACCGGACGGGACGAACTGGCCGCCATCGCGGTCGCCCACGCCGACACGAACACCCGCTACATCATCCGCCCCGACGGCTCGACCTATCACACCTACGACTTCGATCCCGCCACCGGCACGCCGCTCGGCGGTTTCACCGCGCAGGGCTTCGCGGATGAGTCGTGCTGGAGTCGCGGCCACGCCTGGGCGATCCACGGCTACACGCAGACCTATCGGCACACCGGCGAGGTGCGTTTCCTCGCCACCGCGCGACAACTCGCCGATTGGGCGCTCGCGCACCTCCCCGCCGACGGCGTGCCTTGGTGGGATTACCGCCTGCCGTCGGATGCGACGCCGTATCGCGACAGTTCGGCGGCGGCGATCGAGGCGGCGGGGTTGCTCCTGCTGGCGCAGACGCTCGGCGACGATCCCGCCGCCGCACGGTATCGTGCGAGCGCCGAGCGGATGCTGGCCGCGCTGATCGACGGTTACACGACCTTCGCGCACCCGGAGGCGGAGGGGTTGCTGCTCCACGGTGCGTCCCATGTCGCGCGCGGGCGCTCCGACACGCTGCTGCCCTACGGCGATTACTTCTTCGTGGAGGCGCTGTTGCGCGCGGGCGGGCGGGACCGGTTCTTCTGGTAGGAGTCGCTCAGCGCGGGATTGGCTGGCGGGTGCGCGCTGTGCCGCGACCCGCCGCGCCGTTCAGTGCCGGTCCGATCGGCGCGGGGCGAGGACACCCAGCCGCGTGACCAGCCGCCCGATGTGCCCCGCGATCGGCGTGAAGCGCGGCCCCAGCCCGTCGCTGAGGAGCGTTACATCTTCCGCCCGGAGCAATCCCAGGACGATCAGGAGGAGCACATAGCCGCCGCCAGCCACGACGATAGCACTCATGGTCAGGAAGCGCCCCTCATCGGGGAAGCTCCGCAGGAGCAGCGCGAAGACCGCCAGGGCTACCACATAGGCGAGCGCCGTGCGCGGCGGAACGCGCAGCACATAGGCGCGCAGAGTCGCCGGTAGGAGCAGCACGAGGCCACAAATACCCGCGCTCGCCAATGCCAGCCCTGCGCCATTCGTCTCCAAGCGCGGCACCAGGATATACAACGCGGCGATCTCAACCGCCAGCGTCACGGGTAAGGCCCACGCCTGTACGCGGAGTTGCCCCGCCGCCTGGAGGAGCATCGCCAGCCCGTAGATCAACACCAGGATGATCGTGCCCGCCGCCGTGATCGCCATCGGCGTTGCGCTCGCATCGAATGCGGTTGAGAAGAAGAAGCGGATCAACGGGCGCGGGATGACCAGGAAGATGATATCGAGCGGGACCAGGAAGAGCAGCAGATATTTCAGCGCGAGCGTGGCGTAGATGTTAGCGAGTTCTGAGCGCGGAGCCTGGCGTGAAATGAACGGGAAGACCCCATTTAGCAGCGCCATCGTGAGGTAAATGGGGATACGTGTCAGGGTCACCGCCGCTTGATATTCTCCGGCGAACTGGTCCGATACGCCTTGCGGACTGAACAATTTCAGCCCGATGATGTCGACGTTGATCAGCGCCGCGAGACAGATTTGGCCGATGAATAGCGGCCCGACGCTGCGGCTCAACTCGCCCAGGTGCGCGCCAAGCCAGCCCTCCGAACGCCACAGGGATACGCCGCGCAGGGAGAGCGTGGCGACGAGGGTGGAGAGGAGCGCGGCTCCCAGGAAGGCTCCGATGGTGCCGTTGACCCCGTATCCCAGGAGGACGAGGAGGATCCCCGCCCCGAGTTTGATGACCGCCTCGACGATGCGCGTCAGCCCGAGTTGCCCGAAGCGTAGGAGCCCTTGCAACATCGCCGCGAAGACCCCTGTCGCCGCCAGTGTCGCGATCGTGGCCCCGGCCAGGAGCATCGGCACGCGATATTGCGCGCCGAATGGTAGCCAGCCCTGCCATGTGCCGAGTGGAAGCAGCACGCCGATCGCGACGCCAACGATGACATTGCCGATCAGCGCCGCCTGGAAGGCCGACGCGCTGGCCTCCGGGTGGTCGCTCGCCGCGATCGTGCGGGTCAAGGCCCAGGGGAAGCCCGCGCCGACCACGGTGGAGCCGAAGAGCAGGATCGTCTGCACCACGCCGAGCAAACCATACTCCTCGACGGGGAGGAGATAGCCCATCGTGATCGCGAACGCATAGTTGACGAGCGCGACGATGATGAACGAGAACAGCAATACCGTGCTACCGCGCGCCGCGCTCGTCCCCGGCGGCTTTGCTCGCGGTATGCCCCCCGCCAGGCCCGTACCGACGAGCGTGGAGCCCTCTTTGATGATTGCCACTGCGTAAGACCTTTCTTCGTGGCGGAACGGCGGGGCGGAATCGCCGTGTGCGGTGGGCGGTGCCGCTGGCGACCGTAGCGTGGCACCGCGCTGCCGTTCGCGGACCCTTCGGGTAAGGGTGCCCCAACCGTGCCCCCTACTCGCCGCGCCCGCTGCGCGTGAAGCTCCGCCAACCCCAGGCATAGCCATAGAGGGTGGCGTATGTCGAGAGCGCTTTCAGGGGGAAAAAGCCGAACCGAAACTCGCGTCGGGGGTCGAAATAATACTGAACGAAGAGGCTCGGCAGGAAAAAGAAAGGGCTCAGGAGCAGGAACACGCGGCCATACCAGCGGTTGAGCGGCACGATAGCCATCCCGCGCTCCAGATCGCGACGCGCCTCGTGGGCATGGCCGATGCCATACGAGAAGCCCTTCTTGAGCAACGAGCGCACCGTCGCCGGTGGGTTGTGGTAGGCCCAGCAGCGTGCCGGGATCACGAAGCCATAGCCCGCGAGATGGACGCGATAGAAGAATTCCGTGTCCTCCCCGGTGACCAGGGCTTCCGAGAAGGTGCCGACCATCTCCACCACCTCCCGACGTACGAGGCAGCAGGTGGTGGTGACACCGGTAAAGCCGTAGCGATCGAGGGGGGGGCTGCTCTTCACGGCCTCCTTATGGGCCGGATAGATCCAGCGCGGCACCTCGCGGGCCACGCGGCGCTGGAAGGCTGTGGCGTTCGGGAAGAGGAGTTTGGAGCTTCCGACCACGCCAACCGTCGGATCGGCGCGGAGCGCCGCCACGAGCGATTCCAGCACCCCGGCATGCCCCAACACCGCATCGTCGTCCACGAAGAGGAAGAAGTCGCCCCTGGCTTGCGCGATACCGACGTTCCGTGCGCGGCTCGCGGGCGTCAACCCGCTCACGACGTGGACCGTGAAGTGCCGATACGTTTGGCTCGCCAAACTTTCCACGAGCCGCGCCACATCGCCATGCCGCGAGGGGATGATCACCGATACTTCCTCTACTTCCTTCGCCACAACCCGCTCAGGTGGCGCCGACGCCTGAAAAGATGCTACTTTGCTCACGTCGTTGACCCTCTTTTCTCTTCTGCCAGCGGTGTTAGCGGGGCGCTGTCACGCGCCATCGCGCGATCGTCTCCGCTGTCGGGGCGATGCTCAGCGAGTCGAACCAGAGTTCGATTCTCCCGGACCAATAGAGGCGCGGCATCACCGCCGTATCGGTGACGGTGAAATCCACGCCGATTTCCTGATATTCGGTATCGCGAAAGTCAGCCCCGTTCACCTCGCGGCGGACGAGGATCACGCCATCATCGCCGGTCACCACATCGATTGTCGCCGCCTGGTTGGTATCACCGGTCCAACCGGGATGCATACGGAAGGTCGCCGTGTAGGATCCCGCCGGCAAGGCGATGCGGAGGTTCGTGGCGAGATATCCCGCCCCATCGACCGGTGCCACCGCGACCGCCGCTTCCCCATGCCGCGCGTTCGGATCGGCGAGCATCCGCCCGACGTTGCGCGTGAACGCTTCGTTCAGATCGGTCTGGGTGTAGAGCGTGGCTAGCGTATCCGCCAGCGGGCGCTGCGGCAAGCCGCGTTGCAGCAGGAGATAGCCATCCTCCTGCGCGTTCACCCCGTAGTCCGGGTTTTCCAGGAGCACGACGACACTGTGCAGGTAATCGGCGATGGGTATCCCGGCCTCCCCCGCCGTGCGGACATCCAGCAGCACATAATCGGCCCCGCCAAGGTGCGGGAAACGGGTCAGTTGTGCCCGGTCGGCTAGCTGTGGCGCGAGGTTGTCCTGTGCGCTGAGCGTGGCATTCGCCGGTATCCTGGCGAAGAATTCGACCGCGCGCCGTTCGTGCGTCGTTACCTGATCGATGCGCGCGTCATAGGCACCCGCGGTGGGCCACGGCCCGGCGAGCGCCGACCAGGCCGCGCAAGAAAGGAGCACCGCGAATGTCGCCGCGCGGTAGAGCGCGTGTGGCGGCTCCCCGGTGTCCCGACGCGGCGCGAGCCGAGCGCCGATGCGACCCAGGGTTTTGATACCGACGATCGTGCCGACGAACAGCGGGGCGAAGGCGAGCGTGCCATACCACGTCTGAACGTTCCCGCCCGCCGCCGGATCGACCGCGCGCACCGCGAGCAGTGGCAGCCCGGCGAGCAGGCCGGGCGGGCTCAGCAGGGGCAGGCCGAGCAGCGCGAGGAGCGGCTCGCCGAGGCGTCCCCAATCGCGCCCGCCGCTCGCGGCGGAGGGCGCGAGACCGACATAGTTCCCGCCGAGCACCAACCCGAGCAAGAGGAGGAGCGCGCCCACCCCGGCGATGGCGAGGCCGAAGCGACGGCGGTCGCGCGTTACAGCCAGCGCGAGCCCGAAGCCGATGGCGACGAAGAGCGCCTCCCAGCGCATGAGCGCCGCGAGCGCAAACCAGAGGAGCGCCTGCCGCCGCCGCCGCCGATCGAGCGCGAGCGCGGCCAGCAGCAGCGGCGGGATCGCGAAGGCGCTGGTGCTGAAACCCCCGAGCGCAAGGCTGGCGAGGGGCGGGTAGAGGAGATAGGCGCAGGCCAGCAGGAGCGCCCTGATGCGCCCGTTGAGCGAGGTCACGGCGAGGGCGTAGATCGGCCAGGCACCGACCGCGAGCGCGACCGTTTGTGCGATCAGCAGGACATCGGGATCCGCCCCGCCCGCTTGCAAGCCGGTCAGGAGGAGAAGCGCGCCCGGCGCGCGGATGAAGGTTCGCCCCGCCCCGACCCCTTCGGGGGCGTCCACGGTCAGGGCGAAGCGTCCGTGGCGCAAGTTCGCGGTGAGTTGGGAGACGGTCGCGAGATCCTGGGTCGCGAAATGAAGCCCTTCGCGACGGCGCAGCGCATTCCCGGAGAGGACGACGATGGTGATCGCGATCGCCAGGGTGACGAGGACCGCGCCGACCGCAGGATGCTCCGCTGCCGGGCGTGCCCGGCGCGTGACCGCTATGGGGAGGAGGGTATTCTTGGAGATGATGCTCATCCCGCGCGCTGCCGGGCCACATGACGATAAAGGCCGAGGGTGGCCGTGGCGGTATGCGCCCAAGAGAAGGCGCTGGCGCGCGCCAGCCCGCGTTCGCGCAACGTGCGGCGGAGCGCCTCATCGCCGAGCAAGGGGATCAGCGCGGCGGTCAGGCTCTGCACATCGGTCGGGTCGAAGAGGAGCGCCGCATCGCCTGCGACCTCGGCGAGCGACGTCCGCCCGCTCGATGCGGTGGGCACGCCACAGGCGAGGGCTTCCAGCACCGGTAGACCGAAACCCTCGATCAGGGAAGGACAGACGCACGCCGCCGCCGCCCCATAGACCGCCGACATATCCTCCTCCGCGACCGGCCCGATCTCCTTGATGCGCCCGGCGAGTCGCGCTGCGGCGGGGCTTGTCTCAAGCGGATCGGGGAAACGCGCGTCGTGTCTCCCCACCAGCACCAGGGTGTGCGGAATCCGCTCGCGGAGTTGATCCAGCGCCTCGACGACTATCTCGACGTTCTTGTGCGGGCGGCGGGCGGCGACCACCAGGATGAACTTCGCGGGGAGGTCATAGCGCGCGCGGGCGGCGGCGATCTGTGCTGTACTCGGTGGTCCGAAGGCAGGGCCGGCCGCCGGGAGGGTGACGCGAACCACGCGGGGATCGACGCGGTAGTAACCGAGCAGATCCTGTGCGGTTGCTACCGATGGCACGAGCACCCCACGCGCGCGTAGCAGGCCGCCGCGCGTGAGGAGATTGTAGTATCCGCGCGCCCACGGCTGTGGCATGTAGGCCGGGTAACGCTCGAAGATGAGATCGTAGATCGTGAGCACCAGCGGGCACGGGACGGCGAGCGGCACGCCGACATACGGAACGTGCAGCAGATCGAGCCGGTGGCGCCGCGCCAGGAACGGTAGGACGATCTGATCGAAGGGACCGAAGAGCGGCAGGCGCACCTGCACCGGGATCACGTTGGGCGCTCCCAGGAGTTCGGTGAGCGGGAAGCGACTGTTCGCCAGGCGGGGATCCCAGAAGACGATGAAGCGATCAGCGGGCGCTTGCGCGACACAGGCGCTGAGCAACTCGAAAGCGTAACGCCCGATGCCGTGGTAGCGATCCTGGATATAGCGCGCGTCGAAGCCGATTCGCATCGTCGTCCTCTGCATCGTCATTCTCTATGGTTGCCAACCGCGGTCGCGCAGCGCCTGCCGCCCGAGCGCCCCTAGCACGATCGCTGGTGCGGCCCCGTCGCCGCCCGGCTGGAGGGTGAACCGCGCCCGTTGGAAATACTGGACCCGGTAGGTCCGGCCATCGGCGGCGTTGATCTCATCGAATGGTTCGCTGATCGGCGCGCCGAAGATGGCCTCACCGCCTTGCTGCTGCCAATACGCCCGGAACGGTTCGGCTATGGCGTGGCCGGTTTCGGCGAAGAAGGGGCGGCCCGCCGCCGTCGCTGGATCGGTCGGCAGGAACGCGGGGCCATCGCGCTTCGTACCGACGAGTTCGCTGCCGAGGTTGGCGATCACGATCTCCTGAGCGGTGCCGATCCGGGCCGGATCTTGCTCCAGGCGCACGCGTTCGAAGTATTGCACAAGGCGACCATTCTCCATGAACGACTCGGTGAGCGGATAGCCGAAGAGCGGGAGCCCGCCGCGCGCCTCCCAGAAGCGCTTGAATGTTCCGCTGATCCCGTGTCCGGTGGCGGTGAAATAGCGTTTGGTGTCGGTGTCGGCGTAAGGCGGGATCGGGCGCGCGGCGAGCTGGAGCGCGGTGGGGGTCGGGGGGGGCGTGACGACCGGACCGCGCTGCTCGTTCTTGCGCGTGCTCTCGTCGGGGTACGCCATGTAGTAGACGGCGAAGTGCCAGAAGGTCGGCTCGTCGATTGCATATTGCTCGACAGCATTCGCGCGGACCCAATCGTAGAACTCCTCGGTCACGCCATTAAAGCCCCCCCATGCTTCTTTCGAGCTCAGGACGAAGTAGTGGATGTGGCGATCGTAGACCTCTTGCTCGGTTCGCACGAGATAGGTGGGGTACTCGGGGAGGAGATGGATCCCCGTATCGCTGCCGATCAGGAGCGGCGTGCCGGTCGGCACGTTCGCCAGCAGATAGGCACGAATGCGCTCGTAACCATTGTCAACGCCCACCGCGTAGGCGTTGTAGTACAGGATCCCATTGGCAAAGAGCCCGCCGCAGAGCAGCACGGTCAGCAGGAATGCCGCCGCGAACTGGCGCTTGCGCCGTCGTATCGTGCGACCCGCCGCCTGGAGAATGGGGGGTGTGCCGTAGCCGACACAGGCGGCGTTGGGGATGATCAGCATGTAGAAGAACTGATCGTTCAGCTGCCCGCGCAGGATGACGAACGCGAAGAAGAGACCGCTGAGCAGGAACCACCCCCCGAGGAGGCGCGCGCCGACATCGCGCCAGCTCCGCAGCAGGAGCAACGCGCCGAAGATCGTACCCACGATGATCAGCGCGTATGAGGTGCCATACAGCGGGATATTCGTCCCCAGCGCCTCGACGAACGACGGCGTGCGTCCGCCGGTATTCCACCCGCTCGCCTGGATCGTCCCCTCGAAGCGGTTGAACTGATAGGTGCGGAAGTACCAGAAATCGTGCCAGTAACCATTGGCCCAGGCCCAGAGCGGATAGAGCAAGTAGATCAAGGCGCTGACGATGCCACAGATCACGATCCACGAGCGCGACCGCCAGAGCGGGCCGGATCGCTCGATGAGCGCGACCGAGCGCAGGGACGAGCGCCAGCGCCACGGTCGAACGAGTCCGCGCAAGAACGCCACCGGCTGCGCGAGCGCCGCGAGCACGGCTGGCTGCCCGAGCACCACCAGGAGCGCCGGGAGCGGCAGGATATAGAAGGCGATTTCCTTGGTGAGCATCGCCAGGCCGAAGATCACCCCGAGGCCGAGCGCCCCACGGCGATCGAGCCCGCGCGGGTAGTGGCTCAGCAATAAGACCCCGCCCACCATCAGCGCCATCAGTGAAATCTCTAGCAGGTTCCGCCGCGCGCTGCGCAGGATGAAGGGATCGCAGGCGAAGATCAGCGCGATCAGCAGGCCGGTGGGCGCATCGCGCAGCCGCCGCCCGAGCAGGAAGAGGAGCCCGCCGGTGACGGCGGAGAGGAAGACATTGAGATAGCGGATCACCACGATCGCCGCGATGGCGTCGGTCAGGAGGGGATTGACCACGCGCAGCACCGCCGCTTCGAGGAGGAAGAAGAACGGCGGGTGCCAGAAGAAAACCTGGTCGGGCGAGAACCAGTATTGACGCATCCCATCGCCCTGGGCGATCGACTTCCCGACGTAGAAGTACGTCACCTCATCGACGAAGATGTCCGGTGCCAGCCCGAGGCGATGGGATTGGATGATGTAGATCGACGCCGATACCAGCACCGCCGTCGCCGCCGTGAGCCACAGCATCAGGCGCGGCCACAACGCGAGGCGATCGAGCAGGTTGATCAAGAGATTTGGGCGCATGGATCGTTCGGTCGCCAGCCCGCGCATCAGGGCAGCTCCTCGCGGTATTCGTGGGGGTGGCCCGCGAACCAGAAGGCCGAGAGGATGAGGAGCGCGAGACACAACAGCGCCGCCCCGGCGAACCAGGGGAAGATCCGACCGACGGGAACCGCATCGTCGGCTGTGGTGAACAGATGGTCCTCGCTGCGTGTCGTGTTGCCATCGGAATCGCGCGCGATGACATGATAGGTGTAGGTGACGCCGGGTTGCAATTGCCCGACGGTCAGACGATGATTCCCGCCCGGTGTGTCCGCCTCGGAGACGCTTCGCCCCCCCTGTGGCCCGCTGATGACGAGTTGGCCGGTGGTCAACTCGTCGGTGGTCCAGGTGAAGAGCGCCGAGTCGCGGTTCACCTGTGGCGTGGCGACGCTCGCCAGGGTTGCCGGGCGCGAGCGGTAGAGCACATCCGGGCGCACATATTCGTAGCTTGTGCCGAGTTGGTCCATGATCGCGCGCACAGTCGTTGGCGAGGAGCCTTTCAGATCCATCCCCACCAGGACCGTCAACGAGCTATCCTGATGGTTCGCGATGAAGGTGCGTATCGCCTCGACCGTGCGCGGCACGTCCGCATCCCCATCGCACCAGGAGGAGAAGGGCACATCGAGATATTTCCCATCGAGCTGCACGGCGGTGGTGCGTTCGTAGTGCGCTACGGCGGGATCGCCGGGCGAGGGGATCCCGTGTCCCTCGATCCAACCAAGTAACTGGGGATAGGCGGCGGCGATCATGCGGAGACGGTCGAAGAAGGTCATCTGCACCCCGAGCCAGTCGCCGAAATTGCGGATCATCCGAATATCGAGGCGTTGCAAGGTCTTGGGGGTCTCATCGTCCAGCAATTGCGGATAGCGCCCGAAATCCATCGCATTCACATGATAGTAGGCGACGCCGCTGACCCCCGCGATGAAGTAATCGTTCGGGGTCGCGTTGGCATAGAAGTATTGCAAGACCGCCGGGGCGAGGTCGATCATGCGGGGGGCGATGGTCCAGCCGATCGGCACCCGCCCATGATTCGGATCGGCCCACGCGAGTCGCATCTGATTGATCATGAAGAAGGGGTTGTCACCCTCCGTCATCACGAAGGCGATCCGCACCTTCCGGCTGGTAGGGGTAGAGCTGATGGGCGCGAATGTCACCGGCGGTTGTTGGTAGACGAAATTGGGGTCGCCGCGCAGCCTCTCCAAGAAGGAGAGGTTGTATTGGAGTTGTAACCCCATCCCCAGCCAGACCTTCCCGGCTTGACTGGCGCGATACATATCCAGATTCTCGTCCTCGGCGGTGCCGTAGAGGGTGCGGACATCGTCGAGCGGGCCGCGATAGAAATCGAGGAGATCGGCATCGGTCGATGCTTTGCTGAAGGTGAAATAGCGATGCTGGATCGCCAGATCGCGCCCGCGCTCGGGGGCGTTGTAGAGATAATTACGGTCCGACCAGGCGAGGGTCTTCAGCGCTATCTCATGGTTCGCGCCGGCGAAGAGCGCCAGGTTCGCCGCCCGTGCCGCCTGGGTATCGGCATAGCGCCCGCGCAGATCGTCGCGCACGCGGAGGGTTACGTCGCTCAGCGTAGCCGGTGTCACGATCGCGAGTTGTTGCTGCGCGGCGAGGTTCGTGGCGATGTTATAGGTTTCCTCGATCGCGGGATCGACGACGACGCTCCCGCTGACGTAGGGCGCTGCCGCGAAACGTTGGATCGCCTCGCGATAGCTGATATGCAGCATCCCTTGCAACTCGGGGAAGGTCTGTTCCCACGCTGGCAGGCCAGGGCTCTGGGCCGCGCCGCTGCGTAACCAGAGGACCGGCCCGGCCCGGTTAACCAAACCCTGCAAGGAGACGAGGAGCAGTCGCTGATCGATCGAGAGTCGTTCGATATCGTCCACGCCATACACCGTCGCCGTCGCGTTCTTGGCCTGCGTCGGCTGGGCACGCGGGGGGGCAATAGCGAGTAAGGAGCAGAGCATGAGCAGTACGAGCGCTGCGCGCCACCGCCCGAACCGCGATGCCCGTGCGCTCATCGCTCTGCCACCGCCATCAGCGAGGCGGCGCGACGGGCCAGCGTGGCGAGCCAGTCCAGCTCCTCGCCGCCGAAGCGTCGGTCTGGATTGAAATGCGACAAGTTGAAGACACCGAGCATATCATCCCCCGATCGCATCGGCACCGAGAGGGACGAGCGGATGTGTTCGCGCTGGAGTAAGTACGACCCCTCGGAGGTGTTGAGCAGATCGAGGCGATCCGGCACGAGCAGCGGCAGGTTGTGCAGCGCGACATACCCCGAGATCCCTTGACCGAGCAGTTGGCCGGGATCGTCGCGCGCGGAGGTGGGCAGGCCATCGGCTGCGCGTACGTGCAGCCGCCCCTGTGCCCGGTCGAGGAGCATGATCGAGCCCGCCGAGGCATTGAGGGTGCTGATCGTGTCTTGCAGGAGGGTATCGAGGGCGCTGCGCGGCGCTCCATCGAGCGCCGTCTTGAAACGCCGCAAGGCGATCAGGCGATCGTAGAAAGCGTCATGCCAATAGGCGGTGCGCTCCCAGGAAAAGCCGCGCGCCCGATCATGCGCCCGTCCGGCGAGCGTCTCACGGAGTACCGCGTCGTCTCGCAGGCGGGTGAACGCCGCCGCGAGCGCGGCCTCGTCCCCGATGGGGAAGCTGAGTCCGGCATCACCGATGACATCGGTCACGCCGGGCAGTTGCGAAACCACCGGTACACAGCGCGCCAGCATCCCCTCCAGCAAGACCAGGCCGAATGCTTCGGCACGGGTATTCGAGGGCAGGACGATCACATGGGCACCCGCGAAAGCGTCGAAAAGCTCCCGATCGTTGAGTTTCCCGCGAAAGACAACGTTATCGAGGCCGCGCTGGGCCACGAGGTCGTGGTAATGGTGCTCCTCGTGGCCGCCGCCGACGATCTGCAACCCCACTCCTCGGAGGCGTCCCATCGCCCCGAGCAATGTGTCAAGCCCTTTATAGGGCCGCATCTGCCCCACGAAGAGGACGGTGAATTGGTCATTCTTCGGCTTGGCGGCATCATACCAGCCATCATCGACGCCCCAGGGCACGACCGAGACGTATTCCTGCGGTACGTAGCGATGCAGCCGCTCCGCATAGGCGGGCGTACTGACGATCACCTGATCGGCCAGGCGAGCGAGTTGCTTATGCGTGTAATTGTAGAGATCGCAGATGAGCCGCAGGCCGCGGAGATCGATCTCCGAGTGATGTGTGTAGACTACCGGTATGTCGGAGCCGGGGCGCAGCGCGCTGAAAAGCAGCGCCACGTCACTGAACGTCGGCACCGGACCATGAATGTGGATGATGTCGTATTCGTCGAGCCGTCGCAGAAAAAGCCTCGGCGCGCGCCAGAGCATACTGGAAAGGCGCACTTCGCCGATGGCGATGCGCGGGATGTCTTGCACGGACAGCACATCGACCTGGTTGCCGAGCGCCTCAAGGCCGGTTTTTAGGCGCACCCCAACGCGCGAGATGCCGCTCATAATCGGCGGTGCCTCCGAAATGATCATCAAGATTTTGTGCATATACCACCAACGACAGCGATCGCCAGGGAGCGATCGCACCGTCGATCGCGGAGCATTGGCCTCGTGCAACGTGTGCAAAAATGGAGGCGCATCCTGTCCAGATGCGATCGAGCCATCTGGACGGGACAACCATAACATACGGCTCACCGGCTGATGAGATGCGATAGTACCGATAAGCCAGGGAAATTCGGCCCTGAAATACGCCAGCGGGGTCGCCAGGACGGCGACCCCGCTGGCCGATACTGCGCGAGCAGCTCAGCGCTTGCTGTCCGTGATCGCGGTCGCATACGTGGCGACGGTAACCCCGCCGCTACGGTCGTACAGATTCGCCTCGTGCGCCCACATCATCCCTTGCAGGCCGCAGCTCTGCATTTGCCGAACCGCCGCCCGCAACATATTCGGGCCATACGTATTGGTGTCGCCGCGTCCCGGATTCTCACCGTTCTTCGCCAAGCCATGCCGGGTGGCGTTGTAGCTGATCCAGCGCGCCGCCGACCAGGAGTCGACCTGCGAATCATCCTCACGGACGGTTTGATCAGCGCTGGCGCAGCTATCGTCCCCGCCGGAGCCATCCGCGAGCGACGAGATGTAGATGACGACCCGTTCCCGCGTGGTCAAGTCGGCGATCACTTTGTTCCACACCGCCGCCCGGCCCATCGTGTGGTTGTCGTCGCCGACGCCGTTGAGGTGGTTGGCGATCGCGGCGCGATACTCGTCCGGGCGGCTCCCCAGTCCGGGTAGGAGTACCTGCTCATCGCCCGCGAAGCCGAGCTGCCGATAGACGCCGAGTTGCCAGTTGATCCCATCGACCATCGCCCCGAGATACCAGTCGTACCAGCGCTGCACCTGCGCGGCGGTGAAAGATTGTCCCTGATACGTGGTCTGGCCGGGGTGCCAACCCGGATACGGATTGGCCGCGATCGTCGCCGGACGCCCCGCGCCGCGCTGAGCATTCGCATCGAACGCCCAGTAGCTATTGGTACCGCCCCCCGCATCCGCGCCCGGATACAGCGCCTCGGTCAGCCCGCCCGACCCGATGCGGACAGCGACGAAGTTGTTGAGGCCGAGATCCTGATTCACGCGGGTGACATAGGCCGCCGCGCGCTGACGCAGCACCGCGTTGAAGGTCAGGTTCACCGGACCGGCGGCCCGACCGTCCTGATCGATATAGCGGCTATCCGGATAGTTATACACCCAGCTCGGTGGATACTGGAGCCCCACGCCGAGCACGACCTGGAGTCCGGTGGCCTGAAATGTCTTCAACTTCTGCGCGGCGGCGGCGGCGTAGCCGGCGTCGAAGACCCCATCGTTCGGCTCGTAGAGATCCCAGCCCAGTTCGAGGTGGACGACGCGCACGCCTGCGGCGTAGAGCTGCGTCGCATTCTTATCGTCGCTCAGGAGGGTGCCGAAGGTATACGGTGTCGTGGCGCTCGGGCGTGGTGCCGGGGTTGTCACCGGCGGGACAACGGGGGGCGTTGAGGGAGTCACGGCGGGCGTGGCGCTCGGTGTGGTCGGGGACGAGCCGCCGCGCGTCAACTTGAGTGCCCCCCACAATGTCTCGGCATACCAGCCGCGCGAGGCCACGATGGCGGCACCCAGCTCGCCACCGGGCGCGGCCTGCGGCACGCCGCCAACGTAGTGCTGATAGGTCCCAACATCGGCGCGATGGTCGCTGGCGACATCGGGATAGGGGTTTGTGCTCGCGCTCTGAGCCAGCCACACCCCCCGCGCGACCATCGCCCGGCTGATGAAGCTGAGTGCTTGCTGCCGGGTCAGTGCCCCTGTGGGTTGGAAGGTGCCATCGGTGAACCCGCGGGCAATGCCGCGATCGGCCAGGAGGCGGACCGCCCTCCAGCTCTCGTCATCGGTAGGACCCTGGTCGGTGAAGTTCTGCTGCGGCCGCTGATCGGCGAATTGCATGGCCCGCACGATCGTCACCGCCGCCTGAGCACGCAGGATCGGATCTGTCGGGCCGAAGCGGCCATCGGCGTAGCCGTGGATGACACCGCCTGCCGCGAGCTGTTGCACCGCCTCCGCGTAACTCGCTCCCGCCGGTACGTCGGGGAACGCTATGCCCGCCGCCGCGCTGGCACCGGGGGTTAGTGGCAGGAGGAGGATGCAGAGGGCGAGCATTCGACCACACAAGCGCAGTAGATGGCCCATCGGTGCAACTTTCCGGGCACACCGCGCACTGCGCCACCGTGTACCTCGCTTCGGTAGCCGGGCTGACTCGGTGAGTCCCCTGGCTTTGCGTCCCCATCTCGCGGTGGGTTTGCTCTTCTCGGTCGAGCGTGAACGGTCGCCGCATGCATTTAAGTGTATCCGGCGGGGATGGTTACACCATCCCTCAATATTCCTATCCGGTCGCCCCGATGGTCCTATACTCCCGCGAGCGCGAGCCGGTGCGGTGCTGGTACGAGTAGGGGGATGCAGTACCGCACAACGTACCGATGACCATGCCCGCAGCGGTGTGTCGGGTTGCTGCCGGAAACGCGGTCGCCCGCGTCGCGCTCACGCACTATCGCGCAGTACGGTGCTCGTCCGGCCCGGCTCGGCTCGTTTGCGACCGGCCATCCCGGGCGACAATGCGGCCACACACCGCGATGTTCCGGCGCGGTCGGTCGTGCTATAGTGCTCGCCACGAGGAGGAAAGCGGGTACGAATATGAAGGGGTAGCGATGGCAGGGCGAGATCCGGCGATCTCGATCGGGATGCCCGTCTACAACGGTGCCGCGTATCTCGCGGCGGCGCTCGATGCGGTCCTGGCGCAGACCTTTCAGGATTGGGAATTGCTCCTGCGCGACAACGCCTCGACCGATGGGACCGCCGCGATCTGCCAGGACTATGCCGCGCGCGACCCGCGCATCCGCTACGAGCGCGCCGCCGTGAATGAAGGGGCGGCGCGGAATCACAATCGGACGTTCGCCCTGGCGCGCGCACCGTATTTCAAGTGGTGGGCGGCGGACGATCTCTGCGCGCCGACGTTCCTGGAACGGTGCGCCGCCACGCTCGATACTCACCCCGATGCGGCGGTGGCCTATCCGCTCGCCGAGCGCATCGACGCGCAGGGCGTGGTGCTCCATCGGCTTGAACAGTATCTCGCACATGGGCGCTGGCCCGTATCCCCCGCCGGACAATTCCGTATGCTGGCGGAAGAGTTCATGTACAGCGGCGGGGCGACCGCCTCGCTGTATTTCTACGGCCTGATACGGGCGGAGGCGCTGCGCCGTACCCGGCTCAATGGCCCGTACATCGCCTCCGACTGGATCCTCGATCTCGAACTGACGCTGTTGGGCCGTTTCATCGAGATCCCGGAGTACCTGATGCAACTCCGCGAGCACCCCGGTTCCTCGTCGATGGGCGTGAATCGCCTGCGCTACGACCGCGTCCAGGCGGTGTTCGATCCGCGCGTCCGCGGGCAATTCCGCGTGTTCCTCTCGCGGGCGCGGCGTTATCCCGAGCATGTGGTGGTTGTGGCGCGCTCGGCATTGCCGCTCCGCCAGAAAGTTCCCCTGCTGGCGTATGCCTCGGCAACGGTGCTGCGCCGTGTGGGTCGTAATATCCGCCATCTCTGGTGCCGCGTCGGGCGAGCCGCTGCCCGCTGAGCGCGTTTAGCGCCCGCTGTAGCGCGCGATCGCGGCGGCGTAATCGGCGGCGGTGATCCCGCTGGCGGGATCGTACAGCTCCGTTTCGTGTGCCCAATAGAAGCCTTCCCACTCGCCCGCGACCATCTGCGCTAAGGCGCTGTCGAGCATGGCGAGGCCATAGTCCTTGCTATCAATGCGCCCCGGATTCTCGCCACATTTTCGCAGGCCGTAGCGATCGGCGTTGTAGCCCAACCAGCGCGCCGCGCTCCAGTGCTCGATGCGCGCGTCGTCCCGCTGGACGACGCGGTCGGCGGCGGTGGCGACATCGTCGTCGCCGCTGCCATCCGCCACCGAGGAACAGTACACGACGAGGCCGGGGAGATCGTGCAGACGCTCGACCAGGAGATGCCAGGCGGCCCCGCGCGCGGTGGTGTGGCGCTCCGCCGAACCGGCGAAGCGGGCAGCGACCTCAGCGGCAAGTTGCCCGGGGCGCGTGCCGACACCGGGCATCAGCAATTCCACCCGCCCGGCGTAGCCCAAGGCACGGCCTTGTTCCGCCTGCCAGCGCGCCGCATCGGCCAGCGCATCCAGATACCAGTCATACCATTGGCGTGTCTGCGCCGTGGTGATCGTGGCCTGACCGGGGTGCCAGCCGGGGAAGGGACAGGGCGCGACGGAGGTGGCGCGTCCGGCCCCACCTTGTGCGCCGGTATCGTAGGCCCAGTAGCAGTTTTGCCCCCGACTATCGGGGTAGAGGAGTTCGATGTTCCCGCCTGCGCCGATGCGGATAGCATCGAACGTATTGAGATCGAGATCGCGATGGATGCGGGCGAGGTACTCGGCAGCGCGCTCGCGAACCGCCCGGGCGAAGACAAGGTTCAATTCGTCGGCCTGTTGGCCTGTTTGGTCCACATACCGCCCGCCGGGCAAGGCGAGTGCCCAGTCAGGCGGGTATTGCAGCCCCGGCCCGAGTGTGACGCGCAGGCCGAACTCCCGCCAGCGCTGGATCTTCGCGCGCACCGCCGCCGCATAGGTCGCCGAGTAGCGCCCCGGTTGTGGTTCGTACAGATCCCAACCGAGCTCGAGGTGGACCCGGCGCACCCCTTTGGCGTAGAGATCCGGCGCGCGGCGCGGATCGCTCAACAGCGTCCCAAAGGTGTAGCGCCCGCGTGGCGGGGTGCGGGCGGTATTGAAGCCGGAGAAGGTGCCGGTGGTATCGCCCGCGAGCCCCAACGCATTCCCGACGCGCAGGACGATCAACGAAGCCAGGACCACGACTACGCGCAAGAGATTCCGCCGGGTGGTCCATATTTCGCCATCAGGCGACGTTTCCCAGGAGATGGTGTCGGTGTCGCGGTCGTGGCGCAGGCGGAGCAAGCGGTGGTCCGTGGGGTCGTAGGCGCAAGCGTGCTCGGAGGCGCTGCCGTCAACGACCTGTCGCATGATCAGCCGGGTCGCGCTCTGGATCACGAAATCGTAGCGATCGCCGACAGCGCCGGTGAGCGACTCCACATGGAGGCCGATCTCCGCGCCACGGGCGGCGGGTGCGCGCGCTACCGCGACCATCACCGCCCGCCCGCGCAGATCCCAGCCCCCCGCGCGCGCGGTCTGATAGCCACCGCTGGCCCCATGTATTGCGGCGGGGGTGATGGCGAGCGCGCCGCGCCCTTCGATCACCGCCGCATGATGTGCATGAAGCCCCCAGCGCCGATCGCGCTGCTCGTCGTCGAAGGGGTCGGCGAAAGCGGCGTAGCGGATCGGCGTGACGGCGGATGATGGCCGATCGCTGATGGTCGAATACATACAATCTCGATACTGTGCGCCACCCCTCGCCGGGTCATTCCGAGCGTATTGTACCGCTGGTCACGCTTTCTGCCGACTTGAGACGCTCGTCGCCCGGTTGCCTGGCGATCCCTGGCAAGATGCTTGCGAGAGAGCCGGGTGTACGGATGATCCGGGATGGGTCCTTGCCTGGGGTGTTGATGCACGTCACAGTGCAGGAGCAGCGTGAGCTGCCTGCAACGCGGAACGCCCCTGCGAGTATGGTCGCGGGCGAGCATCAGCACGAGCATGAAACGCCGGTCTCGGCGTCGGGACACGGCGCGCTCGTGCGCCTGCTCGGGCTGTGCCGCGGGGCGGTCTGTCTGATCTTTGCCGGTGGCCTCGGGCTCGCGCTGCCGTGGGTGATCCGTGGGCTGATCGATAACGCGCTCGGCACCGGCGCGGGCACGGCGATCTGGCCGCCGCTGGTGGCGCTGGTGGTCATCGCGATCGCGCAGGCGGGCTTCACCTTTGGGCAAAGCCTCCTGCTCGCCTATGCGGGCGAGAAGCTGGTCGCCGATCTCCGCGCCCGCCTCTATCGGCACCTGCAAAGCCTCTCGGTCGGCTTCTTCGATGGGCGGCGGGTGGGGGAACTCCTCTCGCGTCTGACCAATGATGTCGCCGCGATTCAGCAGACGATCACCTCCGGGATCCTCAATTCCCTGCAACAGATCATTCTCCTCGTCGGCGCGGCGGCGCTGCTCTTCATCACCGAATGGCGACTCGCGGCGGTCGCCCTGCTGACCGTGCCGCCGATCGTGATCGCGAGCGCCGTCTTCGGTCGGCGGCTACAACGCCTGACCGTCGAGACCCAGGCCGAACTCGGCGCGGCGACGACGATGCTCGAAGAGACGATCGCCGGGGCGCGCACCGTGCGCGCCTTCGGGCGCGAGGAGTACGAGATCGGGCGCTACGACCACGGCGTGCGCCGCACCTTCGACGCGGCGATGCGGCGGGCGCGGTTGCGGGCGGGCTTCGTGCCCTTCATCACCCTCTGCGCCTTGCTCGGGGTGATCGGGGTGCTGGTACTCGGGGCGTGGCAGGTGGGACGGGGGACGCTGACGCCGGGCGCGCTCGTCTCCGCGATCCTCTACATCACCCTGATGGCGACGGCGGTCGGCGGCCTGACCGGCGTCTACGCGCAGTTGCGCGAGGCGAGCGGCGCGGCGGAGCGCCTCTTCGAACTCTTGGACACGAGCAGCGAGATCACCGACACCCCGGATGCGCGCCCCCTACCCGCCACCCTGCAAGGCGCGGTGCGCTTCGACGGCCTCACCTTCCGTTACGGCAAGCGCCCCGAGGCGCGCGCGGTCCTCCGCAGTCTCTCGCTGACGATCGCGCCGGGCGAGCGCGTGGCGATCGTCGGGCCGAGCGGGGCCGGCAAGTCAACGCTCGTGAACTTGCTGCTCCGCTTCTACGACCCGGTCGGCGGTGCGGTGACCCTCGACGGCCACGATCTGCGCGAGGTGACCCTCAACTCGCTCCGCGACGCGCTCGGCGTGGTGCCGCAGGAGCCGGTCCTTTTCGGCGGCACGGTGGCGGAGAATATCGCCTACGGTCGTCAGGAGGCGACCCGCGAGGAGATCGAGACGGCGGTGCGGCAGGCGAATGCCCACGACTTCGTCCGCGAGCTTCCCGAGGGGTATGACACGATCGTCGGCGAGCGCGGCGCGCGCCTCTCGGGCGGGCAGCGCCAGCGGCTCGCGATCGCCCGGGCGATCCTCAAAGACCCGCGCGTCCTGATCCTCGATGAGGCGACCTCGTCGCTCGACAATACCTCCGAGGCGATCGTGCAGGAAGCGTTGGGACGGTTGATGGTCGGCCGCACCACGATCCTGATCGCGCACCGCCTCACCACGATCGAGGGGGCCGACCGGATCGTGGTCCTCGATGACGGGCGAATCGTCGAGGAGGGGACGCATGCCGAGTTGCTGACGCATGATGGCGTCTACCGGCGGTTGCACGACAGCGCCCACGCCGGAACCGAACCGGCGCTCGCCGCAGGCTAGCGCCGATGCCGGGCGGCGCTCGCAGACGAAGCGAAGATGGCGGGGCGTATGACATGGCCCCGCCATCGCGCTTCTCGGCGTTCGGCGCGGGAAAGGGGAGCAAGGATGCTGATCGAGACCAAGCGCCTGGTGCTGCGCGAGTTCGTCGCGGACGATTGGCCGAGCGTGCTGGCCTATCAGTCGGACCCGCGCTATCTCCGCTACTACGAGTGGACCGGACGCACCCAAGATGCGGTGCGCGCCTTTATCGGCATGTTCATCGGCTGGCAGGGCGAACGGCCGCGCACCAGGTTTCAGCTGGCGATCGAGACGCGGGCGGAAGGCCACCTGATCGGCAATTGCGGCGTGCGCCTCACCGCGCCGGGATCGCGCGTGGCCGATATCGGCTACGAACTCGCGCCGGACGAGTGGGGGCGTGGCTATGCGACCGAGGCGGCGCGCGCCATCGTCGCGTTCGGCTTCGAGACGCTCGGCCTGCACCGGATCGCGGCGACCTGCGTGGCCGACAACGCCGCCTCGGCGCACGTCCTGGAGCAGCTCGGCCTCCGGCGCGAGGGGCATCTGCGGGAGGTTGCCCGCTACAAGGGGCGATGGTGGGACGAATTACTCTATGGCATACTCGAAGATGAGTGGCGGGCGCGGCGCTGAGTCGTCCCTGTTTGGCGTGGCACCTGACCGGCGCGGCGCTATGCCTTGTACCAAATTGATGTAAATCGGTATCGAAAATCGTGAGATGAGGGGAAGATGGTGCAGACGCACCCGTTTCGTTTCGGGGTGCGGGCGGCGGGGATGGGCTCGCGCGACGAGTGGGTCGCCCGCGCCTATCGCGCGGAGTCGCTCGGCTACGACACCTGGCTGATCGCCGACCACTTCGGGGCGCAGTTCGCGCCGGTCCCGGCCCTCGCAGCGGCGGCGGAGGCGACCGTCTCCCTCCGCATCGGCTCGTTCGTCTTCGCGAACGACTACCGCCACCCGCTCATGCTGGCGAAGGAGTCCGCGACCCTCGATGTCCTGTCCGGTGGGCGCTTCGAGCTGGGCTTGGGCGCGGGGTGGTTGCGCGAGGAGTATGACGCCGCCGGGTTGCCATTCAGGTCGCCCGGCGTGCGGATCGATCGCCTTGCGGAGGCGTTGCCGATCATCAAGGGCTTTTTCGGCGGCGAGCCGGTCCACTTCACCGGGCAACACTACCGGGTGAGCGGCATCGTCGGCACGCCATTGCCGATCCAGCGCCCGCACCCCCCGATCCTGATCGGCGGCGGCGGTCCGCGCCTCCTCACGCTCGCCGCGCGCGAGGCGACGATCGTGGGACTCAACCCGCGCGCGACCCCCGCTGGCGGGCTGGACCGCACCGATATCGTCGCCGCGTCGGTCGCGCGCAAAGCGACCCTCGTGCGCGAGGCGGCGGGGCTGCGCTGGGAAGACCTGGAAGTGAACCTCGCGCTCCTTGGTGGCGCGGTCACCGACGATCCGCGCGAGGCGGCGGCGGGGGTCATGGAACGGAGCGGCGCGGACGAGGCGACGGTGTTGGCGTCGCCGCACACCCTCTTCGGCTCGCTCGACACGCTGGCCGATCGCGCGCGCGACTATCGGGAGCGCTGGGGGATCTCCTACTTCACCGTGCCGGAGCGCGACATGAACGCGCTCGCGCCGCTGGTCGCGCGGTTGCGGGGGCAATGAGGCGCTGGGGTCCAATAGGAGCAAAGAATATAGTGGGGCGGGGGC
>JAABUU010001810.1_pt1 | contig 33331 bp, 28 predicted proteins | sample 5559301 | NCBI WGS metagenome assembly JAABUU01 (sample SAMN10711884, study PRJNA513360) | rock metagenome | isolation source: Antarctica rocks | place: Antarctica: Victoria Land, Richard Nunatak white
TCATGGTCGCCGTCAGCGGCCTCCCACGCTTCTCGCACCGAGCGCCCGGTAATTCGCCATGTGCGCTGGGAGGGTTGACCGAGCCGCGTCTTGCCGCGCAATTCTTTGAGACCTTGTAGTCGGTCCAGCAGCGTAGGGAGGTCGGAACCGTCCTGACCCATCTCCCTAGTGTCGCGGGTTGTAAGTCTTTTTCCTGTGGGGTGAGGATTTGGCGTGGGCGATGATCTCGTCGGCGCCCTTGGTCCAGGTGAACGGGTGGGCGCGCTCGTTCCAGCCGTCGAGGTAGACCCCGATTGCGCTCTCGAGGTCTTTGACGCTGTGGAAGGTGCCGCGGCGGATCGCCTGGCGGGTGATGATTCCGAAGAAGATCTCCACCATGTTCAGCCAGCTCCCGCTGGTAGGGGTGAAGTGCATGTGCACGCGGGGGTGCTTGGCCAGCCACGCTTGGACGTTGGGGTGCTTGTGGGTGGCGTAGTTGTCGCAGACCACGTGCAACTCAACCCGGGGGTAGGCGCGGGCGACCTGCTTGAGGAAGGCCAGGAACTCGACGTTGGTGTGGCGTTGGAAGCAGCGGTCGGTGACCAGCCCGGTGGCGACCTCCAGGGCGGCGAACAAGGTGGTCGTGCCGTTCCTCTTGTAGTCGTGAGTCTGTTTCTCGGGCAACCCAGGTCGGATCGGCAGGATCGGGGCGGTGCGGTCGAGCGCCTGGATCTGGGTCTTCTCATCGATACAGACCACGACCGCCTTCTCGGGAGGATCCAGATACAGCCCGACGACGTCGCGGATCTTGGCCTCCAGCTCCGGGTCGGTGCTGAACTTGAACGTCTCGACCTTCCACGGTTGCAGGCCCCACCGCCGCCAGATCCGGGCCACGCTCGCGAAGCTGATATCCAGGTGCTCGCCTAGCAGCCGCGCCGACCAGTGCGTCACCCCCAGCGATGCCGGCGGCGCCACCAGCGTCGCCGCGACGACCGCGCTCTGGTCGTGCACCACCGGTCGGCCCGAGCGGGGCAAGTCACCCAACGCGTCGAGGCCGCCGCCGGCGTACCGTGCCCGCCAGGACCTGACCGTCGGCAGGCTCACCCCCACCAGGGCGGCGATTTCAACGTTGCTGCGCCCCTCCGCGGCGAGCAGCACGATCCGGGCCCGCTGCGCCGACCCCGCCGAAATCGACGACGCCCGCGTCCACTCCCGAAGCACTCTCTCGTCCCCGACCCGCAACTCCAATGGCTCTACTCGCGACATAGACCATGATCTCAAATCCTCACCAGAAAGTCACTTACGACACGCGACACTAGAGCCAGCCGCGGCGTCGGAACACGGCATACAGGCCCGCGGCGAGCACCACGATGACGACCGACGTCGCGATGAGCCCGGACGGCTTGCCGAAGCCGGGGTAGGGCACGTTCTGCCCGAACCAGCCGGTCACCGCGGTGGGCACGGCAATGATGGCGGCCCAGCCGGTGAGCTTCTTCATCACCTGGTGTTGAGCCGGGCGTCCTGGAGCGACAGGGTCGTCTCGAACACGGTGGTCACCATGTCCCGCAACGACTCCGTCCACTCCGAGGCCCGTAGGACGTGGTCGTAGAGGTCGGAGTACCACCCGTCGAGCTCGGTGCCTTCTCGTCCCAGCTCGGTCCGGTGACGCAGCACCGAGTTGACCACCTCGCGCATCGGCAGCACGACCCGGCGCAGCTCGACGAGCTCCTTGCGGACCCGGTAGGTGCGTTGCTGGGTCTCGTGCGTGCTCGCCTGTTCGTCGAAGAGGCCGTCCTCGAGCGACTCGATGGCGTCGTCGAGTTGCTGGATCGTCTCGAAGTGTCCGTCCACGATGACGTCGAGCAAGCCATGAAGGAGCGCTCCGGGCCCGAGGGCGAGAAGGTCCGAGTTCTCGTCCCACCGCTCCAGCACGGTGTCCATGTCGAAACCGTCGTGGTGGCGCACGGTGACCACACCGCGGGGCAGGACGAACGCCGACACCCGGGTGACGCGCAGCCGCGACTGCAGCTCTCCGGTGCCGTCGCTCGACAGGCTCGTTGCGTATGCCGTGACAAAGGTGTGCGTCTTGTGCCGGGTGGCCTTGGGTCGCTCGCCGTGGGCGATGGCGTCCTCCACGGCGTGCCGGTCGAGGCACAGCTCCCCGGCGAGGTCCTTCAGCGTCGCGCTGTCCGGGTCGCACAGGTCGACCCACACGAGCGCGCCCTCCTCGTCGAGGAGGTCGGAGAGTTGTTCGAGGGGGAAGTCCTCCTGCTTCAGTGTGCCGTCCCGCCACAGGCGGGTGCGCACAGCGCTGGTCGTCACCATTGCAGTGTGCCCTGCCCGGCTGGGTATCCCTCGACGTGCCGGGCGAGCGACCGGCGTGCCGTCCGGCGTCGCTACGATCGATGCGTGACGACTACGCTGGCGACGCCGACCCACCCGCTCGTGTCGAAGCACGCGGAGGTGCTCGACCGGGCCCGTGCCGCGCTCGCCTCCCGCAGCTGGTTCTCGCGCTACCCCGAGTCCCCGTCGCCACGCGTCTACGGCGAGAGCGCAGCGGCTGACGGGCTCACGGCATACGAGGCGCACCTCGGGCGTGCGTATGCCGGGCTGGAGAGCCAGCCGGGCACGGGCACCTACGTGGGCAGCGAGGTCTCGCCCTACGGGCCGACTCTGGGGGTGGACTACCCCCAGCTCGACGTCGACGCGGCGGTCGCCGCCGCCGTCGACGCGATCCCCCGCTGGCGGGATGCCGGCCCGCTGGTGCGCGCCGCGGTCTGTGTCGAGATCGTCGACGAGATCAACCAGCGCTCGTTCGAGATCGCGAACGCGGTGATGCACACCTCCGGGCAGCCGTTCGTCATGTCGTTCCAGGCGGCCGGTCCGCACGCGCAGGAGCGCGCCCTCGAGGCGACCGTCGCGGGTCTCGTCGAGCAGGAGCGGATCCCGGGCTCGGTCGTCTGGGAGAAGCCGGGCCGCGACAGAACCGGCAAGGACGCACCGATCCGGATGCAGAAGGACTACCGCATCGTCCCGCGCGGGATCGGCGTCGTCATCGGCTGCAACACCTTCCCGACCTGGAACTCCTACCCCGGCCTGTTCGCCTCCCTCGTCACCGGCAACCCCGTCATCGTCAAACCCCATCCCCGGGCGGTCCTGCCTCTGGCGATCACCGTGGAGACCGCACGGAAGGTGCTGTCCGACAACGGTTTCAGCGCCGCGCTCGTCCAGCTGGCCCCCGAGGGAGACATCGAAGAGGGAGTCACAGGTCTGGCGTCCGTCCTGGCGGAGCGTCCCGAGGTCGCCATTCTCGACTACACCGGCGGGCCGGGATTCGGAAAGTGGCTGGAGCGTCAGGGCGGTGCCCTCGGCAAGCTCGTCTACACCGAGAAGGCCGGCCTCAACACCGTCGTGCTCGACTCGACCGACGACCTGCGAGGCACGCTCGGCAACCTCGCCTTCTCGCTGTCGCTGTACTCCGGTCAGATGTGCACCACTCCGCAGAACGTCTACGTTCCCGCCGACGGGATCAAGACCGACGAGGGACACCTGTCGTTCGACGAGTTCGGGGCCCGGCTCGCCGGAGCAGTCGGCCGGCTCACCGGCGACGACGCGAGGGCGGTGGAGCTCCTCGGGGCCACGGTCAACAACCAGGTGCGCACCAACGCGTCCGGTCTCTTGCGGCTTGCCGAACGCTCAGGTGGCAGCGTGGTGCTGGACTCCCGCAGAGTCAACCACCCGGCATACCCGGATGCCGTGGTGCAGGCTCCGGGTCTGATCGCGCTCGACGTCTCACGGGAGGACGCCTACACCGAGGAGTGCTTCGGCCCGGTGACGTTCCTCATCAGGACCGCGTCGACCGAGCAGTCCCTGGCGCAGTTCGCCGACACGGTCCGCGAGCACGGCGCGATGACGGCCGCCGTCTACTCCACGTCCGACGACGTGCTCGACGCGGCGCGGGACGCGGCTGCCGACGCCGGAGTCTCGTTGTCGGAGAACCTGACCGGTCCGGTGTTCGTCAACCAGACGGCCGCGTTCTCGGACTACCACGGCACCGGTGCCAACCCCGCGGCCAACTCGGCCTACGTCGACGCCGCCTTTGTCGCGAACCGGTTCCGCGTCGTGACGAGTCGTCGCCATGTCTGACGCGCTCAAGCGTCACACGGTGGCGGGTTTCCACGACGTCGGCGCGGCCGTGCCCGGGTCTGTGCCGACGGACAACCGGTGAGCGCGCCCCCGACCGTGGCTGACTTCGCGCAGCGGATCCGGTCCCGCCAGCGGGTGTTCGGTTACTGGGTCGTCCTCGACAGCCCGGTCTCGACGGAGCGCCTCGCCCGAGTCGGCTACGACTACATCTGCTTCGACGCCCAGCACGGGTTGCTGGCCTATCCGGGGGTCCTCGCCGGGCTCATGGCCGTCGACGCCGGCGGTCGGTCCGTCGGCCTGGTCCGGGTCGGGGCCAACGACCCGTTCCACATCGGTCAGGCCCTGGACGCCGGCGCCGTTGGAGTGATCGTGCCGCTGGTCAACACCGCGGACGACGCGGCGCGAGCTCTTGCGGCCGCGACGTACCCGCCCTCGGGGGTGCGCTCGTACGGCCCGATGCGATCGGGTCTGCGGGTCGGACCGGCACCGGTCGAGGCCAACCCTGCGGTCGTGACGCTGGCGATGATCGAGACGGCCGACGGTCTGGCCAACGTCGAGGAGATCTGCGCGGTGCCCGGCCTCGCCGGCATCTACGTCGGCCCCTCAGACCTGCGGATCGCCGTCGGCGGCGCCTCTGCCTGGGACGAGTCGGTCAACGACGTGTTCGACTCCGCCCTGGTCCGGATCCAGAACGCGGCGGCCAGAGCCGGTGTGGCAGCGGGCATCCACACCACCAGTGGAGCTCAGGCCGCCCGCCGCCTCGATCAGGGCTTCACCTTCGCGACGGTCTCGAGCGACCTCGACCACCTGGAGGCCGCGGCCGCCCACCACCTGGCTGCGGCGCGAGGCAATGCGTGACCTCGACGGCAACATGGCTACGAGTGCATGTTCTTGCCTGCTTGCAGAAAGGTTGTCGCAACGTGACTCAGGAAGTGTTTTGTTGGACCTAGGATTTCTCAGCGATGGCGCGGCTGTCCTCATGCGGGGGTCACAGGTTTCCATCGGTGAGGCCTGGGCGTGCGATCCTGGAGAGCGAGGCACTTCCCGCGCACCGATTCGCGCCTCGGTCGGTGTTGGCGACTGATGGTCGTCGTGGCCTTGTGCTCCGTGGCAGCGGGCCGGCCGTGTTCATCGAGATGCTTCCCCACAGCCCGGATCCGGCCCAGGATCTCCAGCGGTTGGGGCTGGATCCGGCGATGGTCTCCTCCTCGGGAACTCCGATCAACGCGCCGGGGAGCGCCGCCTCCACGCTCGGGTTCGTCGACTTCGTTCAGCACACCTCTCCACTCGACACCACGCTCATCTATCTCGAGCAACCGTGGCGTCTGGTGGGCATGGGTGACCGCGGCGTGTCCGGGATGGCGATCCTGCGAGCCGACTACATCTTCTCCTACCCCCCGTCGGCAGGTCACCCTCCCAACACCGCTGAGTGTCGAGTGTGCGTCCTCCAGTCCGCCTGGAAGTGGATCTTCGGTGCTTTCCCACCATTCATCACCTTGGTCACTGTGGTCTGCGTTGCCGTGTGCTGGAGACGCGTGTGGACGCGACGACGCGACGCGCGTCAGGCGGGCCTCGCAGTCGTCGGAGCGTTCCTTTGGGCTCAGCGCCATGGCACAGTTCTGGGTGGTGATGTTGACGGAAGGTGCTTCCGACCTGATCAAGCACATGGTGCTCGCGAACTTCATGACGGCACTGCTGATCGTGGTGACCTGCTACGGGACCGTCGTCCGGCCCCGCCGGAGCACCGCTGATCAGCACACCTTGGGGGAGCCAGCGCGGACTTCTCCGGATTCGGACACAGGCATCGGGCCGGTAACCGGGCCGCGATCCGGGTCACACTCCCTGTGACCTCCTGGCTGCGGCGGAAAAGGTCAGGCGTTGGCGCGGATCACGTCGGCGTAGAACTTCGCCGAGTCCTTGACGATCCGCGCCTGGGTGTCGTAGTCGACCCGGACCACTCCGAACCTTCGCGTGTATCCCCAGGCCCACTCGAAGTTGTCCAGCAGCGACCAGAGCTGGTAACCGCGGACGTCCGCGCCGGCGTCGATGGCGTCCATGATCGCGGCGAGGTGGGCACTGACGTAGTCGACCCGTTGCGAGTCGCGGACCTGACCGTCGGCGTCGACCGAGTCGGCGAAGGCGGCGCCGTTCTCCGTGACGAGCAGCGGCAGGTCAGGGTACGTTCTGGCCGTGCGGACGAGCAGTTCGGTCAGGCCAGCCGGGTCGACCAGCCAGCCCATCTCCGTCCGGGGGCCTAGCTCCCGGACGAAGTCGACGTCGTCGACGCCCACCCACGGGGTGTTCTCCGACCCCTGGTGACCGTCCTCGAGGTCACGCGGCGACACGCCGTCCCACTTCCGGGCCACGCTTGTCGTGTAGTAGTTGATGCCGAGCAGGTCGAGCGGCTGATGGATGTCCTTCAGGTCGCCCTCATGGACGAAGCCCCAGTCAGTGATTCTTGCCGTGTCGGCGAGAAGGTCGTCGGGGTAGGCGCCCTCAAGCTCGGGACCGAGGAACGCGCGGTTGCCGAGGGCGTCGAGCCGCCGGACGATGTCGAGGTCGTCGGCGGAGCCGGGGTCGGCGGGGTGGATGACGTGCAGGTTGTGCGTCACCGAGACCTGCGCCTCGGGCAGCTGCGCGCGGATCGCCTGGGTCGCCAGGCCGTGCGCCAGGTTGAGGTGGTGCACCGCCGCGAGCGCGTCGGCGCCGTTGGTCCGTCCGGGGGCGTGGACGCCGGAGGCGTAGCCCAGGTATGCCGCGCACCACGGCTCGTTCAGTGTCGTCCAGAGGTGGATCCGGTCGCCGAGCGTCTCGGCGACCTTCGCGGCATACCGCGTGAACGCTTGTGCGGTATCGCGGTTCGCCCAACCACCGGCATCCTCGAGCTCCTGCGGGAGGTCCCAGTGGTAGAGGGTGGCGATCGGCTTGATGCCCTTGTCGAGCAGCTCGTCGACCAGTGAGGAGTAGAAGTCCACCCCCTTCTGGTTGAAGGCTCCCGAGCCGCCCGGCTGGATCCGCGGCCACGCGATGGAGAAGCGGTAGGTCTGCAGACCCAGCTGCTTCATCAGGGCCACGTCGTCGCGGATCCGGTGGTAGTGGTCGGCGGCGACGTCCCCGTTGTCGTCGCCGACGACCTTGCCCGGAGTGTGCGAGAACGTGTCCCAGATCGACGGGGTCCGGCCGTCCTCGTCGACGGCTCCCTCGATCTGGTAGCTGGCGGTCGCGGCGCCGAAGAGGAAGCCCTTCGGGAAGATGAGGTTCGGATCGGTCATGGTTCTGGCTCCTGTTTTCTGGCGCGCGGTCGAGGGGATGACGTCAGTGGTGGACGAGCTGGTTGGTTGACCGCAGGACCTGTGGGTCGAGAAGACGTTGTGGGTCAACCTCCTTGGTGCTGCTCACGTGGAAGGTGTGGCTCTCACCCGGCAGGAGGGTGACGCCCATGTCGTCGACGACCGCGTCCGGGTCGACCTTGTCCACGAGGAGGCTGACGTCGCGCTGCAGCACCTCGGCGGTGACGCGCACGGCATACCCGGTCGTGGTCCGTTCGGCGGAGGTGGCCTTCCACGTGTCGATGAGCGCGAGCTGCCGGTCCTCGGCGAAGAACCATAGCGCCCGCTCGGCGCCGACCTCGGCGACGAGCACCTCATCGTGCCTGCCTGCCTCGCTGACGAGGGCGTCGGCGAGCTGGACGACCTCGGTGCTCCGCGGCGCAGCGGAGACGGCGACGGTGGTGACCGCGCGCTCGTGACCGCCGAAGGTGAGGCGACGCACCTCGGCGCGCCCATCCCATGCCGTGTCGGTGTCGTTGCAGACGACGAGGGCGAGCCCGCCGTCGCGTGGCTGGATGGTCAGCAGGCGTTCGGCGTAGGCGCGTCGAAGGGCGTACCACAGCGGCTTGCGCCGACCGTCGCCGTCGACGGCCGCCCATGAGGTCACCGGCCAGCAGTCGTTGAGCTGCCAGACGATGATGCCGGCACACACCGGCTGCCAGGAGCGGAAGTGTTCGATGCCGAACGTCACGGCGCGGGCCTGCTGCAGCGACGTGGCCCAGTGCCAGTCTTCCATCTCCGTCGGAAGGTCGAGGTGCGGCGCGATGCCCCTGGCCAGCTTGAGGTGGCCGTCCTCGGCCTTCTGGTGGGCGAGCATCCCCGGTGACCGGGGCCGCAGCGGCTCGTCGTGGATCGCTCGGGTCAAGGTTGCCCAGGACGGCGGCCCCTGGTAGCCGAACTCGCTGACGAACCTCGGGACGCGCGACCGGTATGCCGTGTAGTCGAGCTCGTTCCACACGTCCCAGATGTGCGTGGTCCCGTGGGAGGGGTCGTTGGGGTGGTGGCTCTCGTCGAAGGACCACGGGCTGCCCGGGGAGTAGGGCCGGGTCGGGTCGAGCTCGGCGAGAAGCCGCGGAAGGACGTCAAGGTAGTAGCGCTTGCCCCAGCTGAGGCTCCCGAGCTGCTCGGCCCAGTGCCAGTCGACGTGTCCCCAGAGGTTCTCGTTGTTCCCGTTCCAGATGACGAGGCTCGGGTGGGAGCTGAGCCGGCTGATCGCCTCGGTCGCCTCGGCGGCGACCTCGTCGCCCAGCGGCGGTTCCTCTGTGTAGGCGGCACAGGCGAAGAGGAAGTCCTGCCAGACCAGGATGCCGAGCTCGTCGCAGAGGTCGTAGAAGTCCTCCGACTCGTAGATGCCGCCACCCCAGACGCGCAGGAGGTTCATCCCGGCGTCAGCGGCGTTGCCGATGCTGCGGGCGTAGCGGGCCGGGTCGACGCGACTCGGAAAGCAGTCGTCAGGGATCCAGTTCGCGCCCTTGACGAGGATCGGCCGGGCGTTGACGAGCAGAGTGAAGGCAGTGCCGTGCTCGTCGGGGCTCGTGTCGAGCGCGACGCTCCGGAAGCCGATGCGGCGCTCGCGGCGGTCGAGCTGCTCGTCACCGTGGACGAGGGTGACGAGCAGGTCATGGAGCGGCTGGTCGCCGTGACCGCGCGGCCACCAGAGGGCGACGCCCGGGACCTCGAAAGTGACGACGGCCTCGGCCCGTTGGACCGAGACCTCAGCGCTCACGCCGCCCACCTCTGCACGCAGCCGCAGGGTCGCGTCCCCGGACGCGGTCGGAGCGCGGACGACGTCGACGTGCACCTCGACTCGCCCGATGTCGCCCTCGACGGTCACGAGGGTCCGGACGTCGCCCAGCCGCGCGGTGTGCCAACGGTGGACATGGACCGGCCGCCAGATCCCGGCGGTGACGAGGTCGGGACCCCAGTCCCACCCGAAGTTGCACGCCATCTTGCGGATCGCGTTGAAGGGATGGACGTTGGTGTGCACCCGTGGACCCTGCTCGAGGCTGGCCTGCTCCGCCGCATCCAGCTGGGCGGCGAACTCGACGACGAGGTCGTTGCCCTCGGCCCTGACGAGCGACGTGATGTCGAAGCGGTGCGTCCGGTGCATGTTCCGGGGGGAGCCCAGCCGCTGCCCGCTGACGGCCACCTCACAGACGGTGTCGAGGCCGTCGAAGACCAGCTCGATGCGCTCACCGCCCACGGGAGGGGGCTGCAGGACCGTCGTCGCATAGCGCCAAGGGGTGCGACCGATCCACGCCAACACCGCCTCGTTCTCGTCCAGGTAGGGGTCCGGGATGAGGCGGGCGTCGAGGAGGTCAGTGTGGACGCAGCCCGGGACGGTTGCCGTCACGGTGACGCCGGACAACTCAGGCGGGACCTCGCCGCCCTTGGCCGACAGCGTCCACGGCTGGGACAGTGAGGCTCTCACTTCACTGCTCCCGCGGTGACGCCGGCCACAAAGTGGCGCTGCGCCAGGAGGAACCCGACGACGACGGGGACGCTGACGACGAGCGAGGCCGCCATGATCTGGTTCCAGTAGACGTTCGTCTGGGTGGAGTACTCCCGCAACCCGACGGCGAGGGTGCGGTTGACGTCCGTGGTCATGACCGAGGCGAAGAGGACTTCGCCCCACGACGTCATGAACGAGTAGATGAGCACGGCGATCACCCCGGGCCGGGCCGCCGGGAGAACGACCCGCCACAGCGCGCCCATCGGGCCGCACCCGTCGACCATCGCCGCCTCGTCGAGCTCGCGCGGGATGCTGTCGAAGTAGCCGACGAGCATCCAGATCGAGAACGGCAGGGTGAAGGTCAGGTAGGTGAGGATCAGACCGAGTCGGGAACCGACGAGCTGCAGACCGGTCGAGGCGTTGATGTTGACGAAGATGAGGAAGAGCGGCAGGAGGAACAGCACGCCCGGGAACATCTGCGTCGAGAGGACCGTCGTCGTGAACGCGGTCCGGCCGCGGAAGGTGAAGCGGGACACCGCGAAACCGGCGAGGACGGCGAGGATGACACTCGCCACGCAGGCGACGGTGGCGACGACGATGCTGTTGACGAAGTAGCGTGCCAGCGGCACGGTCGTCCACATGTCGACGAACGGCTCGGTCGTGAGCGTCGATGGCCACCAGGTGAAGGTCCCCTGCACGTCGCGAAGGGGTTTGAGCGACGAGGTGACCATCGCGTAGAGCGGCACGCTGGTGAACACGCCGAACAGGACGAGGACGACGGCGCGATAGACTTGGAAGCCCCGGGTGTTACGCACAACGCGACCTCCTGTTCGTGACGAGAAGATACCCCGCGGTGACGACGAGAAGAAAGAGCAGGAGCAGCACCGACATCGCGGCCCCGCTGCCGAAGTTCCAGGTCAGGAACGACGCGTTGTAGATGTGGAACGAGATGAGGTCACCGGCCGGGGGCTGCGCGGTGCCGAACAGGACGTAGGGGGTGTTGAAGTCGCTGAACGTCCAGAGGAAGAGCACGAGGACGAGGACGAGGTTGACCGGGCGCAGTGACGGCAGGGTGATGTGCCGCCACTGGCGGACGTTGTTCGCACCGTCGACGGACGCTGCCTCATAGAGGTCGGTGGGAATGCTCTGCAGGCCAGCCATGAGGGTGAGGAAGGCGAAGGGCCAGAGGCGCCACACGGCGACGGTGACGACGGACGCGAACGCGTTTCCGCCGATCAGCCAGAACGGCCGCTCTGTCATGGCACCGACATCCTCGACGAGGACGTGGTTCACGAGCCCGGTGTCGCGCTGCAGCATGAAGTTCCACGTGAGGATGCCGGCGTAGGCCGGTAGCGCGTAGGGAACGAGGAAGAGCGTCCGCACCAGTCCCCGACCGCGGAACGGCTGCTGGAGGGCCACCGCCACCGCCATCCCGAGGGCCCAGGAGGAGAGAACCGCCAGCAGCGAGAACCCCAGGGTCACGAGGAAGGACCTCAGCAGACCCTGGCCGATGCTCGAGTTGACGTCGATCGCGACCTTGTAGTTGCTCAGACCGGCGTAGGGCGCCTCGGACCAGTTGGAGATAAAGAACTTGGTCAGCTTGACGAAGCTCATCCAGATGCCGACCAGCATCGGGAGGATGTGGATCAGCAGCTCCATCAGCACGGCCGGGGCGAGGAGCAGGTAGGGCAGAGACCGGTTCCGCCGGTTCGACGGACGCCGGTGCCACCTGGTGCGGCCGGCCACCACCGTCCGGGCCGACGCCGGGGTGAGCGGTCGAGCGGTGGAAGCCGACACGGCATACCCCTTCATGCTTGGGCTGGTGCCCGGCCCGGTCGGAGCCTGGCCACCAGCGTCCAGTCCCGTCCGGTCAGCCGACGGTGGCGCTCACCTGGTCCTCGGCGTCCTTGAGCGCCTTCTTGACCTCGTCCGCGGACACGGTGCCGCCGGTGGCAATCTTGGCGAACATGCCGTTCATGGCCTTGCCGACGGTGCTCTCGAACTGGTCCTCGGCCGGCACGAGAGGCAGGGGCTTGGACTGGTTCGCGTAGATCTCCTGGAAGGTCTTCGCCTCCTCCGCGTTGTCCGTAAAGGCCGGCTTCGCGTCCTTGAGGACAGGGAGTGAGGAGAACGGCTTGCCGAGCGAGGACTGGGTCGCCTCGGAGGTCATGAACTTGACGAACTGCAGCGCGGCGTCCTTGTTCTTCGTGTTCTTGAAGATCGACAGGTTGATGCCGGCGATGAAGCTCGCGATCTTCTGGCTCCCCGCGGGGGCGGGGAAGGGGACGACGCCGTACTCGTCGCTCTTCATGCCGTTCGACACGATCGAGTTGTCGGCGTTGTTCTGGCTGAGGATCATCGCGACCTTCTTCGACGCGAAGTCGTTGACGGCCTTGGTGCCGTTGTCGTACTGCGCGTTCGAAGTGTTGACGACCCTGTCCTTCTGCATGAGGTCGAGATATCTGAGGACGCCCTGGACGTTCGCGTCGCTCGTGAACGTCGGCTTGCCGCCCTTGTCGAACCAGTTGGCGCCGTTCTGCGAGCCGTTGATGAAGGCGAAGTGGACGTTCTCGGTGTAGCTGCCTGCGGCCAGGGCGAAGCCGTAGGTCTTCCTGGCCGGGTCGGTGAGCTTCTGGGCAGCCGAGACCATGTCCTCCCAGGTCGTCGGCGGGTTGATGCCGGCGTCCTTGAGCATCGCCTTGTTGTAGTAGAGCCCGTACGCCAGGCCGTAGAGCGGCACGGACGTCACGTCCTGGCCCGTGGCGCCACCGGTGTCGAGGGCGACCTTGACGAACTTGTCCTTGCCGCCGATCGCCGTCATCGCCGCCTGGTCGTAGGGCAGAAACGCCTTCGTGGCCTGGAGCGATGCCGCCCAGGTGTTGCCGATGTTGAGGACGTCGGGGCCGGAGCCGGAGGTGATCGCCGTCTGGATCCGCGTTTGCAGGTCGTTCCACCCGATGACCTCGAGGTTGACCTTGATGCCCGTCTGCTGGGTGAACTTCTCCAGCTCCGGGGTCAGCACCTGCTTGTCGTTGTCGAGGCTCGTGCCCTGGTTGCTGGCCCAGTAGGTGAGGGTCGAGCCCGCACCTGCACCGGCACTGCCGCCACCGGCGGTGCCACTGCTTCCGCCGCTGCTGCAGGCTACGGCGCCGAGTGCGACAGCGGGGATGGTCAGAGCGCCGATGAGTGAACGCAGTCTCACGTCAGACTCCCTTGTCCGATGAGGCCTCCGACGGCTGGGGTCGTGCATCGGCCGGAAGCGGGGTGGTCCCGAGTATGACCTACCGGTCAAGGAGGGGAACCTAACCGGTTAAGTCTGTGACCACTTCGTGACCTTGTCGGTGCCCGGGACCACGCCCGGTATGCCGGGAGCGCACCGACCGCTGGCCGCTCACCGAGGCGCCGGGCCCGTCGAGTCACGGATGAGAAGGGTGCCCACCGGCGAGACGCGGTGCGGGTCGCCGCCGCCCTCGATGAGCTGGAAGAGCAGGTCCGTGGCCAGCCTGGCCTTCTCCATGAGCCCGTGGTCCATTGCGGTCAGCCGGGGCCGGGCGACGTCGCAGAGGACCGAGTCGTCCCAGGCAATGATCGACAGGTCTCGAGGAACGTCGACGCCGAGGTCGATCGCCATCCGCAGCGCGGCCGTCGCCATGATGTCGTTGCCGACGATCAGGGCTGTCGGCCGCAACCTCTGCACCAGGCTGAGCAGCTGCTCCGTCCGACCGGCACCGGAGTCGTACTCGTAGGTGCCCTCGACGTGCTTCATCCGCATCCCGCGGCGTTTGCCCTCACCGGCCAGCAGGTCGGCCCGCACGCGTTCGTGGATGTAGCTCATGGGTCCACTGACATGCGCAACTCTCTTGTGACCCAACGTATGCAGGTGGTCGAGGAGCACGGTCACCGTCTCGAGCTCCGGCGTGATGAGCCGCCCAATGGTGTCGTCGAGGTCACGCGAGGTGACCATGACGCAGGGCATTCCCATCGACTCGAGCAGGGGGATCCTGGGGTCGTCATCATGCTCGTCGTAGAGCAGGAACCCGTCGACCCGACCCTGGCGCGCCCAGCGGCGGTAGACGTCCAGGTCTTCGCCGTTCTCTCCGGTGAGCCGCAGCAGGAGCGATCCGTCAGCCTCGTTGAGATACTGCTCCACGCCGAAGAGGGTCCGCATGTAGAAGCCCTCCGCCGTGATCACCTTGGGGTCACGGGCGATGACGATGCCGATCGTGCCCGATCGTGAGGCCGAAAGGGCCACCGCAGCCGAGCTCGCGTGGAACCCGATCTCCTCGGCGAGATCCAGGACCCGACGCCGCGTCTCGGCACTGACCCCGGGACGCCCGTTGAGCGCGTAGGACACCGAGGCCTTGGAGAGCTGCAGGCGGCGGGCAATGTCACGGATGGTGACCCGCTCCGGCCGTTCGATGCTCACGGCGGCATCCTCCCAGACCCAGCCTCCTCGCGGACGCGCTCTGCCGGATGGGCGCCCTGCCCGAGCTGAGCCCCACGCCCGGATGGGCGGCGTCCTGCCTGAGCGGAGCCCCACGCCCCGATGGACGTGCGTTCAGCCGGATGGGGGTCCTACTCGAACGGCGTCGGGTCACCGGCGCCGTACCGGGCGATCTCGGGGTAGCCGTTCGAGAAGTCCACGACCGTCGTGGGGTCGCTCGAGCACTCCCCGTCGATGACCGCATCGACCTGGTGGTCGAGCTCCTCCTTGACCTGCCAGCCGTCGGTGAGCGGCACCTCGTCGCCGGGCAGGATCAGCGAGCTGGTGAGCAGCGGCTCGCCGAGCTCCTCCAGCAGGGCCCGCACGACCGCATGGTCGGGGATGCGCACACCCACGGTCTTCTTCCGGGGGTGGAGCAGTCGACGGGGTACTTCCTTCGTCGCCGGAAGAATGAAGGTGTAGCTGCCCGGCGTCGCCGCCTTGATGGCTCGGAAGACCGTGTTGTCGATGTGGACGAGCTGGCCCAGCTGGGCGAAGTCACGGCATACCAGGGTGTAGTGGTGCAACTGATCGAGCCGGCGGATCGCCGTGATCCGGTCCTTGCCCTCGGCGTTGCCGAGGCAGCAGCCGAGCGCGTACCCGGAGTCGGTCGGGTAGGCGACGAGCCCGCCGTCACGGAGCAGCGCGACCACCTGCGCGATGGCCCGCGGGTTGGGGTCCTTCGGGTGGACGTCATAGAACCTGGCCACGTCAGCGTCGACGGCTCCCGTCGGGGATGACGACGTTGAGGACCATCGAGACGAAGGTGATGACGAGGGCCCCGAGGACGGCGTCCCAGAAGAAGTGGTCGATGTGGAACGCGAGCCCGAGCTGGCCGGAGAGCCAGGACGTCAGCTGGAGCATCAGCGCGTTGATGACGAGCGTGAACAGCCCGAGGCTCAGCCAGATCAGGGGCAGCGTGAAGAACTTGAGGACCGGCTTGATGACCGCGTTGAGGAGCCCGAAGACGATGGCGACGAGGACGACCGTCTTCAGGGTGCCCGCCCAGTCGGCGTCCTGGCCGAAGACGATGCCCGGGATGACGATGCCGGCCAGCCACAGCGCGAGGCCGTTGACGACGGTCTTGACGAGGAGGTCCCTGAGCACACCCATGCCCGAATCCTGCCACGCGCACCTGAGCCGCGCGGCCGAGGCGTGCGACGGGCAGACGTGTGCGCCGGAGTCCTCGGGTCGCGGTCCTAGAGTGAAGGCCATGGCCCGCCCCGAGTCCCAGCCCGAGCAGGTCCGCCTGCGCGCCGCCCTCGACGCGCTCCCGGAATACGTGCCTGGCCGGCCGGCCGCGACGAGGCCCGGGCGCACGGCATACAAGGTCTCGAGCAACGAGAACCCCTACCCGCCGCTCGACAACGTCCGGACCGTCATCGAGCAGGCGGCGGCCCACATTAACCGCTACCCCGACATGGCCGTCACGGAGCTCACCGCCGCCATCGCCGCCAAGCTCGGCGTCGAGACCGCGAACGTCGCGACCGGCAACGGCAGCGTGGCCGTCCTCGGACAGATCATCACCGCCACGTGCGACCCGGGTGACGAGGTGGTCTATGCCTGGCGCTCGTTCGAGGCCTATCCCATCGTCGTCGCGCTCGCGGGGGCGGAGTCGGTCCAGGTCGGGCTCGACGTCGACGCGCGCCACCGCCTCGGCGCCATGGCGGCGGCGGTCGGCAAGCGGACCAGGGTGGTCATCGTCTGCTCGCCCAACAACCCGACCGGCACGAGTGTGCACCGGCGTGAGCTCGAGCTCTTCCTCGACGCGGTGCCGCCAATGGTGCTCGTCGTCCTGGACGAGGCGTACGCCGAGTTCGTCGACGACCCCGACGCGCCCGACGCGTTGGCCGTCTGGCGCGAGCGGCCGAACGTCCTCGTGCTGCGGACCTTTTCCAAGGCCTACGGGCTGGCGGGGCTGCGTGTCGGGTATGCCGTGGCGCACGAGCGCGTCGCGGCGGCCCTGCGAGCAGCAGCGACGCCGTTCGGGGTGAGCTCGATCGCCCAGGCCGCGGCCGTCGCGTCGCTCCGGGCGTTCGACGAGCTGCAGGAGCGGGTCGACGTGCTCGTCGCCGAACGCGCCCGGGTGGCGCAGGCCCTGGCGGAGCAGGGCTGGAAGGTCCCGGTCAGCCAGGCCAACTTCGTCTGGTTCCCGTTGGGATCCGACTCGGGCGACTTCGACGAGGCGTGCCAGGGCGCCGGACTCGTCGTCCGACGGTACGGCGACGACGGCGTCCGGGTCACCATCGCCGAACCGGAGGCCAACGACTGCCTCCTCGAGGTGGCCCAGGCCTTCGGCCCGAGGTGAGATCAGGGCCGCGTATGCCGGGTGCCGGGGGCCGGGTGCCGGGTGCCGGGTGCGGGGGCCGGCTCACCTACCCGACCTGGGTTGACGCCGCGTCGGGCAGGTTGACGCCCTCTGCACGGGGCGTCAACCCCCTCGACGCCGCGTCAACATCCTGCGGGGAAGCGCCTCGTCGGGTCTCGTCGATCCTCAACGGGTTAGGCCGTGGGCTCACCGGATCAGGCGGGGCGAACAAGCCACCGGGCTTTGGCCCGGTCAATGGCCTTTCGGATCCGCCGGGCGAGAGCCGGGAGGTCGTCGAGCTCCGACCAGATGACCCGAACCACCTCATAGCCGAGCTCCCGGAGGCGGTCCTCGCGGCGCTTCTCTGCCCACAGGACCTCCTCAGGGTCGAGCCTGCGCCCGAACGAGTCACGGAGTCATGTGCTCGGCCGTACTTGACCTTCCCGTCGAACTCGATGGCCACCTGGACGCCATCGACGACGAAGTCCGGGTAGGCAAGGAAGCCCGGCGCCACGACCTTGTGCTGAGGAGTGACGGGCAGACACATCAGATGGAGCGCGTGACCGAGCCGCGTCTCCCCGGGCGACTCCCTCCTGCCGTCGGCGAGCTGCAGGAACGGGGCAAGCTGTGCAGTCCGGGGATGGAAGTGGACCGACGAGAGCGCGGTCGAAAGATCCTCACCAGTGATGAGGTTCTGATGCAGCGCCGCATCTGCGGCAACCAATGCGGCCAGCGAGCCTGCGGAGACTCCGACCTGGACGACGGCCAGCGCTGGGACCACCGTCTCGGCGAAGGGTGCCCCTTCGGGGATGGCGGCGATGGCCTCTGCCGGGACGTGGCGACCCAGTCTCAGTCCTTCCCGGGTACGCGGCGACCCAGGTGTGACCCTGTTCAGCCGTGCCGTCTGCCAGTCGGCTCGAAAGGCTGGCAGACCCAGGAGGGTCAGGGCGCTGTGGTGCGCAGCAACGGCTCGACCTTCGTGAGAGCGGAGCATCGCTCGGGTGAGCAGCTGGTGTCGCGCCTCGGGGCTCTTGGGTGCTGAGCCGACGGCATACCAACCGCGAGCGAGGCTCGTCAGCTCGCCGGCTTGGCGAGCCGGGCGAGATCCTTGGGTTCAATTCCCGCCCGACGCGCGTCCTCGTTGCTGAGCAGCCCGTGACGGTCGGCGAGCGCCGTGAGTTGTGACATCACCAGAGGATGACGCACCGCAGCCACCTGACAGGGAGCCCCTGTGGACAACTCCTTGGGCGCGCATCGAGGCGGCGTCAACCCAACACAGGGTGGTGCCGGGAGCGCCGAAACCGCGCCATCTCTCGGCCGGACCGTCCGCATTGTGAGATCCAGGGAGGCGGCGGTTAGATTGGCCCCGAACGGCTCGACCGTGGGCACCACCACACCCGATGGCGACCACACCGACGACGCCGCTGCTTCGGACGGCGACCCCGTGCCCTGGCCAGCGGCCCGAGTACTGGCCCGGCCCGCACCTGCCGCGCCACGCGAAGAGGAGTGCCCCGTGAGCGACAACGCCGTCGTGGATCTCACCGCACCGGTCCCCGCTGTCGGGGACGGCGGCCCGAGCATGGTCCAGCTGCTGACGCCTGAGGGCCAGCGCGTCGACAACCCCGTCGCGAGCGACTACGTCCGGTACGTCGACGACCTGACCGACGAGGACCTGCGCGGCTTCTACCGCGACCTCGTCCTCATCCGCCGGGTCGACGCCGAGGCCACCGCGCTCCAGCGTCAGGGTGAGCTCGGCATCTGGGCCTCGCTGCTCGGGCAGGAGGCCGCCCAGGTCGGCTCCGGCCGGGCGCTCAAGCCGCAGGACTACGCCTTCCCGACCTACCGCGAACACGGCGTCGCCTGGTGCCGTGGGGTCGACCCGCTCAACCTCCTCGGGCTCTTCCGCGGCGTCAACCACGGCGGCTGGGACCCGAACGAGAAGAACTTCCACCTCTACACCATCGTCATCGGCGCCCAGACGCTGCACGCGACCGGGTACGCCATGGGCATCCAGCACGACGGCGACGTCGGCACCGGCGACCCCACGCGTGACGCCGCGGTCATCGCCTACTTCGGCGACGGCGCCACCGCCCAGGGCGACGTCAGCGAGTCCTTCACCTTCGCGGCCGTCAACAACGCACCGGTCGTCTTCTTCTGCCAGAACAACCAGTGGGCGATCTCCGAGCCCAACGACCGCCAGACCCGCATCCCGCTCTACCAGCGCGCCCGGGGGTTCGGCTTCCCGGGCGTGCGGGTCGACGGCAACGACGTGCTGGCCGTGTATGCCGTGACGAAGCACGCGCTCGAGGAGGCCCGTTCCGGTCAGGGCCCGTTCCTCGTCGAGGCGTGGACCTACCGGATGGGCGCCCACACGACTTCCGACGACCCCACGAAGTACCGGGTCTCCGCCGAGGTGGAGGTGTGGAAGCTGCGCGACCCCGTCGAACGGGTCAAGGCCTACCTCGCCCACGAGGGCAAGGCGGACGCCGCCTTCTTCGAGCAGGTCGAGGCCGAGGCCGAGGAGCTGGCCGTCCGGGTGAGGGAGGGCTGCCTCTCCATGCCCGACCCCGCCCCGGAGTCGATGTTCGACCACATCTACGTCGAGGAGCACCCGCTCGTCGAGGCCGAGCGCCGCCAGTTCGTGGCCTACCAGGCCAGCTTCGACGGGAGCCACTGAGATGGAGGCGACAGCGACATCGCTGACGATTGCCAAGGGCATCACCAACGGCCTGCGCAAGGCGATGGAGAAGGACCCGAAGGTCGTCCTCATGGGTGAGGACATCGGCAAGCTCGGCGGCGTCTTCCGCGTCACCGAGGGCCTGCAGAAGGACTTCGGCGAGGACCGGGTCATGGACACCCCACTCGCCGAGGCCGGCATCGTCGGCACCGCGATCGGCATGGCGCTGCGCGGCTACCGCCCGGTCGTCGAGATCCAGTTCGACGGGTTCGTCTACCCGGCGTTCGACCACATTGTCAGCCAGGTCGCCAAGATGCGCGCCCGCAGCCTCGGCAAGATCAGGCTCCCCATGGTCATCCGTATCCCCGTCGGTGGCGGCATCGGCGCGGTCGAGCACCACAGCGAGTCCAACGAGGCGTACTTCGCCCACACCGCGGGCCTGCGCGTGGTCTGCGTCTCGAGTGCCGAGGACGCCTACTGGGGCATCCAGCAGGCGATCGAGACCGACGACCCCGTGCTGTTCTACGAGCCCAAGCGCCGTTACTGGGACAAGGGTCCGGTCGATGAGACGGCCGCGCCGCGCGGGCTGTTCGAGGCCGCCGTCGCCAAGGAGGGCACCGACTGCACGGTGGTCGCCTACGGTCCCATGGTCAAGACCTGCCTCCAGGCCGCGCAGGCCGCGGAGGAGGAAGGCAAGAGCCTCGAGGTGATCGACCTGCGTTCCCTCAGCCCGCTCGACCTCGACGCCCTGACCACGTCCGTCGAGAAGACCGGACGGATGGTCGTCGTCCACGAGGCGGCCACCTTCCTCGGCCTCGGCGCGGAGATCGCGGCCGCGGTGACGCAGCGGTCGTTCTACCACCTCGAGGCGCCGGTCATCCGGGTCGGCGGCTACAACCTGCCCTACCCCCCGAGCCGGCTCGAGGAGGAGTTCCTGCCCGACCTCGATCGCGTCCTCGACGCCGTCGACCGTTCGCTCGCCTTCTGACGGCCCACTGACACAAGGGATTTCGCGACATGAGTGTGAAGCAGTTCAAGCTCCCCGACCCGGGTGAGGGACTGACCGAGGCCGAGATCGTCACCTGGCACGTCAAGGTCGGCGACACCGTCAAGGTCAACGACATCGTCGTCGAGATCGAGACGGCGAAGTCCCTCGTCGAGCTCCCGGTCCCGTTCGCGGGCACGGTGACCGAGCTGCTCGTCGCCGAGGGCGACACCGTCGAGGTCGGTACGCCGATCATCTCGGTCGAGGGCGGCCAGGGGGGCGGCGCTGCCCCCGCGGCTCCGACCGCCGAGCCGGCCGCCGGCTCCGCCGAGCCGGCCGCAGCAGCCGACGCTTCCGCCGGCTCGGCCGACGCTCCCGCCGGATCGGGCGACGAGGCGATCGAGGAGGGCAAGATCGGCGGGACGACGTCGACCGGCCGCACCGCCGTCCTCGTCGGTTACGGCGTCAAGCAGACCGAGGCAAAACGCCGGCCCCGCAAGGGCGCTGGAGCTGAATCAAGCGGGGGTATGCCGTCCGCGACGGCCGCGCCCGCCGCGACGGAGCGCCTTCCGGTCCCGAACCCTGACGAGTTCATCCCGTCACCGGCGGTGGCCGTGGACGAGTACACCGAGCGCACGCCGCGCCCGGGCGTGGACGACGTCGAGGCCCCGACACGTCCCTCCGGGGCGGGACGCGCCCTTGCCAAGCCGCCCGTTCGGAAGTACGCAAGGGACCTCGGGGTTGACCTCGACGAGGTCGCCGGGTCGGGCGAGAACGGCATCATCACCCGGTCTGACGTCGACGCGCACGCGAGCGGCGCAACCACGGGTTCCGCAGCAGCGCAGGCTGACCCGGTCAGCCCCGGTGTCGACTCGACACACGTCGGCACAGCCTTTGCCGGCGCTGGGCAGCGCGAGACGCGGATCCCCGTCAAGGGCGTGCGGAAGATGACTGCGGCGGCCATGGTGCAGTCGGCGTTCAGCGCTCCGCACGTCACCGAGTGGGTCACCATCGATGTGACCCGGACGATGGAGCTGGTCGGCCGCCTCCGCCACGATCGCGAGTTCGCGGACGTCAGGGTCACCCCCCTGCTCGTCCTCGCCAAGGCGCTCTGCATCGCGATCGCGCGCAACCCCGGCATGAACGCGACGTGGGACGAGCAGGCACAGGAGATCGTCCAGAAGAGCTATGTCAACCTCGGGATCGCCGCCGCGACTCCTCGGGGCCTGCTCGTGCCGAACATCAAGGACGCGGACCGGATGACGATGCACCAGCTGGCCGAGGCGATCGGTGAGCTGACCGCGACGGCCCGCGAGGGCCGGACCCAGCCCGGCGAGATGGCCGGCGGGACGATGACGATCACCAACGTCGGCGTGTTCGGCGTCGACGGCGGCACGCCGATCATCAATCCGGGTGAGGGCGCGATCATCTGCTTCGGCGCGATCCGCAAGCAGCCCTGGGTCGTCACCGACCCCGACGGCAACGACGAGCTGGCGATCCGCCACGTCACCCAGCTGTCCGTGTCGTTCGACCACCGGCTCATCGACGGCGAGCTGGGCAGCCGGTTCCTCTCCGACGTCGCCGCCCTCCTCGAGGACCCGAGCCGGGGCCTCGTCTGGGGCTGACGCCCCGGGGAAGCCCACCAGCCCCGGGTCGCGTCCGGCAGGTCGGCGGTTGTAGCGACCCGGTTGCCGAACGCGCAACGGCCCGTGCTCGCCGGCCTGGTGGCGCTGCTCATCGCGTTGGCAGGATGGTTGTGTCGCTCGCGCAGACCGGACCCGGCAACGAGCTCCCCTCGAGCACCGCTGACGCTGCTGGTCAGCGACCGACCAGGCGTCGCAGCGAGAGCCGGGCGAGCTCGGGGTAGATCAGCACCGGTGCCGCCGGGCCCTCCACCACGAGCGTCGCGGTCGAGCCACCGCCCGGCGTCCCGACCACGGCATGCTCGAGCACCAGGTGCAGCGGGCCGAGCCGCACCCGCCAGCGCCAGGCGTGGGCGTCGTCGTCCACCGCATCGACGACGAAACCCACGCGCACGCCCGGCGGCCCGTGGACCACGCCGGTCATCCCCGCGACCAGCCGCTCGCTCGACGACTCGACCCGGCGGATCGGCGTCGACCACGAGCGCCACCGGGCGACAACGGCATACCTTTGTCACACCTCGTCCACCTCGTCCGGGCCGTCGACCGCGATCGTCCGCCTCATCGTCACTGCCTCGGGTCTGGTGCCATGCCTCGACCGTAGCTCCCACACAGACCGGGCCCGGTCGCCAATGTGGTGACCGGGCCCTCCCAGCGTGCCGAGCCGGTATGCCGTGAGACCGGCTGGGTTGCTCGGCTCAGGTCAGCTGCTCACCGGCTTGGGCGCGGTGCCGCCCGGCTTTGCGCTGGGACCTCGGCTCGGGAGCCGGCTCCGGGTCGGGTGCATGCTGCGGCGCCGGAGCCTGGGCCGCCGCGTCAAGATCGCCCGTCGCGCCGACGCTGACCAGGGCGGAGTCCGAGCCCCTCTCGTCCTGTCCGCGTTCGGTGTAGGCCGAGCCGCTGCGCAGCTCGACGTGCGGGAGGAACCAGGCGACGACGAAGGCCAGGACCAGGATGGCGGACGCGACGAGAAACACCGACGACATCGAGTCCGTGAAGGCGACGAGGTAGGGGTGCGCCAGTCGAGGGTCGATCCTCTGGAGGAAGGACGAGTCGCTCAGCAGGGCCTGGAAGCCCGCGGTGTTGCCGCCCCTGGCCGCCTGGAGGCGCTGGAGGAAGTCCGCGTTTGCCGCCATGTCACCCGTGGGGCTCTTCAGGGCGGCCTGGAAGCCGGGGTCGTTCGCGGCCGCTGCGTATCCCGGGCCGATCCCGTCGGCGAGCCTGGAGAAGAGGATCGACAGGAAGACCGCCGTACCGAGCGTCCCGCCGATCTGCCGGGTGAACGTCGCGGACGACGTGGCCACCCCGATGTCGCGCGGGCTGACGGCGTTCTGCACGGCAAGGGTGAGCGGCTGGAAGTTGAAGCCGAGCCCGATGCCGAAGACCACCATGACGACCATCGTCTGCCAGAGGGGGGTCTCGGCGTTGACGAAGTGGAACCCGAAGAGCGCGAGCACGAGCAGACCCGCACCGATGATGGGGTACTGCCGGTAGCGGCCGGTGCGGGAGATCATCTGGCCCGAGAAGATCGAGCCGGTCATGATGCCGAGGGTCATCGGCAGCAGCAGGAGGCCGGCCTCGGTTGGCGCGGCGCCCTTGACGATCTGGAGGTAGAGCGGGAGTGCGGCGAGGCCGCCGAACATGCCCATGCCGATGAAGACGGAGGCGGTCGAGGAGACGGCGACCGTGCGGTTCTGGAAGAGCCGCAGCGGGATGAGGGCCTCCTCGCCCATGACCCGCTCGATGAGGAAGAACGCGACGACACCGAGCACGCCGACGACGTAGCAGACCAGCGCGTTCGTCGAGGTCCAGCCCCACTCACGGCCCTGTTCCGCGACGATGAGCAGCGGGACGAGGCCGACGGACAGCGCCACGGCGCCCCACCAGTCGATCCGGTGGTCGAGGCGGCGGTGCTTCAGGTGCAGGGTCCGGGTGACGACGACGAGGGCCGCAGCCGCGATCGGCACGTTGACGAGGAACACCCAGCGCCAGCCGGTGATCCCGAGGATCGTGGGCTGTCCGGCGAAGAAGCCGCCGATGACCGGGCCGAGGACGCTCGAGGTGCCGAAGACGGCGAGGAAGTATCCCTGGTACTTGGCCCTCTCGCGTGGCGGGACGATGTCACCGATGATGGCGAGCGCGAGCGAGAAGAGCCCACCTGCGCCGAGGCCCTGGATGGCGCGGTAGCCGGCCAGCGTGCCGATCGAGGTGGCCAGCGTGCAGAGCATCGAGCCGACGGTGAAGATCGTGATGGCGGCGATGAAGAACTGCTTGCGCCCATAGATGTCGGAGAGCTTGCCGTAGAGCGGCGTGACGATCGTGGAGGTGATGAGGTAGGCGGTGGTGACCCACGCCTGTGCCGAGAGGCCCTTGAGGTCGTCGGCAATCGTGCGCATCGCCGACGCCACGATGGTCTGGTCGAGGGCCGCGAGGAACATCCCCATCATCAGGCCGACGAGGATGGTGATGATCTGGCGGTGGGCCAGGGCCCCGTCGGACGGGACGGCGGCGCGAGCCGGCTGGGCTGATGCCATGGTCAGTGCTCCTGGTGGGACGGTGGGGTGGCGGCGCTGAGGCCTGCCTTGAAGGCTTCGACGTCGTTGCCGAAGCGGGTGAGGTAGTGCTCGAACGCCTGGGCGTCCTCGTCGGACCAGCCGGCGAGAAGCCGCGTGAACCACTCGCCGCGGCCCCGGGTGAGCTTCTCGATCACCTCGGCGCCGACGGGGGTGAGCGAGAGCAGCTGGGCCCGGCCGTCCTCAGGGTCGCCGATCTTCTCGATGATGCCGTGCTGGACGAGGTGGGTCACCTGACGGCTCACCGTCGAGACGTCGGAGTGGATCATCTCGGCGAGCGCAGACACCCGACGGGGCTCCCGCGCCAGGTTGAACAGCACCGGGTAGTGCGAGGGGTCCACGGCCGGATGCTGCTGGGGCACGTGGTGGCGCATCGAGGCCATGATCTTCAGGACCCGCACCAGCGTGGTCCCGATCGCCTCGGCGGTCTCGGTTCGGACGGACATGCGGCGCGACCCTCTTCCGGCTTTAGTTGCTTGGGACACGCAACTATGACACAGAAGTTTGCATGACGCAAACAAATACCCCGAACGGTGGGACGCAAACCCACCTGCCGGTGTCAGTGCGTGAGAACGAGGTGCTCGAGCACCGTCCGGGCGACGTCGTCGTCGCCGTGGACGGTGAAGATGATCTCGTCGACGCTGCGTCGTCCCGCCGCACGCCGGGTCAGGGCATCGGTCGAGAGGGTGATCGACGTCGTCCCACCCGCCTTGTCCGCGGTCGCGTCATGCCGGTCTCCGGTGAACAGCGCCTCGCCCCGGGGACGCCCGTCCTCCCCCTCCACCACGCGCACTCCCGCTCGGCCGACGACGGGACCCGTGATGTCGAAGAGGACCGCCTGCCCGGGAGGAACACCGGCGTCCCGAGCGACGATCCGGGGCAGGGAGTCGATGATCGCACTGACGAACGCCGCTGCCGAGGGGCAGTCGAGGTTGCCCGGGCGTCCGATGGCGGCACGGATGTCCTGCTCGTGCACCCAGATGTCGATGACCCTCAGCGTCAACCCCTCCACGGCGTTGACGGCCCCGAAGACGCCGCGGATGACCGAAGCCTCGGTGAGGGCGGAGTCATGCAGGGCGGACATCCGGCTGACCAGGACGTCCTCGAGCTCGCCGACGACGTCCGAGCCCTCGAGCGGCCGGCGCTCCTCGACGAAGAGCTCAACGAACTCGGCCACCTCGGTCCGCAGGTGCGCCAGGTCGGGGAGCTCGATCGCCGGCGGCTCGGCTCCGTCGAGCCACGACTCAATGCCGACGATGTGGCTGATCTGGTCCTTCACCGTCCATCCGGGACACTCGGTCTGCAGGTCGAAATCCAAGGGGGAGCAGGTCTGACCGAGGTCGATGACGGCCTGCACGGTGCGCTCGAAGGCGTCGACCAGACCTGCGAGGTCGGTGGGCGGTGCCGGGTGCATGGGCATGGGGCCACTGTACTTACGCTGGGGGAATGGCGATCCCCTCGGTGAGAAGCCCGGCCCCCACGCGGGCCCCGGCTCTGGCTGTCGTCGGCGTCTCGCTCCTGGCCTGCGCCGTTGCGGTCGTCGTGGGGCACGCGGCGGTGTCCGCGGTGGCCGGGATCGAGGACGCCGGTGCTCTCGTGCGGTGGGGACTGCCGCTCCTGCGGGTCGTCCACGACCTCTCGGCGTCCTTGACGATTGGCCTGCTGGTCGTCGGCGCGCTGCTCCTGCCGGGAAACGGCCAGCCGGCCACCATGCTGCGCGCCGGCCGGATCGCCGTGGCGAGCGGCGTCGTCTGGGTCGTGGCGGGCGTGCTCGGCGTCATCCTCGGGTTTGCCGACGCGGCAGGCACTCCTATGGACAGCCCCCAGTTCTGGCCCCAGCTCCCAGCCTTCGGGTGGTCGCTCGAGACCCTCAGGGTGGGCATTCTCAGCGCCGCCGTGGCAGCGGTGGCGACGACGATCGCGGCCGTGTCCCTCCGCCGCAAGGGGCTTGCTACTGCGGCATTCGTCGCGGTGGCGGCGATGCTGCCCCTCGGGCTCGCCGGGCACGCTGCCGGAAGTGCCGACCACGAGAGCGCTGTCAACGCCATCGCGGTCCACCTGGTGGGCGCCGCCCTCTGGGTCGGCGGGCTCCTCGCCCTCCTCGTCCTGCGGCCGCTCCTGGGCAAGCGCCTGCCCGTCGTCGTCGCTCGCTACTCGAGCATGGCGCTCTGGTGCTTCGTGGCCGTGGCGGTCTCGGGCGTCGTCAGCGCCCTGGTCCGGCTCGACGGCCTCGGCAACCTCTTCACGGCATACGGGAGCCTGATCCTCGTCAAGACCGGTTGTCTCCTCGTGCTGGGAGGGTTCGGCCTGCTCCACCGCCGCGGCATGGTCCTGCGGCTGACCACCGAGCCGGGCGCCCGGGGGCCGTTCGCCCGCTTCGCCGTCGCGGAGGCACTCGTCATGGGGATCGCCATCGGCTTCGCCACCGCCCTGGCCCGCAGCGCCGGCACCGCACCGGGGGCGCCGCCCCCGGCCACCGCCGCCGAGACCCTCACCGGACTGGCCCAGCCGCTCGCCCCGACGGCGTCCTCGTGGCTCACGGTGTGGCGGTGGGACTGGCTGTGGAGCGTGGTCCCGATCCTCGCGGTGGGCCTCTACCTCGCCTGGACGGTGCGGCTACGACGTCGCGGGGACCACTGGCCCGTCGGGCGCAGCGTCGCCTGGGTCATGGGCTGGGCCGTCTTCTTCTGGGCGGCCTCTGGTGCACCGGGCGTCCTCGGCCGGGTCTCCTTCTCCTGGCACATGGTCGAGCACATGGTCATCGCCATGGGGGCGCCGCTCTTCCTCGTCCTCGCGGCGCCGGTGACGCTCGCGATGCGGGCCCTGCCGGCCCGCAAGGACGGCAGCCTCGGCCCGCGGGAGCTGCTCCTCGGGCTGACGCACTCGCGCCCCTTGCGCGTGCTCGGCAACCCCGTCGTCGCCGCGGTGCTGTTCTTCCTCAGCCTCGCGGTGTTCTACTACTCGCCGCTGTTCGAGCTGGCCCTGGAGACCCACACCGGCCACGTCCTCATGGTCACCCACTTCCTCGTCACCGGATACCTCTTCGCCTGGGCCCTCGTCGTCGACCCCGGGCCGCCGAAGTGGGCGCCGTCCCTGCGGCTGCTCATCCTCCTCGTGACGATCTCCTTCCACGCCTTCTTCGGCGTGGCTCTGATGACGGGGACCGCCCTGCTCGCGCCCGACTTCTTCACCCAGCTGCACCTGCCCTGGGTCCCCGACCCCCTCGTCGACCAGCAACGGGCCGGAGGCATCGCCTGGGGCATTGGTGAGGCGCCGACCCTCGTCCTGGCCCTGCTCGTCGTCCTCTCCTGGATCCGCAGCGACGCCGCCGAGACCCGCCGGGGTGACCGTCAGGCGACGCGCGACGGGGATGCCGAGCTCACCGCCTACAACACCCAGCTGAAGGCACTGGCCGACCGTGGCCGGGCCGGGCACACCGCCGGCGGCACCGACCGCGAACACTAGCTACCAGTAGGAGAGCGACATGAAGGTGGCCCTGATCCAGCTGGCCTACGGCGACGACGAGAGCGTCGCCGACCGGGTCGAGCGGGTGGTTGCGCTCGTGCGCGAACAACGCGGCCACGATCTCGTCGTCCTGCCGGAGCTGTGGGCCGCCGGCGGCTTCGACTACGCCCACTGGCAGGGACGCGCCGAGACACCGCACGGAGGCGTTGCCGACGCCATGGCGGGCGCCGCCCGCGACGCCCGGGTCACCCTCCACGCCGGCTCGATCGTCGAGACGAGCTCCGACGGCACGACCGGCCCCGAGGGCAAGGACCTCTGGAACACCTCGCTCCTCTTCAGTCCCGAGGGGAGCCTCCGGGCGACCTACCGAAAGATCCACCGCTTCGGGTTCGGGGCGGGCGAGCCCAAGCTCATGGAGGCGGGGGACGAGGTCGTCCTGGTCGACCTGCCGGACGGCGAGGCCACCGTCCGTGCGGGCCTGTCGACCTGCTACGACCTGCGCTTTCCCGAGCTCTACCGCGCCCAGCTCGACCTCGGCGCCAAGGTGTTCGTCGTCCCCGCCGCCTGGCCGCGCCCGAGGGTCCGGCACTGGACGCTGCTCGCCCATGCCCGGGCCATCGAGAACCAGTGCGTCGTGATCGCCTGCAACACAGCGGGCACCCACGCCGGCCACGAGATGGGCGGGCACTCCCAGGTCGTCGACGCGACCGGCGGGGCGCTCGCCGTGGCCGGTGTCGGCCAGGAGGTCCTCAGCGTCGACATCGACATCAGCGCGGTCGACCGCTGGCGCGAGAGCTTCCCCGTGCTCGCCGACCGGCGGCTGCCCGCGCAGGCCCACTGACGCCGGAATGCCCGGCCCACCCACCGGGATCGGTCCAGGTGAGCGCCGACGACGCCAGAATGGGGAGATGGCGACGACTCTCGAGATCCTGCACTGGAACGACGTCCACGGCCGGTATGCCGGGCTGGCGCGCTCAGTGCTCGGGTCAGGGAGATCCGCGAGGGCGCCGACCACGGGGTCCTCGTCCTGGACGGCGGCGACGTCGAGGAGTCGAGCGTGCGGCTCTCAGCGCTGACCTACGGCGCGGCGTCGTGGCGCCTGCTCGGTGCTGCCGCCGTCGATGCGGCGGTGTTGGGCAATGGCGGACTCCTCCGTTATGGGCCGGACGTGGTGCCGCGCTATCGCGACGGGCTGGGCACGACCCCGGTGCTGGCGACGATCGAGCATGACGGTGCCGTCATCGAGGGCGCCGCCGCGTCGGTCCTGCTCACTGCCGGTGACCGGCTGGTCGGGGTCGTCGGAGCCACGGCGTGGTTCCCGGAGTATCCCGCGTTCGGGCTGGTCCACCGCGATGAGGTGGAGGCGATCACGGCCGAGGCGACATCGTTGCGGGAGAGGGGTGCACAGGTCGTTGTCCTGCTGAGCCACTGCGGATACCCGCACGACCTCGAGCTCGCCGGGCCGCTGGTAGGAGTCGTGGACCTCATCGTCGGCGGCCACTCCCACACCGCTCTTCCCCACGGGGATCGTTCCGCGGGCGTGCCGTTCACCCAGGCGGGCCAGTACGCGGAGCACCTCGGGACTCTGCCGGAGGCGCTCGACCTGTCGCTGGAACGTGAGTGTGGGGTCGCCAACCTGCTCGCCGAGGCGCTGCTGTGGAAGCACCCCGGCGACGTCGCAGTTCTCATGGCCGCCCACTGCGCCGACGGCCTGCCCGCCGGCGTGGTTCGGCGAGGAGACGTCTGGGCCGCGACCTCGTCGCCGGCCAACCCTGCTACGGCCACGCTCTCCGGTGCCGACCTGCGGTCGATGATCACCTCGGGCCGGACCCGCGAGCACGCGAGGGCGACGAGACGCTCGTTCCGGGGGCGGCCCTATGGACTGCTGCACGTCGCCGGCGCGCAGATCGGGGTTGACGGCACGATCACCATGGGCGGCGAGCCGCTGGACGACGCGCGTGCTTACCGGGTGACCGGCACGGACAGTGAGCTGACGAGCTACAGTCCCTTCGTCGAGGAGGAGCCGGGTGACCTCGTGCTCCACACGCCGATGATCATGCCCGAGCTCCTCGAGGCCTACCTTGCCGCCCACCCTCATGGGGTGAGCTGACTGAGGGCAGCCGGCTTACCGGCATACCGGACGCCTGGTCGTTGAGCAGACCGCGCCCCGGGCATGCTCAGCGAACGTTCAGGTCCGCCCCGCACCATGGAGGATTGCCCCTGTGCCCACCAACGAAGTGAGTTGTTCATGCATGCCGTCGTTCTGAGGCGGACCGCCATGGTCGTCGTCGCCGCTGTCCTCCTGGTCGTGGGGTATGCGGTGTTCCAGTACGCCAGCCTGTCCAGGGGCATCCAGAAGTCGGACGTGCTCTCCGGACCCGGTCCGCAGCCGCCTCCCGTCGCGCACGCCGACACGAACATCCTCATCATGGGCCTCGACAGCCGGCTGGACGAGAACGGCAAACCGCTGCCGAAGGAGATGTACGACGCGCTCCACTCCGGCAACCAGTCGGACGGGGGCCTGAACGCCAACGTCCTCATGCTCCTGCACATCCCGGGGGACGGAAGCAGGGCCACGGAGATCTCCATCCCGCGTGATGACGAGGTGGCCCTCGCCGGCTGCCCCGACAAGGAGTGCACAGGCAAGATCAAGGGAGCCTACGGGCTCGCCTTCGACCAGGAGTCGAAGGCCATCGCGGGGGACACCTCTCTCGATGCTACCCAGCGCCAGCAGAAGGCCAGGGACGCGGGACGCAAGGCCCAGATCGAGACCGTCCAGACCTTCCTGGGCGACGTCCACATCGACCACTTCGTCGAGGTGACGATGGCTGCCTTCTACCAGCTGGCGCAGGTGGTGCAGCCGATCACCGTGTGCGTGACGCAGGACACCGAGGACCGCTTCTCTGGGGCGAACTTCCACCAGGGTCAGCAGCAGATCGACGCGGCGCAGGCGGTCGCCTTCGTGCGGCAGCGTCGGGACGAGCACCACCCCGAGCTCAACTTCACCGACCTCGACCGCGAGCGCCGCCAGCAGGCCTTCATCGCCTCGCTGGCCACCCAGCTCAAGCAGGCCGGCACGCTGGCCAACCCGGTGAAGCTGTCCGGGATCATTGACGTCACCAAGCAGAACACGGCCATCGACAGCGGTCTGAACCTGATCAGCTTCGCCCAGCAGGCGTCCAGCATGGCCGGGGGCAACGTCACCTTCTACACCCTGCCCATCGACCACTTCGGCAAGAACGCGCGCGGGGAGGACGTCAACGTCGTCAACCTCGAGCAGATCCGGGCCACCGTGAAGCAGCTGCTCAGTCCGCCGTCGGCGACACCCGCCCCGACCGCGTCCGGGCCGGGCACGTCTGGCCCGGCCGCGTCAGGTCCGGCTACGTCCGGGGCCCCGGGAGCAGCGACCCCGGTGCCGGCAACCGGCACCGCCGCTCCGCCCCCCACCGAGCTCTCGGCGATCTCGGGCGGCGGCATCCCCTGCGTCAAATGACTGCAGGAGCGGGCTGACGAGGTCAGGCAGATCCGACGTTCGACGGTTCAGCGACAGGCTCTCTCCAATCACGCTGCAACGAGGTGGCGATCCGGTTGGAAGTCCAGGTCGACGCTCCAACGAGCGTTGGCAGACCGCGGCACGCTCCAAGTGGTTGGCCATCAAGTTGGATGTTCCCGTCGACGCTCCAAATCAACGTTGCCGTTCAGCCGTTCGGCTCAACTGTCTTCATAGCTCATTGGCGCCTCGATGACGCTATAGACGTCGTCCGCCAGCCAGTACTCTCGGCCACCACGCCCATGGGTGCCCGTGGAACGCACCCACTTGCGCTCTTCTGCTTTGCGAATCAGGTTTCTTGCGCCCTGATTGGATAGACCCGTTGACCGTGATGACGCTTTGGTGTTGGAGCGGGCGACGAGAATCGAACTCGCGTGTTCAGCTTGGGAAGCGAGCCTGCTTACGCGCGACGTGTTCATGCGAACTGCCTGGGAGTAGCCGTCGATGCCCTTCCTCGACCGTTGGTTGGGCACGGATTGGGCACGGCCGCTCTGCTCTCTGCGGTGGCAGTCGGCCTCTTCGTCCCGAAGCACGCTTGCGCGCGTGAGTGAACGTCATTCGAGCACGAGGCGAGTCCTGGGGGGTCCGTGAACGTCCGTGCATTTCCTGGCCGACTGTCACGCAGTTAGTCACGCAGTCCAACGTGCTGGGGCGTGGATGGTCCGAGGTCACGCCGCGCAGTCGGGTGCGTTACTCCTTGGTGAAGATGAGCGCGTCCTCGTGCCTCGGGTGGTGGCACTCGGTCGGCGACGCCTTCGAAGGCGGGGTGCAATCTGCGTCCGCCAAGTCTCGCCCTTCTTGGCGACTTCGACCCACTTTGGAGGTGCCTATGCCTTCCTCGACTGGACGGCCCTCGGGCGTCAGGAGGACTGGGAGGAGCCCAAGGGCCGCGCCGCGATCGTGCGTGGACCCAACCCGGACTTCGCGGTCTGACGGCATCACGGGCGCCAGCGGAGCCGAATGTGATGATGTCGGCATGACGTGGACTGCACCTGAGGTGTCGTTGCCGGAGTTCCTGCCCACGGGCAACGAGCGGCCGCTGCTCGAAGCCTTCCTGGCCTGGCATCGGGCTGTGCTGCTGGGCAAGTGCGCTGGCCTCACCGGCGATCAGCTCGCGGAGTGCGCTGTCCCGCCCTCCAACTTGTCTTTGCTTGGGCTGATCAGGCACCTGGCCAAGGTCGAGCGCGGGTGGTTCCGCGAGCGGATCGGCGGTCAAGACCTCGAGCCGATGTACGACCCCGCTCTCGGGGAGGACGCTGACTTTGAGGACCTCGATCCCACGCGTGCCCAGGCCGAGTACGAGCGGCTGCTCGAAGAGTGCAGGTTGGCCGATGTGGCATTGGCCACGGGGTGGTTCGACGACGTCATCATGACGCGCGCCGGAGAGATGTCCGTGCGTTCCGTGGTCGTCCACATGATCGAGGAGTACGCCCAGCACACCGGACACGCAGACCTGATCCGCGAGTGCATCGACGGCGCGACCGACCGATAGGGACCCAGGGATATGGAGTTCCGCCGTCTGGAAGTGCCGCGACCGCGTCGTCATTGGGCACGGATTGGGCACGAGCGGGCATGGGTCGGGGGAGACAGGAAGGTTGTAGGTCGGGGGGTGGGTCCCGACCTGCGGCTTTCGGTTGGAGCGGGCGACGAGAATCGAACTCGCGTGTCCAGCTTGGGAAGCTGGCGCTCTACCATTGAGCTACGCCCGCTAAGCTGCCGCACCGGCAGCGCGACACGCAGCATA
>JAABUU010001811.1_pt1 | contig 33325 bp, 26 predicted proteins | sample 5559301 | NCBI WGS metagenome assembly JAABUU01 (sample SAMN10711884, study PRJNA513360) | rock metagenome | isolation source: Antarctica rocks | place: Antarctica: Victoria Land, Richard Nunatak white
GCCGCGTCGCCGCGCCTGACGCGCGCGCAGGCCGCGCGCTGCTCGGCGGTCGCCGGCAGCGCCGCAACCTCTGCGCCGGCGGCGCCGCCCGCGGAGGCCGCGGCGGTGGCCGCGGCGCCGCCGGCCGGCGTGGGCCGCCGCGCCGAGGAGCCGGCCGCGCCGGAGCTGTCCGAGGAGGACAATGACATAATCATGCTGCAGGTGCGGCTGGCGCCTGCCCGCCGTAAACCTGACCGCCAGCGAGTGCCGCCGGCGGGCGCGCCTGAGCGCCGTCGCGCGCGCAGGGCGAGGGCGGCGACGAGGGCGAGGACGACGAGGACGACGGCGATGAGGACGAGGTGCCCTTCGACGAGGAGGATGCCGACGCGGACGACGGCGAGGGCCTGGGCGGCGGCGCCGGCGGCATGCACGTGCATGACATGCACCTCGCGGACGCGGCCGCGCCGGCGGCCGCGCCGCCGCGCGGCTCGCCGGCGGCGCCGGCGCGCGCGGAGGAGCGGCCCGCCCCGCCGTGCGCGCCCCTCCCTCCCACGCGTCGCGGCGACGCGGCATGCGCGCGCTCGCACTGGACGGCCGCCCGCCGCGCCATACTGAGCGGCGGCCGCCGCGCAGGCCGGCGGAGGCGGCGCCGAGCTATGCGCAGGCGGCCGCGCGGCGCGCGGCGCCGGCGGCGCCGGCGGGCGCCGCCGGCGAGCACCGGCTGCGCTTCGCGCTGGGCGGCGCGCCGCTGCCGCAGAGCGCGACCATCTTTCAGGCCATCCAGAGCGCGCAGCACCGCCGGCCCGCGGTGGCGGGCGGCGACGCGGCGGGCGCACCGGCGCAGCCGCACGCCCGCCGGCTGTGGGACGAGGTGCACACCGTGCACTACAGCCGGTGCGCCCGCGCCCGTGCAGCGCCCAGCGCCGTGTTTGCCCGAGCCGTGCGGCAACGCAACGGCAGCGAGCTGTGTCGCTGCCGCCGCCAGGTTTGACAACCCCGGGGACGCCGGCGGCGCGTCTGCGGCGGCCGCGCCGGCCGGGGCCGCGGGCGACGCGCCCGGCGGTGCGCCGGCCGCCGGCCGCCTGCGCGCGTCGCCGCTGGGCGAGCTGCTGGGCGCGGGCCTGCCGGCGGCGCTGGAGGGCAGCGAGCAGACGCGCGACGTGCTGACCGTGCTCAAGCTGCTGGAGGCGCTGCGGCGGTGCGCCGCCGGCCCGCGCTTGGGGGGGGCGGCGGCCCTGGGCGCACTCAGCCGGTGCTGCGAATGCGCGCCGCGCGGTGTGCGCGAGGGCGACGCTCACCCGGGGGCATGCGCCGCGCGCAGGCTGGCGCCGCACCTGGCCGCGCACGAGGCGGGCGCGCAGGGGCGGCTGCTGCGCGGCGGCGCGCCGGTCGCCATCGGCCGCGAGGAGTTTGTCAGCGCCAAGCTGGCGCCCAAGCTGGCGCAGCAGCTCAAGGTGCGCTTGCGGCGCGCCCGCGCCGCACGCCGGGTGGTGGGGACTAACCATATGCCGGGGCCGGGGTTGTGACCCTGCGCGCGCGCCGCGCAGGACGTGCTGGCCATCTGCGGCGCCAGCCTGCCGCCCTGGTGCAGCCAGCTGGTCGGCTCGTGCAGCTTTCTGTTCCCGTTCGAGCTGCGCCGGCGCTACTTCTACTGCACCGCGTTCGGCCTGGCGCGCGCGCTGCAGCACCTGCAGCTGCAGCAGGCGGCGGAGGGCGCGGCAGCGTCGCCGCTGGACCCGCACGCGCGCGAGCTGCGCGTCGGCCGCCTGCAGCGCCAGAAGGCGCGCGCGCGCGCGCGCGGCCCGCAACGCGTCCTGCTGTGCATGCTGGGGCCCTGCACAATGCGCCGCGGGGCAGGGGCGCCCTGCTGTGCGCGCCGGCGGCAGCGCCGACGCCGCGCGCACGGCCGCAGGTGCGCATCTCGCGGCGCCGCGTGCTGGAGTCGGCGGCCAAGGTGTTTGAGATGTACGGCACGGGGCGCGCCGTGCTGGAGATCGAGTACTTTGGCGAGGTGGGCACGGGCCTGGGCCCGACGCTGGAGTTCTACACGCTACTGTCGCATGAGCTGCAGCGCCGCGGGCTCGGGCTCTGGCGCTGCGACGACGGCTCCTCCGCCGCCAGCGGCGGTGCGGCCCGCGCCGGGCCCCGCGCTAGCGCGTTCGACTGCATCTTTCTTAGTTTTCAGAGCCACCAGCCATGTCCATCAAAGACAAATACTCTTGCTCCTTGTCTGTTGAAGGCAAGTGAGTATTCCATGTCTGACCGAACGCGCGCCCGCCCCCGGCGGCAGGGCCGACCAAGGCGGGCGCGGGCGGCGGCGCCGCCGCCAAGGCCAAGGCGGAGGCGACGCCGACCATCCGCGCGGAGACCGCGCTCACGCCGCAGGCGGCCGCCGGCGAGAGCGCGCGGCCGGACGCGTACGTGCACGCGCCGCAGGGCCTCTTCCCGGCGCCGCTGCCGCCGTCCGAGCGCGCCGCCGGTGCGCCGCCCGCGCCCGCAGTACTTTGCATGCGCGGCGCCGTGTCGTGCGGCGCGGGGCGCGAGGTGAAGGGCCGCGCGCGCAGGCGGGCGCGTGGTGGAGCGCTTTCGGCTGCTGGGGCGCGCCATGGCCAAGGCGCTGCAGGACTGCCGCCTGCTGGACCTGCCGCTCTCCTACCTCTTCTACAGGCGCGCCCAGGCGCCCCCGCGCTCATGCTTTGGTCGGTGGCCGATGAGCGCGCAGAATTTGACCCGCGCCCGCCGGCGCGCAGGGCGGCGCTCGGGCGGCCGGTGGACCTGTTTGATGTGCGGCGCGTGGATGCGCTGCTGGGCGCGTCGCTGGAGCGGCTGGCGGCGGCGCAGCGCGCCTGGGCGGCCGCCGGCGAGCCGGCCGCGCCGCTGCTGGTCGACGGGGCGCCCATCGACGACCTGTGCCTCACCTTCGTGCTGCCAGGCGCGCCGCCGCCGGCGCTGCCGCGCAGGGCCCGGCGCGGCCGGCAGTCTGCGCTGCTCAGCGCGGGGCCGTTCTGTGCCTGACGCGCGCCGCGGGCCCGCAGGCTACCCAGAGTACGAGTTGCGCGCGGGCGGCGCGGACATGGCGGTGGGCGCGCACAATGTGGCCGAGTACGTGGAGGCGGTCGCGCACGCCACGCTGCGCGAGGGCATCCAGGCGCAGCTGGCGGCCTTCAGGCGCGCGCGCGCCCCGCGCAGGGGCCCCCCGCTCGCCTGGCTGCGCGCGCATGGAGCGGTGGCCGCGCCGCCCTCTGCCACAAGCTGCGCGTGTACTCTGCAGCGCATGCAGAGAGCGCGCCGCGCGCAGGGCCGGCTTCAACGACGTGTTCCCGCTCGCGGCGCTGGCGGCGTTCCATGAGGACGAGCTGGAGGCCATGCTGTGCGGCATGGGCGAGGCCTGGAGCGTGGCCATGCTGGCGGACACCATCAAGTTTGACCACGGGCGCGCGCCCGCTCGACCCCGCACGCGCGGCTTGCGTGTCCCGGCGGCCTGCCGCGCTGAGGCGGGCGCGGCATGACCCTACCCCTGGCGCAGGTACACCGCCGCCAGCGCGTCTGCGCGGCACCTGCTGGAAATCCTGGCGGAGCTGGACGCGGCCGACCAGCGGCGCTTCCTGCGCTTTGTCACCGGCTCGCCGCGCCTGCCGCCCGGCGGCCTCGGCGCGCTGCAGCCCCGGCGCGCCGCCCCCGCGCCCACGCCCCGCGCCCCGTCTGCTGCCCCGGCCCGCACCAGCGCGCCCCCGGCGCCGCCCCGGCCGCGGCCGCCGGCCTCATTCGCTGCAGGCGGATGAGGGGTCGAGCCTCTGACCGCCATCATGCTCGGTTTCTCAATGAGAATGCCAGAAGCGTTGGAGTTTGCTGACGGCAATGCCAAAAGCGGGCGACCTGACGGCCGCGGCGCGCGGCGCAGGCTCACGGTGGTGCGCAAGGTGTCCAGCGCGCAGCCGCCCGACGCGGCGCAGGAGGCGCCGCCCGGCGGCGCGCCCGCGCCCGCGGCGCTGGCCGACCGCGACCTGCCCTCGGTCATGACGTGCGCCAACTACATCAAGCTGCCGCCGTACTCGAGCAAGGCGGTCGCGCGCGCGCGCCTGCTGCTGGCCATCCGCGAGGGTCAGGGCTCGTTCGACCTGTCCTAGGGCGTTGCGCGGGGCGTGCCGCGGTGGGCGTTGGGCGGGCGGCGCCGCGTGTGTGTCGCGGCCGCTCGCCGCGCGCCGCGCGCCGCAGCCGTGTGCAGTAGGAGGCGGGCTGCGCTGTGCAGTGCAGGTTTCATTGGGGTTCGGGCCCCCGCCGCGCGGGCGGGGCTGTTTAAAAACATAAGCGCGTCGCCTGCGCGCGCCGCGTGCGCTGCGCCACTCCGCGCCCTGCCCTGCATGCGGCCTCATGCTGCCGCGGCTCGCGGACGGGCGAGATGCAGTAGTAGGCGGCAGTGTCCTGTTACAAGCGCGGCATACACATATGCGCCCTGCACGCCCGAGTGTCCAGACCAGGGCGTGGCGCGGTCGCCAACCTGCTCCTCTGGATCCAGCCCCACAGTCACCGCTGAACAAGGATCGGCTGCACTGGAGCAGCAGGCCACTGATCGCTCTCTCTCTCTGCACCCGCAGCCTGCAAATCACTGCAGTCATCACGCTCGCAGCCGCGCCAGTCCAGGTCAAGCAGCAGGTCCCGCTGGCCTGGCGCATGCACCCGCATGCCAGCCCATTCTTGCGCCAGGCCAGCAGCAGCCAGCGCCCAGCCAAGCTACTCGCACCCCAACAAGAGCCGTGCCGCGCCGCCAGGCGCCCGGCGCTCACGCCTGGGGCTCAGGACGCGGCGGCGGCGGCCAGCTTGCGGCGGCGCAGGCCGCACGCGTTGCAGAGCAGCGCGGGGCCGTTGCGGCGCCAGGTCGGCGTCGTGTCCGTCCCGCACTCGGAGCACACCTGGTGCTTGTTGGCCGCGCTGCGGCGCTGCGGCGCAGCCGGCGCGCCGGCACCGGGCCCGCCGCGCGCGGCGTCGCCGGAGGCCGCGCTGGCGGAGCTGCCGCCGGCGTCCTCGCGCGCGCGCCGCTTGAAGCCCGCCAGGCGCGCGCCGGGCAGGCCGTCCGAGCCGCTGCTCGCGGCGCCCGGCAGCGCGCCGCTGCCGCCCGGCGTGCCCAGCGCGCCCGCCGGGGCGAGCGCGCCCGGTGCCGCGTGCGCGGGCATGCCCTGCGCGGTCGGGGACGCGTGGGCAGGCGGGGGTGCGCGAGCAGGCCGCGCGCGCGGGCCTGGGCGCGCGGGGTCGGGGGGGCGGGCGGGCGCACCAGGCGCAGGGCGTCCAGCAGCTGCAGCACCGCCGAGCGCGGCAGCGCCTCCGCATGGGCTGGCGCGGCCCCGGCGGCCATCTGCTTGAGCAGCAGCTCCATGGGCAGGCCCGACGCCGCGGACGCCGCCCGGCCGGCCAGGCCGCCCACGCGCACGGTGTCCTCGGCCGGGCTCACCCAGCGCGGCCCAGCAATGCTCGGCGGCATGGCCGGCCGCAGCGCTGCGCCGGCGCTGCCCGCCGCCGCCGCCGGCGGTGGCGGCGGCGGCGGCGGCACCGGCGCAAGCGGCGGCGGCGGCGGCGGCGGCGGCGGGGGCAGCGGCGGCTGGGGCCGCGCCGCGGCGTCGCCCGCACCGGCCGGCGGCGGGCGCAGCAGGACGGCGGCGGCCACACGCGCGCGCTCGGCGCCGGCCTCGCGCGCCAGTGCGGCCGCGCGCACCGCCGCGGTGGACAGCAGGCTGGCGCCCAGGCCGCCGGGCGGCGCGGCGGGCGCGTACGCCGGCGGCGCGGCGCGCGCCGGCGGCGCCGCGCCCGCGGCCGGCGCGCCCGCGCGGCCGCCCGCGCCGGGCAAGGCCGGCGGGCGCGCGCGCTGCTCCTGGGCGGCCGGCGCGGCCGGCGGCCGGAAGGCGCCTGGCCCCATGGGCCACGCCTGCGACCCGCCGTCGATGCGCGTCCAGTCCCAGACCTCGGGCACGCGCTGCGGCGCGGCCTCGCCCGGCCGCGCCGCGCCGTCGGTGGTCGCCAGCGCCGCGGCCGCCGCCAGCACGGCCTCCGCATTGGCCTGCGCGCGCGGGGGCCGCGTCAGCGGCCGCTCGTCTGTGGCTGCCCGGCTGGCGGCCGCGCTCGAGCGGGCGCGCGCCTGCAGCTCGCGCTCGGCGGCGGCGGCGGCCGCGGGCGCGCCCAGCGCGTGCGTCGCGGCCGCGCGGCGGCGGTTGAGGTCCAGGTGCACCTGGCGCGCCAGGCAGGCCTCCAGGTGCTTGCCCAGTAGGCTCTGGCGCGCGCCGGGGTCCACGCCGGGCGGCGGCGGCCGGAGCGGCGTCGCCGGCGCGGCCGGCTCGGGCGGCGCGCTGCCGGCGGTCCACAGGCCGCCCAGGCCCAGGCTGCCCAGGCTGGCGATGGGCAGCTCCAGCGCGCGCTGCCACGACGCGGCGGGGCCCCAGTCCAGCGCGCTCTCCAGGCTGCCCATGTGCGGCAGGCTCAGCCGCATGCTCTGCAGGCTGGGCGTGCTGGCCAGGCTGCGGCCGCCCAACTCCAGCGACAGCTCCCGGCACGCGTAGCCTGCGCGCGCGCGCTGGGTCAGCGCCGCCGCTATCAGCGCGCGGGGGCCGGGCCTTCGGCGACGCGGCGGGGCGCACCGGGCGAGTTGGTGATGGAGCCCGCCGCCGGGAAGGGCGCCGGCAGGGTGGCGGCAGGCGCGGCGGCCGCTGCCGCGGCGGCCGCGGCAGCGGCCGCACCGGCCCCCGCCGGCGCAGGCCGCGGCGGCGCCGCGGCGGCAGCGGCCGCGGCCGCCGCCGCGCTGGCCGCGTCCGCGCCGGGCCGCGCCGCCTGCAGCGCCGCGCGCGAGAAGAAGGGGCTGAGGTCGAGCGAGTGCGCGGCCGCTTCGAGCGGCGCCGGCGGCGTGGCCGGCTGCTGCAGCGCCGGCGGCCGCGGCGGCGTGCTGGCCGGCGCGGCGCCCTCCTCGCCGTCCCTGGCGGCCAGGCTGACGCAGCCCTCGCGCGCCAGCTGGCTGAACAGCGCGCTGGCCGCGGCCGCGAACGTGTGCAGGTGCGTCTCGGGCGGCGGCGGCATGCTGTTCAGTGGCGGCATGCTGCTCAGCGGCGTGAGGCCGCTGCCCAGCGGCGGCAGCGCCAGGCTGCCCAGCGAGGCGGCAGCCTCCAGCATTTCCTCGCTCTGCTCGGGCGACTCGGCGCCGGCGCCGGCGGGCGCCGCGGTCCGCTCGCTGCTGCCGGCGGCGGCGCTCTCGCCGGCCGGCGCGGCCGCGGCGGGCTCGCCCGTCGAGCCCGGCAGGCTGCCTGGCAGGCTGGGCGCGCGCGCCGGCGCCGCCGCCGGCAGCGCCGCGCACGCGCCGCCGGGCGGCGCCGCGACGTCGGGCGCCGGCGCCGTGCCGGCGACCGGCCGGGCCTCCGCGCCGGGCACTGTGGCCTCGCCGTCCGGCGCGCGCGCGGCCGGCTCTGCAGCGGGCGCCTTGCTCGGCTGCTCCTCGGGCGCGCCCACGCCGGGCCCCTTGACGGTCTGCTGCCCCTGCGCGGCCGCCTGCGCCATGCTGCTGCCCGGGCCGCCTTGTCGAGCGCGGACTCGGGGCCGCGCGCGCGCGCCTGGCCGCACCCGTGCGCCCCGCTCTGTCAGCCAGGGCGGGCGCAGCCAGCGGAGCTCGCCAGCTGGGCGGCTCAGAGCCGTGCTCGCACGTCAGGCTCCCAGCACAGAGTGAAACACATCTCCAGCAGTCGTACGAGAAGCAGGGAGCGAGCACCCCGGCCTCCCCATCGTGCCAGGAGTCTGGGCACGAGTTAGCCTGGCAAGAAGCCCCTGCCCTGCTGGTGAGCACCGGTCGCGAACAGGGAAGATGTCGTGCCCACCTGGGTGGGGCCCTGCAGCGCGCAACCTCCCCCCTGCCGATCGCCCTGCAGCGCGAGCTCACTCGACCGGCGGGGCGGCAGGCGTGCTCCGAGTGTTGGATCACCGCGAGGACGTCCTGGGTCTTGCTTCCCCGCAGCGCCGAGCGCCTGATTGGGGTCTCTTCGCCGCGAGTGAGTAAGTTCACTGCGGGAGCAACGAACTTCAAAAGCGAAAGATGCGGGTTCTCTGCGGGGGGACCCCGGGTTCTCGCCATGGGCCTGCCAGATAGACAGATAGGCAGAGGCAGCAGGCACATCATCATCACCATGAACAGGTCACCACGTCGGGCAGCCTGCCTGTTCCAAACAGCACGCGCTGCCCCAGCAGCACCCGGCAGGCTTCAGGCTCGCGCCGCCCGTGGCCCTGCACACAGGCGGCCGCGCCCGCCAGCACGGTCCGGCGAACGGCTCATGCCGCCCCTGCTGCACACAGCATGATGATCATGCACGCTATCATGCTCTCGCGGCATGGCACAGGCGGCCACGCACAGTGCCGAGGGCATCGGGCACAGGGCGGGCTCGAGGCTCCCCGCTCAGCAGGCCTCCCCCGCCGCTAGCAGAGCGCGACCCAGGGGCGCATGCTCACCAAGCACAGCAAGCCAACGTGCCTGGCAGCGGTTTCTGCAACTGCATCACAGAGCGCACGCCGCACAGGGCAGCACCGGCCTGCCGCACCCCACGCGGCGGGCAGCAATGGTCTGACATTCATGCTAGCTAGATCCGGCCACCGCGCCGCCCAGCGCCCATCCCGCCTGCACGCACACAGGGGCGCATAGTCGTCGCGGGCGCGGCCACGACGTGGCAGCGCCGGCAGCAACAAGGTTTAAGCCCGACGTGGCCACATGCACACGCCCCGCTTCGGCACAAAGCGTGACACGTGCTGGCCTGTTTGCGAGCCCGTCCACGGCACCTTACGCGGCGCCGCACCCCTCACATGAGCCGCATACGACAGCAGACATCGGTGCAGGGCGGCAGGGCGGCGGGCGGCGCACCTGCAAGGCCGGGACAGCGCTGGCGCGGCGCCCACGGCGCTGCGGCCGCCCGGGCCGCCGTGGAGCCGCCCGGGTTGCGCCGTGGCGGGCCCAGCCCCGCCGCCAGCGCCTGCGACCTCAGTCGGCCTCCCTGGCGGCGGCGGCGGCAGCAGCCTGAAGCTGTGAGCCGCCCAGTGGAGGCTGCGCTCAGCTCGTCGCCGCGCGGGCGGGCGCGTCCACCGCGACGCCGCGCCGCGCCAGCTCCGCGCGCGCCAGCGCAATATCCTGCGCCGCGGCGCCCGCTCGCCAAGCCCGCAGCGCAGCCTGTGCGCCGTGCCACCAGCACAGCGCCCGGCGAGGCAGGAGCGCGGACCCGGTGCAGCGCCTGCGCCTCCTCCGGGCAGCTGCGGAAGGTGGCCAGGCCGTACGCGAGCGCGCCCAGCAGGTACGACGCGAACGCTGCCGCGCACAGCAGGGGCAGCTGCCGCGTGGCGCGGCCCCGGCGGTCAGCGCCTGATCGAGCGGGACCGGCCCGCGAGCAGCAAGATCCACGTGCGAGCAGGGCGGCGCACCAAGAGGATCACCAAGCGCCGCAGGGGCGGGTGGTCGAGCCGCAGCGCGCTCAGCCAGGCGGCGGCAGCCACGACAGCACAGCTGAGGATGCGCACGATGCGCAGCATGCCCTCCTGTCCCGGTGCAGCTGGCCCAGGCCAGCCCGGGCCAGGCCGCACAAGCGGCTCCTCAGAAAACACACAGGGTTTTGGCTCAGCTATTCAGGCGCGACTTGAACGAGGCTCACGCAGTATAAGGGGAGGTGGGGCTTGCTGCAGAGGGGTCGCCGGTGCGCTGCCAGGCAGCGTGGCTAACGCGGACTCGGTGCTGCCGGTTGTGGAGCGCCTGACGACGCAGTGCGGCGTCCTGCTCACGCAGCTGCGGGGCCTGAGCACGAGCGCGGCGGCCATCGTCGGCACCGTGCACCAGCTGACCCGTGCGCCCGCGCCGCCCCGCCCGGCATTGCCCGTGCCGCCCAGCATTGCCCGTGCCGACCGCGCCGCGCGCAACAGCCGTGCCCCGGGCTGCCCCGCAGTGGACTACCGGCCGCTGCTGCAGCTGCAGCTGCCCGGCGGCGGCGCGCAGCAGCTGAGCCGCCAGCTGCTGGCGCTGCTGCAGAGCCTGACGCTGCAGTGCCTGCAGCTGGTGGAGGTGCAGCAGAGCCTGACGCGGCAGTGCCAGGCGCTGCTCGCACTCGCGCAGCGCCTGACCGCCAGCCTGGCCGGCGCGTGACGGCCGCATGGCCGAGCAGCAGCCCGACGAGGAGGAGAACGCCGCCGAGCTCAAGCTCGGCAGCGGTGCGCCCGGCGCCGCCCCGGCGCCGCCCGCCGGCCGCCCGCGGCGCGCTGAGCCGCGCCGCGCGCAGTGTTCAACGACGCGACCGCGCTGTCCAACTCGGAGGCGGCCGCGGTGATGAAGATCGTGCTCGGGGAGAGGAAGCAGGCGGACCCCGCCTACACGGCCAACCCCGTCCTGCAGAAGACGCTGGAGTATGCGGGTGGGTTGCCGCGGCGGGCCCGCTGCTCCGCGCAGCTGTGTCGGCGGCGGGCGGCGAGCGGGGCGCGCGCGCGCGCAGAGCGCTTTGGCGCGGCGCGCACCAACGCGGCGGCGATATCCATGCGGCAGTGCGCGGCCCGGCAGCCCGCCCGCGCGCCCCACCGCGCACGCGGCGCCGGGCTGACGCGCCGCCGCGCAGGGCGCTGGTGGATGCGCAGCTGGCAGAGTTCGAGGTCGGCTGCGTGGCCAACCTGATGCCCGAGACGGCCGAGGAGGCCAAGTTCCTGGTCCCCAGCCTGGACGTGCGCCGCAGCCGCCCCTGCCCCGTGCGCTGCAGCCTGTCCGGCGCAGGGGCCGCCACGCGCCGCGCGCGGGGCCGCAGGACGCGCGCTTTGCCGGCAACGACGAGGCGCTCCAGGTCGCGCTCAACAACCTGGCGTCCTACAAGGACGCGTGAGCGCTGGGCTCGCGGCGTGAGCTGCGGCTCTCGGGATGCGAGCCTGACGCGCGCAGCGTGCCACTGATGCTTGCCTGCCTGGTTCGCTTGAGCAGCTCGTCTGGGCACCTTGAGGCGTCGAATGTGCGCTCGTCGCTCATACTGGAGTGCAGTGCAAGGCTTCCTGAGGCCTGACACAATGATTGGCTGTAATGCCATGCGTGACACAAGCTCCTGAGACATTGCTGCTCTTGCTTGCGCAGCGGCCCGCACTCAGAAAGACCTCCGCAAGCAACCAACCGCGAAAGCTTATGCTCTGCACGGCTGTTGTTTGGCAGTAGGTCAACAGCAGCAACGCAGGTGCAGTGTGCATGAGTGTCGATGCATGCATGGAAGCGCGGAGCCTGTGTGAGGCGTGCCAGGTTGCGCGAGGCATTGGCAGCGCAGCAACCGCCCGCCCCTTTTACACAGTGCAAGAGCACAGAGCGAGCAATATTCACCCAGCGCATGCAGCCTACTCGCTGTCGCAGCGGTGCTTACCCACGCTGTCCTTTGGTACACCCACAGCCTCCAGGGCGGCGCAGAAGGTGAGGGTCCTGCTCCCCTGCGGTATTGCAGTCGACCGTGTCAAGCACATCCACGCGCCCCTGCTGCAGCAGGCTACCCACGAATATAAGGAAGGCCAGCCACGCCGGGCCGCTGGCGGGATACGAGGCGCGCAGCCGCAGCCGCTCCAGGCGGGGGTGCACGGCCACGGCCTGGATGCTCGGGCAGAAGAGCACGCAGCATTTGTTTAAGCTCAGGCGGCGCAGGCGTGGGAAGCCAGCCAGGCTGCCCAAGGCGCGGGCGTCGAGGGAGCCCCCAGACATAGGTCGTACTCCATCATGAACATGCGCATACCGCCCGAGGCGCAGCTCCTCGAGGGCGGTGAGCACGCTCACGTGCTTGGGCACACACTCAAAGCCGCTCTGGGACAGGTCCAGGTGCTCCAGGCGGCTCATGGCCAGGACGCCTGCGGGGAAGACCGGCAGGTTGTGCCCCGCCAGGCTGAGACTGGTCAGAGAGGCAAAGCAGGGCGCGCCAAGCGCGGGCAGGCCCGCGAGCGGCGACTGCATGAACATGTTCCCGTTCCCCGTGCGCGCGAATGCCCGTAGCTGCGTGAGCTGCCACAGGGACGCGGGAAGCACCCGCAGGCTGGGGCACCCGCATAAATCAAAGCTGGTCAGGGCCACCAGCGAGCCCATGCCCGGCAGCGCATCCTCGCCATCGATCGCAAACGTGCACCTGTCAAACTTCAAGCTCGCAAGCAATGGCAGGCGCGCCCAGCCGGGCGCGCAGCGCAAGCCAGTAAGGCCAGACAGCATTAAAGAGGTCAGCTGCGCCAGGCGCGACAGGCAGGCAGGCAGCGGGGCTGCCGTGCGGATGCGCTCCGACCCCAGGGTTAGCGCGCGCAGCCGCGATAGGCCAGCCAGGCCCGCCACCAGGTGCGCTACTTGCGCAGTGGGGGGCATATACAAGTTCTCCACCCCCCGGCACCGTACAGCCAGCTCGAGCCGCTCCAGTGTGCGCGCTCTGGCCAGGTCTTGCACCATCGTCTCAGGCAGCTGGTCATCCCAAGTGTTGAGCAGGATGTTCAGCTTCAGGTGCAGCAGGCACTGGCAGCGGACAATGGCGCGCGCGGCCCCAACCAGGAAACGCCAGGCATCTGATGGCGAAGTGTACGACCAGTCACGACGCAGTTCCGCCACGCTCAGAGACTCCAGCACAGGCAGGCTTTTCAGCGGAAATGACAGCCGCTCAGCGTCCCTGTCGACCACCTCGAGGCCGGACACGTGCTTCACGGCGGCGCCTTGCACGCGGAGCCAGCGCCACGCGCACGCTCCCGAGTGCGTGCCTGCGGCAGCCAAGGCCGCGAGCGCAGCGCCCGCCTCAGTGCCTGACGTGCTGACCATGCGCTTGGGAGTCCAGAGTGGCGGCGTGAGCAGCATTCTCAAGGAACGCGCGGTGCAATACACCACTGCCAGACTTCATAGCAAGAGCACAGACGGAGGAGGGCGCGCACTGAGGCATCCCAGCGCCCGCCACAAACTCATAGCGCTGTGGTGGGTCAGCGGAACCGCCTGCTAAAAGTGTTCAGGCCCGGTGCGCAGTCGCAGACACGTGAGTGCTCGGACACCATGCAGTGCGCACCTGCAGACTGTCTGCAGCCTGAAGCATGTTGTTGGGTGCAGTTCGGTGAGGTGGCCCGCGCACGCCTGCAGGACCCGCACAGGCCGAGCAGGGCACGTCCGCAGAGCAGTCGGCACAGGGCGGCCTGATCCTGGGCAGCGCGGATACTGCAGCACACACACCTCTGTAGGAAGCTCGTCGAGCCGCACTGCCGGTGACCGGGCGGTCACGCTGGCGGCGCTTCAGCGCAGGTCAAGTGCGGTGGTTATTGAAGGGCTTCAAGTGGCCTATTTATTCTGCAGAGCCACAAGCCGCTTGTACGTCTGGAGCTAGCGTAGCAAAGCTCCATTGCTTATGTGGTGTGTTGGACAGAGAACTCTCTGCACCCTTCAGGCCTGTATTTTATACCGGTGTAAACTGGTACCGGCAGAGATCAGGCCCTGGGATGTGTGCACGTGCGTCCTTATGAATTCATAATATGAAATACAGCTGGAAGTCTGCTCTGAAGCACAAGCTCTGGAGTGCCGGCGGTGACAGACAGCCATTCAGCCAGCTCCCTGTGGTGAGCCTGTCTTGCATACGCAACCTGGGCCATGCAGGCGTACTTCCAGTACCGAAGGCGAGGCCGTGCGCCCGCCCGCTGAGGCTGTGCTGCCGCGCCTGCCGGAGCACTTTCGAGCGCCACGCTTCGGGCCAGGCCAGGACATTGTACGCGCTTGCTAAACTCAGGCGCCTGGATGAGGGCCTGCTGCGGCGCAATAGCGCCGTGCTCGAGGCGCGCGTGTCGGGCGGTGACAGCTTGGGCAGGCTGCGGAGCGCAGCCAGAGCACTGCGTCGCAGAGCGCAGCGCTCGTCCTGGCACGCGCGGCAGGTGCCAGCGCTGCGCCGGGTGGCGACCACTGGGCCCGCCAGCGAGCGCTGCGGCGCTGCCGCCCTGACGGGCCTGTCGACGCTGCCTGCAGCAGCCATGCGTGCGCCTGAGCGGCCTCATGCTGACCGCGGTCGGGCCTGTGTGCGCCTTGGGGGCTTTACACAGCGGTCAGACGCAGCGCATCTGGCTGGCGCCGGGGCTGCTTGTCGCAGGGCCGGCTTGCGCTGATGGAGGTCAGAGCTGGACGGCCCGCCCTGCCACCCTTCATCGAGCGGGGCGCGCACCCGACCCTGCGCCAGGACGCGCGCCCGCCGCAGCCGCGAGCCGCTGCGGTGACAGGTGCAGCCATGCGCACGGGCCTGCACATGCGTGACCTGCTGCTGCTGCGGGGGCTCGAGTGCAGTCCGGTCCTGGCGATGGACAGCGGCAACGGCAAAGCGTGGATGACCGTGAGCGTGCCGCACCTCGCCCGCAGCCTGTGCATGCGAGGCACCCGTCTGGGCGCTCTCTGCTCGCCAGACCGCGCTCGCCGGTGCAGAGCTTGTGCGGGCAGCCCGCCACGCTCGTTGTGGCAATCGGCCCTGGCCGGGTAGCCCCAGCAGGGCACCGGGGCGGCGGGCGGCGGCGCGCGCGCATGCGAAGGCCGGCGCATGGAAGCTTGGTGCAACAGAGCCCGGGATGCATGTGAGAGACTGAGGGGGTTTTGCATGCCTTGTTCGCGGGGCGCCCGAGGGACATGGTCGCCGGGGCGGGCACGCGCACAGCAGTCTGCTGCGGGCTGCGCACCCACGCCCGGTGCGGCTGCTGACGACACGCAGCGCATCGCGCAGACAGGTCTGCGCTGTGACCCGAGTCGGCGTGGTGCGCCGATCAGAGGCGCGCCGGTGCAGGCTTTGTGCCGGGCTCATGGCGGCAGCCGTACTGCAGACTGCCATTGCTCGACGGGTGAGCACCTTTGAGGCTATAACAGGGTGCATATTGGTGTATGCCTGCCTGGCAGGCTTGAGGAGCTATTTTGGGCCTCTTTGAGCGGCAAGTATGCGCGCTTGCCGCTCATCTGATGCCTGTTTTACTGATTACCTGTAATGTCATGCGTGATGCAAGCTTCTATGAGAGCGCTGCTCTTTCTGGCGCAGCGGCCGCGCACACACACAGACCTTCTGGGCGCTGACGCCAAAAGTTCTGCCTCTGCGCGGCTGTCGTCTGGCAACAGAGCAGCTGCAACGCATGTGCGGTATGCAGGAGTGTTGGTGCATGCATGGACCAATCGGAAAGCAGTGCGAGGCGTGGCCGTTTTGCGCGAGGCGTTGACAGTGCGGCGACTCGCCACCGCTGGCCTGTTGCAAACACTGCACAAGCACAAACCCCAAGAAAGCTTCACCCAGCGCATGCAGCCTAGTCATCGTCACACAAGTAGCCATGCGCATATACTTTGTCCCTTGGTACACCCATAGCCTGCAGGGCGGCGCAGAAGCTGCTGCAGTCTTGCTCCCCCGTGCCACGGATGTTGCACTCGCGCAGGTCAAGTGCGTCCGGGCGCCCCTGCTGCAGCAGGCTACCCACAAAATTGAGGAAGGCCAGCCATGACGGGCCACAGGCAGGATACGAGGAGTGCAGCCGCAGCCGCTCCAGGCAGGGGTGCACGGCCGCAGCCTGGATGCTCGGGCAGAACAAAACGCAGCAGTTGTAGAAGCTCAGGCGGCGCAGGCGTGGGAAGCAAGCCAGGCTGCCCAGGGCCCGGGCGTCAAGCGAGCCACCAATACATGGCAGTCCGTTGTAGGAATGCCCATCATACAACCCATGGCGCAGCTCCTCAAAGGAACCCGGATACCACCCAAGGCGCAGCTCCTCAAGGGCGGTGAGCACGCTCACGTCCTCGGGCAGGTGCTCAAAGCCGCCATAGGACAGGTCGAGGTGCTTAAGGCGCCTCATGACCACGATGCCTGCCGGGAAGACCAGCAGGCCGGGGGACCTCACCAGCTCCAGGCCAGTCAGGGCTGTCAGCGCGTCCATGCCCGGCAGCGCAACCTCGCCATTGGCCGCAAATGAGCACTTGTCAACCCTCAAGCTTCTAAGTGACGGCAGGCGCGCCCAGCCGGGCGCGCAGCGCAGGCCATGAAAGCCAGACAGCCTTAAAGAGGTCAGCTGCGCCAGGCGCGACAGGCAGGCAGGCAGCGGGGCGTCCATGCGGATAAGCTGCAGCTCGAGGGTCAGCGCACGCAGCCGCGAGAGGCCGGCCAGGCCCGCCACCAGGCGCGATATGCGCGCAGGGGGGGATATGTCAAGATTGTCGACACCCCCACACCGTACCGCCACTTCAAGCCCCTCCAGTGTGCGCGCTCCAGCCAGGTCTCGCCCAAATGTATCGGGCAGCAGGTCCTTTCGGCTGTCGAGCATGATGTCCAGCTTCAGACGCAGCAGACACGGGCAACGGCCAATGGCGCGAGCGGACCCGGCTAGTAAATACGCGGTGTCCGCTGGAGAAGTGCACCGGGGAGCACGCTCCAGTTTTGCCACGCTGAGAGACTCCAGTGCAGGCAGGCTCATCAGCAGGATCGACAGCCGCTCAGCGTCCCTGTCGACCGCCTCCAGGCCGGACAAGTGCTTCACGGCGGCGCCTTGCACCCGGAGCCAGCGCCAGGCGCACGCTCCCGAGTGCGTGCCTGCCGCAGCCAAGGCCGCGAGCACAGCGCCTCAGCGCCTGACGTGCTGAACATGCGCTTGGGAGTCAAAGTAGCAGCACGAGCAGCGTTCTGAAGGAAAGCGACGCAGCCTTTGCATCACTGCCAAACTGCACCACTACCACACTGAGGCCTGTCAACAGCACAATCGGAGGAGGCCGCGCACTGAGCCGTCCCAGCGCACGCCACAGGCTTGCAGCGATGTACTGGGTCAGCGCGGTGCAGAACGGCTCCTTGAGCGTATCCCGAAACCGCCTGCTGGCACAGTTCAGGCCTGATGCACGGCTCTCGCAGGTTGTTGACTCCTCGGACACCACGCAGCGCGCACCTGCAGACTGTCTGCAGCGTGAAGCACTGTGTGGGATGCATCTTGGTAATATGGCCCGCGCACGCCTGCAGGGCCTGCGCAGGCCGAGCAGGGCACGTCAGCAGCGCGGCAAGCGCAGGGCGGCTTGATCGTGGCCAGCGCAAAGAACTTCAGCACACACCTCTGCTGGAAGCTCGTCGAGCCGCACTGCCGGTGATCGGGAGGTCATGCTGGCGGTGCAGTTGAGCGCGAGCGCAAGCGCTGCGTTGTTTACAAGGGCTTCAAGTGGCCTCTCTGTGCTGCATCAGTTGCACGGAAAGCTACACGCTGCCTGTACGTCTGGAGGTAGCATGGCACAGCTCTGTTGCTGATGGTAGTGCATCGGCTCTGGCGAAGGATACAGTGTCGATGGGTTTTAGGTGCTAAGGCCCACGAAGGCTGTGCGCACGTGCACCCTTATGAATTCATATCTGAAGGGCGAGCTGGCTGTGCTCTGAAGCTCAAGCTCTTGAGTGCTGGCAGTGACAAACTGCCCATCAGCCAGTTCCCTGTTGTGAGCCTGTCTTGCACGCGCAACCTGGGCCGTGCAGGTGTGGTCCCAGTACCGAAGGCGAGGCCGTGCGGCCGCCCACTGAGGCTGTGCTGCCGCGCCTGCTTGGAGCGCCCGCACCGAGCAGGATGCTTTGAGCTGGGCGGCAACAGCGTACGCGCTTGCCGAACTCGGGCGCCTGATTGAGGGCCTGCTGCGGCCGCTCGAGGCGCGCGTGTCAGGCTGCAACAGCTCAGCCAGGCTGCGGAGCGTAGCCTGAGACGCTGCATGCCTGCGAAAGGAGGGTGCCAGAGTGCGCCCTGAGCCAACTGCACGGCACGCAGAGTCGCTGAACGCACCGCTTATCCCGCATGCGCGGCAGGTGCCAGCGCTGCACCGAGGCCGAGCTCTCTGGGCCCGCCAGCGAGCGCCGCGGGGCCGCCGCCCTGATGGGTCTGTAGAAAACTGCTCGGGCTGCCGCAGGCAACTTTTCCGCGCGCCTGAGCGGCCTCGCGCTGACCGCGGTCGGGACTGTCTGCACCTTGAGGGCCTTACGCAGCGCTCGGGCGCTGCGCACCTGGCCGACGCTCGACTGCCGCAGGTCTTCATCTAGCTCGCGCTGATGGAGGTTCAAACCTGCACGGCCCGCCCTGCCGCACTGTATTGAGCGGGGCGCGCACCCGGCCCTGCGCCAGGACGCGCGCCCGCCGCGGCCGCAAGCCGCTGCGGTGACGGGGTGCAGCCATGGGATGTGCACGGACCTGCACATGAGTGACCTGCTGCTGCTGCGGGGGCTCGCGAGCGTTCTTGCTGGCATTGGACAGCGTCGACGGCGGCGTCGACGGCGAGGCATGGGTGAGCGTGAGCGTGCCGCAGCGCGTCTGCAGCCTGAGCATGCGAGGCTCCCATGCGGGCGCCCTCTGCTCGCCCGAGCGCTCACCGGTGCAGAGCTTGTGCGGGCAGCCCGCCACGCTCGTTGTAAATCGGCCCTGGCCGGGCAGTCCCAGCAGGGCACGCCGGGGCAGCGAGCGGCTGTGCGCGCGTCTGCGAAGGCCGGCGCATGGACCCATGAGCTCGACCCTGGGTCATTACAGAGCCTGCGGTGTATGCGTGAGAGGCTGACACATGCAAGGGCTTGCTGGAGTGCCACATGTGAGCGTGGCGCTTGCCACCGGCAGGGGCCCGGCGCCAGCGAACAAGCTGGCCAGACGGCACCCCCACATGCTGAACAACCGCGTCGAGCCGCTGCGCTGGGCAAAGGGCGCGGCTTGCATGCCTTGTTTGCAGGCCGCCCGAGACATCGGCGCTGGGGTGGGCACGCGCACAGCAGTCTGCTGCGGGCTCCGCGCACGCGCTCGGTGCAGCTGATAACGACAGCGCGCCGCGCAGACAGGTCTGCGCTGTTGCCGGAGTCAGTGTGGTGCGCCGAAGAGAGGCGCGCCCGTGCAGGCTCTGCGCCATGACCAGGGGCTCATGGCGGGCACACCGCAGGTGCACTGCAGAGTGCCATTCTCGGCGCGCGAGCACCTTTAAGGCTGTGAACAGGGTGCATGTTGGTGCATGCCTGCCTGGTCGGCTTGAGCAGCTCGTCTGGGCCTCTTGAGCCGGCGAGTGGGCACCCGCCGCTCATGTCGGAGACCATGCCAGGCTTACCTGAGGCCTGACTCAATCGTTGCTTGTCATGCCATGCGCCACACAAGCTCCTGAGAGACCGCTCCTCTTTGTGGCGCAGCGGCCGCGCACGCATACAGCCTCCGCGAGCCGCTAACAGCAGAACCTCTTGCTCGGCACGGCTGTTGATTGGCAACAGGGACAACAGATCTTATGCACGTGAAGTGTGCGTCGATTTCGGTGCATGCACGGAATGCTCGACTCCTGAGAGAGGCGTGGCCAGGCACGAGGCATTGGCAGCGCAGCAAGCGCGGGCCCTTTACACACACTGCAAGCGCCCAGACCCAGCACACCCTTCACCCAGCGCATGCAGCCTACTCGCTGTCGTAGCAGTGCTCATAGAGCCAACTTCTCCTTTGGTACACCCACAGCCTGCAGGGCGGCGCAGAAGGCGAGGCGGTCTTGCTCCGCCTGGTTGTGGCAGGGGACCACGTCAAGGACGTCCAGGCGCCCCTGCTGCAGCAGGCTACCCACACAGCTGAGGAAGGCCGGCCACGATGGGCCACCAGCGGGATACGAGGAGCACAGCCGCAGCTGCTCAAGGCAGGGGTGCATGGCCGCAGCCTCGATGCTTGGGCAGAACAAAATGCAGCAGTTTCTAAAGCTCAGGCGGCGCAGGCGTGGGAAGCCAGCCAGGCTGCCCAATGCGCGGGCGTCGAGGGGCGCCCCAGGCATAGCTATGACTGCATTCCAGCGATCGGCATACCGCCCAAGACGCAGCTCCTCAAGGGCGGTGAGCACGCTCACGCCCTCGGGCAGGTGCTCAAAGCCGCCATGGGACAGGTCGAGGTGCTTCAAGCGGCTCATGGCCAGGATGCCTGGGGGAAAGACCGGCGGGTTGTGGTCCGCCAGGCTGAGGCCGGTCAGAGCGCCCAGCGCGGCTATGCCCGGCAGCGCGTCCTCGCCGTCAACCGTAAACACGCAATCATCAAATTCGAGACACTTGAGCGCCGGCAGGCGCGCCCAGCCGGTCTCGCAGCGCAGGCCTCGGAAGCCAGACAGCTTCAAAGAGGTCAGCTGCGCCAGGCGCGACAGGCAGGCAGGCAGCGGGGCATCCATGCGGATGTACTCAAACTGTAGGGTCAGCGCGCGCAGCCGCGACAGGCCGGCCAGGCCGGCCACCAGGTGCGAAACGCGCGCAGGGGGCGGCATGTCGAGATTGTCAACCCCGCCACACCGTATCCACAGCTTGAGCCCCTCCAGTGTGCGGGCTCCTGCCAGGTCTCCCCCAAATGAATCGGGCATCGGATTGGTTCCGCTGTCAAGCCTAATGTACAATGTCAGGTGCAGCAGGCACATGCAGCGGCCTATGGCGCGCGCGGCCCCGGCCAGGAAGTCCCAGGCGTCTGCTGGAGAAGTGCACGAGGCATCAGCGTACATCTTGACCACGCCGAGCGACTCAAGGGCAGGTAGGCTCTTCAGCAGGAGCGACAGCCGCTCAGCGTCCCTGTCGACCGCCTCGAGGCCGGACATGTGCTTCACGGCGGCGCCTTGCACCCGGAGCCAGCGCAGGGCGCACGCTCCCGAGTGCGTGCCTGCGGCAGTTGCGAGCACAGCGCCTGCCTTAGTGCCTGACGTGCTGACCATGCGCTTGGGAGTCAAAGTGGCAGCACGAGCAGCGTTCTTCAGGGAAAGCTGCGCGGCTCTTTTACCACTGCCAGACTGCACCACAAGAGCACTGCCGGAGGAGGCCGCGCACTGAGCCGTCCCAGCGCCCGCCACAAACTCATGGTGCTGTAGCAGTTCAGCGTGGTGCAGAACGGCTCATTGAGAGCGTCCCGAAACCGCCTGCGGGCACGACTCAGGCCCAATGCAGTGCTGTCGCAGGCTCTTGAACGCTCGGACGCCGTGCAGCGCGCACCTGCAGACTGTCTGCAGCCTGAAACACTTTGTCGAGTGCATTTTCATAAGGTGGCCCGCACACACCTGCAGAACCTGCGCAGGCCGAGCAGGGCCTGTCGGCAGCGCGGCAGGCACAGGGCGGCTTCATCCTGGGCAGCGCAAACACTACAGCACACACACCTCTGCAGGAAGCTCGTCGAGCCGCACTGTCTGTGCCCGGGAGGTCATGCTGGCGGTGCACTTGAGGACGAGCGCAAGCGCCGTGGTTTGGAAGGGGCTTCAAGTTGCCTTTTCTGCAACAGTTGCACAGAGAGCTGTGCGCTGCCTGTATGTCTGGGGTAGCTTGGCGCAGCGCTGTCGGTAAAGGTGGTGCGTCGGATGGAGGCTGCTCTGACGCACTTTCATCTCGCCTTGGACTCGCTGCTAGAGAGGGCCCGTTTTCCTGGTCAAATCACACAGTACTCCCTGGAAGTACGAGCTGGATGCGCTCTCAAGCTCACAAGTTAGAAAGTGGCTGACGTGACAATGTGCCGTCCTGCCAACACGCTGCGACGGGCTCGTCTTGCCTGCGAAACTTGGGCAACATGCAGATGTGGTCCCTGTACCATAGGCGAGGCTGTGCGCCCGCCCGCTGAGGCTGTGCTGCCGCGCCCGCTGGAGCACTTCCGAGCGCCCCGTACTCAGCAGGATGCTTTGAGCTGGGCGTTGACAACGTACGCGCTGGCCGGTCTTGGGCGCCTGGACGAGGTCCTGCAGCGGCGCATCAAGGCCGCGCTCGAGCCGTGCGTGGCGGGCGGCAACAGCTCAGTCACGTTTCAGAGCGTAGCGCTCTGGCCCTGAGCCATGTGCACGACTCGCAGAGTTGCTGAGCGCGGCCCTTGCTGGCACGCGCGGCAGGTGCCAGCACTGCGCCAGGGCTTCATCTCTGGGTCCGCCAGCGAGCGCGGCGGCGCTGTTACCTTCGCGGGCCTCTGCGCGGCCTCGCCCTGACAGCGGTCGGACTGTCTGCGCCACGGGCGCCTTCCGCCGCGGTTGGGCGCAGCGCATCTGGCTGGCGCCAGGCTGCTTGCCGCAGGGCTTTACCTGGCTTGCGCTGCTGGAGGCCAGAGCTGGACGGCCTGCCCTGCCGCCCTGCGTGTGTGTGGGGCGCACACCCGGCCCTGCGCCAGGACGCGCGCCCGTCGCGGCCGCAAGCCGCTGCGTCGACGGCGTGGAGCCGTCGGACATGCATGGACCTGCGCACGCACGACCTGCCGCTGCTACGGGGACTCGCGAGCCGTCCCGCCCTGGCTGTGGAGTGCATTGACGGCGACGCAAGGGTGAGCGTGAGCGTGCCGCAGTGCGTCCGCAGCCAGTACATGCGAGGCCCCAGGCGGGCGCCCCATGCTCGGCCGAGCGCTTGGCACTGCAGAGCCTGTTCCGGCAGCCCGCTCTGTTAGCCGCGGCAAACAGCGTCAGAACTCTCACCAGGGTTGATCGAGGGCGCGGGCGCGGGCGCGGGCGTGGGCAGCCTGCGCGCGGCGAGTGGTGGGTGCTGCGGCCGGTGTGCTTTCGGGATGTTTAACTCGCCATACATGCGGGGCGCCCTGCAGGGCCTAGCCGGGCGCGGGTGTCCGCAGCAGTGCACGCCGAAGCGGCTTGCGGCGGTGCATGCACACTCGCAAACCGTTGCATGGCGCAACAGGCCCGACCCTGGGTCGGATAGAGCCTTGGTTGCATGTGAGAGGCCGATGGGGCATGTTTGCGGAGCGCCCGACACGGCGGCGCTGGGGTGTGTACGCGCACATCAGTCTGCTGTGTGGTGCGCGCGCGCGCGCCCGGTGCAGCTGATGAAGGCATGCAGTGCATCGCGCAGACAGGTCTGCGCTGTTGCCCAAGTCAAGAGTAGTGCGCCGAACAGAGGCGGACGTCCGTGCAGGCTCTGCGCCGGGCTCATGGCGGGCGGATTGCATACGCACTGCAGCATGCCGTTGCTCGGCGCGCGAGCACCTTCGGGGCTGTGAGTGGGTGCATGTTGGTATTACCCTTGGTGCCTGAATGTCAAGCTCCCGGCTTTATCGATGAACCAGTGTAACGTAGTGTAATGTCCCATCGTGCCCGCATCAAAATGTTTGTATACAAACATGCATGTCTGTAGCAATAGCAGCGGCAGAGCGCCAGAGCACGCCCCGCAGGCGTCCCACTCGCACGCACACATTTTTCTTTTGTTCAACAATGCTGCTATACACAAGTGTCACATATGTCTATTCTGCTCTACGCAAGTACACGCATGTCTGTTCACTCTGTTTGGCCACACACAGCAGCATGCTTGGGAAACGCTCAAAATGCACGCTCTGCAGGTCGATGCCTCCCAAAAGAGGGCCCGGGCACCAGCGCCCATGAGCCAGCACCGCAGCGCATCCAGCGCTTCTGGCCAAACCCTTGCAGGCGCCTGTGCGGCGCAGGGCTGCACAGGTCATCGCGCCAGAGCAGACACGCAACGTGCGGACATCCTGTTGGCGCGTTGACCGACTCGGGGGCGCAACGCACCCGCGGGAAGCGCCCGCGCGCACACTGTCGTGCCGCAGAGCGTGCGCCTGCGCCGCGCAGGACGAGCCGCTGCACTCCGGCGCGCTGGCGCATACCAACGTGAGTCAGTGCAAGTGCGAAAGAGGCGGCCACCAGCTCTACGCTGCACATCAGCCTGCACGCAGCAGCGCACGGGGCGTGCGCGGCAGGCGGGCGCCGCGCGGCCGCGCCTGTCAGGCGCGCGCTTGCAGGCGCTGGCACGCGCCCTTGTGCCCCGCGCGCCAGGCCGCCTTGTGGCACGCCGGCGAGCAGAAGCGCGCGGTGTTGCAGCCGGAGCACAGCTGCGTCGGCAGGCCGGCCTCCGACGCGCCGGACAGGTTGCCGCACCTGCGCGCGCACGCCGCGCTGTCAATTCAGGGCGTCGATGTGCACGCGAGCGGGCGATGCGGCCGGCAGGAGCAGGTGCGCACCCCGACCACCAGCAGCCCACGGGGCGCAGCGCGGGCGTGGCCAGGCGCAGGTCGTCCAGGGTGGCCTGCGACGGGCCCTCCGCCGCGAGGCCCGGCGCGACCTCGGCCTCTAAGCGCGCGATGGCGGCCGCCATGGCGGCCAGCCGGCGCTGTGAAGCAGTGCTGCTTGGCTCTGACAGCGCTGGCTCGCCCAGCTGCAGGGCGGCCTGCCGCCGCGCCCGCACAGCGTCAGCAGGACAGCGCCTGCCTGCAGAGGTCGGCCCGGGTGCTGCGGGGCGCGCGCGCACCACCGCCGGCGAGTGCTCCCCAGCGGCGCGCAGCACGCCGTCCATGCAGCGCCGCGCGTGGGCCGCCGCGCGCTCGCGCTCGGGCGCCTCGTGCGCGTCCACAAAGCGCTGCGCCAGCCGCGCGGCCGCGCCCAGCGCGCCGCCGCGCGCGAGCGCCGCGGCCAGCGCGCGGGATGCGCCGGCCAGCTTGGCGACCCCGTCCACCAGCGCGACCGTGACATCGTTCTCTGCACACATCACCCACTGACCGTACGGGCTGCTCGTGTGGCGCCTGGCGGCCGCTCCGCTGCCCGTGGCGTGCACGCCCGGCGGGGGCCCGCCTGCGCGCGGGGCTGCGCTCGAGCGCCGGCTACGAGGCGCGCTGCGGGCCAGCACGTGCTTGCATTCAAGCGCGCGCGCGCACGCGTCACGCACATTCAGGTGGACGCCACCACATGCGGGCGCCCCCCGACACTCCCTGGCGGGTTCAGCAGGGCGCGCACAGCGCTCGGCCAGCGAAGGGCACCAGGCCCGCGCACGCCGGCACGACCGCCTGGCAGCCCTCGGGCCCGCCGCGCGCCGCGAGCTCGCCGATGGCGACCTGCGCAGCCGCGCTCCCGGTCGGCGCACGGGGCGGCGCGGAGCGCGGCCGGGCGGCGACGGCGGGCAGGCGCGCGCGCACCAGCATCCTGGAGAAAAAGTCCGACTCGCCGTCGGTGCCGCCCGCGCAGGGCAGCGGGAGGTCCAGCGCGCGCACGCTCTCGGGCGGCGGGAGCAGCAGCGGCAGCAGCTGCGCCGCCGCGTACGGCAGCGGCTCCGTCGGCACCGCGTTCCCGGCCGCCCGCAGCTCCGCGCCGCGGCTCAGCAGGTCGGGCCCGTACGCGCAGAACATGCCCTGCCGCCCCCGCGCGCAGCGTTGCGGGCACGAGCGGGCGCGCCGCGCGCGGCGCGCCGCGCGTCGGGCGCCGCGGCCGCCGCAGGGCTGCAGCGGGCGGCGCGGCGCACCCGGAACCCTGCGCGCGGGGGCGGCGCCCGGCGCGCGCGCGGTCGCGAGCAGGCTGGCCAGCGTCGCGAGCAGCGGCCGGGCGGCGGGCGGGGCGGCCGCGCCGGCGCCCGCCGCCAGCAGCAGCTCCACCGCGTGCTTCACCGCCTGCGCGCAGGCGGCCGCGCCCAGGGTCCGGGGCCGCACCGCGCCCAGGGTCCAGGGCCGCCCCACGCGCAGCCCCGGCGCTGCTACAGCCCCGGCCGCCGTGCAGCGGCGACATGCACGGCCGCCACGGCGCAGCGCCGCCGCTGCACAGCTGTCGGAGCTCGCGACAGGGGACCAGGCGACGCCGCGAGCGCGCCTTGCCCGCAGACACGCCGGCGTCCTGCTTCGCCGCGACGCCCAGCGCGTCCGGCGCGCGCCGCAGCGCGGCCTCCACCGCCGCTCGCGCCGCTCGGCGTCCTCGCGGGGCGCGCCCGCGCGGACCTGTGCGCGCAGCAGGCGGCGCTGCGACGGCCGCATGCCGTGGGACGACCCGACGCCGCCTCTGCACGCAGGCCTCGGGCGCGGCGCCGCCCGACAGCGGCAACGGGCAGCCTGCGGCCTTGGGGTTACACAGGCGGCGGCGGGCGCGCGCGCCCCGCCTGGATGCATAGGGTATCGATCGGGGCCGCACCAGGTGCGCCCAGGGCGGCCGGCAGCGCACGAGGTCCTCGAGCGTGCCCTGCAGCAGGTGCGGGTCGGTGCTGCCCAGCGACGCGTCGCGCGCGCTCGCCTCGCGCGCCCCCTGCGCCCCGGCGGGGCCCGCGTCGCTGGGCATCGCGCAGGCCGCGGGCGGCTGCCCGCATCCGCGGCGGGCCAGGGCGAGCGCACTCCGCGCGGCGCTGCGAGACGCGCGTCGGCCTGCGCCTGCACGCATGGGCGGCAGGCTGGCGGCCGGCACGGCGACGGCCTCGCCATGCGCCGCGGCCGCCGCCTGCACCAGCCACCTGCACCACTGGGCGCCGCCTGTGCGCGCCCGCGCCCCTCGCGCGCGCACCAGGTCGGCGACGCGCTGCGAGGCCCACAGCAGCATGGCGTACAGGCTGCGCATGCCGCACTCGCGCTCCCCGGCGGGCGCGCGCGCGCTCAGCTCCCTGGAGCTCAGCAGCTCGCCCAGCACGCTGGCGGCCACGCACGCAAGCGCGGCCGGGATGCGCCGCGGGCCTGCGACATGCGGCGCCGCCCTGAGCCGCGGCAGCCCGAGACCCGTCACGAGAGCGCACGGGCGCGCGACCCTGCGATGCACCGCGCGAGCCGCGCGGGAAAGGGGGTGCGGAGGCGGGGCGCACCGCGCTTGCCCAGCTGCACATAGCGCAGCAGCAGCGGGGCCAGGCGGTCGACCAGCAGCGCCTGCAGCCGCTGCTCCACCTCTGGGTCGAGCCGGCGCGCGCGGAGCGTGTCGGAGTGCGCCTGGATCGCGCAGCGCGCGCTGTGCAGGGTCACGCTGCAGATGCAGAGGTCGGCGGCGGAGTCGCCTGCGCGCACGGCCGCACGCGCTCGCGCCCATCCAGCGACCCGGCCCCAACCAGCGCGCTGCCTGGGCGCGTCGGCGCGCACCGCAGCCCCCGCACAGCCCCTGCTCCACGACGCGGATGAGCGGGTCGCCCGCGGGCGCGCTGCAAAAGGCCTTCAGGTACGCGGCGCGCGGCGCCTCGTCGCGCACCGCGTCGAACAGCAGCGGCGCGGCGGCCAGGTGCTGCGGCGGGGCGGGCCGCGGTCAGCCGCGCGCTCGGCGCAGGGAGTGCGCGCAGCGGGCCGCGCGCGCGCGCGCTCACCTCGGAGGCGGGGCTCAGGACGCTCCTGCGGTCCGCGAACAAGGCTGCCTCGGGCGCAGGGGGCGCAAAGCGCGGCGGCAGGGCGGGATCGCCGGCCAGCCACGCGAGCACCGCGCAGAGGCCGCAGTGGTACTGCGCCAGGACCGCGGTCGGGAGCGCGGACGACGGGGCCGCCCCGCCCAGCGCCTCCAAGTGCTCCACTGGTAGACCGCCTGCGCGGCGCGGCGCCGGCTGGGCGGCGGCCCGCGCGGGGTTGGCCTGCCGCGCGGCGTCGCCGCACCTGCTGCAGTATGGGTGCGCACATGGCGAGCAGGGCGCAGGCATTGCCGCTGTCCGGGCTGCTCGCCGCCAGCTCCGCCCACGACGTGGCCGCGCCCGCGGCCAGGCCATACATGTCGCACGCCGCATACCTGCGGCCGCGCGAGGTGGTGAGCGCGGGCGCGGCCGCCTCGGCGGGCGGGCAGCCTGCAGGCGGGCGCGCGCGCGCGCCGCGCGCTCACCTCTCGGCGGCCTCGCGGATGGCCGTGCGGCACTCGGCGGCCGCCCGCACGAAGAAGGGGCACTTGAGCATGGTGCAGAGCGCCTGCAGTATGTAGACCACCCAGACCAGGCACGTGTCGTCCCCGCCCCGCTCCAGCCAGGCCAGCACGTCGCGCCAGAGGATGCGCCGCACGATGCTCGCCAAGGTGCCGACGGCCGCGCCCCTGTACACGAGCCTGGCTTCGTGCAGGGCGAGGCCGCCGTCCCTGGTCACAGCCTGCAGCAGCTCGTGGTGTATGAGGGGCGTCAGCAGGTACACCGCGTCGGGGCACATCAGGTCGGCCGCGCGCAGGGGGCACATGGCCCCGGCTGCCAGCGCCGGGGCCCCGGCCTCAAGCGCCCCGAGCCCCACGGCGGCCTCGGCCGCCAGGCCTGCCAGGGCGCACATCTGCTGGGCTCCTCTGCTAGGAGCAGGAGCTCCGAGCTGAGTCAGAACGGGCGGGACCGGGTACTTTGATGGCACATCCATGGGTGGCTGTTGACTTCATCCATATCAAATGCCGGTGACCTGCGGTGCCCGCAGCCTGCAGCCATTGCCAGCTGTCCTCGAGCTGCACACCGCGCGAGCGCAGAGCAGCTGGCATGATGAAACGCGGACAACCTGATGCTGGCGTGCAGGTGCGGCAGCAGCGTCACTGATCCCTGCCTCTGTGGCCAGCGCCTGCCTGTGTTGATGTCCTCCTGTTGCACATTGGTGTCCTGGTTGCACGTCCCCGCGCAGCGACACAATCAGCTTGTGGACGTGAACTGACCCAGCCCCGCCTCCCGCCCCAGGGCCGGAGCTCCAGCGCTGCCGACGGGGACGGGCGCTCCTGCACGCTCAAGCTCGAGCCTGGCAGCACGCCTGTGCGCTGCGTGCGGCCGAGGCTTGGGCACGAACAACAAGGCCGCGAGGAGCCTGCTCAAGAGCTCAATTCTGTGGCGCTGGTAGGCCTGCTCGCGCCTAGCACTAGACTGTGCTATAGCAGGCTGCAGACGCGCTGTGGGCTGCACCTGAGGTCCAGCAAATCAGCGTCACGGTCTGTGACCAGGACAGCGTTCGTGGGTGTGGGGGCACGCCTGTGCTGGATGGGGCGCTGGCAGCTCGCGGCTGTGCTGCGTAAGAAGGTCGCGGGTGTGCCTGACTCAGAGGCGTCCAGAGCCAGGAGAGCGCCAGCAAATTGCTGCTGCGCAGGAGCGGCATGCGGTGGCGTTGGCAACCCTGCTCAAGGGCAATAGCCAGTACAGCGTCATCGCGGGCGGGGGCGCGGCGGCGCTGGTCGGGCTGCTGGCGCCTGGCTGGACAGATGCGGTGCACGAGCAGGCCGCGGCAGCGCTGCGCCACCTGTGCGCAAGCAACGCCCAGAACCACGACAGCGTGAGGGTGTGCGGGGGCGTGCCGGCGCTGGTCGCGCTGCTGGCGCCCGGCGGCTCTGCCGCTGTGCACGAGCAGGCGGCTTGGGTGCTGCAGTACCTGTGCTTTAACAACGCCCAGAACAGGGACAGCGTGCGCGAGTGCGGCGGCATCGCCGTGCTGGTCGCGCTGCTGGCGCCCGGCGGCTCCGCTGGCGTGCAGACGCTGGCTGCGGGGGCGCTGACAAACGTGTGCGTCAGCAACACCCAGAACAAGGACAGCGTCCGGGAGTTCGGAGGCATTGCGGCGCTCGTCGGGCTGCTGGCGCCCGGCGGCTCTGCCGCTGTGCAGGGAGCGGCTGCTGGGGCGCTGCGCAACCTGTGCTCTGACAACGCCCAGAACAGGGACAGCGCCAGGGAGTGCGGGGGCGTTGCGGCGCTGGTCGGGCTGCTAGCGCCCGGCAGCTCTGCTGCCCTGCATGAGCGAGCGGCTTGGGCGCTGCGGAACTTGTGCGCGTACAACGCCCAGAACAAGGACTGCGTGCGGTGGTGCGGCGGCATTGCTCCGCTGGTGCGGCTGCTGGCGCCCGGCGGCCCTGCTGCCGTGCGCGAGCAGGCTGCTGGCGCGCTGTGGAGCGTGTGCTCTGACAACACTGCCAACAAGGACAGCGTCAGGGAGTGCGGGGGCGTGGCGGCGCTGGTCGGGCTGCTGGCGCCTGCGTGTCCTGCTGCTGTGCATCAAAATGCAGCTGGCGCGCTCGCGATGTTGACCAGCGAGGGTGGGCTGTGCCGGGATGCAGCCAGGGCATGCGGGCCGGTTGCAGCCCTGCAGCGTGTGCTCGCATGCGCCAGCTCGGCATCAGCGCACGAGCGGGCCGCGGCGGCGCTGCGCAACCTGGGGCATGCTCAGTAGGGTGGTTAGCAGGAGCCTCACTAGTGCCGGCCGCGCGCCCTGCACACACGGCGCGCGACCAGGGCTTGCGCGGCGCGGCGCGCACACGAGCTCGGGTCACCGGTGGCCCAGTGTGTTTGTCTGCAATGTGTTGCTCGGGGAGTGGAGCGAGTAAAGCAACGCATAGACTGTCTGACAGACAGCAATCTGTTCCACCGGCAGCTAGTTCTGCGTGCTCTGTTAGAAGCGCTGAATGTCAACAGGACTTGTAACTTCTAAGTTGGGCTGCAAGCGGCGAATTGCTCTGTGCCTTAACGTCTCTGCTCAGTCATGCCGCAGCGTGCGAGTCCCATTTCAGCACTGTCTCCAGGCTCCAGCTGTCGTATAGACGCAGACATGGTCACATGCGCAGCCGCTCGCTGGGTTGCATGGCGCAACTTCAAATGCAGTTGCGGTTTGCTTTCAGACTGTGGTGGTTGGTGCCCATGATGCCCTTCATTACAAGTCTTGCATGTGTTCCTAAGTGCACTGCTCGCAAGACATTTTTGTCCACAGCAGACCAGTGGCCGCAAAGCCGATGCATGTCACAGCAGCGCATGGGTCACCCTGCTTGCACTAACCTTCTTGTGACCTACACCGCACAAATGCAAACAACAGCACACAGGCAGAGACAGCACCACACATGCGACATGTGATTCAACTCCCGAACATGCCTGATGTTCATTTGCAAAAAGAGAGGGTCTGCTCTTCCTGGACAAGGAGTACAGCACAGGTAGGGAATCCATGCTGCCGTGCCGGCGCGCAGGCAGTTATAGCCTGAGCAGGGACGTGTCGCAAAAGAGAAAGGCAAGGTCTGATGAAAGGCAGAAAAGATTTCACACAGCACAGACGGCCGGGGTACCGGGGCCTGGGACGCGAGAGATCGCACCAGACAATTAGCTCTGCAACACAGGGGCCTGCAACCTGACGCGAAGGCTGAGCGCACGGCTGCGGTGTGCAAGCCAGGCCGGGCCTCAGCCCCACAGCCCGGTCGCCGGGTTCTTTGGCGGGCACTGGTAGCACTCTGCGAACAGCCCAAAGCTGTATGACTGTCGCCCGCACATGCAGCGGGGCTCAGCGCTCTGCACATGTTGCGCAAGGCGCGGGCTGACATGCATGCTGCCTTATTCTGACAAAACTCTTACCTTGTTAGCCCGGTCCGCATGCAAGCAGTGCTGCGCTCTGGCGCAGAGCTTGCTCTCAAGCAGGCCGTGGCACACCCGGCCGCTGCTACCCCAGAGGCACACACCTGCTGCACGATGCGCTGGATTGAGAAGAAAATGCCGCCGACCTGGATGCGCGCAGCGTGAGTGGTTAGCACGCTCGCGGCACGGCATGCACGTCGTACATGGAGTGAACAGTGACGGGTGACCTTGGATGCAGTCATGCGAGGTCCAGGGAGTTCTGTGCTGGCAGTCACCAGGCATGTTACGCCACACCAAATCAAACAGCAAGGCATGCCAGAATGCAGCTCCGCAAGCGCCCGCGTCGCTGCGGCAGCCAAGCAGGCAGTTCATTGAGCGCGGCTGCGCGGCTGCGTCAAGCGCGAAGCCGTGCGCAAGAAGCGCACCGTGAAGACCGAGGACACCCCGATGATGGAATAGTTGAGGATGAAGCAGGGCAGCCAGCCGTGCCCCGCCAGCCACCTGAGCGAGGGCGCTCACGCTGTCATGCGCGCAGGCGCTGAAGATGCAACCAGGCGGCCAGTGGTCCAGAGCGCGCGCAGCGCAGGCATAGCAGGGAGGCACACGGCAGCACCCCGCCTCCGCGCTCCTGGGCGAGCGGTCGGGCTCACCGGTGCGGCGGGAACACGGCCGCGTCGCGTGTCTCGCGCTTGCGAAAGTGCCAGGTGAAGGCGGCGGCCGGCAGCAGAAAGGCGGTGGTGGGCACGCCGATCGCGCCCATGAAGGAGTTGATGGTGCCGTAGAACGGCAGCATGACGCCCAGCAGCCACACCGCCAGCGCTGCGCCGACCAGGCGCCAGGCTGTGAGCACCAGGTATGCACTGTTCAGGAAGCGCGCACCCCGGGCCAGCGCCATGCCCTTTAAGGTAACAGAAGACCCATGAGGGGCTGCGCTTTTATTTGCGGCGCATACGACAAATCATGCAGGCGCGCTGGATATATGAGCTGCGACGCCACATGCACGGAGAGTATAGTACAAGCCCCCAGTCAGTCCTACCGCGCACAGCACGCAAGCGGCTCTGGCAGCCCGGCAGGCGGCGGCGCTCACCGACGGGCAGCCGCAGGGGCAGCCGGATGTACCAGCGCGCTCGAACATGAAGATGAGCGGCGTGACGTAGAGCGCGAACGCGACGAACTGGTGCACGATCATGAGCGCCGCGGACGCGCGCATCCAGTTGCTGAGCGGCAGCACTCTGGCGGCGCGCGCGCGCGCGCTGACGTCGCGCCGCCCGCGCACACTGGTGGCCTCGCCGGGGCCTCAGCGCATTTATCAATAAATATAGTAAACAGAGTCGGCCTCGGCCTGCTGCTGTGTTGGGCAGGTGCCTCATGCAGTGCGTCCGCGCTCCAAGACACACCACGCACGCACCCGTACACGTTGTCGTTGACGGCGATGGCGGGAAACGCCAGGTTCACCGCCAGCGAGTGCGGCAGCGTGAGCAGCAGCGTCCACAGCCAGCCGCCAAAGTAGGCGCCCACGTACCTGCGCGGCAGGCGCTGTTTTGTGATGAGCGCGCTGTGGCGGGCTCAAGCACACGTCCACGCCCCGCAGAGCGGGCGCGCAGGCGGGCTGCGCGGCTCGCGGCCGCGCACCTGCGCGAGTCGCGCATGGCGTCCATCATCTCCAGCGCGATGGAGTGCGCGCCCATGGCCTGCAGGATGATCGCGCTGCCCAGGAAGAAGCCCTGCGTGTGCGTGGACTTGAGCTTTTCTAGCCTAGAGTAGCATGCCGGGGACGGGGTCACCGGCGAGAGCCGCAGCGTACCAGAGTGCATGGTGCACTTGCCAACCAAGGAGCTTATCGATGTTTGTGGCTGTGATGCACCGCATCAGTGAGAGGGCATGGTGCGCCGCGCGCCTGTGCGCTAGCGGGCGGCTTCGTCGCGAGGCCGGGCTTGATGCCGGACAGCGAGGCCGTCACCAGGATGAACAGGCACGTGTAGGAGGTGCCTGCGCGCACCGCGGGGTGGCCGCGCGCGCGTTCAGACCCGCGCGCTCCCTGCACGGCCGCGCGCCGCTGCAGCGCCAGCGCACCGATGACTGCAATCACGTTGAGGACGCGGTAGTGCCGGAAGGTCTGCCGCAGCATGCCGCATCAGCCATGTGCATGCCGGGGCGGCGCCGGGGCCATGGCCGAGCTCGTGCTCACGGCGAGCTCGGGCGCGGCCGCACCGGCACCAGGGCAACAGCATGAGCACCGCGCCAAAGATGAGCTCGTACTCGCGCTTGCTGAACCTGTTGTCGATGGAGAAGGCGTTGCCGGCGCACGCGATCACCTGCGGCGCGCCCGCGGCGTTTACACGGACCTACCACAGGAAGCCCGCTCTGGCGCGCGACCCGGCGGCATCGACGCAGGGCAGCTCGCGCGGGCCCGGCATGCAGGCGAGCCGTGAACGGCGCGCCTG
>JAABUU010001818.1_pt1 | contig 33267 bp, 29 predicted proteins | sample 5559301 | NCBI WGS metagenome assembly JAABUU01 (sample SAMN10711884, study PRJNA513360) | rock metagenome | isolation source: Antarctica rocks | place: Antarctica: Victoria Land, Richard Nunatak white
TGTGCCGGTCCGAGCGGGTCGGGTGGGTGAGCAGCACTGCCCCGACCAGCGCCACCTCCAAGGTCGGTATGACCAGCCGGGGTCCGATGATCAGGGTGTCCGGTAGTAGCCCGTACAACGCGGCAGCGACCAGGGCGGCGACAGTAGCGGGAGCCCGGACCATGCCGCGGCGATCAGTCATCGTCCAGGTTTCAGCGCGCCGGGTCGGCGGGGTTCCGCAGTTGGACACCCCAGGTGCTGGTGGTGGATTGGCCGGGGTCAAGGCGGATCACCCGCTCGCCGGTGGCCAGGGCATTGGGTGGGCAGGTCATCGGTTCGGTGCCCAGCCCACGGCGTTGTCGATCGGGAGCCAGGGTGTCGGCGGTGTACAGCTCGATGAGCGGGTAGCTGCCGTCGACCCACAGCTGCACGGTACGGCCGTCAGGCCGGTGCAGCCGGACCCAGGCGCGGCCGGCGGTGTCACGATCGAGGTCGGTGAAGGCATAGTCGATTTTCGATTCACCAAGGCGGCGGGCCGAGCGGAAATCGAACGAGGTGCCGGCGACCGGTTGGGTGCCGGTCGGCAGTTGCCGGTCGGCGGTCGTCACGATTCGGGTCGTCGCACCGAATTCCAACTCGCAGTCGTCGATCAATCCGCTGCCTGGGGACAGATAGGGATGTTGACCGCAGCCGTAGGGACAGGTGGCGTCGCCGCTGTTGGTGGCGGTGGTGGCGACGGTGAGACCGTCTGCGGCGAGCAGATACCTGACCTCGACGTCCAGGGTGAACGGGTAGCCCTGCAAGGGATGAAGGCGGGTCATCATGGTGATTCGGTCGGCGGCCTGGTCACGTGGTTCCCAGTTGCGCCAACGCAGGAACCCGTGGATGGCGTTGCTCTTCTCCGGTTCGGTGAGGGCGACCTGGTAGTCGACGTCGTCGAACCGGTAGCGGCCGTCGGCGAGCCTGTTGGGCCACGGGATCAAAGGCTGGCCGTGCGCGCCATCGCACATCGCCGTATCCGGATAGGGCTGCAGCACATCCCGACCCCCGAATGTGCAGCTGCGGATTCCGCCGCCGACCTGCACGATGACGGCTCGGTAGCCGCCGGAGGAAAGTTCGTACTGCTCACCCGAGGGTGGTGTCGCCATCATTGCCCCGTTCATTCTCGGTGGGTTCGGGGTGAAACGCACAGGAATCCACGAATCTGCCTCTGAGCGCCGCCGGATCTGCGTGGGCGGAGCTTCATCGATGTGACCGCCGAGTCCGGGCGGAGCGATTCAGAGCCGGGACTCGGCGTCGTGGGGAATGTCGAGATGGCTGCTGGACTCGGCGTGGGACAGGCCGGCGGATTTCCGTTTCGGATGGGCTTCGTCGTGCATTTTTTGCACCATGTGCGGATGGTGCAGTTCGAAAGCCGGTCGTTCGGAGCGGATCCGGGGCAGGGAGGTGAAGTTGTGCCTGGGCGGCGGTGAGCTGGTGGCCCATTCCAGGGAATTGCCGTAGCCCCACGGATCGTCGGCGGTGGTCACTTCGCCGTATCGCGACGATCGGAAGACGTTCCAGATGAACGGTAGCAACGACGCTCCGAGGATGAACGAGCCGAGCGTCGAGATGGTGTTCAGGGTGGTGAATCCGTCGGCTGGGAGATAGTCGGAGTAGCGGCGCGGCATACCCATGTTTCCCAGCCAGTGTTGGACCAGGAAGGTGATGTGGAACCCGACGAAGGTGGTCCAGAAGTGCAACTTCCCCAGCCTTTCGTCAAGGAACCGACCGGTCATCTTCGGAAACCAGAAGTAGATCCCGGAGAAGGTGGCGAACACGATGGTGCCGAACAGCACGTAGTGGAAGTGGGCCACCACGAAATAGGTGTCGGAGACGTGGAAGTCCAGCGCGGGGGAGGCCAGGATGACGCCGGTCAGTCCGCCGAACAAAAAGGTGACCAGGAATCCGGCGGCGAAGAGCATCGGCGTCTCGAAGGTGATCTGCCCTTTCCACATGGTGCCGATCCAGTTGAAGAATTTGATACCGGTGGGCACGGCGATGAGAAATGTCATGAAGCTGAAGAATGGCAGTAGGACGGCTCCGGTCGCGAACATGTGGTGCGCCCAGACGGTGACGGAAAGGGCAGCGATGCCGAAGGTGGCGTAGACCAGGCCCCGGTAGCCGAACACAGGTTTGCGGGAGAAGACAGGGATGACTTCGGTGACGATTCCGAAGAACGGCAGCGCGACGATGTAGACCTCGGGGTGGCCGAAGAACCAGAACAGGTGCTGCCACAAGATGGCGCCCCCGTTCGCCGGGTCGAAGACGTGAGATCCCAGGTGCCGGTCCGCTTCCAGCCCGAGCAGCGCGGCCGTCAGCACGGGGAACGCGATGAGCATCAGGATGGCGGTGACCAGGATTTCCCAGGTGAACACCGGCATCCGCCACATCGTCATGCCGGGGCAACGTAGGCAGATGACGGTGGTGATCATGTTGACCGCCCCCAGGATGGTGCCCAGTCCGGCGATGGCCAGGCCCATGATCCACAGATCGCCGCCGGGCCCTGGGGAGTTGGTGGCGTTGGAGAGGGGGCTGTAAGCGGTCCAGCCGAACGCGGCCGCGCCACCGGGGGTGAAGAACCCGGACACGGTCACGGTCGCGCCGAACAGATACAGCCAGTAGGAGAACGCGTTGAGTCGCGGGAAAGCAACGTCGGGAGCGCCGATCTGCAGCGGAAGGATGTAGTTGGCGAAGCCGAACACAATGGGTGTGGCATACAGCAGCAGCATGATCGTGCCGTGCATGGTGAAAAGCTGGTTGTACTGCTCGGGTGAGAGGAACTGCATTCCCGGCCGAGCCAGTTCGGTGCGCATCAAAAGGGCCAGTACACCGCCGAGCATGAAGAAGACCAGGGACGTCACGATGTACATGACCCCGATCTGCTTCGGATCGGTGGTTCTGAGGTATCCCAACGCCTTCACCCCGGGGGAATACCTTTTCACGGGGTAGGGCCTGGTCGGCCGGGGAGCCACTGCGGTCATGACGGTCCTCCTAGGTGGAACGTTGCTCGGATCCATCCTGCGCCAGGCGGGCGGAGGCCTCCAGATGCAGGGCATGAACAAAGGCTTGCGGCAGGTTTCCCCGTAGTTGGTGCTCGCCGGCGTCGAATTCCTCGGAATACAGCTCCGGCGGACCGCAGGCCGCGCGGGTTCGTTCATACCATCGGGCCGCTTCCACCTCGCGGCCCTGTTGATGCAGGGAAAGGGCGGTGAGGAATCCGCACAGCGTGAAGGAGCCTTCGGCCATGGCCAGGGGCCGAGGGTCGTGCCGGAACCGATACGCGTACCCGTCGACGGTCAACTCGCTCAGGTAGCCATCGAGGGTGGCCACGGTTCGGGGATCATTCACCGGGATCGCGCCGCGCAGCGAGGGCAGCAGCAGCGCGGCGTCCAAGTTCGGGTCGGATGCCGAGCGTTGCCAGCGTCCGGTGGGGTGGGTGGCATGTGCGGCGGTGTCGGCGACGATCCGGTCGGCGAGCGTCAACCATCCGCTGGTGGCGGGGCCGGCGGGTTCCACCGCGGCGATCGCGCGGAGTCCGGCGGCACAGATCAGCCGACTGTGGGTCCAGGGTTGGTTGTCGATCTCCCAGATCCCGGCGTCGGGTTCCTGCCAGCGCTCGGCGATGGCGTCGGCGGCGACGGTGGCTGCCTTGAAGTTGTCGGTGTCCAGCCGGTCGTGGCGGCCGGCGGCGGCAAGCAGCAGCAGCGACTCTCCGAACGCATCGAGTTGGAACTGCTTGTTGACCCAGTTCCCGGTTTGGTCGTGGCCGCCCGGATAGCCGGGCAGTCGCAGTTTCCGTTGATCCGGAACCCGGCCGCCGGCGACGGTGTAGGCGGGTTTGAGAGCCGGCCCATGCTCGAGCAGTCGGCCGGTGACGAAGCGGACCGCGTCGTCGAGCAGCGGATGCGGCCCGGCGGCCGCGACAGCTTGCCCGGCGTAGCACTGGTCCCTGATCCACACGTACCGGTAGTCGTAGTTGCGACCGGCCTCGGCTCGTTCGGGCAGGCTGGTGGTCGCGGCGGCGACCATTCCACCGCCTGCGGAGGTCAGGCCGCGCAGCACCGCATAGGAGCGGCGACTGTCCCGGCCGTTCAGCGTGTTGTCCAGGGCGGGAACGGCTTGTTTCCAACCGTTCTCGGTGGCCTGCCAGGCGATGTCCGGGTTGACTGGTTCGTCGGGCAGCGGCTGGTCACTGATCTCGAGCACCAGGTCGTGATGCCGACCGGCGGCCACCATCAGCTCGCCGACCAGGCCTTGATCTGGCGCGGAACTGGGCCGACAGAACTCACCGCCGGACCACCTCAGGTGCAGACCACCGCTGTTGGCGGTCCAGACTCCGTCCTGCTGCCGCAGGTGCGTGAGTCCTCGGTGGTCGAACGCCGCCCGGGCGTTGAGCGTCACCTTCACCTGACTGTCCTGGTCTGCGGCCAGGATTCGACGGAGCAGCACCGCCCGGTGCGCATCCCCCGGGAAGGCAAGCGCTTCGCGACATTCGATGATGCCGCCGTCGGTAATCCATCGGTTCCGCCAGATCAGGCTGGCATCCTCGTAGAAGCCGCCCCACACGAACCGCTCCGTCGGAGTGATCGAATAACCGCTGGTTCCACCCAGCAGGGCACTGAACAGGGCGTCGGAATCCCAGCGGGGTGCGCACATCCAGACGATGTCGCCGCGGGGACCGACCAGCGCGCCGCGTTCGCCGTCGGCCAGCAGGGCGTACTCCCGAAGCACCCGCGGCGGAAACGCCGCTGGGCCGGCTCCGCTCTGGCCGGTCACGCGCGCGAGCGCCGGCGCAGGAACGCGCCGATGACGGCGGAGGTGCCGGCGACCGCTGCGCTGGCCAGCGCCGGCCGCCGGTAGCGGGGCCACCACCGGGCACCGGCGATCATGCTGCCGGCGTGCAGCACGTCGACGACGCTGCTCCCGGTGAGCAGCCCGCGCTGTCCAGGACGACCCAGGACGGCGACGCCTTGGAGAAGCTGCCGACCGCCCAGCACCCGGACGATGACCGGGCTCGGGGTCGAGGCACCGCTGGAGACCAGACCCGCCACCACCGTGGGCTTGATCAACATCGCCGCACCGAGAACCGCCGTGACGGCGCCCCAGCTGCGCACCGCTGTCGTCCCGGTCACCGTCGACGCCCCAGGAGCACCGCAGCAGCGGCGGTCAGAGCGCCGGCTGCCGACAGCAGAGCGCCGTGATGGTGCGAGGCCCACAGCTGACCGGCACCATCGGTGGCCTTGTCGTCGAAGATGCCGTGGGCTCCGAAATCCTTGCCGTCATCGCCGTCGGCCGGCTCCCACAGATTGACCGGGGCGTCCGAGTTCTGTTTCTGCTTCGTCTGCTGGGACTTGAACCCCGTCTTGCCCAGGTAACGGTCCAGCAGCCCTGGCGCGATGGCATTGGCCGCCAGGGTGGCTGCGGTGGACGCGCCCACCCAATATTCCCGCCGTTTCGGATGGTCGGCAGCGTAGAGGACGCCGCGAGCGGCAAATTCGGGTTGGTAGATCGGCGGAACGGGTTGGGCCTGGTGGGGAAGTTTGGACAGCACCCACGAGAACTGCGGGGTGTTGACCGCGGGCATCTGCACCATCGTCACGTGCACGCCGGACTTCTCGTGCAGCAATTCGCAGCGCAACGCCTCGTTGAAGCCTTGGATGGCATGTTTGGCGCCGCAGTACGCCGTCTGCAACGGAATGCCGCGGTAGGCGAGCGCGGATCCGACCTGGACGATGGTGCCGCGGTTCCGGGCCTTCATCTTGGCCAGCACGGCCATCGTCGCGTACACGTATCCCAGGTAGCTGACCTCGGTGACCCGCCGGTACTCCTGCGCGGTGATCTGGTCGAACGGCGCGAAGACGGAGGTGAACGCGACATTCACCCACACATCGATGGGACCTAACTCCGCCTCGATGGTATCGACGGCCGCATGCACCGCATCCGCATCCGCCATATCGACGGGCACGATCAGGGCCGTACCCCCTGCTGCGCGCACATCCTCGGCAGCCCCGGCCAGTCCCTTCTCACCGCGGGCCAGCAGCGCGACCTTGTTCCCGCGTGCGCCGAAGGCCCGGGCGGTGGCCCGGCCGATACCTCCGCTGGCGCCGGTCACCACCACAACCTGTGTGTTCATCTCGAACTTCCTTTCATCTGCGAACGGGAACTTCAACCAGTGACGGCGGGCCCGGTGGTCCATCCGACGGACCACAGATCCTGCTCTGCGGGTTCGCCGCCGGCGTCGGCGAACCTGTTCAGCACCTCGGCCAACCGGTGGCGATTGTCGATGGGCATCTTGTCCAGGATCTGGCCGATGAGGGCACGCCGGCGGCTCATCACGCTCTCCACCATCCGGTGGCCCTTCTTGGTCAGAGTCAGCATGAGATGGCGCCGGTCGGCCGGGTTGTCCCGGCGTTCCAGCAGGTTGCCCGCCACCAGTCGGTCGCAGGTGCGCGTGGCGTTCGACGGATGCACGCCCATCGCTTCGGCCAGTGCCGCCGAATGCATCGGTCCGCGGCTGGCGATTATCACCATCACCCGGAACTGGTTCACCCCGACCGACTCCTCGGCCGCGGCGATGGACTGCGCCGCGACACCGACCAGGACGCGGGAGGCAGCCAGCACGGCATCGGTCAACTCACCGAAAGCTGCCTTATCGCCGACCTCGGGCCGGCTCACGACTGCCCTCCACGCATGACACGAGTATGTGGTAACCCTTGCATGAGCGCAAGGGTTAGGCGTACACCTATTGGGAACAGAACGATGAGCCAGGATACCGCGCGGCCATGGACATCGATCGACAAGCCCAGAACCCGCCGGATCGACAGACACCGAGATCGCTGCTGAAAGAAGGAGAACTGGTCATGACTGACAAAGTTGCTGACGTGTTGTTGGCGCGGCTGCGGGAATGGGGTGTCAAGCAGGTCTTCGGCTATCCGGGTGACGGCATCAACGGTCTGCTGGCCGCGTGGGGCCGGGCCAACGACGACCCCGAGTTCGTGCAGGCACGGCACGAGGAGATGGCGGCGTTCTCTGCGGTCGGCTTCGCGAAGTTTTCCGGCAAGGTCGGTGTGTGCGTGGCGACCAGTGGCCCCGGTGCGGTCCATTTGCTGAACGGTTTGTACGACGCGAAACTCGATCACGTGCCGGTGGTGGCGATCGTGGGGCAGACGGAACGCTCGGCGATGGGCGGTTCGTACCAGCAGGAGGTGGACCTGCTCAGTCTGTTCAAGGACGTCTGTTCGGACTATGTGCAGATGTGCACGGTGCCGACGCAGCTGCCGAACCTGATCGACCGGGCTATCCGGATCGCGATGACCGAGCAGGCCCCGACGTGCATCATCATTCCCTCCGATGTGTTCGACCTGCCGTACGAGGCGCCGGGGCATGTCATGAAACAGGTTCCTTCCAGCCTCGGCCTGGCGCAGGCGACAGCAGCGCCGGATCCGGAGGCTGTGCAGCAGACCGCAGACTTGCTGAACGCCGGCAGCAAGGTCGCTTTGCTGGTCGGACAGGGCGCCCGCGGCTGCGTCGAAGAGTTGACGGCGGTGGCCGAGCTGTTGGGTGCCGGGTCGGCGAAAGCGCTGCTGGGCAAGGACGTTCTCCCGGACACCCTGCCGTGGGTGACGGGTTCCATCGGCCTGCTCGGCACCACGGCGAGCTACAAGATGATGATGGACTGCGACACGCTGCTCACGGTCGGCTCCAACTTTCCCTACACCCAGTTCATGCCGAAACTCGATCAGGCACGTGCGGTTCAGATCGACCGGTCCGGCAAGTGGATCGGCATGCGCTACCCGTACGAGATCAATCTGGTCGGCGACGCGAAAACGACGCTACAGGCGCTAATTCCGTTGCTGCACCACAAAGTCGACCGCAGCTGGCGCGAAAAGATCGAGGCTGATGTGGCCGATTGGTGGCACACGGTGGAACGCCGCGCCATGACCGGCGCGAATCCGATCAACCCGATGCGAATTTTTTCCGAACTGTCCGAGCGGCTCCCCGACAATGCGATCGTGGCCTCCGACTCCGGGAGCGCGGCCAACTGGTACGCCCGGCACCTGAAATTCCACGGCGACATCCGCGGCTCGCTGTCCGGCACCCTGGCCACCATGGGACCTGGTGTGCCCTACGCGATCGGCGCGAAGTGGGCTCATCCCGACCGGCCGGTGATCGCCCTGGTGGGTGACGGCGCGATGCAGATGAACGGCATGGCGGAATTGATCACCATCGCGCATTACTGGTCGCAATGGGCGGACCCCAGGTTGATCGTGGCGATTCTGCATAACAACGACCTCAACCAGGTGACCTGGGAGATGCGCGCCATGGAGGGCGCCCCCAAGTTCGCCGAATCGCAGACTCTGCCCGACGTCGACTTCGCTGCGTTCGCCCGCAGCCTGGGGCTGGACGGGGTCAACATCGACGACCCGGACAAGATCGGCCCGGCCTGGGAAACCGCGTTGCACGCCACTCGGCCCACCGTGCTGGACATCCGTTGCGACCCCGATGTGCCGCCGATCCCGCCGCACGCCACCTTCGCCCAGGTGAAATCGGTCGCCGGCGCGATCCTGCACGGTGACGAGGACGCCTTGGGCTTCGTCAAGCAAGGTGTCAAGCAGAAGGTTCAGGAGTTCTTGCCCGGCACGAAGGGCAAGTGACCGTGAAACTTCTGCACCGCAACAAATCCGCGTCCAGTTTGGTCGGACGGGCACTGAAGGACGTTCGTACCGGCCGGTTCGAACGCAGTCTTTCGGCATTGACTGCCGTGGGCGCTGCAGTCACCTCCGCCGAGGTATTTCTGTCCCATGATGGTGCGAGTTTCGGCAACAAGATGATGTGGTGGCCGATAGTGATCGTGCCCACCGCGGTTCCAGCCGGGATCGCGGCGGTGTTCTCCGGCCGCGCGGCCCGCACCGTGCTGCCTTTGGCCTCCGCCGCGATTGTGATCAACGGAGTGCAGGGCACCTATCTGCATTGGCGGGGCATCGCCCAACGGCCCGGTGGATGGACCCGCTACAACATGGAAGGCGGGCCGCCGATGTTCGCCCCGCTGCTGGCATCCCTGGTCGGCGGTATGGGTCTGCTCGCCGCAGTTCTGCGCCGAGAAGGGGAAAAGCGGGCATGACCTACCGAAGCCCGAACCAACGCGGCACCACGCCGCAGCACAAGGGCCGATACCCAGGTTTCGATGTGCTTAGCCAGACCTCCGTCTGGGACGACGAGACCGCCGGGGTGGTGCTGGCCCGGCTCGCGCCGCCGAACAGCCTGGGATTCTTCACCGCAGCGCAGCGGGCGGTCGCCGAGCCGCTGCTGGACCTACTGCTGGCGCAGGACGCCGAACCGCGGGTGCCGGTGCTGGCGCTGATCGACACCCGGCTGGCCATCGGCGAAACCGACGGCTGGCACTACGACGACATGCCCGAAGACGGCCAAGCGTGGCGGGACACCCTGACGTTCCTCGGCCAGGACGCGGAAACCCGCTACGGATCCGAGTTCGCTCGGCTCGACCCGTTCCAGCAGTCGGCCCTGACCCAGCACATTCAGGACCTGGCGGGCGCGAAAGACCGCTGGCACGACTTCCCGGCCGAGCAGGTGTGGAGTTTGTGGACCCGATACGCCTGCACCGCGTTCTACTCCCACCCGTGGGCCTGGAACGAAATCGGCTTTCCCGGCCCCGCCTACCCCCGCGGCTACCTCAATCCCGGCGTGAACGCGCTGGAAAGGTGGGAGGTCGCCGATCACCACGACGTTGATCCCATCCCGTTCGTCGACCGCACCGAGCGGGCCCGCCGCTCCCACAGCCACCTGACCGGGACCGATCATGAGTGAGTATTCGAAGATCCGGGCCCGCAATGACTCGGCGTGGCTCATTCCCAACGACGGATCGCGCACCAACCACCAATTGCGGGCCGACATGCGCCGCTATGCCGACACGGACGAGGTCGATCTGGTGGTCGTCGGCGCCGGCGCCGGCGGCAGCGTGCTGACCCAGCGGCTGGCCCGGGCCGGCTGGTCCGTGGTATGCCTGGACGCCGGGCCGTTCTGGGATCCGGACAAGGACTGGGTGAGCGACGAACGCGGCTCGCACACCCTGTACTGGACCGACCCTCGACAGATCGGCGGTGAGACACCGGTTCCGCTGGGGTCGAACAACTCCGGCCGGGGCGTAGGCGGCTCGATGGTGCACTACGCCGGGTACACCCCCCGATTCCACCCCTCGGATTTCCACACCGCCGGCCTCGACGGCGTCGGCGCGGACTGGCCCATCGGCTACGCCGACCTCAAGCCCTACTACCAACTCATCGAAGCCGAACTGCCGGTCGCCGGGCAGGACTGGCCCTGGGGTGACCCGCACAGCTACCCCCATCACGCCCACCCGGTCAGCGGCAACGGCGACGTCTTCCTGCGCGGCGCGGCAGCCGCCGGCGTCGGCGCCCGAGTCGGTCCGGTCGCCATTCCCAACGGCCGGTTCGGAAACCGCCCGCACTGCATCTACCGCGGCTTCTGCCTGCAGGGCTGCAAGGTCAACGCCAAAGCCAGCCCGCTGATCACCCATATTCCCGACGCAATGGCGCACGGCGCGGAGATCCGCCCTGACAGCCAGGTCAGCTCCGTCACCGTCGACGAGAACTCCGGCGCCGCCACCGGTGTCACCTACTTCCGCAACGGAATCGAGCACCATCAGCGGGCCCGGGCCGTCGCCGTCGCGGGATACAGCATCGAAACTCCTCGGCTGCTGCTCCTGTCGGATACGAAACGATTCCCCAATGGACTGGGCAACGACCACGATCAGGTCGGTCGGTACCTGATGGTGCAGGGAGCGCCGCAGACCGCCGGCCGGTTCTCCGACGAGATCCGGATGTACAAGGCACCGCCGCCGGAAGTGTCCAGCGAACAGTTCTATGAAACCGACCCCACCAAACCCTACAAGCGGGGTTGGTCGATCCAGACGGTCAGCCCACTTCCGATCACCTGGGCCGAACACGTGACGGCGCAAGGACATTGGGGTGAACCACTGCGGGAATACATGCGTGACTACGTGCACTGGGCCACCCTGGGTGCCCTGTGCGAATTCCTCCCGCAAGCCCGCAACCGGGTCACCCTGGCGAAGGAGAAGGACCGACTCGGACTACCCGTCGCCCACTTCTCCTACAGCCAGTGCGACAACGACAAACAGCTGATGAAAGCCGCCCAAGTGTCGATGGAAAAGATTCTGCATGCCGCTGGAGCTCAGGAGGTGATCACCATCGACCGGTACGCCCACCTCGTCGGGGGCGCCCGGATGGCCGCCAAGCCGCAGGACGGTGTCATCGACACCGACCACAAAGTCTTCGGCATGCCGAATTTGTTCGTCGTCGACGGCAGTACCCTGCCCACCCAGGGCGCGGCCAACCCGGCACTGACCATCATGGCTCTCGCTGCCCGCGCCGCCGACCGACTGGTCGCGCTCGGCCGGTCCGGTAGCTCGACGGCGGGTGCGTGATGACCGGTTCCACCACGTTCCGGGCCGGCGAGATCACCACCGGGGTCTACACCTTCCCCACTCCGGAGCCCGAAGGGGACGGCACCCTTACCTGGGATGCCACCACCGCGGTCACCGTGCAGATCCCGGCCGGCGACTGCACCGGCCTGGGCTGGACCTACAGCACCGGCGCCGCGGCAGCGATCATCAACGACCACCTGATCCCGGCGATCGCGCAGCGCGATCCCAACGATGTCCAAGGGTGCTGGTCGGCCATGCACCGGGCCTGCCGAAACCTGGGTACCCGCGGACTGGTGATGCAGGCGATCGGCGCGGTGGACATTGCAGTGTGGGACCTCAAGGCGCGACTGCTGGGCGTCTCGCTGTCGTCACTGTTCGGTCAGTTCCGCGACGCCGTGCCGGTCTACGGATCCGGGGGATTCACCACCCTGAACACCCAACAACTGCACGATCAAATCCGCACATGGACCGACGCCGGCTGCACCGCCATGAAGATCAAGATCGGGCAGTCGTGGGGCAGCGACGAGGTTCGCGACCTGGCTCGGGTCAGGCAACTCCGCTCGGCCACCGAAGGCGTTGCCCTGATGGTCGACGCCAACGGTGGCTACACCCGGGCGCAGGCGCGCCGGGTCGGCCACCAACTCGACGACCTCGGCGTGGTGTGGTTCGAAGAACCGGTCAGCAGCGACGACATCGAGGGCCTCGCAGTGGTCCGCAACGCCCTGAACTGTGACGTAGCGGCGGGGGAGTACATCAGCGAACTGGACGAAGCGCGCCGGCTCTGCGGCGTGGTGGACTGCCTGCAGTTGGACCTCACCCGCTGCGGCGGCTATACGGGCTGGCTCCGCGGCGCAGCGCTCGCCGCCGCCCTCAACTACGACGTCTCCGCGCACTGCGCCCCGTCCCTGCACGCCGCGGTCGCCGCCGCCATACCGAACCTGCGACACGTCGAATGGTTCGTCGACCACGCCCGCATCGAGCCACTTTTGGTCGACGGCGCACCGCCCGTGCACACCGGAGCCCTACACCCCAACCCCGACGCGCCAGGACACGGAATGTCGCTGTCCAATCGGGCGGGGGAGTACCGAACCGGCTAGCTTGCGAGCCCGAACCTGGCTCTCCGCAGAACGACCATTTGACGAGACCCTCTACGCAGCAGCTGCTGTCGCAATGAATGTGTCCGCAGACCCGGCTGGCGGGAGGGCTGCGCTCCATGAATGAAACTATCGCCTCACGATGATGAAGTTGCCGCTGGAATGGACTCCGATTCCGGAATCATGGACAGTGACATCGGTGATGTGCTGGCCGAAAGGCAGCGGATCCAGAGGGATGAGCACTGTGAAACGTTGGCCCAGCAGGATTTCGCTGGCCGGATCCAGGGTGGTATTCGTGTGCAGCCGAACGGGATGGACAGCCAACATTCCTTTTTCACTCGAGAGCCGGGCCTCAGCGGAGGCGGAGACTGTCTTACCGAGGACTTGAACGGAGCCGGTCAGCTCGACGTTGCCGTCAGGTGTCGATTTCATCGAAACATGGTGACCCGTCAAAGAGAGATATCTGTTGAGATCGTCATACGTGAGGAAGGCATCCTCATCTGATTGATCGATCACCACCTGGTCGACTTCATCGACGAGAACGTCATGAAACGAGACGTGGACTCCGGCCAGATCGGCGTGGACGGATTGAACCCGCAGCGGCCCGGAGGACACATTCCCGAGGTCGATCTCCACATTGTCGTATCGGCCTGCGATGACCTGCGGGAGGAAGAAGAAACCGTGGACTCGCACGGCGGGCGAGGAGACGGTTCCGGTTGCGTCCTGGACTTGTTGAGACAATACCGATTGTGCTCCCTGACGCGCGAGCCAGTCGCCACCCCAGAGCAGCAAAAGGGTGCCGACCACCACGGTCATAGCCAGTGCGACTGTGTTCGACCTGGAGACCACAGGTCGATGGTGGCCGACCACCGGTTCGTTGACTTCAGTCACGATCTGCACTCCCCACCCGCCCGGTGATCCACTTTCACGACGTCTCCTTGTCCTTCTGACAGTTCATGGACGCTCACCCCCCCCGCTGCGAAGGCGATGACTTGGCCAGCCGGCGAACGGGCCGAGCAGGGTCAGCGCGGCTGGGGTCAACACCGGCCGGACCAGGAAGGTGTCGATGAGAAGTCCGACGGCCATGGTGAACGCGAGTTGGCGGAAGGTCTCCAGCGGGATGATCGCCACCATCGCGAACGTGGATGCGAGGATGAGTCCTGCTGTAGTGATAGCCCTGGAGGTCCCCGGCATGGCCAGGGTGATGGCTGTGCTCAGGGGGTGACGCGCGGCTTGTTTCCAGATGGAGCCGACGGCGAATACGTTGTAGTCGGATCCGAGAGCGAGCAGCAGCACCGCGGATGCGAACGGTTCGTAAAAGGTCAAACCGGGATCGCCTCGCCAGCCCTGGAAGACAAGAATGCTCAAGCCGAGCGCCGCAGCTACCCCTAGAGCGCTGCAGAGCAGGAGGACTACAGGAGCGATCAATGCTCGGAGGTAGAGCATGAGGATCAGTAATTCGACGGCGAGCGCGACCAGCAGGGTGAGCCATAGATTTTCTCTGGTGATGTGGGCCAGTTCGCTGGCGATGGCTGTCTGGCCAGTGATCGATAGGGAGGCGTCGTGCACCTTGGCCTCGCTCGCCAACGCCGTGATATTGCCGGCCAGTAGGCGCAGGTCTGCGATCGCAGTGCCGCCGAGCGGGTCGCTGTCGAAGATGACCACGACCCTTGCTGCGTTACCGTCCGCCGAGAGCACGATGCCGTAGTTGTCCGGAAGCGGGTTCTGGGCAGGCCCCAGGACTGCGGCGACGCCCGGCTGCGCACCAAGGAGCGCCTGCAACCGCTTCAGCGCGTCCCTCTGGGCCGACACGTCCTCCCCCTCCACCAGCACCTCGGTCGGCGCGGTCACCCCACGGATCCCGGAACGGTCCAGGATGCGCGCCCCCTGCTGAACAGGGTCCTGCGCCGGTAGTCCTGAGGTGAACGAAAGGTCCAGTCTCAAGTGGGTCAGCGGTGCTGCAGCGAGCAGCAACGAGCCCACGACCAGCGTCGTGGCGATGGTTGCGCCGCGGCGGCCGGCGACAAGGCGGATCAACCGGTCGGCGGTCCCCGCGGAACTGTGCCTGCCTCTGTCGTTACGCGCACTGGTCTGTTTCGGCCAGAACAGCAGATCGCCCAGGATCGCCATCAGCGCCGGCGCCAACGTCAACGACACGGCCAGTCCCACCAGCACCGTGAGGGACAGGGCCGGACCGAAGGCGCGAAACAGTGGATAATTGGCTGCGAGCAGGGCGGCGGTTCCGGCGGCAACGGTGATGCCGGCGACGGCGACGATAGGACCGTCGGCGGCGAAAGCACGCTGAGCTGCGTCGTGCCGCGCCAGTGGCTGTCCGAGCTGCCGTCGGAGTCCGAAGAAGATCAGCACGCAATAGTCCGTGACGACCCCGAGCAGCAACGCTGCGATCAATGGTTGCAGCTCATCGGGCAGGGCGAAGCCGAGCAGCCCGGCTGCCAGGCCGAGTAGTTTGACCGCGACCAGATACCCCATCGTGGCGACCAACAGCACTGCCAGCGGTGCAACGAGTGAACGGAAAGCGATTGCGACCGCCACTGCGATCAGCACCAGCGTCGCAGCCTCAAAAATTGGCAGCCAGGCCGTCAAGTAGTAGCCCTGCCGGAGCTGAGCCGGCGCCAGGCCCGTGACGTAAGTCTGTACGTAAGGCTGATTGTGAAAATGCGCAGCGTATTGCTCGGCCAAGGCGCTCGTCTGCGCCAACGAGGTGTTCGCTGACATATACAGGTAAGTGACTGCGGTATCTGCGGTGGCGGTGGGGATGGGGATCGCTGCGATGATGTGACCGGGCCCCGGCGGGACCGCGGCACGTTGCGTGGCCTGCGCAAAGGACAACGCCCATAAGGTGGCATCGGCTCTGGTCAAGGCGCTCAGCCCGCGTGGATCATGCACGACAACAGTAGTTTCGGACAGAACCGGCACCCGAAACTCCCTCAGGGAGCGGGCCTGGACCTCGCCGGCCAAGCTGTGCAGCGGCACCAGGCTACCGATGTTGCTGCCGCCGTTGCCGCCCACGCTGTTGGGTAGGAACAATGACAACAGCACCGTCAACCCCAACCAGCCTAAGACCACGAACCAGCGCGCGGTCACCACGCCCCGCCGATACGCCGCCCCGGCGTTCGAGACCGCTGCCGCAGTTCGAACCTGGAGTCGCCGGACGTTGATTGGTGGCTTCAACGCGGACCTCCTCGCGTCCAAGTCAGCAAAGGTGCCTCACCTGTCGGGAAAGCGGGCAAGACCGACCTTGCGGCGAATTTCGATCATCCCGATGTGGTGGGTGTGGGGGCGACCGACGGCGTCACCGCAGGCGACGTGGTCGGCAGCGCGGTAGAGATCAGAGAGCCGTCGGGAAGCCGGGAGGTCACATGACAGCCGCTGACATCGGCGCGCAACGCACCCTGCAGGGGTTGGAGCTGGCGGATGATGTCATCCAGAGTTGTGAGGTTCAGATCGCGGACGGCGTCGCCGATCTTGTTGATGGCGTTGTAGGCGTCCTGCCCTTCGTTGATCGCTCGCAGGCACGCCTCGTTGACGACGATCTGCACCGAGGCTCCCGGTGCCGATGACGATGACGATGACGATGCCATCGAGCCCACCACTGCGGTTGTCGACAGTGCGGTGTCGGGCGAAACGGTCCGGCCCGCGCTCGGGATCGAGGAATCACTGGCGAGCAACCCGGTGATGATCACTCCCGCGGCCAGCCCGAGAACGAAGGTACCGGCGGCCAGCCACCATCGAGCTGCCCGTCGTGGGCTCCGAGGAACGCGGGATGAACCAGTTGTTGGCTGCGTCATCGTGGCCTCTCGACGTCATCGCCTTGCCGTGCTGCGCGGATGTATCCGAAGACGATCATAAGAAACGCCACCGATGCGACCGCCGTTGGGGACCGATTCCGGCGAGGATCCCGGCGCGCACCACCATGTCGAGTCGCCCCTTGCAGGAGCAACCTCGTCCGGATGGGGGATGACCGCTTCCGTCGGAACCGGAGGGTCTGACCAGATGCTCACCTTTACCCGGATTCCGACCGAACCGGCGATACTGGTGCACGACGTGCGGTGGAGGGAAAGCGGGCAGGCCCTGACCAGGGCACTGGCAGCACGCGTCCCCGGATCCATGCGTGGCTGGCGCAAGACCTATTAGCTCCCGGTTGAAACGGGAACAGCCTCACTCGGCGAGAATTGACGTCGTCGGGCAGTTGCCAGCATTCGGCCGACGACGTTCCGTGGAGGTGTTGATGACCGTGCCGGGAGCTGTACTCGCTGGCCGTTACCGCCTCGTCGACAGGATCGCGACCGGCGGCATGGGATCGGTGTGGGAGGCCTGGGACGAGCTACTGCACCGCCGGGTGGCGGTCAAGCAGCTACTGCCGCAGCCGGGGCTGAGCAAGGACGACGCCGCGATGGCCCGCAGCAGGGTGATCCGCGAGGCTCGGATCACCGCCCGCCTGCACCATCCGCACGCGGTCACGCTCTACGACGTCATCGAGCAGGACGGGCAGCCGTGCCTGGTGCTGCAATATGTGCCCTCCCACAGCCTGAGCTCGTTGTTGGCGGAGCGGGGCCCGCTGCCCGTGGCGTTCGTGGCGCGTATCGGCGCCGAGGTCGCCTCGGCTCTGGCCGCTGCTCACCTCGTCGGGATCATCCATCGCGACGTCAAACCCAGCAATGTGCTGATCGCCAGCGACGGCGCTGCCAAGCTGACCGACTTCGGGATCTCGCACGCTGCCGGCGACATCAGCCTCACCTCCACCGGGATGGTGACGGGCACTCCGGCGTTCTTGGCGCCAGAAGTCGCCCGCGGCGCCCCGTCCGGCTTCCCGGCCGATGTCTTCTCCCTCGGGGCAACGATGTATGCCGCCTTGGAAGGGGCGCCACCGTTCGGTACCGACCAGAACCCCATGGCCACCTTGCACAAGGTCGCCTCGGGTGAGGTGATCCCGCCACGACGCAGCGGACCACTGACCGCCGTTCTTCTGCAGATGCTGGCGGCTGAGCCCGCGGAACGGCCGGGGATGTCCGACATCGCCCGGGTGTTGGCCGGCCAGGCAGACGGGTCGGGACACTTACGCGCTGCACACCCGACGACGATCGCGCTTCCGCCGCGCACCATCCGCGATTGGCCCACCAACCTCCAATCTGGAGCACCTCTGGTCCGGCCGGCACCGGTACCGCTGCCACCGGCACCCATACCGTCGCCCGTTCGGCGCCGCCGATCGCGCGGCGGGCTCCTTGCCGTGGCTATCGCCCTCGTCCTGTCAGTGGCGGCGTTCGGAGCATTCCTGTTGTTCGGACGAACCGCCGGCGGTCATGCCGCCGCCTCGGCATCGGCCCAACCGTCACTCGGAACGCCGTCGTCCACTGCCTCGACAACCGGCTCTCCGACCAGCCGCAGCCAGGCACCCAGTTCCACTCGGGCAGTTCTCGCCCCGGAAACGACAGCGCCCCGCTCCGGCAGCCGTGCGGTGATCCCGCCCGCGCCAGCCACCTCCTCGGTGAGTCGCACATCGACGTCCAAGGTCCAACCCCGAACGACGACGGCGTCGCGGACAGCGGCGCCAACGCCCTCGACCTCCAAGCTGACCTCCTCAACGTCACGGTCCAGTCCGGCCGCGCCCCCGCCGACTTCCGCCCAACTCGCGGGCGCGATCACCGACTACTACGCCCTGTTGCCTGGCGACACCGACCACGCCTGGGCCAGCCTCACTTCCAAATACCAGACCGATACCGCCAAAAGCCGGCAGGTCTACCAACGCTTCTGGGACAGCGTGCAACGCGTCGTCGCCAGTAGCCCGCACGGCGCTACCCCGGACACGGCGGAAGCGACGATCACCTACTACTTCAAGAGCGGCAAAGTCGCCGTCGAGCCCACCGTGTATTCGCTGGTCCGATCGGCCGGGGTCCTCAAGATCGACACCTCAACGGTCTTGAGCAGTGAAATTCGATGAGGTGCTGGCGAGGTACAAGGGACAGGTGAGCGATATACGGGTGATGGGGGCTTCTGTGAGGTTGTTGGCCTGGATTCGACGCGCCGAATTCTCGACGAGGCCGGTGCACCCGGACACCAGGGCGGCGCTGGCGCGCAGGTGGGCCGCGCTACCGCCGAGCCGTCGGCCAGTTCCGCGCACCACCCTTGGTCAGCTGTGCTGACCTTCTGCACGAGGACCCCGGTCCGCACGCTGACTCCGTCGGCGGTCAGCGCCGCGGTCACCAGCGCCGCGGCGTCCGGGCCTTCGCCGACCAGCAACGTGGCAGCCGCTTCGACGATGCTGACGGAGGATCCCAGCCGAGCGAACGCCTGTCCGAGCTCACAGCCGATACTGCCGCCGCCCAACACCAACAGCCGTTCGGGTAGGGCCGTCAGCGCCCAGATTGTCTCGCTGGTCAACGGCCCGGCCTGCGCCAAACCGGGAATCGGCGGCATCACCGGTTCGGCTCCGGTGGCCACCAGAGCGCGGCGGAACGACACAGCGGCTCCGTCCACCTGCGCGGTGCGCCGACCGGTGAAGGTGGCGGTTCCGTGGGCGACGCGGACGCCGGCAGCACGCAGCGCAGCCGGGGAATCGGTCGGCTCGATGGTGTCGATCACCGCCCGCACCTGCCGCATCACCGCCGCGAAGTCGACCTCGACGCCGGTGACCGTGACGCCGTACCTGCCGGCCCGCCTGGCCAGCGCCGCAGTATGGGCGGCCGACAGCAAGGTCTTGCTGGGCACGCATCCGGTCCACAGGCAGTCACCACCGGTCCGATCCTTTTCCACCAGCAGCACCGTCGCACCGAACCCGGCCGCCGCCTTTGCCGCAACCAGGCCCGCGGTCCCGCCGCCGATCACCAACAGATCCCACCTTCCCCCTTGTCGGGGCGACACCGGATCAGAGATCCACGCCGAACTCTTGGCCAGGTCGGTCTTCCGACGTGCACCGCGAGCTGCGAACGGACGCGCCGATCGGCGTCGAGGTAAGGCTGGATGCGACGCGCCGACCACCGGCCGGTGAGCATCGCGGTGATGGCCGAGATCATTGATGGCTCCGCGGGTTCGGCGTAGTGGGCAGATGTGTGCGGACCCGATCGCGGGTCCGGCGAAGACGACAGTTCACGTTGATCCAGTCGGGTGCACAGCCGGTGTCGGGCTCACGGTGCCCGCCGCGACGTGGACGTGCCCAGATCGCAACACGGCCTCCGAAATCCGGGTGGTGTCTCGGATCAGCCGATCCCAGGGCGCTCGATGCGGGTCCGAGTGGCCGGTGAAACACGCCAACCGCGCCAGGGGAGAGAACATCCGACCCCAACCGGTCGGCAGGGCCAGGTCCACGACGGCGATGCGAGCACCCGGACGCAGTCTGCTCACCGCTTCTGTCCACGCGGATTCCCAGTCTTCGATCACCGAGAGCGAGTATGTGAACAGGGCCGCGTCGAAAGGCCGGTCGTCCAGCGGCAGCTCACTCAGCTTCCCGCCATCACCTTTCATGACCTGCACGTTGATCCAGTTTCGTGCAACGATCCGCCGTCTGGCCACCCGCAGCATCGCCGTGGAGTTGTCTATCCCGACCACACCGCCGGTGTCGCCGACCGCAGCCCGCAAGAAGGAGAAATTCAGCCCCGTGCCGCACCCGACATCGAGCACCCGGTCCCCCCGCTGCAGACCCAGGAACGCGATCCCGCACATTCGGCCTGCCCGATACACCAGCCGCTCCATGGACAGCGCGTCGTACCAGCGTGCCCCTGGCCCGTAGCGCGGCAGGCTGAGATGTTTCATCACCCCAGCATGCCCGGGTCTCGGCCAGGGCCCTCGCGGCGGCCGCGGTCGGGGCGATTGGATCGGAGATTGGAACGGTTCCAGATTGCCTGTCGTTTCCTTCTCCGGCGCGGGGGGTACCCCTTCGCAGTGAGGTGCCCTGGGTCTGCGCTGATCGTGGACCTTTCTCGAAGGCAGATCAACAGGACCTGGGAGTGAATATGAAGGCAGTGACGTGGCAGGGAAAGCGCGATGTTCGGGTCGAGGAGGTCGCGGATCCGCGGATCCAGGAGCCGACCGATGCCATCGTCAAGATCACCTCGACGGCGATCTGCGGCTCCGATCTGCACTTGTACGAGGTTCTTGGCCCGTACATGGCCGCCGGCGACATCTTGGGTCACGAGCCGATGGGCATCGTCCAGGAGGTCGGCTCCGCGGTCGACAACATCGCGGTCGGCGACCGGGTGGTGGTGCCGTTCAACATCTCCTGCGGGTTCTGCTGGATGTGTGAGCGAGGTCTGCAGTCGCAGTGCGAAACCACCCAGGTGCGAGATCAGAACAAGGGCGCTTCGCTGTTCGGGTTTTCGTCGATGTACGGATCGGTGCCTGGCGGGCAGGCGGAATATCTGCGGGTGCCGCAGGCTCAGTACGGACCCATCAAGGTCGGCGCGGACGGCCCGGACGAGCGGTATCTGTTCCTGTCCGACATCCTGCCGACCGCCTGGCAGGGCGTGCAGTACGCCGCGGTTCCCGACGGTGGCACCCTCGCGGTGTTCGGCCTGGGCCCAGTGGGTCAGTTCGCGTCGCGAATAGGGCGGCACCTGGGCTACCGAGTCATCGGCATCGAACCGGTCGCGGAGCGCCGGACCATGGCCGAGCGGCACGGAATCGAGACCATGGACCCGTCCGCCGTTGACGACGTGCCGGGGGCGTTGCAGGAGTTGGCCGGCGGTCGCGGCCCGGATTCGGTGATCGATGCGGTAGGGATGGAAGCGCACGGATCGGCCGGCGCGACCGTCGGCAAGCTGGCCCAGGCTGCCGCTGGCCTGCTGCCGGACACGTTGGCGCAGAAGGTGTTCGAGACGGCGGGCGTCGACCGATTGACGGCGTTGCAGAATGCGATCAGTGCGGTGCGCCGCGGCGGCACCGTGTCCGTCAGCGGGGTATACGGCGGCACCGCCGATCCGATGCCGATGCTGGACCTCTTCGACAAGCAGATTCAGCTGCGGATGGGGCAGTGCAACGTCAAGAAGTGGATCGAGGACATCCTCCCTCTCGTCGAGGACTCCGCCGACCCGCTGGGCGTCCTGGACCTGACCACCCACGCCGTCCCCATCGCCGAGGCGCCCCAGGCGTACAAAACTTTTCAGGACAAGACGGACGGCTGCATCAAGGTCGTCCTCAAACCCTGATGCAGATTCTCGACTTCGCCCTCGATCTGCTAGTGGTGGGGCTGCGCTTCGAGTAGCAGCTTGGTCATCTCTGGCAGGTCGAAGAACTGGGCGATTTCCAACGCTGTTCGTCCACCCGCGGTCGGTTGAGCTCCAGCAGCCAGCAGGGCTCGCACGATGTCGGTGGCGCTTCGGAACACGGCAGCTCCCAGCGCGGTCTGGCCGCGGTCGTTGACCCGTTCGGTATCAGCGCTGCGTTCCAGCAGCGCCTGCACCGTCGAGAGGTGACGGTGGTAGGCGGCGAGGATCAGGAAGGTGTCGCCGGTGCCGCCGGTCAGATTGACCGGAATGCCGGCATCGACGGCCGCCGCGAGTTCGGTCGTCCGGCCGTTGCGGGCGAGGTCCAGCAGACTCTGCAGAAAGGCGAGTTCCTCGGCGGTCAAGGGCTCGGACATGCTCAAGAGTCTAGGAGAATCCCGGAGGTGGCGCTGCGGCAGGCGCACTTGCTACGACCCGCCGACCTCATTTGATCCTGACCCGCAGGCACTCCGGGAAACGAAGCTGCCGCCCGACGTTCGAACGCGCCGGTATCAGGCGGTGACCTTCACCGCCTTGCAGCCCAGTTTGCGCGCATATGTGCTCGCCGATGCCGGCAACGCGACGGTGCAGACGGTGTGCTGCCCCGCGGCGGCGGCGATCCGGACATGGAAGCCGTGATTGCCAGTGATGCCGAAGATGCGGTCGACGTCCGCACGAACCGCCGCGGCCCGGGTGTTGGCCACGGTCCGACCGTCCAGCGTCACCCTGACCAAGCTGTTGGAGCCGGACACGGTCGGGTCGAAGGCCCAACCGGAGACTGCGAACGTCCGCTTGGCACCGGTGGCACTGTCGAACGAGCCGTTCGCGGGCCGGGGAACAGAGACGGCGCGGCAACCGAGGCCGACCGCGGCCGATGATGTGCCCGCTGCATGGGCAATCACGCACACGGTGTGCCGCCCGACAGCGGTGCTGATGCCGGCGCTGAACCCATGATTGCCGGTCGCGCCGGCGACCCGGTTCACATCGGCTCGATACGTGTTGGTAGCCAGGTTCGCCACCGACCGGCCGTCGACGGTGACCCCGACAGAGCCGCTATAGCTCTTGCGTTGCGGATCGACCGCCCAGCCGGAGACTCGGAAGCCGCCGGTGACACCGGACACCGCGTCGAGTGAGCCGGTCATCTTGGGCTGAACCTGGGGCCCGGAATCGGCTGCAGTGGCGCGGTTGAAGTGGTAATAGCCGATCAGGTCTCCCGACCAGTAGCGGTTGTACCACTGCTGGATCAGCAGGGGTGTACCGGTACTGGACGCCGCGGCCGCCGCGGGGTGTCCGTTGATCATGCCGATGTAGATGCCGGCGTGGTAGGCCGGGGCCTGGCCGCCGTTGCCGAAAAGTGCGACGTCGCCCGGCACCGGGTGGGAGGTCTTGGTGAACTCGCCGGAGGTGCGGATGATGCTGTCGCCACTTCCGTTTCCGATATCCACACCGAAGCCGTATCCGTACATCTCACGAACGAACCCGGAGCAGTCGACCCTGCTACCCAGGGATGCAGGGTGGGCATTATGTCCACCGCCTGAGGAGTACATGATGCCAAGCGTCGTCTGGTGGATCGCTTCGGCAACCATTCTGCTCAGCCGTGGCGCATGATATGCGATGACCGTGGCCATCGGCGTTGCCGACACCAGTGGCGTTACGGCGCTTGCGGCTCCTTGGCCGAGCCCGAACCCCGGGTCACGGTGGCGACGGCCACGGCTCCCGCGGTTGTTTTTCGCAGTGCGGTGGCAAACTTCAAGATACATTTCTCCGACGCTATTGGCGGGCGTAATGCCTCGCCTCGGTCGCTCGCGCGTCGGTGCGACAGCGAATCGTGCGGGTCGGCGATAAGGTCTTCACTTCCTTCCATTGACTGGGTTGACGTACTGGCGCTCGACGGCACCGGGCCGGTCGCCATCGTCACAATCAGGTTGTTGCCGCCACCGCCCCTGAGGTGGTCGTTGCCCGAGCCCCGGTCGGGGTGTCGTCGCCGCACGTATTCGTCGCGCGCCTGTTCGTTTCACCATTCTCGCAGGCTGCAGTCAATGCACTTCTGCCCGTTACAAGGGTTCCTGACTTCCAACGGGTGGAAAACGTCCAACAGGTCATCACCAGAGATGGCGCGGCGCGGCATGCTATCCGGGAAAGTCGCCGAGGGCGTGACCCAGCGCGATGTGCACCCGGCGCACCAGAGCGGCGCCGTCACGGACAGAACGACTATACCCATGACGTTCCGGCTGAGCGTCAATACTCGATCTCCCAATCGTCAGAACCAATGGGGGAGGTACGTCCAACACGCTCATCCGCAGGTTTTCATGATGGCTCTGACTAGGCGGCCGCAGGAAGTAGTGCTGACGACGCTCTGGCCGGACTGACAGGATGACCGGTATGGACATGACGCAGCTCGACAGGATCCGCTCTGGTCAAGGCTTCTTCGCAGCTTTGGATCAGAGCGGTGGCAGCACGCCGAAGGCGTTGGCCGACTATGGCATTGCTGAGAGCCGATACGCCTCCAACGAAGAGATGTTCGATCTCGTGCATACAATGCGCACCCGGGTGGTGACCAACCGTGCGTTCGCCAGCTCACGAATTCTGGCGGCCATCCTGTTCGAGCAGACCATGGACCGGTCGATGCAGGGGGTCCCGACAGCGCAATACCTGTGGGAGGAAAAGCACATCGTCCCGTTCCTCAAGGTGGACAAGGGCCTCGCCGACGAGCACCACGGTGTGCAACTGATGAAGCCGATCGACGAGTTGGCGAAGTTGCTGGAGCAGGCCAGGGCACACGGGATTTTCGGCACCAAGATGCGGTCGGTGGTCAAGAACGCGGACAACGCCGGGGTGAAGGAGATCGTCGACCAGCAATTCGAATACGGCTTGCAGATCATCGCGGCCGGACTGGTTCCTATCCTGGAGCCGGAGGTGAGCATCGAATCCGGTCAGAAGGAGCAGGCGGAAGCGCTGCTGCGGGATGCGCTCCGTTCGCACCTCGAAAAGCTGCCAGACGGCGCCACCATCATGTTGAAATTGACAATTCCGACACAGCCTGACTTCTACGCCGATCTCGCCGCCGATCCGCGGGTCCTCCGGTTGCTGGCTCTGTCCGGCGGTTACCACCGGCAGCAGGCGTGCGAGCTGCTGGCCAAGGATTCCGACATGATTGCAAGCTTCTCGCGGGCATTGCTCCAGGACCTTTCCGACCAGCAATCCGACGAGGAATTCGAAGCGCAATTGGAAGCGTCGGTCGCGGAAATCTTCGCTGCCTCTGTCAACAAGAAGCCGTAGCTCGGCTGCACGCCTTCGGCCGGGCCCAACCGATGCATTCGACCGTCGGCCAACAGGTGCGCTCACCGGCAAGAGCTCATCCCCGGTGATGGATGTCGCCGGGCCACATCAGGCGCTCGAGCGTTCATTCCGGCCGGTCGAGTCGGAGAGAATGAGCCATGTCCACAACAGGTTCTGAGTCCACGTCGGACAAAGACGTTCCGGTCGACCCTGCCACCGCCGGTGTGGCCCGGTTGGAGGCACAGGTGGCCCGGCTCGAGCTGCATCTGGATCCACAGCGTCTTTTCACCGGCGCGGACGGGCACGCCGTTGTCCCGGCGTGGCGGCGATTGACCGCTGGAGAGAAGCGGGCTCCGGTGGCTCTGGCAACTGCCGCAGCGATCGCGCTGCAGGTGGCTCTGCCCGCCAGGCTGAACCTGAACTCTCGATTTCTGCTGCCCTCGATCGAGGTTGCATTGTTGGTGGCGGTGGTCTTGCTGAATCCTGGTCGGATCGATCGGATCTCCCGGCCGTTGCGGCTGTTGGGGCTGGGTCTGACGGCGGTGGCGAGCCTGGCGAACACATACTCCGCCGGGGTACTCATCGTAGGATTGGTGCACGGAACGAACGGTGACGCGCCGGGGCCGCTGCTGTCCACGGGCGCGGCGATCTATCTGACCAACATCATCATTTTCGCGTTGTGGTACTTCGAGCTGGACCGGGGAGGTCCGGCGGCCCGCGCCTGCGCAGTGAAAACCCATCCCGATTTTCTGTTCGCCCAGATGACAGCGCCCAATGTCGCCGATCCGCAGTGGGAACCGAAATTCGCTGACTATCTGTACGTTTCCTTCACCAACGCCACCGCGTTCAGCCCGACCGACACGCTACCGCTGACCCGATGGGCGAAAATGATCATGATGCTGCAGTCCGCGGTGTCATTGGTGACCGTTGCGCTGATCGTGGCCAGGGCTGTCAATATCTTGAAGTAGCCGGCCGCCGCCGGCAATGACGGCAATCGAACGGTGTGCCGACCACTGCCGCCAGTGCCCTGCCGCGCAGGCCCCGATCCGTCTCGCGATAGGTGGTTTGGCCGGCATCGGTGACTCCGGCCCGGTTGACGGCTCGGAAACCACGGAAGGCCGGACGGAACGAACGTTCCATCCGGCCTTCGATGTGGGTGTCACTCTCAGACGGCAGCCTTGCTGGCGGCGTACTGCGCCTTGACGTCTTCGGAGATCCGGCCGCGAGCGGCGACCGTGACGTTGTTGTCGACGGCCCAGGCGCGAATGGCGGCCAGCTCGCTCTTGTCGGTCTTACCTGCTGTGCCACCACTGGACTTCCGGCTGCCTCCACGAGCCGGGGCCACCCGGGCGGCGGCGGCGGTGGGCGTCCGGATCTTGCGGCCGGCGTCGACGAACTCAGCAACAGTCTTGCGCAGATTCTTGGCGTTCTTGGCGTTCAGGTCGATCTCGTAGTGCGCCCCGTCCAGGGCGAACGAGACGGTTTCCACGGCTTTGCTGCCGTCGAGGTCATCTGTGAGAACGATGGTGGTCTGCTGTGCCATTCGGTGTGATTCCTTTGCATATTGATCGGTAGTGTCAACGCAATGCTATCGGACTTGGACGCCCAACGTCACAAGCATAATTCAGTGGTGAGTACTCGCGGGGCTCTTCCGCCTCGTTCGTCCGGTTCCGTCGCTTTCGACTCGCCTGGCAGGGCAGGGCTGGCATGGAACCGGACGGGTCATTGCATCTGGCTCGAGCCTGTCGGCCCCTGGATTTGCCACCGCGTGGGCGCCGGCGCTGGAATCGTTTCACTGCAACAAGTTCTACCTGCAACATCATCGCTGGTCGATCCCTCCATCGAGACTTCCGGCAGCATTGAAGATGGGAATGGTGACAAGGGTCGCCCCGCGCAACCGATGAATGCGATCCTGCACCCGGCGCGCGATCTCCAGTGTCCAATCACACGCCATGAACCAGAATCGGCATCGGCTGTCGGCACCCGGCCGGCGTCGGCGCGGCTAGTAACGAGCTGAGTTCCGGAGGGCAGTCGGGGGGCTCTGCGGCAGAAGCCCCACGCGGTAGCGGTTCAGCGGTAGGGGCTCAGCCGCGGTCGTTGCATTGTTTTCCAGATAGATCGTTGCCGTTTGGAACCGCAGTGCGAATGTGGTCACGTACGTTTCCGGCCTATCCGACTGAGCATCGCCACGGTGAGATCGGCTATCGCCGCGCTACCACGGGCGACGCGCGATCAACGTTGCCGCCAGTGGTTCGATCTCGGCACCAGTGGGGTACAGGCGGGATATGCGCCGCACACACTTTTCTTTCTCAACGTCTCGCCCAGATGAGCTGGTGAGATCCGTTGCCTGACGCGGCGATAGCGGCACTGGTGATCATCGGGGGCGGGCCGACCGCACACGCCGCGTTGAAGGCCTACCGGAAGGCTGATTCGGCGGGCCGGGTCGTGATGGTCTCCGAGGATGCGGTTGCGCCGTACAACCGGCCACCGTTGTCCAAAGATTTTTTGCGCGGCGAGTCGGATGAGGATGTCCTTCCCCTGGAGTCAGCCGAGTTCTACAGCGACAATCGCACCGAGCTGATGCTGGCGGATTCGGTGACGGTTCTGGACCCTCGGTCCAGAACCGTTCGCACTCGGTCCGGTACTGAGATCCGCTACGAGCAATGCATTCTGGCGACCGGGTGCGAGCCGGCTTCGCTGGACGTGCCGGGCGGGAACACCGCACTTCGCCTGCGATGGCTCGACCAGGCCCGGGGGTTACGGGATGCCGCGCAAACGGCCCGCAGCGCAGTCGTCATCGGCTCGGGGTTCATCGGCTGCGAAGCCGCCGCATCGCTGGCGCATCGTGGCATTGCGGTCACCATGGTCTCGACCGAGCCCTTGCCGCAGCTACACCGGCTCGGACCGGCGGCGGCAGAGCTGATCACCGGCTGGCTGGAAAGCGCCGGCGTGCGGATCCACCACGGGGTTCAGGTGACCGATATCGGAAACGACCGTATCGTCCGGCTCTCCGACGGCACCGTCTTGTCCACCGATCTGCTGCTGTCTGCGGTGGGCGCCACGCCGCGCACCGAACTGGCCGAGGCCGCCGGTGCCCATCTGCGTCAGGGTCGAGTGGCGGTGGATGAGGCAATGCATTCCTCCGTTGCCAATCTGCTGGCGACCGGTGACGTTGCAATGGCCTACAACACCGGCGCCGCAAGACATCTGACCGTTGAGCACTGGGGGGAGGCAGAGCGGATGGGCGAAATCGCCGGCATCACCGCGTCCGGCGGGCAGGCCCAGTGGTCCGACGTTCCCGGCTTCTGGTCGGAGATCGGCGATCACACCCTCAAGTACGCCGCGTGGGGAGACGGCTTCGACGAGGCGATTCCGGTGCACCACGACAACGGCGGTCTCACGGTCTGGTACGTCAAGAACGACGTCGTCGTCGGGGTACTCACCAGTCAGGCCGACGACGACTACGACCGCGGCCAGACCCTGATCTCGGCCGGAGCGCCGGTTCCGGTGAGAAGGAGCCTCTGACAGTCGAGTTCCGCCCGCCAGCCAGGGTGACGGCGGGCGCTCTCTAGTAGTCGACCGATCACTTTCAGTTGCAGGATTCGTTGTGTAAACGCCACTAGCCCGGTAGGGTGACGCTACGAGCTCAGAAGCGCAAGCGCAAGGGGATTCGCAACCCCGATGCGAACAGGACGCTCGGTCATCAGAGCGCTCGCACTTCGAGCTCGAGAGTGGATGCACACCATGGGGGCCTGCATCGGGTTGGCCGCGTTGAAACGGGAGGAATCTTGATGGACCAGAGCGTGGGTGGGCGTCTCCGACCGAGACGGTGGCGGCGCAGGACGACGGGTATCGCGGTGGCCGGCTTGCTGGCGCTGGCGCCCGCGGAGACCATGGCCGGCGGCGGATTGCTTTTCGTCGCCGATGCAGTGGGACCGGCCCAGGCGCAACCCTCGTCGTTCTCAGGCAATCAATGGGGTGACGCCAAGGCCGATGCTGCGGCGAAGGCCGGGACGGCTAAGAACTCCGCCATGGCGGATCCGGGCTCGCTGTACACGGTCGAGAACGCGATCGGCGCCCGCAGGGTCTGGCTGCAGAAAGATGCCAGCGGGCAACAGATCACCGGCCAGGGCGTGACCGTGGCGCTCTTGGACTCCGGCGCCGCCGCGGTCCCCGGTCTGGATGGGACCGGTAAGCTCATCGACGGCCCGGACCTGTCCGTGGAGAGCAACGGGCCCCTGACCGACCAGGACACGTTCGGCCACGGCACGTTCATGGCCGGAATCATCGCCGGCCGCGACGCCGCACCACTCACCGAGAAGACGATCAATCTGCTGAATCCGGCGGTGCAGCTCGGGGTGGCGCCGGACGCGCGCCTGCTGTCGCTCAAACTTGCGAACTCCGACGGTAGCAGCGACGTCAGTCAGATCATCGCCGGACTGAACTGGGTCACCGAGCACCAGATTTCCGCGGACGGCTCCAAGGTACGGGTCGTCAACCTGTCGTTCGGTACGGATTCCATCCAGCCCTACCTGCTGGACCCATTGGCGGCTGCGGCCGAGAACGCCTGGCGCCATGGACTGGTCGTCGTGGTGTCCGGTGGTAACGAGGGGCCACTGGCCGGACGGCTCACCGACCCGGCGATGGATCCGTACGTGTTGGCGGTCGGCGCGTCCGACAGCAACGAGAGCGCTGTCGGTTGGACGAAGCCCGCCGTGGCCTCGTTCAGCAGCAGAGGCACCCCCGCCCGCCATGTCGACCTGCTCGCGCCCGGCACCTCCTTGGTGTCACTGCGCGCTCCAGGATCGTTCATCGACCTCAACCACCCCGAAGGCCTGGTCTCCGGCGACACCACCGCGCGCCTGTTCCGGGGCAGTGGCACCAGCCAGGCCGCCGCAGTCGTCTCCGGTGCCTCGGCGCTGTTGCTGCAGGCCAATCCCAATCTCACCCCGGACCAGGTCAAAGCCGCACTGGTTGCCACGGCGACCCCGGTCTCGGCCAGCGCGATCGATGCCGGCGCCGGCCAGCTCAACGTGGCGGCGGCGGTGAGCGCCGTACAGCGTGCGACGAACAACGCAGGAATGATCGTCCTGCCGCCGGCCGCGCAGGCACTGGTGACCCAGACCTACCCGGTGTCGACCGGTCAGGGTTCGCTGGACGCCGCCCGCGGCGGGGTGGGTCTCCTCGACGCCGACGGAGTTCCGATCAGCGGCGAATTCGACGCCCAGGGCAATTCCTGGAACCCGGTCGCCTGGTGGGCCGCCACCTCGCGGTCGAGCACCTGGTCAGGTGGGTCGTGGTTGGGCACGACCTGGACTGGAGACGGGTGGAGCAACGATGTGATGTGGTCTTCCGCGCGGTGGTCTTCCGCGCGGTGGTCCTCGGCGCGGTGGTCTTCGGCGCGGTGGTCTTCGGCGCGGTGGTCTTCGGCGGATTGGACCTCGGCGCGGTGGTCCTCGGCCCGCTGGTCCTCGGCGCGGTGGTCTTCGGCGCGTTGGTCTGACAGTTTCTGGGGCTGAACGCGATGGCCGCGCCTGATCGAGCATTCAGTGCCAAGAACCGGACGCTGGCTCTGACCGGCGTTCTGGCCGGCCTGGCCGGTCTGATCGGATTTCAGGCGGGTTCAGGTCCGATCGTGGCCCTGAACCTGCCCGATTTCCTCATCGTCGGGATCCTGGTCATCCTGTTCTTCCTGGAGGAGTACCTGTTTCTCAACGTCGAATTCCGCCGGGAGGCGCACTCGCTGACCCTGGCAGGTGTACCGGTGGCGTTGGCCGTGTTGCTGGCTCCCGCGCACACCGCGATCCTCGCCCGGGTCGTGGGTGCACTGGCGGCCCTGCTGCTGCAGCGAATCAGTTGGCAGAAGCTGGTTTACAACATTGCCGGCTATGCATTCGAGATCGGACTCAGCAGTGCGCTTGCTCGAATTCTGATCGGACCCGGGCCTCACCTTGGGGCGGGCACCTTCGCTGTCGTGCTCCTGGTGGTGGTCACGGTCGACCAGTTCATGAGTGCTCTGGTCTTGTGGATCATCAGCCTGCACGGAGGCCCACTGGGCCGCGCAAAGGTTCTGGGGGTCCTGGCCACCTCCCTGGCCCTGAGCTTGATGACGTCGGCGTTCGCAGCCGCGATCGTGGTCCTGATCGACCGTGCCGGCGCGCTCGGTGTCGAGCTTGTCGTCGTCCTCACGGTTGTCGCCTTCGCGGCTTACCGTGGCTACGCGTCCACCCGCAGGCGGCACCAAAGCCTGGAACTCATGCATGGTTTCGTCGCGGAAGGCGTCGGTGCCGAGTCGGTCACCGTGCTGACCGAGCAGCTCCTGACGCGGATCAGGACTCTGATGAACGCGGGCACCGCCGAGCTACGGATCTTCGAGCCCAGCCCTGCCCTCCGCCACGCCGCCGCACACTACGATCTGGCCGATCGACGGCCTGACATCGCGGTGCGAATGGTCGTATCGGACGATCAGGGGTTGCAGACCACCCGGGACGAGATCGACCCGGCCGACTGGCTGACTCTCCGCGTACGCACCGAAAACGAGCCGGCCCTGCTGGCCCGTGATACCAAGGACCGGACGGTTCGCGCCTGGCTCGGTGCCCGGGGTTTGCGTGACGCGGTGATCGTGTCGCTGCCGACCTCCCAAGAGACCACTGGTCTGGTCCTGGTCTCCGATCGACTCGGCGAGACAGCAACGTTCACCGCCGACGACGTGAACCTGCTGGAAACGTTGACCGGACACCTGGCTGTCGCGTTGCGCAGCACTTCGCTCGTGGAGAAGCTCAGCTACGACGCGAGCCACGACTCCCTGACGGGTCTGCGCAACCGGTCGCACCTGGCCGATTGCATCCACCGCACGCTCAGCCATCGCCAGGCGGACGGCGCGGGCGTCGCGGTGTTGATGCTGGACCTCGATGGGTTCAAAGAAGTGAATGACACGCTGGGACACGACGCGGGCGACCGACTGCTCCAGATCGTCGCCCAGAGACTGTTGTCGCTTGCGCCCGCCGATGCCACCGTCGCCCGGCTCGGCGGCGATGAATTCGCTGTCCTGATGCCCGGCCTGCTGGGCGGCCAGAACCAGGCCCTGCAAATCGCACAGCAGATCGCTGATTCCCTCTCCCAGCCCGCGCATCTGGACGAAGCGCGACTTGACACCCAGGTGAGCATCGGGGTGGCGTTCAGCAGCGATGTTAACCCCGCCGATGACCTGCTGCGCCAGGCCGACACCGCGATGTATGCCGCCAAAACAGCTCGCATTCCGATCTCGGTCCACAGCCCCGAAATGGACCGGATCCGCACCGAGCGCCTGGAACTGCTCGCCGACCTCCGCGCTGCACTGCGCACCAACCCCGACCAGTTCCTCCTTCATTATCAACCCAAGATCGATCTGAACACGGGCGCCATCGTCGGCACCGAAGCGCTCGTGCGGTGGCAACACCCCCGCCTCGGATTCATCGGGCCGGACCATTTCATCCCGCTCGCCGAAGCAACCGGCCTCATCGACGAACTGACCCCGCTCGTGCTCAATGGGGCTCTGGCCGAGTGCGCGAAGTGGACGGCACAAGGGCATCGGGTCAGCGTCGCGGTCAACCTCTCCGCCCGCAACATCGAGAACCCGCAACTACCTCAACTTGTCGCGCACGCCCTACGCACCCATCGGGTCGATCCGGCGCAACTGATTCTGGAGATCACCGAGAGCAGTGCCATGGGCGACCCCAAGCAGACAATGCCCGTGCTCCACCAACTCAACGAGCTCGGCCTGAGCCTGTCCCTGGACGACTTCGGCACCGGCCACTCCAGCCTGTCGTACCTGCAACAACTGCCCGTCACCGAGGTCAAGATCGACCGGTCCTTCGTCAGCGGCCTCAACTCCGCCGATTCCGCCAACAGCCGCGCCCTCGTCCGAAGCATCGCCGGCCTCAGCAAGAACCTCAAACTGCGCGTCGTAGCCGAAGGAGTGGAGGACGAAGAACAGCTCGCCGAGGTACGCGAACTCGGCTGCGACATCGCCCAGGGCTACTACATCAGCCGGCCCGTGCCAGCTCACGAGATCCACCTCTGGTTGGCTCGCCGCACGGCAGTCCCCACCCCGCCGCTGCTCAGACTCCTCAGCCAAGGCGCCGGACTGTAGAAGGGTCGCTGTTCACAACTGTTGCCCTCGCCGTGCACTGTCCCGGAA
>JAABUU010001820.1_pt1 | contig 33228 bp, 37 predicted proteins | sample 5559301 | NCBI WGS metagenome assembly JAABUU01 (sample SAMN10711884, study PRJNA513360) | rock metagenome | isolation source: Antarctica rocks | place: Antarctica: Victoria Land, Richard Nunatak white
GTACCTGCATCTCGACCAGCACAAAGCACCCCTCCGAACCCGGACCGGAACTGCCGCACGTGGGGTGACGCGTAATCCACACCACATCTCACATCTCACATCTCACATCTTACATCTCGTCCCACCCTGCCCACATAACTTACCCAAGGCACTGTAACGTACTGCAGGTACACAACTTACCTTTTCCGTCCGCCGCCCAGCACGCAAGAGAATGAATCCAAAAGCGGGAGAGCTTCCGGGCCTTTTTCTCCCTTCAGCGGCCCCGATTTGGACATGCAGGAAGTGTGTAGTTATGTATGGGTGGGGTGCGTTGGGTGGCTTGCAGCTATGGTGCTACGTTACCGTTATCGTGCCTGTCCGACTTTTCCACGTCGGGAGTTTTTTGGGGCGTGTCTCGGGTTTTTGGTGGCCTAAGGTGCATTTAGTAGGCGGCGGACGGTATGACTGGTTGTGCGGTAGTGATCAAGTATAGGTATAGTCAGATCGATATTATGGTGCTCGGAAGGAAGACGGATTGGATGGATTGGATTGGATTGGATTGAATTTTATTAGATTTAAAAACTAAATTTAACCTCTATCGATACGCAATACCTTGACCACCCTCTCTATATGCCAAACGCCCTGCTCATGATGCGGAAAGAAGAACCCTGTACGTTATATGACCCGTGACGCCTTCGGAGCCGTAATGATCGCTGGATATGATGATTTTGAAATGACGTAAACTCCCCTTGCCTTGGTCTTGAAAATGACGAGAAGTATGTTACAGCGAAGCTCGAAGATCCTTTGCCATGGATGGTGCGCTCAATGCAAAGTCCCAATCTACCACGTAAACAGCATAAGGTTCGGGTTCAGCGCGATCGGCAAGAAGAAGTGGCCGAAGATGATGGTCGACAGCGGCCAGATGGCGGTGAAGAAGTTGATGCGCCAGAAGGGCGGGGCGATGGTGGCGAGGCAGATCATGCCGGCGCTGCAGACGATGCAGAAGAGGAAGGTGAATTTGAACTTCTTCAGCAGTTTGGGTACTTCTTCGAAGAAGGTCGTGTTTTCAATCTCCTTGGCCGTCGCGCCCCAGGTCATGTTGATGGAGAACATGTGGGAGAGGAGGGCCTGGCTGACGTGTAATGAAATGCCGCCGAGGAAGACGGTGAGGAGTAAGATCCATTTGAAGTTCTCCCAGACTGGACGGTATGTTTAGCAGATGGGATTAGAAGAGATGTGTATAGAATGAAGCTTACGGGCACTGAAGAGGCTCTTCTCCTCGATCCGATATCTTAGAACTGCAAGCGCGACGTTCCCAAGCCCGTTGAACACAAGAACAATGGAGAAGTAAATCTTGAATGAGTCGATGTAATAGTGATCGAGGTGTCCATTGTACCAGCCGATGAGAAGATAATTTGCGAGTGTCAGGATCCACGCTGACCCGATAGCGTAGTATGTGCCGACGTAGGCCATAATGGTGATCTTGGAATGTAGAGGCATGCTTGACCCAATGAATTTCCTGAACAGTGGTGTGAACGGACCCCTGAAGATCCATTGGCCTATTGGATGAAAGATGAGTTCGTTGCACCCGTAAGCGTACTTCTCCCATCTGGCAAGCTCATCGTAAACAGTAAGAGAGACACCCTCCTTGAATCCTTGGCCGGTATAAGCAGCAAGACGGATGATGTAGCCGGCACACTGCAATCGAAGAGCCATGTCGAAATCCTAGGACACGTCAGTCACACGCATCTTTCGAGGACTTGCTGCAACTTACTTCAGAAACCGTGGCCTCTGACCAGTACTTTTCGGTTCCATCTTCTGCTGTGTAGGCAATGTCTTGTACGGCAGACCAGCGCAAAACGGCGTTATGTCCAACGAAAGGAGCGACGTCGCCGTTGGCGACTGCGTATGAGATGGCTGTGTAGATCAGATTGGTAAAAAACGTGATGCCCCTTTCGAAAAAGCTGTCTGTAACGTTCATGACGCCAGAAGAGTACTGAATAATAGCAACCTGGGGTGACATTTCCATTTCACTGACCGCGTCCAGGAAGCAATCCTGAGGGACTCGGGTGTCGGAGTCGATGATAAGGATATAGTCGCCGAGACGAATGTTGCCATCTGCCCAGGTGCGACCCTCGTCTTCCGTTATGACTTGCTCCAAACATGTCCCGTAGGCGACAGACTCATCCGCTTGAGTCCATGTGGTTGGCCTTTCGACGGATACAAGTTTGTCTTCAACCCTGCTGCTCACCGCCAGTGCGTAATTCATGTTGGACGCCTTCTTGAACTTTCCTGCGCGGATGAAACCCTTTTCACCATCGTTAGGTTTGGGATTGTGCTTCGGGCGGGCAACCCAGCCGATATTGTGCTCATCGTAGAAGTCTCGCCGGGCCTGCGCATCCTCTTCAGCGATCAGCTGCATACCGTCGTCATTTACGAAGATGTTGGCGCTGCCACCCTGCATCTCGTAGGTGGAGATGGCAGCCTTGATAGACTTGACGGTTGGCTCGATGACCGAGTACAGGCCTTCTTTGTATACGGGACATTGGATGGTGACATGAGGCAAGACGCCAGACCGGATCCGCCGAGGCGCGGTACCGGAGTAGAATTTGGTGTTCTCGGTCATTTGGCTGATTGGTCCCAACAACTGTGCGATACAGCCTGCAATGCTTTGCATGAAAAACTGTTGTCGTCCATATTAGCCACTCGTCATCTGGTAGAGTGGGAAGTGTCTCACCAAACCCAGCCAGATCTGAAGAGGAACGACGAGGAGGAAGGCAAGTCGTAACCAAGACTTATCCACGACCAGCTCCACAACGAGTTCGCGCCAGCCACTGCCCAATGCCGCAATGATGAGGAAAAGTGTAATTCCTGTCAGGATAGGCTGTATGAGTACGATCCGCCGAGGCTTCTCGGTAAGGTCTTCTTGGGACATGTCGCCGTGCTCGCTGTCCACCGCAAATTCCGTCACAGACACGCCGTTCGACTCTTTGCCGCTTTGCTTCTCATTCTGATATGGCGAATCTTCTTGCCATATCATAGCCATCAGTTGCTGCTGAATGTCCTCGGCTCGTTTTAGTAGATTTCGCGGCTCATCATCCCAGACGATAAGAGTTGCGGTATCGTTCATGAACGCAGCAAAGTGATGCTTTTGACACTGTGGTAGGTGAGTGATGTCTGGGAGAATTTGCAACCGAAGGCCATCCTGGAGTGGAACGTAAGAGAGATCTTGACGGCGGAGGAAAAGCTTGATAACTCGGGTGTTGACGGTCATGGCAACCTGTACCGAATGTAAGCCCAAGTCTCTGAACGTATCGGATTCAACCCAGGCTCACCTTGACGTTCAGTCTTCGAACAGCGTCGAACAAGCCATTTCTTTCCTCTCTGAGTTGGGCCGGGCAGCACGTGTATGAGTCTCTAGATTTTTTCAATACAACGCCCTCCCCTTTGTCACCAGCAGTATACATCATCCCTAATTGTTGTTGATGTATCCAGTTCACCATCACATCGCTCTTGATCTCGGTAATGTTTTCGAGGTTCGAGTTCCGGAAGTCTCCCGACGGATAGATGGATGCTGGGCGAGAACCTGAATGCAGAGGGCTGCCATTGCCCGAATGCCCTGGTGTCCGCGTCGCCAGACGCACACTACCGGTTCCAGTGGTCGCTGACGGTGCTGCGGAACTTCCATTTTTCTTCGACGCCGGGTGAAAATAGGACGTGAAGGCCTTCATGGTAGCTCGGATAGGTTGGTTAACGACAGTAAATAAGTTGTAGTCCTCAGGATATACAAACGACTTGAGTGAATATCCCTCTCACCGCGGGGAGGATGACGATGCAAAGGTATGCCTTCCCGCACACTCACCAGATACAAGTCTGCGACAAAGGCGAGGTACAGATGAAGGACAACGAGATAGAGGAGCCAGCCCAAACGAATGACTTGTACGGCAGATAGCAAGAAGAAAGTGAAGAACCAAACTCCGAAGAAGTTCCTCTTGGGGCCTCGTGCTTCAAGTACCACAATATATCTATGCTGCAAACATAGAAAAGCCAGCAAAGTATAAAAAATTTGAGTTGTGCAGCGCTGACATCCGTGCGTCGCCCTTTCGTCAGTCCAGACTTGTGTGCGAGTCTCGTCCCGCCTGCAAGCTTTACTCCGGTGGTCAACATCGGGTGCAGCCTCAGGGCTATGCGGCGGTCTAGAGAACCCACCGCCTATGTTGTCTCATAAGGAGCGTGGGTTTCCGTGCATAAACGGCAGGGATGGCCACATGTCTTGGTGTACTCGGCCATCGTCCTAGTGTGATTTGTCGCGCCGAATGGTCGCGTTATGTCTAGATTTGGAAATCCATGTTGATATCAGGCACACTAGAATCGCATGCGGCGCTATGGAAGTTTGTGGCAAGAAGTCTAAAACGCAAGTACCCCACGACGCACAGTGTCCGGGTCAGCCAGCCAAGCATCCATAAGCACTCGAAAGGGACAGAGGGCGGTTCCAAGTCTGGTATGACAGCTGTACGGAGGCGTCAGTGCAGGTGAGCGTACACGTCTTCGGGACGCCCGTCCCAAGAGCCGATATCTACAACACATGAGCAAGTGCGAGAAATGCGGTCATCAAAGATAGCGAGAGAACCGAACACATCAAGCCAAGTAGCCCAAAGAATCGTTTGAGCAAAATCAGCCAAGGCTAGGGATAGAAAGCTACTCGGTCGGTAGGTAGGATCTAACACAATCCTGCGGCAGACATCGAAAGCGCGTAGTTACAGGACTATAGATTTACTGGAGTCCGTCCTTCAGGTGCGGAAGGTAAAAGGGGAAAAATGCAGAGTGTGCAAAGTGACACAACCCAGGGACAGGGAAAGCAATCGGGTTGATCTCTGGTCGAAAGTGTGATCTTGTTGGAAAAATCTGCGCTCTCAATAGACACCTGCGTAAACCTTATGCGCGGCAGAACATGGACTAACCACTCCTGCTGGGTTCGCCTCTCGCAGTTCAGTTGACAGAGCAGAGAGAGTTTGTTGTCATAACCGCATTATTACCAGATGAAATTAAGATACGAAGTAATAACATCAAAGCGCTGGCAATATCCGGGTAGAATAATACGAACAGTAGTGGAAGTAATTCTTAAGGGGAGAAAGGTTGAAGTCCGCTTCTGCATTCAATTCAATTCAACTCTGGCGTCCACGCCACGCTAAATTAGGCCAGACCGTCGACGGCGCGTACCAATCAGGAAAGTTGGGAATCCTTGAGAGCGCATCATTCCCGTCCGAATTGGCAAGGGGGACATTGACCTATATTGGTAAGGGGAAGTCTAATGGAAGCGGAAGTAGAACAACATCAAGAGTGATGAGTCGATCATCCATAAGTCGATCGATCTCTTTCTAACTGAAGTCAGGCTTGGTGTGTCGCGCTGTCCTGGTCCGCTTACGGTAAGGTAACGTCCCTAAGGTACGAAGGTAGAAGCAAGCCCAGCGGATGTTTTGCCCTTAGTCGCAAGATCTGTTCTGCCGATCCTTTGAAAAACACTAGATAACGTTAACAATGATACCGTGCTTACCGGGTAATAAAGTATCCTCGTCGGCTTCGTCGCTAAGGTAGCCATGAGTGAGATCCGACGATGGGCTGCATCGCTGTACGCAAGTCCAGTCGAGGGCAAGTCTCAGCTGCTCTCGCATACTTTGATTCCCGAGATCTTAGAGGATAAGGTATTCGTACTGCATAAGGTACTAAGAATATCCTCGATAGGTCAATATGAGGAGATAATAGTGATTGAACTCGATATGTAGATGCAAAATACCGGCACTCGGGTGTAACGAGGCCCTGTGCGCAATTAGAAAAGTCTCCCAACCATGTGGATATATGGTACGAAGTACCTAAGGTAGTAAGATCTGGAATACACTAATGAACCAGAGACTAAGGTAGCACTACCTTAAGTGATCGAAGCTGAAGTGCCTTCCAAGGTTATCATATAGGTACCTTAGTGCTTGACGCTCTCTTCAGTTGATATGAAAAATCAGTCTTGGCCTTCTACAGGTAAGGTAGTAGTATCTCAATTTTCTGTGAAACGAAGATTAGTAAGCACACCGGATGACGTAAGGTAGTCATGGACCTCGGGTTGAGAACTCGAGGGCGGAAGAAAGCGGCAGTTTAGATAATCCGCAACGGGCGTGACGACGATACAGGGCGGCCTCGATATAATTTACCTCCCTGCCTATCAGGAACTTCATCTTGTACAGTTGAGCAAGATCTCATCGTGGCGTTCAGACAAACATTGAGCAGGATGACGAAATTTGATATAGAAATCGTTTCCGATACCGTCTGCCCATGGGTGAGTTGATCTCTCTAGGAGCCTCTAGAAGTGACCTATCTGGTATAGCGGATGCTAACCGTCGGTCCACAGTGCTATGTCGGCAAGAACAAACTCGAGAGAGGCATCTCCTTGTACAAATCCCGCCACCCAGACACGGAGGACACCTTCTCCACCACCTGGCTTCCGTTCTACCTCAACCCTGCCGCGCCAAAATATGGCGTCGACAAACGTCAGTACTATCAGAAGAAGTTCGGCGAGCAGCGTACGGAGATGATCTTCGAGCGTCTGAACGCCGCGGGCGAGGATGTGGGGATCGTCTTCAAGTTCGGCGGCAAGACTGGTAATACGCGGGACAGCCATCGTCTGATCCAGCTGGGAAAGACCAAGAGTCCCCATGTTCAGACCAGAGTGGTCGAGGAGTTGTTCAAAGCGTATTTCGAGAACGAACAGGACATCACGAGTCATGATGTGCTCCGAGAGGCGGGTGCCAAGGCTGGGTTGGGAGAATCTGAGGTGAGGGAGTGGTTGAACAGTGACAAAGGTGGCAAGGAAGTCGACGAGGAGGTCATGCATGCCCAAATGGCCAACATCAGCGGCGTGCCCAACTTCACGATCCAGGGGAAGTATGAGGTCGGCGGCGCACAGGATCCCGCAGCTTTCGTGCAGCTCTTTGAGAGGCTGAAGGCGATCGAAGAGTAGGCAGCACTGCGGGCCACTTGGGTCAGTGAGACCCTTGGGTATCAGGTACAGTGTTTGGATTCGTTCCCTGAAGATATTGTCGAAGCGCTGCGTTCGTCAGAAGCTATCGTCACCAGGCAATAAAGCCAGTTTTATATAGTTTATACTCCAATTATAGCAATCGTTTATCCTCGAAAATCGCACATGTACCAAGGACAGGGTCACTGTATGATCGATTGACCTTCAGGTGAATGCCTTGCCGTTCACGATGCTGTTGCGCTTTACGCAAAGATCACTCCTGATTACCCATTTCTCCCCTTCGAGTACTTCGCGTCCTTCGTGCAGCAAACATTGATCACCATGTCGGTGTAATAGCGCCAGCCCAGTCTCCAAGCCCACAACTATCGGCTCAATAAGTTGGTCTACTCCTGAAGACGACTTGTTTGTCGTGACTTTGGTGTGACCATGCTCCGGATAGAAAACCGTTTCTCCGCCGATGCAGCCCGTCGTGGGAGAAGTGAGGTAGATTAATAGCGTCCAGGTTGTTTGCGCGGGTGTTGGGGGACTTGTGGGGAGCGTAATAGAGTTGGATTCGTCATCTCTCAGCACGTCAGCTACCGCTACAATTATTGCTTTCTTGAAGCTTGGCTCACTGCAAGACATACTAAAACCTCAAGAAAACAGTGTCGACTTCCACAAGCGCATTGGGTAGAATATGTAGGATGAAAACTACAATGGGCGCCAGAGAGGGTCCCATTGGACCAGTACCGGGAGCGAGGAAGTAATAGTAATATTCCAAGTAAAAGAGTAATACCTCAGACGGATTGACCATGAAAACAGTCGATGTCAGAAGGATTTGACCAAGAATCCAGGCTGAAAAGAATCCTGCCGATAAGCCAATGATGTATGCAGGGATGAATGTTCTCATGAAGTCTGCCCACCACGGCGATGGTGGAAGTAATGTAATAACGTATGACCACATCGGCATAAGTACCTAAGCCAAGAAAGCGATGACAGCCAAAGATCGTATTTGATAGCATTGGAAACGGTTGTTGTTCAAACATGATTAGATTGTTGACCTACAATGTTGGTCAAAGAACTGTCCCTTCCTATATCGGTAGACTCTGATCCTAGGATTTAAGCCCACAACGACTCCACCCCACAGCTTCATGCTTTCCTCTTCTGGAATAGAATCGGCATTTCCACTGGAGCGGTCCTGCAAGACAAGATCTTTCAGGGCGGTCGAACTCCAGAGCCTCTCAGCGAAGTCTGGATCATTGATCTCATAACGGTCGTTGACTCTCAGGGCATCCCCCTTCTTGGGCTTCCCTGGGGTTGTAACCAAAGGTAGGGTAGATAGAAAGGAGACATAGGTTCTGCAAAGAGTCGGGGTCCAAAAGTTAGGAATTATGATTATCTGACCATGGACTAAAGTCCTTGAAGATAGATCACCCGTGGGAAGGAGCGGGTGGAATCGTGGCCAGTTGGGGTGATTTGCATTGGCTATAACATTCTCTTTAGGTAGTTTGGCTTTCTTTGGCTGTTTCGAGTTCGCCTTAGGCGCCATTGTTGTCTTCAACTTCCGCGCTTGTAGGTTATGTGGAGCGTGTCGGTGATGTACTCACCTAAGCCCTCAAGGCTTCGGTGTTGTCCTGTTTCCGTTGATTGAACCTCGTAACGAATTCATCAGGGATATGTTAATGAGGTTGATGACTGTTAGCGCTTCCTCGGGCGGGAGCTTTGGTGGTCTTTGCCAAGATTTCGACGGCAATCTCCATTGTCAAGTGAATTGCGCCCCAGTCTCCGCATCTCGATTGGGAAACAAGCACAGCTCATGTCCAGATTCTAAGATCAATGATAGGATTTTTAGGTACTGCAATAGCTGCTGAACGGTTAGGTACTCTGCGTGACAGCAAATCACGCGTTCAAGAGGGATAGACCGAGTTTCCTGTCACCGCAACACCGAAGGCTAAAGATCATGCGGACACTGAATGCATCATGAGCAGCAACGAGTCACCCGAGACTAATGCGCAACAATCTCGAGAAGATTCCCTCGGTGGGACCAAGGATGAGCGCGCGTCTGAAGATGAAAGGCCTGGAACGTCAGCACAGTCTGCAGAAGTCGCAGGAAACGTTGCGCCCACGGGAGAATGTCACGACATCCAGGGTGGACAAGGGCGCATGACAACAGACGACCAAACTCTCGAGCCTGGCAACGTGACTCGATTGGACTCAAGTCACGCGGATTACATGAAGCTAGACCCAGCAGCTGTCCCGTCACCAGGAAAGAGCACTAGCCCTGTCGCAAAGGCTCTCACGGACGGCACGAAACCACATCATCCAGTTATGGGTGCAGAGACCGCCGTTGCGAGCGAAAAATTCGATAACCAGGACAAGATCCACGAGTTTCCGCATGAGGACCAGTCCTATGTGGACTCATACGGCCTTCTGCAGGTCGCGACCTTGACGCAATCATCCTGTCCAGAAGTTTCAGTACCGTTCGTTCCACTCGACGCCGCTCAGTCCATGCTCCTTGCTCCGGAAAACGGGCTGATGGCCGAAACACCGTTTCTGGAACCTGCGCTCTCGATCGTGGAACCAGAAGCCCCGCGCATACAGGCGTTTGCCAAACTGGAATTTGATGATGGGCAGTTTTACATGAATACCTATTCTGTTGAGCTGGGGCGTGACATACGAGCTGCAAGACTCGCCTTCCAAAGAGACTTGGAGGCCAGCCAACACGGCGATGTCAAAGTCAAGAGGCGAAGCTCGGATGGTGAAGATGTGTCCCAAACCCCGAGTAAACTGAAGGGGGAAGGCAGTAGTAGGTTGGCCGGAAGCGTCGTGAGCGAAACTGGAGGAATAATGGGTGTGGACATGCAGGACCGCGATCCGAGGAGGAAAAAGAAAAGTAAGATATCGAAATCAACTAGTTCGTCCTCTCAGTATCTGTCTCGTAAGAACTCAATGAATATCCCGAGCGCGCAAACAGACTATCAGTCCTTGGCTATGGCATCCCTGTCAGAATCGACTGTAGGCGCACATCCCGTGGATCCTCTGTCCTTACTTCCCTCTCCGGACGAGTGTCCTTTGATTCCAATACATCCTCCAGCTGTCGCAGTTGATAGTGCCGCAGGACACAAGGGAATCTCGCGCAAACATGTTCGGATCGCGTTCAATTTTGACAAGCACCTTTTTGAGGTCGAGATCAAGGGCAAGAACGGGGCGTTCGTGGATGAGCAATGGTACGCACCAGGTGAGGTTCGCCCTCTCAAAAGTGGCAGCTACATACAAATTGGAGGAGTCGGCGTGCGCTTCGTGCTTCCTGACGTGGCTCTTGGTGAGACTGGAGCTGAAACCATCGGAGGGTCTGATCCAGCCCAGGGGGGCAAGATGAGCTTTGAGTTTGAGGACGGGAGAGGCGAGAGCATCGTGTTGGATGACAGTAGTGAAGATGAGGTGTCAGTGGTCGAGGACCTCATGAGTGGAGAAGAGGAGGGTGAAGACAATGATGAAGATGAAGAAGAGGAAGAAGAAGAAGAGGAAGAAGGGTTGCGGCAAAACGCGGAAGGTGAACTGGCGGAAGGAAATTCTGTAGATGGCCAAAGTGAGAGTGAGGGTGACAGGCTAGCCGTAGGGAAGCAAGAGGAGCCTGTAGAGAATGAACCGTCACCTGAGCCCCCGCCTCCGCCACCACCGCCAGCTAGGAGAAAGGGTCCAGGCCGGCCGCCAAAGAACGGCGTCATCTCGAAAAGAGAGCAAGCACTCATTGCCAGAAAAGCTAGGGAAGATGCAAAGAAAATTGCACAAACCCAAGCTTCGCCTCCTTCGAAAACGTTGAAAGATAAAAGCCGCAAAATTAAGACCGAAACACTGCTCGAGGCAACCCCGCCACCGAAGCCAGAAAAGAGGAAGTATACCAAGAGAAAGAAGGCTGAACCCCAAACAGAGGGAGTAGCGGAGCAGTCGCAAGCTACGGGGGGAACGAGTCAAGCAGATGGCCATACTACGGAAACTATGGCGCCACCCAAGCCACCCAAAGAGAAAAAACCCCCCAAGCCTCCGAGATCACCTTCGCCAGTGTTTGATGAATCTCAAATGACTCCTGAACAGCTTGCCAAGCCCCAGTCATCTTACGTTGTGCTTATCCATGAAGCACTTACAAACTCTAAGACTGGCGCCATGTCCCTTCCGCAGATTTATCGAGCCATAGAAAGGCGATACCCCTTCTACAAACTTCGAGTAACGACGACTGGCTGGCAAAGTAGTGTTCGACACAATCTCTCGCAACACCACGCATTTCGAAAAGTTGAGAGGGACGGAAAGGGCTGGATGTGGGGACTTGTACCTGGGGTTTCAATCGAAAAGGAAAAGAAGAGGAGACCATCACCACCCCCTCCACCTCCACAGCATTATCTTCAGCAGGGACCCTCCGTCCTTCCATCACTACATTACCCAGGTATGCCGAATGGACAGGGTTATGGCCAACACTCCATGCCGCCGCATCTACATGGCCCGTACCATCCCATTCCCCCTGGACCCGGCTCAACACACCCACCTTTTCACCCTCCTGCTCCACCTACGAGTATTCATAGCCTACCTCCGCCACTTCTTACTGCACAACGAGACGACTCCTCTTATCAATCACCTTATCAACCCCCCCCGCAGTCACAAGCCCCTGCCTTACCACAGCCACAACCACCACCACAATCTCAATCTCAAATACAACAATCCCAGCAATCTCAGCATCAATATCAACACCAACACCAACACCAACACCAGCATCAACCTCAACATCAACATCAACATCAACCCCAGCATCAACTTCAGCCTCAGCCCCAAGTAAATAATCATACCCAGAGTCAAACCTACCCTCCTCCGACCTCGTCACATAGCGGAGCTAATGGCTTCTATGCCAATACAAGGTTGTCTCAAGCCCCTCCACAACAGCTTAATTACCAAGCGAGGACCACACCACCCAACCAGCCTCGACCAACCGCCCCACAGCAGCAGACCTATACAGCAGCGCCCACACAACGCAGCGCAAGCGTTGGGCAAGATGTACTCCAAGCTGTGGGCAAATTCAAAAATGCCCTCATCAGCTCCATGCCCGACAAGGTTCGGGGAGAAGTCATCGTCACATCGGCAATCAACCGCACGCTAGGTCTACAGAACAGCTCAACCGTGCTGGGCAAGGAAGACCCACAAGAGAAGGCCATCATGAAAGCACTAGCCGGCATGCTTGGGAATCTGAGCAAGAAGAACGAGGCGGCCGCCGCGGCAGCAAATGCGGCCAGACAACCATCCTCTGGACCCCCGCAGCCACCGCCGCACGGCCAGCACTTATCTCCGGGACTCAATGGGCAGCCACCGCCGGCACCGCCGCAGCAACAAAATCAGCAACAGCAACAGCAACAGCAACAGCAACAGCAACCGCAACCGCAACCGCCATCTCAACCTCAACAGCAGCCCTACCCGCAGAGCAGTCGACCGCCACCGCAAGCCCAGCAAGGCGGCGCGCAGGCACAACTCCTCCAGCTCCTGCAACAGATCGGCAACCGCAACACCGCCTTTCCCTCGTCCCAGCAACGACCGCCGCAGCCGTCCGCATCGCCGGTGCCGGCCGACCAGGCACAAGCCAACGGGGCCTGCCATCCCTCCACGCCGCCGGTACCCGCGCCTTCGCTCGTCGAGAATAGTCAGCCTCCTACGCGGCCGAACGGCGCGAGCGCTGCGGTGAAGGAGGAACCGGCAGGAGTAGCAGCCTCGGTGCAGGACGCGGCGCCTTCCGCTGATGCGGTTGTTGACCTCAAACGGCCTTTGGATAAGCTTGAGGGTTCTCCGGACGCTGAGTTGCCTGAGGCGAAGAGGGTTGCTGCTGGGTAGGTGGATGGTTCTTCTTGCGCGGGTCCAGTTTTGGGAGGAGGCAGGGGAATTTGGGTGGCACATGAGTCAGTGGAAAATAGGTCTCTGTGACCGCATAGTGCACTGCGCGGGTTCACGGGTTTTGGTCGCATGATGAGAAGTGTATGACATTATGAGCTTGCATGCAATGCTGGAGGTTCGATTGCATGTGTAAATAAACATGATGCAGCCTATGTAGCTATATGTGTGAACTCCCGTCATCTAGAACGCCATCCTTCGCCTCGAACACCACGATATGACAAGTTATCGATTGCCAAGGACCATTGAACAGAGAAAGAGTGAAGGGTAATCAGAGCGTCGAAAAGTCAAGGTTGCGTTACATGGCCATCTCGGCTTGTAACTTGGCCAGCTCCGCCTCCTCGTCCTCTTCCTCGGGTTGGACCTTTGTCCCTTTACCTTTCACTATTTCGACGAACGTCAGCACGCTACCCGAGATATTCCATCCCTCTCTGAAGAGTCTAAACTCACGTGCTCCGTTTGCCGCCGTCGGCAGCATATGCACATGATCCGACACCGGCACCACGCCACCCTTCAACATCTGCTCGTCGATCTTTTCCTGCTCCATGCCCTCGAGTTCGGCTTCCAGATCCTGTTCGTCGATCGGCTCCCCTATCGGTGCGGAAATGATGGCCTCTCCGATCTCCTGGCCTAGCGCATGTTGTTCCCGGAGCGAATCCCTGTTCCAACAGAAAACATTACACCGTCAGTACTCCCCAACTTGCACATAGATCCAAGTGGATCCCGACGTGGCCGCGTCGGCAGATGGTACGTACATAGTCTGATCAATCTTATCCATCGTCAAACCGCCATGGATCTTCTTCATCGCTTGACCGGCCTTTTCCATCGCCAGGAGGGTTTCATGGTTGATGTTGGCCGATTCGATAGAGTAAATCTGCTGCTCTATGGTTGCGATTTGCGCGAGGGTTTGTTCGAGGGAGTGTTCGTGCTGCTTCTTCCGTCGGAGTGCTGCTTTGGCCGCTGTTGAGATTTGCAAAAGGATTAGCCTCTCATGTCCCTCCTGAAGCAATAGCGTATGCAGCTGGCGTCTACGCGGTTGAAAATATGCAACACTGCGATTTGTGCAAGGGGCCGACGTGTGCGCCTACCGGTCTTGTTCACGGTGACGTTTTTCCTGGCCAGCGCATCTTGCTCGGATATCTGGTTTTCCAGATGCCTTTCCCTCTTCTGTAGCATGTCCAACTGTTGCCGCAGACCTAGGATGGCATCTTTGGGAGCATCCCTCCGCTTTTGCGCACCGCTGCCACCAAACCAGCCCCACATGGTGAGATGTATTCCAATATTTCGAGGGGTTGGGATCAAGGAAGATGCGTGCACACGCGACTCGATTTGGCACCCAGAACAGACAGAATAGGTGTATATGCCAAGCGTTGGGCGAGCCGGATCTCTCAATAGATTCGGTATCAGGCGGGCGGACAGAGGAAGAACTACGTTTAGAAGGCGAGAGCAGCGGGACTGCTACCACCTGGACCGAATGTGCTGTCGAGCAGGTAGTGTTCTTGGTACAGACTAGGAGAAGGTTATAGTAGAGGCTTGGTGACCGCCGTGGGGAAATGTTGTTGCCTGGCTATCGATGAAGTGGTGAGGTTCAAGAAGCGTAATCAACCTATGATATGCTCAAGCTAGTATTGTCGCGGGACGAGTCACGTGACTGACAGCGGTTCCCAGGTCATAAGGTAAGTCACTCGTACGCAGTGCTTCAGATCTGGAGGTTGGACCCATCATAATCGCAGCGCAAGTTCGACTGAAGCTCGAAGATGCTTCTGCCATGCCGGAACGATGAGCGGTAATAATCTCGGTCCGGTACCTACAAATCTAGTCTTCCTATGTGATCTCCCTCGCGTTGTGGTGGGGGAAAAGGTGCGCTTTCTTGGATGGTAAGATCTGCCCTATTTATAACGGGCGTGCAGCACCATTACTGATGTAGTGCAGTGTCACGAAGTATAGCACCTCGACCGCAAGCCTCATGCTTCAACACAATTACCCCGCCGTTTCTGCATATTCGACCACTATCGCATCCGTAGATGTGAACCTGCTGCTCTCGACGCTGAAGCCCACAGACACACAAGTTGGGGAGTGGGTGAATGTCATGGGCTACGTCACTTCACCACCGGTTCTCCCAATACCGAACCGCGGACCTGAGCCCGGAGCTCCAAGACAAGCAGCGGTGGCTGTGCAAGCGGTTTTGCTGTGGTCTGCTGGATCGATCAAGCTTGGAGAGTACGAAAGGATTTTGACCGAGCGTAAAGAGGTTGAGAAGAGGTTGCGGGCACCGTCTTGAGGGTTACGGTGGATTATTTCGCCTTGACACGAAAGATCTCCAACCGTCCGATATGACAGGTCCTAATCATTGATATGCCGGCGGCATCCTTGGTCCCAGAGTGCAAATGCATCGAGTAATCTTACGCATACATGAAGGCTCTCCGAGAACACCTACAGAAACAACGCCCAGGCCCAGGCACAACACGGTTCGTACGCCTGGCATATATATCAGGGTACGAGATCTAGGACGAGTCGTACCACAAGCCGCAGCACCTCAACCGAGGATATTGACATCTCTACTAACGATATACGCAAAGGTCACGAGAGCTGTTCGCGGGAGGGTACTAGATGCCGGGGAGACGATTACTATTGACGGCGTACGTTTGTCAACACATATTGCAAGCAGCAAATATACCATATCAATCTTGCTCACCTGCGGACTCAGCACAGGCACAGCTGAACAATTGCAACACGCTGTTCTACCGTTCAACAGTGAGAGCCGATGGGAATAAAAGAGGCCGCGTTACAGATACGAAAGCGCAAGGTCTGCAGTGAGTCGGTATATAGCTCAGGCTGGTGTGCAGAAGGCAGTGTGGAAAGTCCAAACCCAGTGGCAGAAGCTATCAATGACTGGGAACAAAGCCGAAATGGTTGGCCGTGCGGTTGCAGACGCAGATTGCTATGTCGGTGCTACGGTGCGTCACGAGGTTGAGAGCTTTGGAATGGAGAGCAGGCTCATACTACTGGAGCCATTACTGCATGTCTGAAGAGACTTTGAAGACTCTGTAGAGGTTCCTTTTCTGCGGTTGATTCCTCTTTTCAATATCGATCGTCTTCACGCTGCTCTACCCGCATAGCTAGATAGTCCGAGGGACTGGCTCCTTCTTGATTTCGAGGCGATCCAGCTGCTGACTACCTCCGAGCATCCGTGTAGCGACTTTGCTTTTTTTCCAAATATGGAGCAGAGGCTCCAGGCCACCGACGCGTGAAAATCCAGAGTTTGATCGTCAGCACATCTCCATCGCTCGCCCGGTGACGCCGAGATTTCCCTCTCCCGGCCCAGCCTTCTCCGTCCATCGGTATATTAGTCACTTTTGACTATAACTTTACCCTAACTTAGACTCCATCATGTCCCCGAACTCTCCGCGCACACATAAGGTTTAACCCGTCCAGGGTCCACACCAGACTCTAACCCTCGGAGCTAGAGAGCTTGTGCAAAAGGTCCGACTTGGGTGTTTAGGGGTATCCTGACCATATATACCGACAGGGACGAGCCCTTCATATTTTCTCCCGGGTGGGGCGACCAACGGTGGGGAGAAAGAAAGGGGGTTTCTCAGGCACAGATCCGGGGTGTTGAGCACGCTGAGCTCGCTCCGTGGTATTACCCTGTGCACTGCAGGCTTCGTCTCATAAGGCTACTGTAGGCACAAAGACTCCCATCACTATCACATTCCCATCACCGTTGATCGTCCCAGTTTCATTTCTTTCGTACCTAAGTTAGTCAACTACCGTCGTCACCTTCCCCCTGAGAATGTAGACAGGGCAACCATGCTACTGTATCTCAGGCGTATATAGAAGTACACGAATAATCTGCCCCTGGAAATTACTACGAAGGTTACTAACTATAGTAGACGAAGTAACGTCAATCTCATACTCGATGATCGGTACCGCTACGGAGCATTCCGGAAAGCTCCCCCTTTCCGGCACCTACGGCCCGTACTGAAAGTTTCGCCGACTCCAGTACTGTACCCTTACACCAGGTCGCTGCGCACCAGGCGCTAGACTGGCCCAACAGAGTTAGGCCTTAAACTCAATGGAAACTACGGATCGTGTACGATTCGTACCTACTCTGCACTGCATGGCTGCATGTGCATATGCATATGCATATGCACATTCTCGGGCTTGGGCGTCGGATACCGTTGGGAAATGTGATGTGAGGGAAGGTGGGGCGGTCTGGTGTGATACAGAGGGGCAGAAGAGATACCTGGGTGGTGGGAGACGGTGAAGTGGGACAGAGATTCATCCGGGTTCATGCGTACTGTGTGCGGGAAGGGGAAGGGAAAGCCGGGGAATGTGAGTGCGATTCCTGGGTGGTGGGAAAAGGGGATGCGACTGGCCGGGCTGCCGGTCGACTCGTACGAGATTGTCGAGGGCCCGGGGAGGGGCGTTACATTGTTTCGTCAGGCGGTGATACGGCATCATTGAGCAGAACTGGTCAGGCCAATATTTGTAGGCTCGCCGAGTGAAAGTCGGAATTAAATACAAGCTCCACGGGATTATTATGGGATGACAATCGCCAAAGAGCTAAGCCAGATCGTGAATGTGTGTAGTTATATGTAACAAAACCTAATAAGTTATGGGAAAGAGATATCTATAAACCAAGGCCAGAAAAAATCGACGCGTCGATATCCAGTTACACAACAGAACACAGCATACCCACGGCACCCACTTCATGCAATGCCATCTCATGCGATCCGATACCGATACAGAAATAATTCCTCAATCCCTTCCTACCCAAACCCCCCCGATGTGTAAATAAATGTCAAAAGAAGACCAAAGGTAGAACCAAACAACATCGAAGACATTTAACGGTTCATCGGAGAGCCGCTCGAGGTCATCAGGACCGGACACTGGCCCGGGTTCATCCTGCTCATCTCGGCGTGCACCCTCTTCGTCTCCTCGTCCATCGGTCCCGTGGCGGTGGCGTTGCCCGGTCGCTCTTCCAGCGAGCCGGTCGTCTGGGGCTCTTTGTTGACGATGCCGTTGGGTGCAATCTGTCGGAACATCTCCTGCGGGTCGAACCAGGTTTGCACGTTCTGGAGCTGGACCTTGTCGTTGACGTGGGCGACGGTGACGCCTTGGATGTCGATCATGCGGCCGTGGGCTTTGGCGGTGATCTTTTCGCCCTTGCTGCGATGTGGGTCAGTAAATTGCAAATTTTGGAAGAAGATTGGGGTAGGAGACGAACTCGTTGAACCCGACGTAGTCGTTCTTCATCTCTCCCCAGTGCCTCCACCTGAAGGCGACCTTGGGTGGTCCACTGTACACTTCCATCACCTCCCAGGCAAACGTCGGCATCATCCGCTTGAAGGTCTTGTGTGATTGTGCGAAGTCTGATGTAGCTGGGCTATAAAATTCGTTGGAAGCGATGATGGCATTGTATGTGCCGACCTTGAGCATGTGCTCGCCCGTCTGCGGTGGACCACCGTTGATGGCGAAGCTGTAGTTGTCGTGGTCGATGCTCCGCCACTCCTTGAGGTCCATCTTGAACGATGCTTCAATCTCCCAGTTCTTGACCAGGTTTTCCACTATCTGCTCGAGGCTGCCAGCAGGGTGCGACTTTTCTTTGGCTGTACCGAGTAGTGAGCAAAGCTGTCCAAGGCCGTTAGTAAGCTTCAGCTGAGAGAAACGTACTTTGCCTGAAGACTTCTCGGGTGTTGGAGTAGTCTGGTGCCCTTCCGTACCGCCATGCAACATCATCCTTCAATACAGCATCAGGATTCGTCAGGACATCGGGTGTTTCGGCAGCTTTGGGTTCTTCCTTCGGGGCTGGGGATGAGAACATGGACATGAACTGGTTAGAGAGGTCTTTGAAAGATTTGGGAGCCATGATGAATAGTATAAGTCGCGCAGAAAGTGCTTAAGCTGAGCGAAGGAGGGATATATAACGACGGGAGAAGGTTGGGTGTCAGATCTATGAAACGGATGGAAAACGGTCGACCTCCTTCTTTCTCTATCTTATAAGGCAACGCGGGGAAGCAACGGTGGAGGAGGACGGGAAGGAGGAAGTCCAATCCGATCCAGTGTGCGCAAAGCACACCAATTCTTCGCTTCGAATTCCGGATCTAGAGTTCGAGACGAGGGCAGTCGCACTGAAGGGATCGGTAAGGGGACCCCCTTTAGGGAGAACTGCCGAGGGTTCTGGATCATTTCCCTGTGATTTTCTTAAACTTCGATAGGGGAGTGTACAACGGCTTACGAAGTAATCTGACTACTGAGAGTTAGTCAGTTGCATGCAGGTAAAAAGATGGCTCTCTTGTGGGTCGGTGTGGAAGAACGGTAGCAGACGTACAAGGGGACAAGCAGGGCTAGTTCAGCCTCGCCGCACCCTCGCAGCCAGCACCAACCAAAGCCGATGGAGCAGTGACCCCCCTTTTCATCCCATTATCCCCTAATGTACAAAAAGACCTTCCCGGGATCAGTAGCTTGACGCGTGTGCGTTGTACAGTACGTACATACACCACCGTGGAAACAACTCTGGTACTCATAGGGTTGCTCCAGACCAAGAAGTACGGGCAATTGGCGGCATTGATATTCCGAATAGACGATCGAACTTGATGCCATGAAGCACATGCATATTACAGGAGATGATATATACAGGATGGATGAACGTGTGAACGTGTCCTCATATCAATGATCATCAAAATGATCCTGGTGTTCTTGAGCATCGACGGCGAGTTGGGTGAAAATCAAATCTTGGGTCGCTCCGGGAACTTGCCGACCGAACCGAACCAGACGAACAACCGCCTCAGCCCATTATCCGTTTCCACTTCCCGCCAAAGTGTACCTTAACTTCCAACAAATACGAAGTAACGTTGAGCATACCTTTCCATTATTTATTAGTAACGTTAAGTTACCCGTTGTTTCGTGTATACAAGTACGGAGCAGATGGATCCCAGTTCCAATAGGGAAGGTCGATATCGATGGCCAGTGTCTGCATCGCTGCCTGCCAAGGTGATTATACTGTAGCTCAAGGCTTGATACCTTAGGTACTACATTTGTGTTTAAATTTTCATTTAGTACTTGTTATCATTTGACGAACCCCTGATTCTTTTTCCTTTCTCAATCAACCACTGCCCTGGGCTCGCTATGGTTCATGGTTCATGGTTCATGGTTCATGGTTCGTGCCTCATGGCTCATGGCTCATGGCTCCGTGATTCCGAGGACGGTTGACCACGGTACTCTACGACGAGGACGAGGAGGACTCGGACAACGACGAAAGCACGCCATAAGACAGTAGGTCAAGATAGTCATCATATACAGTACTCGACAGAGTGAGAGCCATGCTGGGATGGGACACAGAATGGGCTGTCAGGCAAAGGCCGCTATGGGTTGGTCATCTCCTGACTGATCTACCTGGTGTCCAGGCTTCCGTGGCCAGGCAGAGGGAAGCTATCCTCGACTCTTTAATCATCGATGATTGCACGTCCCAGACGTCTCCTACTTGAGGGAATATCAATATTAGGGTAATATTGATGTCGGTCAGGCACTGGTTAATCTGAAGAGAAATAACAAGGCAGCCAAGTGCTAACCGTCGAGCTCGCATCGGCCAAAATAACTGTAGGGGATTGAAGCAGTCATTTCAACTGCTAGGGTTCCGTTCCATTGCATTTCGTTCCTTTCCATTCCTCTTACAGAACATTTGATGTGATCACAGATAACGTTAATGTTGAGAGTGATAGGGTGGGCCTGACGAGGATATAAAGCAAGGTGCGTCAAGGTCAAGAAGGGCAATCAATCAGGGTGCAAAGCGACGGTCATGTGACGTGAAGAGGCTGCAGGAGAAGGTCAACGCTTCTTCCTCTTCCTCTTCCTCTGCCTCTTCCTCTCCCCTGTTATGACAATGATTTGAGATTTGCAATCATAATACTCTAACATTTTATATGAAGTACACCTCAGTAGGTCTTCTTCACGGCCGTGTCCGACTAACTGTCGCTGGTCAAGCTTCGACGTGGTAGAGCTTGTTTTTGCCGAGCAGCAAGCGACGAGGCCCGCTCCCAGGGCGATCCCAGCCATGCAGGCGCATTAGCCGGGAAGAGGCGCAGTTAGGTCACGCCTTGGTGACAGACTAGGTAGAAACCGCCAATGATTTGAGATGATCACATTCAACAACCTTACCTAAGCAAAGTTACCTAATCAGGTTAGGACAACAATGATACCTTACTTTACTTTGATGTTGATTGAGCTATCAGCAATCGCTCACCGGGCTATGGGCCGAAAAGTCAAGCAAGAAGGCGCTGCAGGCGCTGCTCAACGGACCCTCTGATCTATGGAGATAAAGTAATCTAAGTTGAATGAAAGGTGAATATGAATGTATGGAGTAAATGTGATTTGATTGTTGTTAGTGTATTGGATTGAATTCTCCTCGTCAAATTGTAAAGAGACATGGATTTTTATGGTCATTGATAGATTGTTATATCTTTCTTTTTATCAATATTGGAATTTATATTGGAGATCATCAGTGAAAGGATGGCGATTAACGTGATTGTGATTGTAATTGATACAGTAGTTTGAACGCGCAGGAGACACAGGCCAAGTCAACAACCCAGTTGCTCCTCTCAATCCGTCCGGCCGAATCCATTCTGCCCCCCTCTGAATGTTAAGTTACCGGTACCCGTTTAGACTTAAAACCCATCCCTGTTGATGCATCAAACGGATTGTGCCCTTGCATTGGACCCTTGTAATCACTATCACTCCTCATCAATTCCTCAATCTGGTTCGGCAGTGATATCTACAGGTACCTACCTTAGCTACAGTACCTACTTGACCAGTTGAAGATCAATGACATCCATGACTGGTCTATCCAGTTGTCGGCCCGACGATTGAGGACTTGTTAAGTCCAGGGACCGCAACATTGAAAGGGCTGCAAAGAGAACCTTCTGTGACGGCTGGCACAGACCTCACCATTATTCACTCAACTCACGACTGTCGACCTGCCAGAGAGTAAGGTTCTCGGACATGCTTCACGTCTCCCAATCATAGAAAAGACAAAGACAAAGAAGACACGCAAAATGGTCAACATTCAAGTGGGGCAGATTGTCCCGCGTACCTTCACGGTGGGCTACATTGTGCTCTCCTACGTCGTCAGTTATGTCGGCGCGTTGACGACGCTGGAATTGCTTCATCGGCGAACGGCGGACACCGGGCTGTACAACTGGTGAGTCTCGCCCAAGACCAACCGCCAAACGCGCTCTGTTGGGCATACTTCAAGACTGCGTGGGAATGGAGTTGAGTATTCTGATGTAGGTATCTCTTGATCGGATCCGCAGTGGCCATGGGCGCCATCGCGATCTGGTCCATGCATTTCGTCGGAAATCGAGCCATCGTCCTCTTGGATGGTGATCTCCAGATGCAGATTGCCTACAGTTCCGGGGCCACGGCGTTGTCCTTCTTCGTTCCCATCTTCGTCCTTCTCGCCGCGTTCCTGGCAATTGGCACCAACGACAAAGTCAGCAAGGTCCGAGTCGTCATCGGAGGAACGCTGGCAGGCTTGGCCATCTGCGGGATGCATTACCTAGGTCAAGCGGGAATCGCAAACTACGGCTGCGTGTATTCGATCGCCCATGTGGCGGGGTCCGGCGTCATTGCCGTCATTGCCTCCATCACCGCTCTTTCCATTTTCTTCGTCTTCCGCGCGGCATGGACCAACTCGGCGTGGAAAAGGGCCCTCTGTGCCGTCGTACTGGCTGGGGCGGTGTCTGGTATGCACTGGCTGGCGTCGGTCGGGACGCAGTATAAGTTTCGCGGCGATGTCTCGCTGAAGCAGAATATCTCCCGAGATCAAACTGTCATTATAGTCATTGCATTGGTATGTGGCCCGTACCAACCTACCACACCCATCGCATTTCTGACCTTTTGATAGTCCATCGGAGCCTGCGCCATCTTACTAGCTTTTGCTATTCTGGCCAAACGTCGTCGCTCGAAGTCGGCAAGCAGAGCACAGCAAGTCATCTTGGCCTGTGCGACTTTCGATCCCGAAGGCAGGTTGTTGGTGACACCGGAAGGCCTGCTGCCAACGGAGAAGATCACGAACTCGTTTGAGGAGCGCGTATGTACTTCCGTGCTATTTGAATGAAGACTTCTGTTCCTGGGACTGATGATTTGGATCGGTACTCTAGTCCTTTGATGATATCTTCTCGATCGCGCATCCTGTTTTCCTTTGGATTTTCCGCACGACCAGAAATTGGCGTGGCATAGCTAGTCTGATACCTAGCATGCGTCGTCATCTTCACGCAACGGCCACTCTGAATATGATGAAAAATGGCACCAACACCCCGTCCCCCCACTATGCGAGCGCGGACGACTCCGATGGTGTCGAGGATTATTCCATAATCTTCCGCGAACTTTTCTGTGTCGCGGCAGCCGGACTGGCAGAACAACTGAACGAGCCCTTGGAGAATCTCGGGGTCCTGTATGATCAAATAGTTGTCACCGGGACCATCAGTGGAAGAGGGGCGAGAGGGAGAAAGTCCAGATTGCTGCAGTTGAAGAGCGAAGCCGTCTTCCAGGACACCGAACGTGGATCGCCGACGCCCCTCAGCTTCGGACCGGGAAAGCTACTCTTTGTCGTCCGCCGAACGAACAAAGCCGAAGCGGCAAGGCTGCAGGCTGCAGGCTTCCGGTTTGCGGCAGCGCCGCAAGTTGTCGATCACTTGTCGCGGAGGATGCAGGTCGGCCGGGACGAATTCGTCGTGCACCTCGATGACATGAGAGAGTACTCGGGTGAGGAGCACATGCTCGAGCCTGGCGTGCACTTGGCATGTTTTGCCATCCGGGCAGGCGTCCGAGGAGGCTTCGATGTTCTTGTACGCAAAGATGCCAAGAATCTTCTGCCAACGGTGCAGCTGCCCATCGCCTCGATCGAGCCGTGGCACTCCGAGTTCCTCAGTCAGTTCAATGGCTGGTCAGTGTCGGCCTGTCTGCGATGGTTGCGGACCAAGTCGGCTGTTACCTCGGAGAAGGACAAGATGTTTATGTCACAGTTTCACAACTTTCTCACAGCACTGGTGGAAGACATCGACGAACCATTCTTCCAAGAAGCTCTTTTCGTCGCGAAGAGCGTCGAAGCGCCCTGTCGCGGTGCTGGCCATAATGCAATACCATCACATGCAATCTTGCTCGCGTTTAGGCACATTGTACCCATCCATTTCCAGCCATCCAACTCGCGCCTGGTATTCTCGCCGTTGAGCCTCTTCCGCTGCCAGCAGCAGGTCTACAAGAACATGGCGGATCACGAACTCTTCGCTCGCAAAACCCACCGTGAGATCGCGCCGGTTTTCGATTCGAGACCATCCATGCATCATGATCGCCAAGACTCCACGCAGACCATGGCACGGCCTAGCCTGTCCAGAAAGGGAACCAGCCTGCTGAGCATCTTCAAACCCAACAAGTCGCCTCCCGGCATCTTCAGAGGAGACAACAGCAGCAAGAACAACCTCGTCGAGAACCAGACGCTCGGTGGTATCATGGTCAGTACCGAGTTCAGCGTGGCTGTGGGCAAAGGCAACACTCAGGTGGAGATGCACGATCTCGGAACCAGCGGCTTGGCCACCAAGGAAGTGGAGGATCCAGAGATCTTCGTTGATGTTCTGATCCAAGCCTGCAAGGGCAAGTGAGAAAGATCTGGTTGCTACTGATGGAGGATGGAGCTTGATGACCTTCTATTCTCCTTGACGTCGGCTTCGGGCGTGCTGATATCTAGAATCTGCTACGAAGCTCGGAGCTCCCTTCAAAGGTCTTAGGGTTCCGGCGCCGTAGGTTCTTACACTTTCCATAGGCTTCTTGCACTGTCATCGGGCCGTCCTGGATGTGTTGCGGTTTCGATGACCTATGATCTTAATAGTTCATGAATTTCACATTTGCAAATGCAAAAACGACCTGACAAGTTACAAGAAATGTGGTCCGATTCTTGTGAGTGATAATAACGTGCGGATTGAGGCTCTCTGAAGCACTAAAAGTCTTCGCCCTCCCAACGCTCCGTCTCGCTCGGTAAGCAAGGCTTGTGAAACCCTTCTCGCAAATCCAAGAACCAGACCTGTCTTCACGAACGCTTCGATCCGTATCCAGTAGTGTAGCAGTCCTCCTCGACGCGGTCAATGACTGCCAAAAGTGACATGTCCAGCCCAATCGAAGTGGACCGACTTCACATACAAGGGCAGGGGGGCTCGTAGTCATACATAGCTCCAACGTACGAACCCATCCGTATTCGCGACCAACTTACCTGCATGCGGGACGTGAATTGGCACGGGCCTCGAGTTCCAACCCGGGCTCAAATGCCATCTACTCCTACATGGTAGATACCATAGGACGGGTTCTACACTCGCCCCTTACATAGCTCCGAGTCAGACGAGCCAACAGGCCGTAGAGCCCGAGCGGCGGAATGGAGGTTTGAGCGAGCGAGGGGCCAGGGAAAGAGCCAGCGCAGGTAGAGAATCCATGCGAACGATGGGTACAAGTAGGGTAGAGTTAACTGCCATGCCTTTCCCACGTCGAGATGTCAGGCCATTCTACCTTTCCTCACAAAATGTCCCAGGAGCCGCCGGTTTATATACCAAACTACTTCCCTACTCTGTCACATACGACCACAGACTAAGGAAAACTGGGCATCCCGTCCGCTCTGCCATACATAAGCCTTAGATCGGCGGATTAGTAGTTGGGTCGGTGACGACCAGCGAATACCTGCTGTTGTATGTTTTTGCTTTTTGCTCTCCTTTCACCTCCCTGGAGGTGAGACGAGTGTAGTTGTGATGAGTGAAGATTAATATCTATTTCCTCCCTTACCTAATGGCAATGTTGTATTATGGCACGGGTCAACAGCTGAGGAAGCGAGAAATCTGGGGAATCACAATCCTCGTACCGAGCGTGCCGTCTCTCACACTCAGGGCTACCCATGTGGTTCTATATACATCCGGAGGTCGAAGAAACGTTCCTGCATATATTTCGCGAGCCCGCTTCGCTACGGGTTTCAGCTAAAGGGCTGATGCCGAAGGGGATACGTTATATGCTCGCTAACCCTGGGCCGATGCCTGGGCCTTTCATCTCCACACCGGCCAAGCTGAGGAGGAAAACTTGATCATCAGATGCGGCTGGGGCCTGACGACAACCTCTGTCCGCTGCCAAGTATGCGAGGGAGTGATTGTCTGTGGCCGCTAGTTCACCCCACACAGAGCGAGTTCTGTTCAGCCTCGCTGTTGCTGCCAAAACGCTGCTGAGCCATGCATGCATCTCCATGTCACTCTCAACACTGCAAGACGATCACCGATACGAGTAATGGGTAGCTGTCAAGCTGATCTCTGAAACTACACTGGCAATCCAGTTCATTTACTTTCCTGGGCAGAGCCTGGCCTTGCTCTGGCCTCGTATTCAGGATGGGGGCCACTTTTATATAAACCGTCGTCTTCCCGCTCGAGTGAACCTGCGGGTGTACATCATCAGAACGAAGTCCTGAACAATAACACCAAGTCAGCGCGCGTATCGCAAACATGAAACTGTTCGTCCTTGTCTCATTGCTCGCAAGCACCGTCCTTGGGGACCTTCGCGGCTTCGACGTCTCTCAAGCCCAAGCCCCTTTCAACAGCAATTTCTGGAAATGCGCCCATAACGCTGGCTACGGCAAAGCCGTCATCCGCGGGTATAGGCAGGCTTGCGGCGTCGTAAGACTTCCCTCACATACCAGCGTCGCAACGATGTCCTCCGGTCACAGTGCACTCGATCGCTGACGCTCGACCAACTGTCAGGGCGGCTCGGTTGATCCGAACTTCGTGCCCGCATACCATGCAGCGCGGGCTGCTGGCTTCACCAACATCGACGCGTATATGTTCCCATGTAAGCCTCCCATTCTCCCAATCCCGCTGTTCAGAATGGCAGGTTCTGATTTCGGCGGCCAGGTACCGGCACGCAGCCCAGCGGCAGCTGCAAGCCCATCCAGACCCAGATCGACGAGTTCCTCAAGGTGATTCTGGACAACAAGATCAACGTGGAACGCCTGTGGTTCGACCTCGAGCCCGCCAGCGCCGCCGCAACCGGGTGCAACGCGTGGAACCTGAGCAAGACGGCCAACTTGGCGCTGGCGAGGAAATGGGTGGCTGCTTTGAAGGCGACGGGCTTGAAGTGGGGTATCTATGCTAACGGGTACGAAGCTCCGAGATCCAAGACCCAGTCTAACGTCGTGGACGTGTGCTGACCCGCTGCAGGAATCAATGGACGGCTATGTTCCCCTATCGGTCTTCCGATGTGGGATCCGACCTGCCGCTGTGGGCTGTGCAAGACGACTTCAAGCCGGGCGTCGGCACCGTCACCACCTTTATGGGCGGCTGGACCCGCGCGTTGGCTAAGCAGTACCACTTGGACACGAGAACGCCCGAGTGTGGCGGTAGCTTGGATCTTGACTCCTTCGCTGCGTAGATGTTGAGAGACGGGATCGACTGTCATTTCTCGGACAGTTTGGTGCACCAATAGTTTAATGATTTAGTTATGAAATGTCATCGTCATGATGTCTCCTGTGGTGTTAGTGGTCAACTCCACAAAATCATGCAACTTGACGTGTTGTACTAATGTGTTGCGGCTACTGTTACCGAAGCGGTACGCTGGGGACTAGATTAGGTAGGTAAAATCACGCCGGTCAGGACCGAAGTGGCAGCGGACCGCCCGCCGCTGACATTCGGTCCCGTTGGCTGACTCGAGATCGACATACCTTACTTGTACGGAGCACGTACCTTCTCTGTGTTCTCACGAGTACGAGGGCCTATCAAGAAAGGCACAGGCATGTACATTCTCGTATTTAAACCTCCGAGCATATTCCACAGCCCCCAGCACCGTGGACCACCCAGATGCGTTCAAGAGGCGGGTTGTCCGAGTACGGACTGGGCTTCTTTCCAGGGTCTATCGGTGTATGAATAACTGAAGTAGGTTGATGAGCCCTACTTCTATCAACCGCACTGGGCAAGTTGCACAGCAAGATCTGGACTGGACCGAAAAGAAACTCCCGGAAGTGGTCCTCGACGAGGACGGGATTTCAGCACTTCATCTAAAGATCACCCTTCCACGTCTTGGAGCTTCTCGCCGGTTTGGCGGTCCTCCAAGTGGCGTCCACCACCTGAAATGGATGGGACTATGTCCAACCGAAGCTCGGCCACGCCATAGTCAACGTGAGAGACTTTTTGAGGGTCCTTCCCGACTTTCGCTTGAAGTCGGTCTTACGCCGGATCAATATTCCTGTTGCCGAGATGGAGCTCGAACATCGGTACTCGATTGCGTGTTTCCCCAGGCCGGTTCACAGGACGGTGTCCGAAGGCCTCTCACGGCGGGACCATCAAGGCGGACAAGTTGTTCGGGTACAAGTTTAATGTATATAGAGCGTCTCACGCCGAGCAGAGGATGGATACGGTGCTGAGTGGGGTTATCGAGGACTAGAACGTTCTTGCTAGGGTCCTCGAGGAGCTTGATGTTCTGAATACTGTGTGCAATTTCAAGGTTTGCCGGTGGAGCTCAGACAGAGAACCTTTCTGTGAGATGCACCGTTAGAGACTGGTCAGATGCAAGATCGAAAGCAAAATGCCAGAGTGAAGCACTGCGTCGGGTTCTACTTTCAATCCAGTCCCAACTTCCGATCAAAAGACACACTCACAGTATAGGGGGCATGTCAACAGCTAATGGAACGCTCAAAGAATACCGGCATTGACCGCAACCAAGCTGTAGGCATCGAGTCCGCGTGGATTTCCTTACCGTGTCGCTCAATCACCCCTAAGGTAAGCAGATTCTGGCGTACAGTACTGTGCCTTACAGGTATGGGGCAACCGGAATACACGCTACCCCGCGTTTCGGTTAGGTGCTAATCCGGGATGACAGGCGTCAGCTAACGCCGGACGTCAACCTAACCTCGATAAAGCTTACCTAACCTACCTTACCTAAGGTATGTCCGGTAACGTTACCCGCCATTTACCTTACCTGTCCACCCCTACTTCGTAAGGTAAGCAATGCCAATAGAATGTCACCTCATGGAGATCAAGAGAGGAGTATGCCAAGGTCAAAAAGCAATTCAGGCCTAGAAGGAACGCAGAAGACGGTTTCATGCACCCTGCATGAGCCATACCCTGATGACCCCTCACAAAGAAAGCAAGTCCGAGGACCGTTACACCCGATGCGTGTCGATCCGCAACATGGGAGGACTTTGGGAGAGGGTCTTCTACTTGATGTCAAGAGCGGATGAGTACTTTTACTATCTCATTCGTGCGATCTCGATCCTTTCCAGAGTTATTGCGTGAGCTTCGGGCTCTTGTTCCGGTCAGATCAGGCGGAGAAAAATCATGTCTAGAACTCTTGGGTCAATGTTAGGTCCTGCACCTTTCGTTGCCCAATGAAAACGCAACTCCTCTCCTCATATCAACCTGTCTAAGCCATGTACCCACCAACGATAGCATCAACCAAAGACAACAAAGAACCCTGATGCGGGGTATCCCCTATTCGTCCATCAGCCGTGAACCGTTGGACGCTTTCCGTTCCCACCATGGCGTGCACTATCTATCATGTTGTGAGCAGGGTTTCATCTGACTGTGATCGTTATTGGTCTCCATTGTCTGGATCTGCAACAGTTGCTGCATAGTATCTTGCTATCCCTGCTTCCCCAGACTCCTTGTGGGTCTCTGGATGGAGCCTTCTACTGTCTAAAGAGGGGACTGGACCCTCACACTTGGGGGCTAGTTTCTGTATTGTTGGTTGATATCGAAATCATGCCTATAGCTATTTCTATTCTGTCACGAAGGGAGCTGGAAGCATCTACCCTTCCACGTGTGCATCGCGGACCGTGCTGCTGCCCTGGTACTTACAATCTCTCTCCGTTGCACCGAATGCTGGAGATGCGGGGTTGAGATCCTATATCAGAGGCGCCAACTGCACTTTGTTTTGCTTAAAACAGAAGCTCAGTCCTACTCTACGGGAGTCTCATAGCAACCTCACCGCAGTCCCTCACAGGCCACTTCACATCCTCAAGATGACTATTCCTGACGAGTATGATATTATTGTTTGCGGTGGAGGATCGGCTGGGTGCGTTGTTGCTGGGCGTTTGGCCAACTTGGACCACAACCTCCAAGTGCTTCTGATTGAGGGAGGCGAGGACAACTTGAACAACCCATGGTGAGCCTCCGCAGCTACTCCAACTGTACAAGATGATAGCTGATTGTTCATCAGGGTATACCGCCCGGGTATCTACCCTCGCAACATGAAGCTGGACTCGAAGACGGCAACGTTCTATTACTCTCAGCCATCAGAATGGCTTGGAGGCCGTCGAGCCGTGGTGCCGTGTGCTAATGTTCTTGGTGGGGGATCCTCCATCAACTTCATGGTAAAGTGATACTTTCCGGAGTCTTGAAGCAATATACTGAACATGAGTGTAGATGTACACAAGGGCCTCGGCTTCCGACTACGATGACTTTCAAACCAAGGGCTGGACTACCGAAGAGCTCCTCCCTCTAATGAGGAAACACGAGACCTACCAACGTGCCTGCAACGATCGAGAGCTTCATGGCTTTGAGGGCCCTATCAAGGTCTCTTTCGGCAACTATACTTACCCGGTCATGCAGGACTTCCTCCGGGCTGTTGAGTCCCAAGGCATCCCGGTTACCGATGACCTCCAGGATCTAAAGACCGCTCATGGTGCTGAGCACTGGCTCAAATGGATCAATCGGTAGGCGTCTTCACTTCACGTGGGATCGCAGATAGCACCGCATGATGCTGACTTGAGTAGTGATACCGGACGACGATCGGACTCGGCTCATGCTTACATCCATAGTACAAGAGCTCACCACAGTAATCTTCACTTGAAGTGCAACACCAAGATCGACAAGGTCATCATTGAGAACGGTCGCGCCGTTGGTGTACAAACTGTGCCCTCGAAGCCTCTGACCCCGGGGGAGCAGGAGCCAAGGATCTTCCGAGCCCGCAAACAAATCGTTGTCAGTGGAGGCACGCTCAGCTCTCCTCTTATTCTCCAGCGGTCTGGAATCGGTAACGCAGAGAAGCTGCGCAAGGTCGGCGTCAAGCCGTTGGTGGACCTCCCAGGTGTCGGTCTCAACTTCCAGGATCACTACCTTACCTTCTCCGTGTACCGTGCTAAGCCTGACACCGAGTCATTTGATGACTTTGTTCGGGGCGACCCGAAGGTCCAGGAACAGGTCTTCAACCAGTGGAATATCAACGGTACCGGCCCTCTGGCAACCAATGGTATCGAGGCCGGTGTGAAGATTCGTCCCACGGAAAAGGAGCTTGAAGAAATGCGGAAATGGCCGACCCCAGAATTCCAGAGCGGATGGGACAGCTATTTCAAAAACAAACCAGACAAGCCTGTGATGCATTACTCGGTCATTGCTGGGTAAGATCCATGGCTCGAACATAACCTGACTGTGCTGATCCGATGCGTAGATTTTTCGGAGACCACATGCTCCTCCCACCTGGAAAATTCTTCTCCATGTTCCACTTTCTCGAGGTGCGTTCTCACAGCATTGGAGGAACGATAAAAAGCTGACGGTCTCACAGTATCCTTTCTCTCGTGGCTCGACATTCATCACGTCACCCAACCCATATGAGGCACCCGATTTCGATGCGGGCTTCATGAACGACAAACGCGATATGGCTCCCATGGTATGGAGCTATATCAAATCGCGTGAAACCGCACGTCGTATGTCAGCATACGCTGGCGAAGTTACTAGCATGCACCCCTTCTATGCCTTCGACTCGCCAGCTCGAGCTCTGGATATGGATCTTCCCACGACCAAGGCATACGCCGGTCCTAACCACATCACTGCCGGCATTCAGCATGGTGAGATCCGAGTGATGCCGAACGTCCTTGAAATACTAAGTGATACCTAGGATCATGGTCCATGCCGCTTCAGCCTGGGCGCCCACCAGCGCCCAACTTTCTCAGCAACTCCCATCAGGATGTGCGAGAGGACCTGGAGTACACCAAACAAGACGTCGAGCACATTGAGGAGTGGGTCAAGAGACACGTCGAGACGACTTGGCACTCCCTCGGGACCTGTTCGATGGCCCCCAAGGAGGGTAACTCCGTCGTCAAGCACGGTGTCCTCGACGAACGCCTGAACGTACACGGCGTCGAGGGCCTCAAAGTCGCCGACTTGTCCATCTGTCCGGACAACCTCGGATGCAACACCTACTCGGTGGCGCTGCTCATCGGCGAAAAGTGCGCGATGCTCGTTGCGGAAGACCTCGGATACAGCGGAGACGCGTTGGACATGAAGGTGCCCAGCTACCACGCACCCCGTGAGATAGCCGGGTTGTCTCGTCTGTAAGGATGTGGTGATGACGACGAGGAAGCAATTGGGAAGGCATCCATCCCATCGAGTTTGCCCTCTTGCGAGCCGAAATTTTGCATTTAGTCGTAGCAGTAACGCAGTGTGCTCATATGCCAATTACTCGACTTCATGACTGAGGTTAGAAGTTCTACATCATAGGCCGTCTCGCAGAGCGGCATACTCTCACCAACATTTGCAGTATGAGTTAAATACAGTTCCTGATGTGCTGTAGGACCTCGTCTAGCCACACAGAGGTCCCTTCCGTGCCGCGGCTTTGGAATGCCAGGCCCTTCGCCAAGCCCTCAGCCACAGGAGGCGAGTGTTATATATATAGATCACGGACATGCCACCACCCGTGAGATGACAATTTTGGACCATCCTTCAATCGGCATGCTCTCCTTCTAACTTTACTCGTACACCTGTATACCATAGGACCACTGCAGAACGAAAGCTGCATACGTTGGGCGTCGGATGCAATTGTACCCTACCTACAGTAACATGGCCACCAGAGCGCGCAATCATGAATGGCAACGTACCCAAGGATGCCAGCCAGCAACACTGGACTCTTCAATCACAGTACTGACTTGCGTACAGTATGTTTCGATCAAGGGGTTCTCTTAAGGTGCTGACTTACTGTAAGGTGTTGTAGAAGTGATACCCGCCAACCCTAAAGATTAAGAGTTAAAGCTCGAAGTTTCGATCAGGTTTTGCCACGAGACTTGAAACCTTATTAATAATTTGTTGATAGCACCTCAGGTACAAAGTACTTACGGTGGTGAGGCACGTTAGCTGTCCAATCTCATGTCGTGTCACTGCCACTAAATTGCAAGTGGATTCCTCACCTAAGTATTTCGTCATACCTTAACGTTGACTGAAACTTAACCATACAGTCACACGTCAAAAGTCTTCGCGAATGGCCTGTTTCACACCAAAACTCAACACTATCAGTGCTATAGAACTCAGAACTCTAGGCAG